>Ga0307415_100000616_pt1 | contig 15598 bp, 12 predicted proteins | sample DK1Cmetagenome_FD_204524 | JGI IMG/M metagenome (GOLD analysis project Ga0307415, IMG submission 204524) | Maize rhizosphere microbial communities from greenhouse at UC Davis, California, United States - DK15-C-2 | ecosystem: Host-associated > Plants > Roots > Rhizosphere > Soil | place: USA...
CGTCCTCGACCAGCCGCAACTTCACCGACGACGTCACGTCGGGAATGTCGTCCGCGCCGAAGCCGTGCCGCCGGCACACCGCCGCGACAGTCCGCTCGATCCACTCGAGGTTGTCCAGGAAGAGTGCCTCGAGCCGCTCGCGGTCCGCTATCATCCTGATGACGCAGGCAGGGGGCGCGCACGACGCCAGTGCGCCGGACGGAACATATGAACGCTCCAACGTACGGGGCGCTCGCAGGCGCATCAATGGGGACACGGCCGAGGATAAGCGCGCGGGCTAGAGGCCCGCGCAGCAGTGCGGACCCGGTCCGCCTGCCACGCCCGCGCTGGCACTGCCACGCGTAGGCGAGACGTGGGGGAGACGTAGGCGACTCAGAGGCGACGCAGAGGCTCGCCGAGGCGTGCGGCGGCGAGTGGCTCCGGGCTCGGAGCGCGAGCGCGGCGTCAGACCAGGGCGCCGGCGCGAAGTCGGGTCTGTCGACCCGCTACGTTAAGAGCGACGTGGGGTTCGCCCTTGGCGCGGCTGACGAACACCCGCACTCGACGTGCGGGCAGTCGCCAGGCAGCCGTCGTCACTCTGCGTCGAGCACGACGAAGTCCTTGTTCCTGTAGCCACGCACGCGCCGGCACACCTCGTACCCTTCGCGGTCGCCGGCGTCGTTGGTGTTCCCCTCGATTGTGTGGAACACCTCCGCCTCCGCCGACGTCACGATCCCCACGTGCACCCAGTCGCCGGCCGTGCGGCGGTTCAGGAAGAGCGCCCCCGCCCGCACGCGCGCTGGCGGAACGACGCGCGCGGAGCCGGCGCAGAAGCAGCCGTTCGCCTTGGCGTCGGCGGCGAGCAGGTCGCACGAGAACGACGGCTCCAGCGGCAGCGGCGCGTCCAGTGATTCCGCCGCCTCCCGCATCACGAACGACGCGAACCCGGCACACCACGGCCACTCGGCGCCCTGCTTGCCGTCCATGTACAGCCGCACCCACGGTCCGCGGTTCTGCCCACCCACCTCGCGGGGCGCGGCCGCGAGGTGCTGTTCCGCGTAAGCGACCACCATGTCGCCGAGCGTCGCGCCCGACGGGGGGTCGATCGGCGCGAGCGCTCCGACCATCGGCGCGACGAGCCGCTCAAACGTCCGCCGGTCGACCGTGCCGGTGACGGGCAGCTTGGCCTTCTGTTGGAACAGGCGCGTGGCCGCCGCGCTCGCCGGCCCGAACTGGCCGTCGACGGCGACGCTGTGCCCGTTGAGGCACAGCCACTCCTGAACGAGCCGGGCGCGGGCGCCGCGGGCGCCGATGCCGACGTCGGCGGTGTAGGTGCACTCTCGAGACATGGACCGTCACCCTCGGTCGCTGCCAGATCGACGCATCTGCAGGCCTTCCGCGCCATCGCCGACGGCCGTCGTGCGCCATTCCATTAGATAGAGTGGCGCGCGCGCCCCAATTCCCTGTCCGCCTGGCGGCGACACCCGCGAGCCCGCTGGGACGTGGCGGCCTGCGGACGAGCAGGGTCGGAGAATTTCGCGGCTCAACGCCATCGAATACCGGGAACCTCGTCACGCAACCGCGGCAGGGCGGGTAGATCGGCCCCCCGAACAGCGGAGGTAGGCTCGTGGAACCGACTGGCAGTCCGCAGGATGGAGTGAGCAAGTTCCGCCAGCATTTGGCGACCTGGATCGTGCTCTTCGCGGCGCTCGGCGTCATAGTCCTCGCGTGGCGAATTATCACGATCACTCCGGCGGACGGGACACAACAAGAGCGCGCGGCGCAACAGGTCCTCAGCGCCGTGCTGCCACTCCTCGGAACGTGGGTCGGGACGATCTTGGCGTTCTACTTCACCCGCGAAAACTTCGAGGCCGCCGCGCGGAGCGTGTCCGCAGTCGCACGACAACTCACTCCCGAGGAGAAGCTGGGTTCGACACCAGTCAGAGACGCGATGATCGCGAAGGACAAGATGTTCTACAAGAACTTTCCGGCGGACAAGATCCCTCTCGCAGCCACCCTTGCGGAACTGGCGAGCTCCAAGAAGGGGGAACGGATTCCGGTGTTCGCGACGAACGACACACCCGCGTACATGGTTCACCGCAGCCGCGTCGACAAATACCTCGCCAAGTACCTCGGTGACAAAGCCGCCTCCGGGGAGGCACCGAATCAGAACGCGCTGACGTTGCAGAACATCCTGGACGAGGACCCCGAATTGAAGAAGGAGTTCGAGACCAGCTGGGCCACGGTTCGTGAGGACGCGACTCTAGCCGACGCAAAGGCGAAGATGGATCGCACCCCGAACTGTCAGGACGTGTTCGTCACGAAGAACGGTACCCGCGATGAAGCGGTTCGCGGGTGGATTACCAACGGCATCATCGAAGAACACGCCAAGTTGTAGGAGCGATTTCCGATTAGTGCATCAAGCCGGGCGGCCGCTGCTCCGACTCGACCGCGGCCTGCGCCCGCCTCACCCACCCTGGAGGTCGTCGTGGTCACTGAGAACAACCTCGAACTCACATACGTAGTCGGCGACGGGCCAGTGAAGCTAACGATCATCATAGGCGACGGGCAGATCGGCGGGTCGGCGCTGAAGATGGATGGCGGCGTGATTGGCAGCCCAGGCGTCGTCGAGAAGCAGTTGATCGGCCGGGGCCCCGATCTGGTTAACAAGGTGCTGGAGGCCAAGACGCTCGTCGCCGACATCAACGACGCAACCGACTGGACCAGTGTGACGTACGAGCTCACGGGTGGTCCGCCGCAGCAGCCCGTCACGGCGAAGCAGCGGGTCGAGAACGAAGGCGATGGCGTGATTTACCGCACCAATTTCCGATTCGTCGCGTCAGACGGGGCCAATAAGGCGTGACGATCCCCCTGATGTGGTGCTGCTGTCATCGCGCGGCACCAGCACTCGCCGCGACGCTCGCGTTGGCCGTCGGTCCTTTTTGCGTGCAGGGACAGACCGCACCCAAGATCGACGCGACTACCGTCGATGACCTCCGGCCGCCGCTCTCCCCGGCCTTCGTGCTCCTCGGGATCGAGCCGGCGTCGGTACAACAACCCGAGACGCCACGCGCCTTGTCGTCGGCGCTCCTCTCGCTCGCCAGCGACGAAGGGGCGCTGCCTCGCAACTTCGCGCTCGAGGTCGCCCCGTACTGGTTGCAATCCCGCCCGCGCTTTCGCTTCGAGGACTTCTACTCACCACAATTCCGGACGACGGTCGCTCGCAGTCTGAGCTTCTCGATCGGAACGTCGCCCCGACTCGTGTCGAACGACACTGTGGGCACCAGCGTCGGCGTCGGCGCGCGCGCGCTCCTCGCCGCCGGGAGGGCCTCGTCAACCCTCACCTCTATCAAAGATCGCCTCCAGACCCGACTCGGCCAGTGCGCCGCCGCGGCCGACGTGGAGGTCTGCTACGACAGTCTCCATGCGATGCTCGATACACTGAAGGCGAACCAACGACCAGTCGGATTCGTCGTGCAGATGGCCACCGGCGCGAGCGCGGACTTCGAGAACGACGTCGCCCAGCGTGGCCGCTGGCGGCGGTTCGGGGTCTGGCTCACGCCGAGCTATCGATGGGAGGGTCATGTGGACGCGATCTTCGTCGCCCGCTACCTGCGACAGCGCGTCGCCGCGGACGAGGTCGGTAATGCCAATCTTGTTGACCTCGGCGCACGGCTGCTCTGGCGCCCCGCGAACCCGCTCGCACTATCTGCCGAAGCATTGAGCCGCCTAGGAACCGGAGGGACGACCGATGCGCAGGACACCCGACGGTACGGCGGGCTCGTCGAGTACCGTGCTACGAGTGATCTCTACGTGTTCTACTCGTTCGGCCGCGACTTCGCCGCTGCCGACGCGCCGAGGAGCAATCTGATCTCGACGCTCGGCATCAACGTCGGCCTCGGACAACGGCCCGTCGTGGCGTTGAAGCCGTAGCTCGCGGCAGCGGGCGTGCTCTCGGCAACGAACCGACCGGTCGGCTCACCCCACTCTCGGGCCTGACACGGCACCGCCATGCTGACACCGCCCGCTGTCTTCCTTTCCTACTCGCGAACCAAGAGCGCGAACGCTGCGCTTACGGATCATCTCGTCGGGTTCGTGCGGGAGCGCCTGCGTGATCTGAGATGGGAGATCGTCGATCCCATGACCGAGTCCAGCGTCGGCAGTGTCCGGGAGAAGGTCGAGCAGGCACTGCGGCGAGCCGACGCCATGATCGTCGAGGCGACCGCGAACACACCGAACCTCCTGTTCGAAGCCGGCTTTGCGCGAGCTCCTGACTACCCGACCCTCTTCCTGATCAATCCGAGCGCGTTTGACGAGCCCGCGTTGCACGCGTACTTCAATTTCATTGGGCAGTCGGAGGACCGCCCACTCCCAGCTGACGTCGGAGACGTCCAGTATCTGGACTACCCTGCCTCGGTGGACGACACGAATGGATGGCGCACGTTCGACGCCCAGCTCGCGGACCGGCTGGCACACATCGGGGCGATTTTGACGACCGAGACGCGAATGCTCCGACGCAACGCGAAGGCGGTCCTCTGGCGCTCCCACGAGTTCGCCCGCCGACACCCACCGGGCCACCCGATCACTGGTTTGATCGGGAGCCGCCTCGGCATGTTGGTCGGGGCCTTTGAGTACGACGGCGAAAACGTCTTCGAGACGGACTCGGCGAACTACCGAGGGTTGTTGACCGCGTTTGCGGACGCCGGTGGGGGGACCCGCCTCGTGCGTGCCATCGCCGATCTCTCGAGCACCACCGAGACGTTCTGGAAGGAGCCGCACGACCCGCTCCGACCGATCGTCAACGAGCGCACCTTTCTCGTCCCCTGGGCCGTCCTCTTCAATCCCCAGCTGCTCGACGAGTACACCAAGGTGTTCGACCGGCAGGCGCAGACTCACCCCGTGCGTGTCGGTCGCGCTGGGGCATTCGGGGACGTACGCCACCCGCTCGGCGACGACGCAGTCGGGGCCGACCTGCTGCTGATGCCGCCTGACCTAGTCGGCGGTTACGTCCGCCGGCACGACAAGACGACCCTCCGGCTCGAGCGAAGCCCGCGCCTCTATGAGGCGGCTGAGCGCTACTACGAGCGTGCACGTGAGAACAGCGTCGAGTTCAAAGTTGGCCAGACGCCCGCGCAGCTGCGCCGGGCGTGGATGGAACTGGAGCAGATCGGCCAGTGGCAGGCAGCATGGAGCAGAAGCGTGAGCGGCCGTCCCGGGGCCTATTTCGCGAAGTACGACCTCCACATCCGATCCTGGGTCCCGGACTACGACGGCCTAATTCACTACACCGCGGCGGCTGTGCAATACGCGGTCTCCCAACGCATTCGCGAGTCCGACCGGGAGCTCAGGGTCCTCGAGATCGGCTACGGGACCGGAGCGCTCACGCGACCACTACTGCAGTGGATTCGTAATTTGAACCTGCCGTATGTCGACCTCAGCGGGAGCGGCATTGTGAGCCGCGTGTACGGCATTGACGCCGCCGAGCCCATGCGCCAGGCCGCGAGGGACGCGCTCAGGGACTTCGGCGACAGCGTTATCCTCGTACAGGGTACTGCGCCCGACGACCTCCCCGTCCCGATCGTGCAGGGCCGGCCGTACGACGTGGTCTGCGGGTCGCTCGTGCTCTACGACATGATGGACAGTGCCCGCCCCGACCGCGCGGTCGCCGTCCTTCGGAGTCTCGCCCAGCTCCTCACGCCCGGAGGCCGGCTGGTCTTCGGCGACGTCTTTGTCGGCGACGATCCGCAGCGCGGCGCGAAGGAGCAGCGCTGGCGCGCGTGGATGCAAGAGGGAGGACTGACGGAGGCCGAGGTCCAACCCTTCATCGACGCCAATCCGGAGCTCCTGAACGCTATCTCGCCCGACCAACTCGCGACAATGGCCGATGACGCTGGGCTCGAGCTGGTCGGCAAGTCCCGCATCCCTGGCGCGGACGAGTGGTCGCCGTTTCAGATCGTCACGCTGCGGAAGCGGCAATGAAGGCCGACCGGCCGAGGGACCGCCGCTCCCGTGTTCACGTCCGCGTCGCGGATCTGTAGCCCGCGATCCCTCGCTGCCGGCTGAGGCACGCGGCCGTCGCCGGCGCGCCGGACCGGCTCCAAGTCGGACGCCCATGCCACACCTGCAGATGAGTGCGCGAGCTGTTCGCCCAGGGAGCGTAGCGCGATGGACCAGACGCTTGAGACGACCATTGGGGAGTTGAAGGCCGCCGTCGTTCTCCTCGACCGTGCCCGGGTGAGGGAGCTGTGCGTCGTGCTCGTCAGGCAGATCCATGCCAGCAAGCATCCGCTGCCGCTCGCCACCGCGAAGGCCGTCCTGAGCGCCCTACGGCACATGCGCTCCTTCGGCCAGATTCGCCGCGTGGCGGACGCCCTCGTGCAGTCGGGGCTGGACGCCCCGGTGGCCCGCCTCCGGTACGCGCGGGCACTGATCGACGAGGGCGCACTGACAGCCGCCGGGGCCGTGCTGCGCGAGGTGGCCGCGATGACGGACGGCGATCCCACCGAGCAGGCGGAGGCGCGTGCGCTGCTCGGGCGCGAGACGGGCCGCACCGAGGTGACGCCCGCCGAAGTGCGCCGATCGGCTGCCTCGGTACAGGATGCATTGGACAGGGCGCGCCGAACCGAGACCGAACGAGTGCTGGAGCGGGTGTTCGGCGCCGACGCTTACGTGTCGCTCGATACCTACGCGAAGGGGCTCCACCGGGCGCGGACGGTCGCGCGAATCGGGATCGAAGCGAGGGGTCGCGGCTTCGGCACGGGCTTCCTGGTATGGGGCCGCGACTTGGCCGACCGCTTTGGCGACCAATGGGTGCTGCTCACGAGCGCGCATGTGATCAGCACGAAGGCCGAGTACGTTCCGGTCGTGCAGCCGGACGACGCCGTCATCACCTTCGAAGCACTCCCGCTCGGACCCGGCGGAACGATCTCGACCTACGGCGTGCGTAGCGTGCTCTGGGAGTCCGGCCCGAGTGAGCTCGACGTTGCGATTATCGAGCTGGAGAAGCCGGTGGACGGGCTCGGAGCCGAGGATCGCTGCGCGGTGGCGACATCACTTCCCCCTAACGACCAGCGGGGGCGCGTCTATCTCATCGGGCACCCGGGCGGCGCCGGCCTGAGCTACTCGATTCAAGACAACCCGCTCCTCGACTACGAAAGCCCGCGGCTCCACTACCGGGCGCCGACCGAGGGAGGCAGTTCCGGAAGTCCAATTTACAACCCACAGTGGAAGCTGATCGGCCTCCATCACGCCGGCTTTCATGAGATGCCGCGGCTTCGGGGGCAGCCGGGCACGTACGAGGCCAACGAGGGGATCTGGATCCAGGCGATCCGCCAGGCGGTGGCGGCGTCGGCGTGAGCGGACGCCGCCCGGCCGCGTCCGATGCGGGATGTGTGTACGCCTGGACAACCACTCTACGTTAGAACACCTTCGCCAGTGCCGCCCGGGGTCGGGTGAGGCCAGATCTTGACCAGCGCGTAGAGCAGGAAGGTGCTCAGCGCCAGGACGTAGAGGACCGTCACCGTGATGCCGAATGGGCGGACCAGCTGAGCGCCAGGGCCCTCGGGCTGCTCGCTGACGGGTGTCGTCGCGGTGCTCACGGTGCACTCTCCGGAATAAGGGCACGTGGCGGCTCACGGAACGCGTGCGTGTTCATCCTCGGTCCTCGGCGAAGCCGTTGGTGGAGATGCAGACTCGGCGCGGCGCTTCACCATACTCTCGATGACCCTCAGGCGGCGACCCGGATCCGAGATCGTCTCGGGGGGAGTGGCTGCGGCGCCGGAACTCGGGCGAGGCACGACCGTAAAGAGTCTTGTGCGATGCGGAGCGACTCCTGGCGTTGCCTGAGCTGCGCCAGCACGACACCGAGCGCCCCGCCACTCGTGGCCCGCTACTGCGCGCGCTTCTGGTATCTCGCGTTGTTGCGTTCGAGCGGGGGGAGCCACAGCTCCACTTGGCCCTGCGGCGCGCGGCGGAAGCGTGACGGCCGGACGTAGATCGCCGGAAGCGTCACCACGAAGCCCTGCTGGGCGAGCGCGGCGGCGGCCGCCGTCGCGACGCGCTCGGCGAACGCCCGGTCCTTCTCGTGGAAGAATCGGATACCGTTGTAGGCGACGGGGTTGGCCCCGGTGTCCACCTGTGGAACGAGGTCGGGCGCCGTGACGATCCATCCCGTGCGCGCGCGGAGCGCGCGTCGTAGCTCGTCCACTGCCTTCCGATCGTTCTCGTCGCGGAACTGTACCACCACCGTCAGCCTGGCGACTAAGGTGTCAGAGGGGCGCACGGGCGGATTCACCGGCGCCCGCCCGAGCCGCGTCAACCGGGTTGCCGCCGCCTGGCGAGTAACGGAGTCCTCGGGCGTCGCGACCTCGCGGACGCGGCGGAAGTCCGCGATCGCCCGTGCGGTATCGCTGCGAGTGGCGTAGAGCTGGCCGCGCCGGAAGTACGCTTCGGCGTACGCGGTATCGAGCTCGATCGCCCGGTCATAGTCCTTGATCGCCGAGTCGACATTCCCCGCGTCGTCCCGAAGCACGCCACGCCAGTAGTACGCCGCCGCCGTCGGCTGGAGGCGAATCGCGCGGTCCAGGTCCACCACCGCGCGGCCGGTCCGTCCGAGTTGGCCGTATGCGACGCCGCGCCGGTAGTACACGTCGGCCGAGTTGGAGTCCGTGGCGATGAGGCTGTCGTACTGCGCGACGGCAAGGTCGTAGTGCCCGCGAGTCTCGTACACGGCGGCGCGCCCGATGTACGCACGCTCGGACGACGAGTCGAGCGCCAGCGCACGGCCAAAGTAGGAGAGCGCGAGATCCACACGCCTCTGCGTCAGCGCCGCGTCGCCGCTGTCGACGAGTGACTCCGCCTGATTCCGGCGCCGCTCCAGCGCCGCGTCGCCCTGCTGACGCTTGGCCCACGTGCCGACCAGCCCGAGCAGAACCAGCAGAACTGACCCGGCGGTCGCCGTGACCCATCGCGCGCGCCGGCGGCCCACGCGTGCGCTCTCGAGCTCGGCGCGCGACGACGTCAACTGCGCCTCGCGCTCCAGCCAGTTCTGGCGCTCCGCCGCGAGCGCTTGGACTCGGCGCTGTTCTTCCTCGCGCTCGCTCTGGCGCTGACGCTCGAGCGCGCGACAGGCCTCGACGTACTCGCGCTCGTGCTCCGTCAGGTCCGCCGGGCGCCCCTCCGACCAAGTCAACGCCTCGTCGAGCGGCTTCCCGCTCAGGAGTGCTCCGACATCCCGGCCTGTCCGCTCCCAGTCGGCAATGTACGACCGCAGTTGCTGTCGCCACAGGAGGAACTCGCGGTCGCCGTCGACCCATTGGCGAAGCCGCGGCCAGCGCTGCACGAGTGCGTCGTCGGCGAGCTCCACGAACTCCTCGAGGAGCGTCGGGTCCGCTTCCACGCGGACCAGTCCGGCACTCGAGAAGGCACGGAGCGCGCTCTCCCCGCCCGCAAGGTCGCGCGCCGGGACCCGGGCGCGGCCGTCCACGCCGCCCTCGTCGGGCCGGCCGACCCGCACGAGCCGTGTCAGGAAGCGGCGGGCGCTCGGGTGAACGTCCACCGGCAGCTCGCCGAAAACCCGCTCGGCCTCCCGCGGTAGGTCCTGGTCGTCCGACTGCTGGGCGTACAGGTCCCGGTTGTAGATGCGTACCGCTTCCGGCATCGGGGGGAGTCGTCCGACCTCGCCGGCGGTGACGTACGACGTCAGCCGCTCCATGGCCGCGAGCAAGGAGGCCGGCCGTCCCGGCTCATCCCCGAACGCCGCGAGCAACTCCTCGTACGCGTAGTACGGGTCGTACAGCACCTCCATCGCGCCCCAGTAGGCGTCCCGCTCCGAGGCCGCGATGTGATTCGGGAACAACGTGAACTGGCTCCGCGCGTACTTGCGCCGCGTGGCGAGCTTGTCCTTCTCGAACTGCTCCACGCGCATGGGCACGGGGAGGATCGGTATGGCCGGCTTCGTCGGCCCCGCGGTCTTGGTGTTGACGATTTGTGCGACGGACGCCGCACCGACGATGCTCTGATTGTTCAGGGTGAAGCACACCACGAGCGCGTCAGGCAGCTGGATCGTGCAGATGCCGGCGGTGTCGCTGACCCCGGTGCGGCTGTCGAGCAGCACGTAGTCGTACTGCTCCTTCATCCGCGCCCGGGCAGCATCGAGGAGGGGGCCCCCGCCGAGGCGTTCGTAGAACGCCTGCCAGGGAAAGTTGGCGACGCGACTCGGGTAGGCGGCGCCCTGCCGTCCTGCGCCGATGAAATCGAGCGCGCCCGGCTTCGGGAACTTCCAGTCGAGCGACGTGGCAAGCCGGGTGATGTCGGCGTACCCGAGATACCAGTCCTCGCCCGTCTCCTCCTCGCGGGTCGGCGGCGTCAGCACCGCATCCGCGTACCGACTCAGGAACTCGATCACGCCGTCAGAGGCGCGCATACCGCGATCGGCGAGGAATGGCGCGAAGTAGCGGTGCAGGCCCGGCGCCTCGAGATCCCAGTCGACCACGAGGACCCGCTTGCGGTTGCTGGCGAGGATCCAAGCGACGTTAGCCAGCGCCATCGACCGGCCGGTCCCGCCCTTGTAGGAGTAGAAGGTAATGATCCTCCCGGCGGCCTGGTCGCTCACCTCCCGCTCCTATTTCGCGAGGATGGGTTTGGGGCTGATCGAGACACTGCGCTGCAGATCGGCGTACAACCGCATGCGGCGGCGTGCCGCCTCGAGTGCCTCGCCCAGGTCCTTCTTGAAGTCCTCAACGGTCTCGATCGATGCGTAGGTGCCGCCGCCTTGGCTCTGCGCGCGGTAGAAAAACGTCGCCTTCACGAGCGGCTCGAGTTCGGCCTGCCGGTTGCTCACCGTCTCGGCGTTCCGTGAGTTCCAGAGGATCAGTACGGCGGTGTTGTAGAAATTCTTGTCGTCGTAGTCGCGCATCAGTTTGCGGTACCGCTCGATGCGCAGCGTCCACGTATCGACGATGACGACGACGATCTTGTTCTGGCTCTTCGCATCCTCGAGCCGCTTCAAGAAATCGTCGTCCAGCCGAACCGGCTCGGGCACGAAGTCCCGCTCGGCGGCCACTTGCGCGGCGATCGCCGCCGCCGGCCGCGGGACGTCGGGGCGGTATGGCTGCCAGTCGACCTCGGTGTCACCGTAGAAGTCGCGATCCGCCCGCACGCCCGTCTCGAACTCCGCGCGCGTGCCGGCAACGAGGATGAACTGCACGTAGCGGGGCCCGCGCGACTCGGGCGTCTCTCGAAGCCTTCCCGGCGTCGCCTCGACCGGAAAGAGCGGCGGGACCGTCTTGATCGACGGGCGCTCGGCCAGGCTGGGGAGGACTGGGTAGGCGTCGGTCGCGCGCTTGATGCGACGCGCCAGGGCTTCGACCGCGATGTTCCGCGCGTCCTCGAAGCGGTTCTGCCGCATGAGCACGTTGAGGCCGTTCGCCCGATACTCCTTACCGAAATCGTCGTGAGTGTCCTCAAGGTCGCGAAGCGACTCCGGAACTACCGTCGCGAGGTCCTCCGCCGCGCTCCAAAGGACAGGGATTACGAGCGCGGGCCGCCCCGCCGCGCCCTGCGCTCGAACGAACGCATCCTGGCGCGCCCTGAAGATGGCCCACTCCTTTCCGCAGTAGGGCCGGGAAAAGTAGGTTGGCGTGTAAACCGGCAGGAACACCTTGCACTCCTGCAGCGCGTCAGCGAGCTCCGCCGGCCACTCCTCCCCAACCTCCATGCTCTTCGTGTCGAAGAAGCCCCTGCCCTCCCGCGCGCCCACGAACTTCGACTGGAGCGCATCGAGCAGCAACTCGAAAAACTTGTCGAAGAACGGGCTCCGATCCTCCCGCGCGTAGCTCAGGAAAAAGGTGGGCGCCATGAGAGTCCGACGGGGAGTACGAGCACTCGCCACGCCCCCGGTCGGTCGTCGGGGGTGGGGCTGGGCACGTCGTCGCGCTGGGCTACACTAGGAACGCGGTGAACGCCCGTCAAGCGATTACACAACCGTCTCGCCCGGCGGTGAGTGCTAGGATAGACGGGCCGAGTGGCGCAAATTCCCGCCCTGGGGTCGTGCCGATGGCGAGCGAAAGAGCGAAGCCGGGGCCATCGGATGTACCGACGATGCTATCCCGCGGGTGCGACGACGCAGTCGCGTCGGGTATCGCCAGCCCCGCCGACGCAGTTGGTGCTCGTCGGGTTTTGTCAGGCTACACATCGCGTTTGATGCACACGCCGTTCCCACGGGAGCCCCGCCCATGACCGCCTCCACCGCGCAGCCCCGCCGCCCCTCGTTCAGGGACAAGCTCCAACCCTCCGCCCCCAAGAAGCTCCTCGCCCTCGACGGCGGCGGGATCCGCGGCCTCATCACCGTCGAGATCCTCGCCGCGATCGAGGCGATGTTGCGGCGGGAGCGCAACGACCCAGGCCTCGTTCTCGCCGACTACTTCGACTACATCGCCGGCACGAGTACCGGCGCGATCGTCGCCACCTGCCTCTCGCTCGGGATGCCCGTGGCCAAGGTGCGCGACTTCTACGTCGCCAACGGCGAGGCGATGTTCGCCAAGAGCAGCCTCCTCAAGCGCTTCCGCTACAAGTACGAGGACGACCAGCTCGCTGCGATGCTCCAGAAGGTGCTCCGCGAGGAGGCGGAGAAGTCGGGCGCGAGCGGCGACCCAACGCTCGGCAGCGAGGCGCTGCGAACACTCCTACTGATCGTCATGCGCAATGCCACCACGGACTCGCCCTGGCCCGTCTCCAACAATCCGGCCGCCAAGTACAACCTGCGCGACCCCAACCGCGATGACTGCAACCTCGACTTCCCGCTCTGGCAGCTCGTGCGCGCGAGCACCGCGGCACCAGTGTACTTTCCGCCCGAGGAGGTCAAGGTGGGGGAGCAGAGCTTCCTGTTCGTGGACGGCGGCGTCACCACCTACAACAACCCGTCGTTCCTGCTCTTCCTCATGTCGACGATGGGCGCGTACCGGCTCGGGTGGCCAGTCGGCGCGGAGAGGATGCTGCTCGTCTCGGTCGGCACGGGCACGAGCCCGAACGCCAACGCCGACCTCGACCCGTCCGACATGAACCTCCTCTACAACGCCGGCTCGATCCCGTCGGCGCTCATGTACGCGGCCCTGAACGAACAGGACCTGCTCTGCCGAGCGTTCGGCCAGTGCCGCTACGGCGCGGCGCTCGACCGCGAGGTTGGCACGCTGATCGACACACCTGAACTGCCAAACCAGGGCATCCTGCCGAAGCTCTTCACGTACGCACGCTACAACGCCGAGCTGACGGAGGCGGGCCTGAGAGAACTCGGCCTGCCCGCGATCCAGCCCAAGCACGTGCAGAAGCTCGACTCTGTCGAGCACATCGCGGACCTCCAGCAGGTCGGCCGAGCGGCGGCGGCGACGGTGGACCGCGCGCACTTCGACGGCTTCACGGCGTAGGGCGGGGTCGGCCGCCTAATGCCTGCCATCGTCGCCCTCGCCGGCCGGCGTATCGACGCGCCCGACGCGCGGCCGAGCCGCTTCCCGCTCGCGAACGCGGACGCGGTGCGCGAGCGCATTCGGGATGTACTCGTCAGGCGTGGCGCCACGACGCTCGTCTCGTCCGCGGCGTGCGGCGCCGACCTCGTCGCGATTGAAGCCGCGCGCGAGCTGGGCCTTCGCTGCGTCGTCGTCCTCCCGTTCGCGCGCCATCGCTTCCGGGCGATCTCCGTCGTCGATCGGCCGGGTGCCGACGAGCGCTGGGGCCCGGCATTCGACAGGCTGCTGCGGGAGCTCCCGCGTGGCGACGTGATCGTGCTAGGCGGGAACGGGGAGGGAGCTGCGGCGTTCGCGGCGGCGAACGAGCGCATCCTCGGGGAGGCGCTCGGCCTCGCTGGCGCGTCAGGCGCCGATGCGGTCGCGGTCATCGCGTGGGACGGCGTGCCGCGCGGCGGAGACGACCTCACCGCGCAGTTCGCGGACGCCGCGGGACGACGCGGCATGACGGTCGAGGAGCTTTCGACGCTGTAAGCTCTCGATGCCAGAACGCTGATACCGCCTCGACTCGGGGGATCGGACCATGGCGCTCAAAGCGATTGCATACACGAAGGCCTGCTTCGTGATCATGCCGTTCGGCAAGAAGAAGGTCGAGATTCCGAGCAAGCGGCCGACGAGCACCAAGAAGACCGTCGTGAAGGTCATCAACTTCGACGCGATCTACGACGACATCTTTAGACCGGCAATCAACGCCGTGACGCTGCCGGAGGGCGGCAAGCTCGTCGCGCGGCGAACCGACAGGGACTTCTTCGCCGGCAGTATCAGCCGCGAAATGTTCCGTTACATCGAGTACTCACGCTTCGCGCTCGCCGACATCACGGGACTGAACGCGAACGTCTTCTTCGAGCTGGGTGCGCGCTACCGCGCCCGCGAGTCGGGCACAGCCATCTTTCGCCTCCCCGACGCACCGATACCCTTCGACATCAATCAGATCAAAGCCGTCGCCTATGAGTACGAGCCCGACGAGCGCGCGGCAGACTCACGCAAGCTGATCACGCGCGTCCTCAGGGAGTCGCTCGCGTACAACCGACTGGACAGCCCCGTGCAGGAGGCCCTCGACATTCAGCAGCAGGCCGGTGCCGCCGTCGAGGAAAGCCTCCACAAGGCCGAGAACGCGATCCGGCTCCAAGACTGGGCCGCCGCGAGGCAGTACTACGAGCGGGCACTGAAGCAGCAGCCGACCAACCCGCTGCTGCATTTCCGAGTTGGTCTCATGTGGCGCGACCTGGGTAAGTGGGACGAGGCCATCACTGCGTTTTCGGCCGCCGTCAAGCACTCCCCAGACTATGCCGAGGCGTACCGCGAGCTCGGCATCGCGCAGAACAAGCAGTACAACAGGGCGAAGCAGCCTCCGGATGGAATCGAGGCGCTGCAGCGCGCGGTCCAACTGAAGCCGGACGACTTCGACGCCCTCAGCTCGCTGGGCGGCGCGCTCCGCCGGGCAGGGAAGAACGGCGAGGCGCTCGCGCGCTACCAAGAGGCGCTGCGGGCCTCGCAGGGCCATCCCTACCCGCTCCTCAACGTGATGAAGCTCGAGGGGGTCGTCGACGGCAAGCCGGTGACGACTGGCGACCGCACGCTTCTGCTCCGGCGCGCCGAGCGGTTCCGTCGCATCCAAGTCGAGCACGTCCCGCCCATCGATTTCCCGTGGAGCCTATTCGACTTGGCCGAGATCCAGCTCTACCTCGGACGCCCCGGCGAGTTCCTGCGGCTGATCGATGACGCGTTGACGAACCCCGTCACACGTGGGTGGCAGGCGAAGACGTTCCGCGAGACTCTCGAGTTCCTGGCGAACGGGTTGGCGGCGAAGGGGACGCCGCTGCCGGCTGGCCTGCAACAGGCGATCGATGTACTCCGGAATGCTGAGCCGCAACTGTTGGAGTGAGTGTTGGGGAAGCCGAGTCCTTCATTCAGGCGAAGCATCCTTCCTCACAGACGGCCGCGGACCTCCCGCACCACGGCCTCGCCCACGTCCCGTGTCGAGCGAGCAGGCGCGCCCGGCGCGGTCACGTCACCGGTCACACACCCCGCCCGAATCGCCGCCGTGACCGCGCCCTCCACCGCGACCGCCTCCCGCTCCAGCCCGAGCGAGTGACGCAGCA
>Ga0307415_100000617_pt1 | contig 15565 bp, 17 predicted proteins | sample DK1Cmetagenome_FD_204524 | JGI IMG/M metagenome (GOLD analysis project Ga0307415, IMG submission 204524) | Maize rhizosphere microbial communities from greenhouse at UC Davis, California, United States - DK15-C-2 | ecosystem: Host-associated > Plants > Roots > Rhizosphere > Soil | place: USA...
CAGGTGATCGTGCATGAGGTCTGCAGCTTGGGCATCTTCTCGATGCGCACGAGGCACATCCGGCAAGACGCCTGTGGCGCGAGGTCCTTGTAATAGCAAAACGACGGGATATTGAAGGCGTTGTCGCGGCACACGTCGATCAGGACGGAACCCTTTTCAACCTCGAACTCCTTGCCGTTGATGGTTACTTTTACCAGTTCTTTGGACATCTAAATTCGGATCCGGATCAACCGGCCACGTCCGCTTTTTTCCGCGCGCGCGGGGCCGGCTTTTCGGCCTTGGCGGGTTCGGCCGCGGGAGCAGTGTTCACCTTCTTCCTTTTCGGACGGGTCTTGCCAAAGCTGCCCGCGAATATCTTTCCTTTACGTGATCTCTTATCGCCTTTTCCCATAATCTCCTCTCTTCAAACGTTCAGACTCCAAGCTTCAGCTTGTTCCTTTCCAAGAAGACGCAATCTGAAGCTTGTACTCTAGACTTCAATTAAACATTCGCCGTAATCGAGCCGTTGGCCTTGGCCACGAGCCATTTCTTGAAATCGTCCGGAAATTGCTTGATCGCCGACTGGATCGGCCACGCCGCCGCATCGCCGAGCGGGCAGAACGATTTGCCCTCGATGTTGTCGCAGATGTCGAGCATCAACTGAGCGTCTTCGGGGCGGCCCTCACCAAGCGAAATACGGTTGAAGATCTTGACGAGCCAGTCGGTGCCCTCGCGGCACGGCGTGCACCACCCGCACGATTCGTGCTTGTAAAATTCGGTCAGGTTTTTCGTCGATTCCATCACGTCGACCGTCTCGTCCATGACGATGAATCCGCCCGAGCCTACCATTGAACCGCCGGCGACGAGGCCTTCGTAGTCCATCGTGACATTCTTGCCGATGACCTGGCCCGCGTTCATGATATAAACGCTCGAACCTCCGGGGATCACCGCTTTCAACTTCTTATCGTCGCGCAGCATCCCGCCGCAGTCTTCCATGATGAACTTTTCCATGTCGGCGTAGCCCATCGGAAGCTCGTAAACGCCGGGCCGTTTGACGTGCCCGCTGACCGACCACAATTTTGTGCCCCCAGATTTTTCCGTCCCGAGGTCGCGCCAGGGAATACCGCCCATCTCAAGGATCTCAGGCACCGCCGTAAGCGTCTCGACGTTGTTCACCACCGTCGGACACGCGTAAACACCCTCGACCGCGGGGAACGGCGGTTTCATCCGCGGGTGGCCCCGATATCCTTCGAGCGAGCTCAAAAGTGCGGTCTCTTCGCCGCAAATGTACGCTCCGGCACCCGAATGCGTATGGATATCCATGCTGAATCCGGAGCGGAGAATATTTTCGCCCAGAAAACCGGCGTCGCGGGCTTCGGCGAGAGCGATATCCATTATGTCGATGAGATATTTATACTCGCCTCGGGTGTAGATGTAGCCGGTCGCCGCTCCGAGTGCCCATCCCGCGATGATCATTCCCTCGATCAGCGCGTGCGGGTCGCGCTCCATCAGGTATCGGTCCTTGAAGGTGCCGGGCTCGGATTCGTCCGCGTTGCAGACGACGTATTTCGGTTTAGGGCTGTCTTTCGGGACGAAGGACCACTTCATGCCGGTCGGAAATCCGGCACCGCCGCGGCCGCGCAGGGCGCTCTTCTTTACTTCTTCGATGACGTCGGCCGGCGCCATCTTGAAGGCCTTTTTTAACGATTCGTACCCGCCCGTCTGTTGATAGACCTTGAGCGTGTGGCCGTCCTGAATGTGTATTCGCTTCAACTGCAAAGGCTCGCAGCCGATCGCTTTGATTTCCATCTCTAAGCTATTTGCATTCTGACAGGATCTTGTCGACCTTTTCCCTGGTCAGATCCTCGTGATAATCGAACCCAATCTGCATCATAGGCGCGGTGCCGCAGCTGCCGAGGCATTCGACCAGCGAGACGGTGAATTTGCCGTCCGGCGTCGTTTCGCCAGGGTGGATGCCCAGCTTTCCACAGATGTGCTCAGTGATCTCGGGTTCTCCCATGATCTTGCACGACAGCGTCTTGCATATCTGGATGTGGTGCCGCCCGACGGGGTGCAGGTTGAACATCGAGTAGAACGTCACGGTCTCCCAGACGTCCGTGACCTCAAGGTCAAGGAATTTCGCTACGAAGTTGACGCCCGCGTTGTCGACCCAGCCGCGCTCCCGCTGCACGATCAGTAGAACGATAGGGATCAGGGCCGAGCGTTTACGCTCCGGCGGATACTTCTCCAGATGCGACCGCATCTCTTCGACGATCTCGGTCGAGAATTCCGCGACCTCGTCCGTTTTGACGATCGCATCGGTAAAGGTTGTCGGGACTACAGATGCCATAAATGTGGTCAACGTTAGAACACTAGCTGACAGCTATCAGCTGATAGCTGTCAGCTAGTGTTCTAACGATCGATCTCACCCAAAACAATATCCAGCGAACCGATGATCGCAACCACGTCCGCGATCATCTCGCCCTCGCTCATCACGGGCAGGGCGGAAAGGTTGATAAAGCTCGGCCCGCGGAAATGGACGCGGTCGGGTTTCGAAGTGCCGTTCGACTTCATATAGACGCCGAGCTCGCCCTTGGACGCCTCGATCGGCATATAAACCTCGCCCTTAGGGATGTTGAAACCTTCGGCGACGATCAGGAAGTGATGGATCAGAGAATCCATATGCTTCCGCATGTCGTCGCGGTCGGGGAGAACCACCTTCGGCGCGTCCGCCTTGATCGGTCCTGGCTTCAATCTTCCCAGGGCCTGCCGGCAGATCTTGTGCGATTCGACGAGCTCGCGCATTCTGACCATGAATCGGGACCAAACGTCACCGTCGGGCTCGATTGGAATATTGAAATCGTAAGTCTCGTATCCCGAATACGGGTTGTCGCGGCGAAGGTCGAGGTCGACGCCGCTGCCGCGAAGGCACGGGCCGGTCAATCCCCAATCGATCGCGTCTTCGCGTGAGATCACGCCGACCCCCATCGTGCGGCTTTGCCAAAGCGTGTTGCCCGTGACGAGAGTGTCGAAGGTGTTCAAAGCTTCCGGAAAATCGTCGAGAAATTGCTTGCAGCGCCGCTCGAAACCAGCCGGCAGGTCCATCATCAGGCCGCCGATACGGAAATAGCTCGGCGTCATTCGGCCGCCCGACGCCGCCTCGATCAGGTTGAGTATCTTTTCACGCTGCCGAAACGCGAAGAAAAAGACCGACATCGCCCCGATATCGAGGGCGTGCGTTCCAAGCCAGACCATGTGCGAGGCGATCCGCTGCAGCTCGCAGAACAGGACCCTGATCACCTGGGCCCTTTCGGGGATCTCGAGATCGAGCAGCTTTTCGGCCGCCATCACGTAGGCGAGATTGTTGCCGAGTGGATTGAGATAATCCATCCGGTCGGTGATGACGATGCCCTGCTGGTATTTCTTGTATTCGAAGAGCTTCTCCATTCCGGTGTGGAGGTATCCGATGTCCGGCGTGGCTCGGACAACGAGCTCCCCGTCCAGCTTAAGCTCAAGACGCAGCACGCCGTGCGTCGACGGGTGCTGCGGCCCCATCGAGAGCGTCATCTCGGACTCGAGAGGGCGATCGAGTATCTCGATATTCCCCGGAATGTTCTCTACCGCTGTGCTCATTTCTAGTAAATCGTAAATAGTGAATCGTGAATCCGTCTTCTATTTTTTCACAATTATCGATCCACTAGTTCATACTGTACGGCTCGTAACCGCGGAGCGGATAATCCTTTCGCAAAGCGTGTCCGTCGAAATCCGAAGGCAGAAGTATTCGTCGCAGGTCCGGGTGGCCTTCAAAAACGACGCCGAACATGTCGTAGGTCTCACGCTCGTGCCAGTCCGCGGTGCGCCAGACGGACACCACGCTCTCGATCCTCGGTTCGTCTTCGCTCACCAGGGCCTTGAGCCGGAGGCGTTGAAAATGCCTTGTCGAAAAAAGGTGGTAATTAACCTCAAATCGCGGATCTTCCTCGGGCCCCCGGTCCGCGCCGACCAGATCGGCCAAAAGGTCGAAATCGTGCCCCTTCTTGAGGAACGAGCAGACCTCGAAGATCGCGTCGGCCGGCACCAAGACGGTCACCTCGCCGTGACCTTCGCTTACTTCTGCGACCCACTCGGCGTTATGCGATCTGATCGCTTCCACGAACTGCTGTAATGTTTCCGTCATTCACTTTGGGATCGGTCAAGTAAACGCAAAGGCACCTCGGGAGACCGCCGATCCTGATTATCGGTATCCCCGGATCCGCCTAAGAACTCTTGCGTCGCTCGTGCCTCGAGGGGATCGTGTACGGTCGCGAAACCTGCTGCTGCGCAACCTCGATCTCCGTCTCCTTCTCAAGGGCGGTGCCCTCGGTCACCGGCAGCGTGCCGGGCACCTGCGATTCACGCGATTCGGCCTCGAAGGTATCGCGGCGATCATTGACCGACTCCTTCATGATCTTGTCCTGCAGCATCGTGATCGCGTGTACGAGCATTTCCGGCCGCGGCGGACAGCCCGGAACGTAAATGTCCACCGGCACGATCTTATCGACGCCCTGCACGATCGCGTAGTTGTCGAATACCCCGCCCGACGTGGCGCAGGCACCCATCGAGATAACCCATTTCGGTTCGGGCATCTGGTCATAAATGCGGCGCAAGACCGGTGCCATTTTTCTTGAAACCCGTCCCGACACGATCATCACGTCCGCCTGACGCGGGGACGCGCGGAACGTCTCCGCGCCGAATCTCGAAAGGTCGTTCCGCGACGAGACCGTGTTCATCATCTCGATCGCACAGCAGGCGAGGCCGAAGGTGGCCGGCCACAAACTTGATTTGCGGGCCCAATTCACCACCGCGTCCAGCTTCACCGTGACGACGTCTGGCAGTGATTCGAATAGTGTATTTTCCAGTCCCATACTACAAACTTAGACTCGTTTCAATGGGCCGCGGATGCCGCAAAAAAGCCGCGAAACCTGGTCATGCCGCCTTTTGATAAAGTGCTTCGCGTCGCCGCCGGGCGAGCTGCTTGGCCTCTGCCCGGGCCTCGGCGCGTGCCTGCAATCCCCAATCGAAGGTGCCCTTTTTCCAGACGTATATGTACCCGACGACGAGCGTCGCGACGAAAGCCAATATCTCTATAAACGCCACGGTTCCGTACGCTATTCCGGTGCTTGCTTCTTCACGGATAAGGCTCTTGAAAGCCACCGCGAACGGGATCATGAAAAGCACTTCGATATCGAAAAGGAGAAAGATGACGGCGACCGTGTAGAACTTGATCGAGAACCGGTCCCGGGCCGAGCCCACCGGATCTTTGCCAGATTCGTAGGGCATCAGCTTTGTCGCCGTCCGCTTGCGGGGGCCGATGAGCTGCGTCACGACCAGCTGGCTTGCGGCAAAGCCGACCGCGACCAGGAACATCAGCCCGATCGGCGCGTAATCCATCAAATTGAATTCCGACATTTAAGGCTCACTTCGCGAAGTCGCGAGTCGGCGTCTACCGGCACGTCGCGGTAGGCGGCACAGGCGAGTTTTTGGATACTACGGCTCAAATTTCATCCTAAGTTATGAGGTATATAGTGTCAAGGCAATGAGGCCGCTTGCTCGAACGGCTTCTGCTCTGGATCGGGTCCGCTTAAACCATTGTGTTTTAGCGGGTTTCACGTGTTAAATAATGTTGACCATACCGGCGGCGGTGTGTTAAATTCTGAGTTGGCGAATCGCCGCCTAGCTCTGCCTCATCCCGCCTTTTTTTTCGACCTCTACCTACTTCACCGTGATCACCGGATTCAATACCGATATCGAATACGAGGGCGTTACCTACCACGTCCAAACCGAGGACAAGGGTCTGGCCAAACCCATCATCCTCTCGCTCGTTTACGACCGAGGCACGATCCTCGCTGCAAAACGCCTCCCATACGACGACCTGGTCGGCGCCGGGTTCGACGAGAAGGCTCTCGACGCCCGACTGCGCCGCCAGCACAAGCTGATCTGCGCCGCGATCCAAGCCGGGCGGATCGATGACCTTCGCAAACTTGGGGACAAGGACACTAGCGTGGTCGGCTCCGACGCCAAACCGTCGAAACGAGCTAAAACGCCGCCCGCCGGCCGGGCAAGCGAGGTCAGTTCCACGATGCTTGCCGAGTTGGACGAAGGGGACCTGCTTTCGATACCGAAACCGCAGTATCCGCCGCCGATCCCGAAAAAACCGCCGACGATGACCGCCGACTTCGACGCAGCGGAATTCAAGGAGATCGTCCTCCCCGAGGACGCGGTGAAGATCGTCAGCGAACTCGTCGGGAAGGAACGGCCCGCCAACGACAACCTTATTCTGGAGATCCTCGGTGCCGATACGTTCACCGGCGGCGACAAGCGAAGCGTCATGATCATGCTGTGTCGCGGAACGGGGCGAAAGGTGATCGCCGGAGCCCCGGTCACCGTAAAGCTGCTCGGGTCCGCCTTCCGGCCGATCATCTTTCACAGCGTTACCGACCAGAACGGCATCGCAAATGTCACCGTTGAGGTACCGCACTTTAACAGCGGCCGTGCCGTATTGCTGGTAAGGGCGTCAGGCTCCGGTAAACAGATCGAGCTTCGGCGTGCGGTGAAGCACGGTTGACCAGAAAATTAGATCCTCGTTTAAAGGGCGCGGTTGAAGCGCCCTTTTCTTTTGTGCAGAATTTAGATGTGAACGTGATCGTGAACGGGGAGAAAAAGGAACTGGCGGGCGGGACCGACCTGATAACGCTGCTGGAGCTTTTAGCGCTGCCCTCGCAGCGAATAGCCGTCGAAGTAAATAAGGACGTCGTCCGACGAGCCGACTGGCCTTCCCGAACGCTTAGCGATGGGGATCGCGTCGAGATAGTCCATTTTGTCGGGGGCGGTTAAGTCCAAATTGCGTTCCCAACAGCTTTGCGTAAGAATTTAGCTTAAATATGGCAGACATTTTTGAGCTCGCGGGGAAAGCCTTCACATCGCGGCTGATCATTGGCACGGGGAAATATCGCAGCTTCCACGAAATGAAGGCCGCTCACAAGGCTTGCCGAGCCGAGATGGTGACCGTCGCTGTCAACCGCGTCCCGCTCGATGGCAAGACCGAGTCGTTTCTCGACCACCTCGACCCCGAAATGCAGATCCTCCCGAATACCGCCGGCTGCTACGACGCCGACCATGCGATCCGCACGGCCCGGCTCGCCCGCGAAGCGCTCGGGACCGATTGGATCAAGCTCGAGGTCATAGGCGATCAGGTCACCCTTCTGCCGGACAACGAACAGACGCTCGAGGCGGCAAAAATTCTTGTTAAAGAAGGATTTATCGTCCTGCCTTATTTTTCCGATGACTTGATAATGGCCAAGAAGCTGCTGGAGGCAGGCTGCCCGGCCGTCATGCCCCTGGCCGCACCGATCGGATCAGGAATGGGCGTACAAAACCCGTCAAACCTGAGGATCATGCGCGAGCAGCTTCCGGACGCCACGATCATCGTCGATGCGGGCGTCGGCGTCCCCTCGGATGCGGCGATCGCAATGGAACTCGGTGCCGACGCGATCCTTATGAATACCGCCATCGCCGAATCCAGGAACCCTGAACAGATGGCCACGGCGATGCGGCTTGCGGTCGAAGCGGGCCGCCTGGCTTATATCGCCGGCCGCATGCCGAAACGTCTCTACGCCTCGGCGTCGAGCCCTATCCAGGGCGCGATCAAATAGCTCAAAACTCGAACTCCGCGACTATCGGCAAGTGATCCGATGCGACTAGGGCTTTTTTGCTCTTATGCAGCGACGCTTCCAGCAGCGTGAACCCCGAGTCGAAATAAACGTCGTCGAGGTGCAGCATCGGCAATAAACCCGGAAACGTGCGCATCGTGCCCAAATGCTCCTTCGGGTCGAGGCTGTTGAACTTTGACTTGAAAAGGCGCGTCGTCATCCCGTTGACCCATTCGTTGAAATCCCCTGCAATGATCCGTTTTCCGACCAGCTTCGGATCCTCTAGCACGCGTCTCGCCAGCAGCTTTCGCACTTGCTGCCGACGCTCGAAATACGACGTGCCCATGTGAAGATTGACGAAGTGGAAGGTGCGACCGGCCGCGATCTCGATCTCGGCCCGCAAACATCCGCGAGGCTCCCGATGTCGGATGCTGATGTCGTGATTTTGGGACGACACGATCGGAAGCCGGCTGAGGATGACGTTGCCGTAATCGCCGCCTTGATGCTTCCGATTCTCACCAAGCCGAAAATTCATCCCAAGCCGGGAAGCAAGAAAACCGGCTTGATGATCTCGATGACCGCGGTCCGAATGGCACACGACCTCTTGCAAAGCTACGGCATCGGCGTCGAGTTCCTCGATCACGTCCGCGACGCGCTCGGGCGAATAGCGCCGGTCGATACCGACGCACTTGTGAATGTTGTACGTGGCGATCCGGACCGTAGGCATCAGCTATTGCGGTAATTCTGAAGTGCTTTGAAAAGCGTCGGGAAAGCGATCAACAACAGTATCGCGACGAACGGGATCGAGGTGCCCCGGGGAAAAAGGATGAAAAGGAAGGCGAGGACCAGAAGAGCCGTCCCGACAATAAACAAAAGCCGGGCCTCGGCCGCCCCGAGCGGAGCCCGCCGTGTGATCGCTGAGCCGATTGATGTCGCCGCGTTCAAGGCTCCCGCTGTCGCTTTCCGCATGCTTCCGCCGCCTCGACGACTTCCTTTATTTCGCTTGATGCGGGGTCGTTTACGTGCCGTGTCCGCCAAAACGATCTCCGTCGCGTTCGTCATGTCCTTTTCGAACTGCTGCTGCATCCGTTTTCCGAAGGACTCGTCCTCGACGAGCACGTCGAGCTCGTAGTTGCCGAACCAGCTCGCGATGTTCAAGTTGGTCGAGCCGACGCGGGAAAAGCGCCCGTCGAAAACCGCAGTTTTGGCATGCATCATCGGCCCGTTCCACTCAAAGACGCGGATGCCGGCCTCGAGCAGCGGTCGATACGTCGATCGTGTCGTGTCGCGGATGAGGCCGATGTCGGTCGATTGGGGAACGAGGATGCGGACGTCCACATCGTCCGCGGCGGCGTCTTTTAACGCCTGCAAATACGAAGGGATGCCGATGAAATAAGCGTCGGTGAGCCACATCGAATCGCGGGCTGCCGTCGCCAGTAATTGGTCGGTGCGATAAATGTGCGCGGTGCCGGGGACGCTCTGCACGACGCGGACTGCGATCGGGCCCGTCTTTGCGATCTCGTCGCGGCGACACAGCTTGGCCTTATCAAGAGGCTCACCCGTCGTCGACCAAACATTCGCGAACGAAAACTCGACATCGGCCACCGCCGGGCCGGTCAGTTTGACGCCGGTGTCGCGCCAGCCCGGTATTCCATTTTCGGGATAACCGACCCAATCCTGCCCGACGCAGAGGCCGGTGACAAACGCGATGGTACTGTCCACGACCAGGACTTTCCGGTGATCGCGGGTGAAAAAACCGAGCGGGTCGCGCAGTCTCGGAGGGTTATAGACACGGACTTCTACGCCATTCTGCCTCAGATGCTTCCAGTATCGCCTCGAGGTCGTCCCCAAACCGCCGAGCCAGTCGTAAATGACCTTTATCTCAACGCCTTCCTTGGCTTTTTTGATCAAGGCATCGGCGAATATTTCACCCTGCTCGTCTTCGTGGATGATATAGCTTTCAAAGAAGATACGCCGTTCCGCCGCGCCGATCGCGGCCAGCCACTCGGGGTAATTCTCCGCCGCGTCGATCAGCAGCCCGACGTCATTGCCCTGTATAAGTTCGGCACCGGTCACGCGCTCGAATGACCGGTCGATAAACTCCCGGTCGATAAAGGGTAAATTGATGCCCACCGCCGGGCGCGTCGCCGTCTTCGTAACCATTTGTCTATGGTTGAATTATACAGTTTCGGGCGTTTCTGTAAGAATATTTCCGTGAGCGGAGATGGCAAGATCAAGATAAAGGTCCTGTTTTTCGGGGCTACGGCCGATGCGGCTGGCGCCCGCTTCATCGACCTGGAAACGCCGCCCGGTACACCGGCCGGATCGATGCTCGATCGCCTTCTCGGGCTTTACCCAAGAATGTCCGAACACAAGCTTTTGTACTCCGTCAACGAGGAGTACGCGCAGGGCACTGAAAGATTGAACGACGGCGACGAAATGGCCGTATTTACGGCGGTTTCGGGGGGATAAGGTACTTATCAGCATGGATCTTGTCGAGCTCACGAACGACCCTATCTCGGTCGAATCCGTCGCCCGCCGGGTCGTCCCGCCGGAGTGCGGCGCCACCGTCACGCTGGACGGCTATGTCCGCAGATTTACGAGCGGCCGTGAGACCCTGTACCTCGTCTACGAGGCCTATAAGCCGATGGCGTTGAAGGAGATGCGGAAGTTGGTCGAGCAGGCGAAACGGGATTTCGAGGTTTCAGCCGTCGGCATCGTTCACCGCCTCGGACGGCTCGAGATCGGCGAGACGAGTGTCGTCATCTCAGTGGCGGCGCCGCATCGGGGGGCCGCGTTCGCCGCCTGCGAGTGGCTCATCCGCGAGCTCAAGCGGACCGTCCCGATATGGAAAAAAGAAATCTACGCCGACGGCGAAATGTGGGTCGAGGGTGAATCGGCAGGGTGATACGGAAAAATCGCAATTGCGTCGACGAGATGGTATAGAGACGCGTCCAGAGGCCCAAAAACACTGTTCCAGACCACACAATCCGACCTTCCAGAGCGGTAATTCCGCCGACCAGATCCACTTTTTCGCAACGCAAAATGTGACACTCGTCGCCCTCCATCGGTGAGCGGCGCCGGCGCAACGGCCGGAGCGGCGGGATCCACCCGCGCCGCCCGAGCCTCCGTTCCGTCCGGTGCCGCCGGGCGCGTCGCGAGTGACGGGACCGTCGGCCGCATCCGGATCCGCCCGAAACCTGGGGCGTCATCCGCCGCAGGTTTCCCTTTACTAAACCCGCCGCGTTGGAATAGAATTCACCCCATTCCAAACCCGAATCGAGAGTAATACTCGTGCCGTTTCGGTAAATGAGCCCGGGCAGGCGACAAAGCGGTCAGCAAATCTTCCTCTTGAGGAAGTGCGCTCGATCCGCGTCGATCATGTCTCAGGGTTGCCGAAAGGTTTGGGCTGCGCCGCCCTCAACTTCCAAGCCTTCCAGCCCCGACCTCAAACGCGGCGATCTCGGATCAGGAGAAGAAAATGAATATGCGATCGAACTTGATGAAACGAGCGGTGGTGATGTTGGTGCTGTCGGGCCTTGTGTGGCCGACGTCGATGCTTGCTCAGACTGCGGAAAAGGCGCCGAGCAAGCAGGAAAAAAAGGAAGCCAAGCAAAACGATAAGGACGAAAAGCGCGTCGACAAGCAGGTCCGCAAATACGAGGAGACACTTGCGAAGGCGAACGAGAAATACGGCAAGGACACGGATTTCAAAGACGACGTCGACTTCGAGTTCAGAAAGCTGCAGCGTGAGCACGCCCAATCCGCGTTCGAGATCAACACGTTCGACCAGAACGATTGGGTCGTCACCAATTCGGGCGACAAGCTGCCAAAGAACAACGACACCCTTTACGACAACATGCTGGCGCAGGATTACGTCAACCGCGTCGGTCAGTCGCTTGTACCGGTGAACTCGGAAAAGCGATACGGGTTCAAGATCACGGTCAACCCGATGCCGGACGCCCGCTCGCTTTCGACCGGGACGGTTTACGTTTCGACGGGCCTGCTCTCGCTGGTCGACAACGAGGCGCAGCTCGCCTACATCCTGTCGCACGAGATAGCCCACGTCGAACGTGATCACTGGCGCGAGGACGTGCTCGTCGCAAAATGGATCGAGGACGCGACCAAAAGCCAGGAGAGACGCGGGAGCATATTCGGCGCCATTGCCGGCGGTGTTACCGGCGGGCTGCTCGGCGATGCGAGCACCGGCGTATTCATGGCGATGGCCGGTGCCGCGATCGGGAAATCGATGGCCAAGATCGTGGACCGAAAGGCGTTTGAGTGGTCGCTGGCGCAGGAGGACGAGGCCGACAAACTCGGGATGGAGTACATGCTCACCCGCAACTACGACGTGCGCGAGACGCAGACATTTTACGAGACCCTGCGGGCGGCCGCGATCGAAGACCCGCGGCTCGAGCTCGACCGTTTCGCCGACCGAAAGCGGACGGAAGAACGCCGGAAAATGCTCACGGCCTATATCAACAGCGCCGATTCGTCACGTTTGGCGAAGACCGTAATGGGTGCGACGAATTTGCGCGGGAAGTCACTCTCTATCGACCGCAACACCACGGTCGTCATCAACCGCCTCGCCAAGAACCAGGAAAAAATGGCCGACGACATCCGGCTCAAGCTGCAGAACGGCGAGATCATGGCGGGCGACGGTGAGTTCGAGAACATCATGGCGACGCTGAAACGCGATAACGGGATCGTGGCGTTCTACTACGACATGTACAAGCTGTCGGCCCGCAATTTGAGCCAGTCGCTGGCGGTGCGGTCGGACGATTCGCTCGGGTATTTTTATTACGGAAAGGTGATGAAGCTGACGGCCCGCAAGCCCGGCGAGAGGGAGCAGGCACTGCAGCTTTTCGCAAAGGCGATCGAGCTCGACAACCGGAACGCCAACCCGCAGGCGCGTTTTTACAGCGCGCTGACGAAGATGAGCGGGCGCACGACCAACAACATCCAGGAGATCGTCGGCGACCTCAAGCAGTACGTCGCACTTTATCAGCAGATGAACGGCGGCGCGCTGCCGCCGAACATGGGCGTCATCTACGACTACATGCAGGACGCGGGCGAGCTTAACTGGAGCGCGGCACCGGTCGCGAACGTGCGCAACGTCGGGCAGACCGCGGCCTCGCCTGTCACGATCAACCCGCCCGCCGCTACCACCACGACAGCACGGCCCGCGGGCACGCGGAAGCCGTAGGCCGTCATCGCTCGGGATCGGGGAAATGAGAAAGGCTTATTTTATCCTGATCGCTTTCTTGTTGTGGCCGGCTCCGGACCCGGCCCAGAAGGCGCTGCGCGAGCAGGTCTCCTCGCGGGCGCCGTTCGTGCTCGAGCTGCCCGAGATAAGCTCGGAGCGGATCGTGACGCCGATCGTGCGGCTCGCCGAGCGCGACATATCCGTCTTCAAGGTCCGCGTCGTCGAGCCCTTCAGCGGTGAAATACGCAACACCAGCCTCGTTATCACGCTGAACGGCGCCGGCGTCAAGCGAAGCTGCGTCCAGACGCGTGACCTGGAAGGTAACGTCTACACCTGCACCAACAACGGCCTCTGGGAGTTCGCTTTCGTGCGCGGGAAAAACGTGCTCGAGGTGCAGGCGACCGGGGCGGGCGGGGCGGAATATTACGCCTCGTACATGGTCTCGGTCGGCGACCGCTCGCCGAACGTCGCGCCGCCGGCCAACGGCGGACGTGCCGAGGATTTTTCGGGCCGCAAATACGCGCTCGTGGTCGGCGTGGCCGATTACAAATTTCAGGACGTCGGTCTGACGAGTCTCGATTTCCCCGACGACGACGCGCGTGCCTTTGCCGATTTTCTCCGCTCGCCGCAGGGCGGGAATTTCGGCGCGGCCAACGTCACCATGCTGCTCAACGGCGACGCCTCGATCATCTCGATCAGGGCGGCGCTCGAGGACATCGCCAAACGGGCCGGCCCGAACGACATGGTGATGATCTACATCTCCGGGCACGGGGCTCCCGACCCACTTAACCCGAAGAATTTGTATTTCCTCTTCCACGACACCAAGGTCGTCGCGATGGACCGCACCGCGTACCCGATGGCCGACCTTCAGCTTTATCTCGACACGCGACTGGCGGCGAAGCGGGTGATGGTGTTCATCGACACGTGCCACAGCGCCGGGGTCAATCAGCGGTCGCGCACTTTCGTCGCCACGCGCGAGCTCACCCGCGAGGACGAGAACAACATCTCGAACATGTTTCTTGCCAAGCGCCTTTACAAAAATACCGGGCGGGCCGTGCTGACGTCCTCGGACGTCAACGAGGTCTCGCGCGAATCGACGAAATGGGGCGGCCACGGCCTTTTTACTTGGGCACTGCTCGACGGGCTGGGCGGCAAGGCGGACCGAAACAAGGACGGCTACGTGACCGCCGGCGAGATCTTCCATTTTACCCGCGAGGCCGTTCAGCGCGAGAGCGCCTTCCAGCAAAACCCGATCGCCCTGCCCGGTTCGGCGGAGAATCTAACCATCGCGACTGTGCCGAAAAAGACAGCCGCGACGGTGGGCCAAGTCATTACGCGAAATGAAAAAGAACGTCGTCCTTAAAATGAGTCGTGCTGACCTTTGCGGTCTCGTCGGCGTTTGCTCAGCGGGCGGGACGAACGTGAGCGATCACGAAACGGTCGGCCCCGAGAATCTTCAAGATCGCAGGCCTGACACCGTCTCCTTTGTGAAGCGAGATGATTATGATGCAGACAAGGATAAAGCTTTTGGCAGTTTTGGTAATTGGCATATTCATAAATGCTCCGCTCGAAACACATGCGTCGATTCCGCTTGACCAGTGGTTTGACTCTTACGGAAACATATCGTGGGACGAGGAAAAAGTGCATTTAGAGAATTTTGCGAAGTATTTAATAGAACAACCTGACTATGTGGGCTATATCGTTGTCTACGTTGGGAAACGTGAAAAGTGGAAATCCTTAGAGCGGCGAGTGGAACGAGCGAAGAACTATTTGATTCGAATTCTATGCGTCGATAAAGAGAGGGTCATTATAGTTCAAGCACCGCGTAGGGACATAACGAAATTTGTGTTACAACCCGTGCCGAAAGAATTTCGACCGCCAGTCTTTTAGTCTTGCGGGTAAGATCGGGGGGTCAGGCTTGCAATATTGCAATTCTGTTGACGTGGCGTGCGCGGGGTAACGCGGTGCAACTCGGCCCCGCGGAGAGGTGAAGTCGAGAATTGCAATATTGCAAGCCTGACCCCGGTTTTCTTAAGATATGAAATCGAAAACACATTTGGGGCTGCTTTTTGTTTGTACCTTCGGGATTGTTTTCTTGCTGGCGGCAACCTGCCAACGCAACTCCACCACCGCGAGCCCATCAATTCAAAATTCTGTTAGTTTGGATTCACCTGTACCCAACGCTACGGTCAATGACAAAAGTTGCTCGGCCGATTGGCAACTACTGGTTTCCCCGAGGCTAAAGGAAAAGCTGTCCACCAAGAAGATCCAGCTGCTTTCAGAATCGTTTCCGGAGGAGAATTCCGTAGAAGTGAGGGTCTGGGTCGGGTTTGGGGCGACGTCGTTAAGAGGCGTAATCATAAAGCGAATTAATGGCAAGCTTCGCACTTTTTATTTGAGCGAAAAAATCGACGCCCATTCTGACATAATTAATATAAGCGAGTTAGAACACCCTCGATCTGAGCCGCAAGAAATAATTGCGTTGTTGAGTCCTGAAGAATTGTTAAAATTGAAGGACGAGTGCGAAATTGAACCACATAAGATCGGGTCGGAAGATGGGGATCTGATCCTGGTAGAATGTCGCATTGCGCCCGAATATAATGCTGTTCTCTATCAACATCCGGAAAAGTCGGAAACTGAAGCGGCGAGAACGGTGGCGACCGTCTTGAAAACGGTTGAAAGCCGATTTCAC
>Ga0307415_100000619_pt1 | contig 15555 bp, 16 predicted proteins | sample DK1Cmetagenome_FD_204524 | JGI IMG/M metagenome (GOLD analysis project Ga0307415, IMG submission 204524) | Maize rhizosphere microbial communities from greenhouse at UC Davis, California, United States - DK15-C-2 | ecosystem: Host-associated > Plants > Roots > Rhizosphere > Soil | place: USA...
TCAGGTCGGTGACGTCTCCGACGGTGAGGAAGTACGAGGCGTACCCGAGCCCGCGGATCATCTCCAGCTCGTCGTCGAGCCGCTTCCAGATGCGCTGCCGGGGGGCGGAGCCGTAGCGGTCGCCGATCGCGCCCTCGCACCGGGCCCGCAGCAGGGCGTCGGCGCTCGAGCCCTCGCCGGACAGCTCGAACTCCGGGAAGTGGATCTCCCCGAGCCCCAGGTCGGAGCGCGGGTCGAGCGCGCAGCGGTCGGCGACCGCGCGGGTGCGGGCCAGCAGGCCCCGGGCCTCGCGGGCCGGGTCGCTCGCCAGCCCGGCCGATCGGCAGATCTCCTCGGCGATCTCGGCCATCTGCTTGCCGGACTTGAGGAACCCCTCGGCGTTCCTCCGGTCGACGTGCCGCTGGTCCAGGGCGACCAGTCGCCGGGCGGCGTCGAGGACGTCGACGGTGGGGGCGTCGCGACGGTCGGCGTAGCGGACCGCGTTGGTGAGCACGGTGCCGAGGCCGGCCCGACGGGCCACCCCGGCCATCCGGCCGGCGTGCGGGGTGGTGCCGGGACCCCACACCGCGCCGCCGGCGAGCCGGTGGGAGACGAGCTCGACGAGGAGGTTCTCGGGGGGCACCAGCTCCCGCCACGGCGCGAGGGCGGCCTCGGCCAGGTCGTCGCGCCGCCGGGTCACGGCCGCGCCCAGCTCGGAGGAGGGTCCGAGCAGGACGACCAGGTCGCCGTTGCCGAGCGGGCCGGAGAGCTGCTCGGCCAGGAGCTCGAGGTCGAGCACCGGGTCGCCCCGCTCCCCGGCCAGGTGGGTCGCCGAGACCAGGCGGCAGAGCGCCGCCCAGCCGGCCCGGCCCCCGGCGGCCAGGAACGTCACCCGCGGCAGCCGGAGGTCGCGGAACGCGCCGCCCCGCACGGGGGTGCGGGGCGAGGGCGCCGCCACGCCCGCCCCGCGGGGATCCCGGTAGGCGAGGTCCACCCCGAGCACCGGCCGCACTCCCCCGATCAGGCACGCCTTGGCGAACTTGACCGCGCCGTAGGTGCCGTTGCGGTCGGTGAGCGCGAGCGTGTCCATCTCCTGCTCGACGGCGCGCTCGACCAGCGTGTGCGGGTGGGAGGCGCCGTACTGCAGGGAGTAGCCGGAGGCCACGTGGAGGTGGGGATACGGGTCGGGCACGACGGATCGCTCCTCAGCCGACTCGCCGGGACCGGGCCTGCACGGCGGGGGCGTGCGGCACCAGGCCGAGCGCCTGCTCCACGACGGCCAGGAACCGGTCGGCGTCGCGGACCAAGTCGTCGGCCTCGCGCTCGCTCACCGCGCGGGTCGACCCGGCCTCCGCGGCGGCCCGCTTGCCGGCGCCGGCGGCGAAGAACCGCGCCCACTCGGCCAGCTCGGGGGCCACCTCGGTGAGCAGCACCCAGGCGTTCTTCTGGGGCCGGCGACGGGCCGGCGCCGGCTGGGCCCGGGCCGCCAGCAGCGCGGCCGCCGCCCGGAGCGCCGCCACGTGGGCGCAGGCGTAGCGGGTCGGCACCTCGGTCGCGGAGATCGCCTCGCTCAGCGACTCCGCCGAGCGGGCGAGGTAGGAGTGGGTGGTGGCGGGGAGGGCGTAGGGGTTCGGCAGCTGGTGCGGCCTCTGACTCGACATGGTCGCGCTCACCTCAGTCCTCGCAGCCGACGAGCTGCCAGCAGCCGTCGCTCCAGTCGAAGGACAGGTCGAAGACGCCGCCGCCGCCCCCGGCCCCCTCGGAGCCGGCCCCGCGGCCGGCCTCGACGCGCCACAGCTCGCGCTCGACCAGCAGGTCGGCGCCGCGGGCCGGCCCAGCGTCCGGCCCAGCGTCCGGCGCGTCCCCCGCGCCCGGCTCGTCCGAGCCGAGAACCGCCTTCACCCCGGCCGACTGCCACCAGGGAGTCGTCTCCACCCAGTGCGCGAGCACCGCCCGCACCTTCCACAACCGTCCGCGCCACAGGAACTGCTCGGGACCCTCGACACCGGTCACCCAGCCCTTGCGCACGTCCACGGGGTCGTCGTACCGCCTCATCTGGTCGTCCTCTCTCCAGCACCACCGACCCCTGCCGACCGACCCCACCCGCACCAGCGCGGCGCCCTCAGGGGCTGCCGCGCCCGGCGGGGACGGGGGTCGAGGTCGCCCCCGCCGGAGCGGAGTTCGAACAACTGTTCGAACTCCTGAAAGGTACACCGCGGCACCGACAGTGCGTCAAGACCCGGGAGGAGAAAGGGCGGGAGCGCCCGGGAGAACGGGGCGGGAGCGGCTCAGGCGCCGGGCGAGGACGAGTCCGCCGGACCACCGTGGGAGGCCAGCCAGGCGCCCCGGATGTAGGTGCTGGTGTCGCGGTGCCACAGGAAGTACAGCAGGGCGGCGTCCAGCACGACCGCGACCAGCGCGAGCACGAGGAACAGTACCGGCGGGTCGGTCCGCAGCCCGGCCAGCGTGGCCACCGCCATGAACACGACCAGGGCCGACAGCGAGAACCGGGCCCAGCTGTGGCCGTCGCGGACGAACATCACCAGCACCCCGGCGAGGGCCGCGAACACGATGAACAGCACGATCGCCACCGGCACGAACTCCGGTGGCTGGACGGTCCCGACGTCCGGGCGGCCGGCCTCCCAGCGACTGACGAGCTCGGCCCGGAGGAGCACCGTGAGCAGGGCGGTCAGCGCGCTCAGCGCGACCAGGCTCCACACGACCCGGATCGCGTTGGTCAGCGAGCGCGGCTGGTGCCGACTCATGGGTTCTCCTCTCGCGGACGAGCGCCGGAAGGTCCGGGCCCCACCCGAACTGCGTCGGGAGCATGCGCTGGCTAGGGTCGCAGTATGACGAGCGAGCACCCGACGATCACCCTATTTCGAGACGAGCACACTCGACGAGGCGGGACCGGTCGGGTGGTCATCCTCCCGGACTCCGTGCACACCGCGGCGCTGGCCGCCGAGGCGCTCGGCTGCGAGGTCGGCGCGATCGCCAACAGCCTGCTGTTCGACGCCGACGGCTCCCCCGTGCTGATCCTCACCTCGGGCGCGCACCGCGTCGACACCGCCCGGGCCGCCGCCACGATCGGCGTGTCCGGGCTCGAGCGGGCCACCCCCGAGTTCGTGCGCCGGCACACCGGGCAGGTGATCGGCGGGGTCTCCCCGATCGGCCACCCGGCCGCGGTCCCGACGTACCTCGACTCCTGGCTGCGGCGCTACGACGAGGTGTGGGCCGCCGCCGGCCACCCGGCCGCCGTCTTCAGCACGACGTACGACGAGCTGCTCGCCATGACCGGCGCCACCGAGATCGACGTCGAGTGATGGAGATCTGGCTGAACCCCGCCTGCTCGAAGTGCCGCACCGCGGTGGGCGAGCTCGACGCCGCCGGGGTGGAGTACACCGTGCGGCGCTACCTCGACCACCCGCCGACCGCCGCCGAGCTCGGTGAGGTGGTGGCCCGCCTCGGCCTCGAGCCGTGGGACGTCGCCCGGGCCCGGGAGGCGCGCGAGGAGGGCATCGACCTGGCCCGCGAGCCCGCCCAGCGGGCCGCCTGGCTCGATGCGCTGGCCGCCCACCCCCGGGCCCTCCAGCGGCCGATCCTCACCGCCGCCGACGGCACCACGGTCGTCGGACGCGACGCGGACGCGCTGGCCCGCGTCCTCGACGCCGAGACCGACGGGGCCTGAGGTGGAGTCGCTCCCCCTGGTCTTCTCGAGCGGGTGGGCCAGCGGCGTCAACGCCTACCTGGTCGTGCTGGTGCTCGGCGTCGCCGACCGGGTGGGCGACCTGGGCGAGGTCCCGGACGTGCTGGGCCGGTGGGACGTCCTCGCGGTCGCGGCCTTCCTGTACGCAATGGAGTTCGTGGCCGACAAGATCCCCTACGTCGACTCCACCTGGGACATCGTCTCGACCGCGATCCGGCCCACCGCGGGGGCCGTGATCGGCGTCCTGCTCGCCGGCGAGGCGGACAGCCTCGACCAGGCCGTCCTCGGCGTCGTCGGCGGCGGCACCGCGCTGCTGTCCCACCTGGTCAAGGCCGGCAGCCGGCTGGCGATCAACTCCTCCCCCGAGCCGGTCACCAACATCACCGCCAGCGTCGCGGAGGACTTCGCGGTGCTCGGCGTCGTGTGGTTCGCCCTCGAGAACCCGCGCGCCGCGGCCGCGATCGCCGGCGTGCTGCTGGCCGTCGGCCTCGTCGTCCTGTACCTCGTCGCCCGGCTGGTCCGCCGCGGCTGGCGGCGCTGGAAGAAGCGCGAGCCGCGCCCCCGGGAAAACGCTCGCGACCACCCGACCGGCTGACTACCGTCTCGACATGGACCTCACCGACCCGGCCGTCCGCGACGCGGTCACCGCCCGCCTCGGCGAGCTGTACGCCGGCCGCCCGGTGATCCTCGGCCCGGGCGTGCTCGCCGGCTTCGCGCCGTACGTCGGGTGGCTGCGCGAGCTGGGCTGCCGCACCCTGGTCGTCTCGACCGCGCGCGGCGCCGGGCCGGTCCCCGAGCCCGACGAGTGCGTCGTCGTGGAGGTGGTGCCGCCGGCCACCGCGATGATCACCGAGGAGCTGCGGGCGCTCGACCGGATGATCCGCACGCTGCCCGAGCCCGTGGTCGCCGCCATCGAGGAGTTCGACCCGGACCGGGCGGGGATCTGGTTCACCAGCCCGTTCGTCACCACCGACGAGCCGGTCCTCGGCCGTCCGGTCACCGGCGGGCGCCCGGCGTCGTTCCTCGCCCTCGAGGACAAGATGCTGGCCGACGAGATCTGGGCGGCCGCTGACGTCCCGCGGGCGCCGTACCTCATCGTCCCGGTCGACGCGCACGCGCTCGCCGCGGCCACCGACCGGCTGGCCGGGCCACTCGGCGCGGTGTGGTCCGGCGACGCCCGCGACGGCTTCAACGGCGGCGGCAACTACGTGCGCTGGGTGCGCGACGACGACGACCTGGCCGCGGCGCACGCGTTCTTCGCGCCGCGCTGCGACCGGGTGCGGGTGATGCCGTTCCTCGACGGCGTGCCCTGCTCGATCCACGGCTTCGTCCTGCCCGACGGGACCGCCGCGCTCCGGCCGGTCGAGATCGCGGTCCTGCGCAACCCCGAGGAGCGGACGTTCGTCTACGGCGGACTCGGCACGTCCTGGGACCCGCCGGACGCCGACCGGGAGCAGATGCGGGCGATCGTCCGCCGGGTGGGCGCCCACCTGCAGGCGGCGCACGGCTACCGGGGGGCGTTCGGGATCGACGGCGTGCTGACCACGGACGGCTTCCGGCCCACCGAGCTGAACACCCGGATGTCGGCCGGCGCCACCACGGTCGGCGAGGTCGACCGGCGGTTCTTCACGCTGCTCCAGGCCAACCTGGTCGCGGGCGTGAAGACCGGGCTCACCGCCGCCTACGTCGAGGGGCTGGTGCCGCTGATGGACGCGACCCGCACCGGCAAGGCGGTGGCGGTCGGCGAGGGCACCAAGGTCGGCGGCGACCACTCCTACCCGGTCGCCTGGGACGGCACCGAGTTCGTCAGGTCGACCGAGGACACCGGCAACACGCTCGCGATCGCCGACACCGCCACCGGCTTCTTCGCCAAGGTCGACCCGTGCGTCGCGCTGACCCCGGGCGAGCGGCTGGCCCGCGTCAACGTGGCGCTGCTGGCGTTCGTGGACCGCGAGTACCACGCCCGCTTCGGCACCCTGGAGGCGGCGCCCGACCTGCGCTGAGCGCGGTGTCCTAGGGTTCGCGCCATGGCGCGGATCGTGGTGGTCGGGGGCGGCTTCGGCGGGCTGGCCTCCGCCGTGCGGCTCGCCAAGCTCGGGCACGACGTGACCCTGCTGGAGCGCTCGGAGACCCTGGGCGGGGCGCTCGCCCCGGTGTCGGAGGGCGGCTTCACCTGGGACGCCGGCGCCACATCCACGCTGCTGCCCGCGGTGATCCGGGACCTGTTCCGCAAGTCCGGTCGCCCGGTCGAGCGGGAGCTGGAGCTGGTGCAGCGCGACCTCCTGCGGGAGCACCGCTTCGAGGACGGCACCACGCTCGCCCTGCCGTCGGGGCGCGCCGCCCAGATCGCCGCGTTCGACGCCCTCGGGCCCGGGCTCGGCCGGCGCTGGGTGGACCACGTGGCGTCGTACTCCGACGACTGGGACGTGTTACGTCGCCACTACCTCGAGGTGCCGTGGGACCGCGACGCGCTCCCCCGGGAGCTCGCCGCTCGGTTGGGCAGCCGAGAGGTGCTGCACAGGCGGCTGCGCAGGACGTTCCGCGACGAGCGCCTGCGGATGGTCGCCGGCCACCCGTTCGTGGCCGAGGGGCACGACCTGCGCAACGTGCCCGCCTGGGCCGGCGTCACGGCGTACGTCGAGCAGCGGTTCGCCGCGTGGACGGTCACCGGGGGCATGGGGGCGGTCGCGACCGCGCTGGCCGACCGGCTGGTCACCCGCAGGGTCGCCGTCGAGACCGGCACCGCGGCCACCGACCTCGTCGTGCGCGACGGGCGGGTCGCCGCGGTCCGGACCGCGGCCGGCGACGTGGACGCGGACGTCGTGGTCTGCGCGATCGACCCGCGACGACTCCCCGCCCTGGCCCAGCACGTGCAGCGCACGATGCCGGCGATCCCGCCGGTGGTGTCCTACCTCGGACTCGAGGGGGAGGTCCCGGACCTGCCGCACGAGGTCGTCCTGCACGGCGACCCCATGCTCGTCGTGCGGCCCGGGGGCAGCGCTCCCGAGGGCGGCACCGCCTGGACCGTGCACGGCCGCGGTCGGCTCGCCGAGGACCTGCTGAGCGCGCTGGCCCGGCACCGGATCGACGTCCGGTCGCAGGTCGTCACCCGTCTGGACTGCTCGGCACGGGACCTCGTCGAGCGGTGGGGCGGCTCCCCGATGGGCGTGCTGTGGCAGGGCCGCGCGACCGTGCGCCGGCGGCTGGGGCCGACCACGCCGATCGCGGGGGTGTACGCCGCGGGCGCGCACGCCACGCCGGGCGGCGGGCTGCCGTACGTCGGCCTCTCCGCCGCGCTGGTCGCGCAGACCGTCGGCCCGGCGTGAGCCTCAGACGGTGACGTTGAGGGCGGCGAAGATCTCCAGCGTCGCCTTCGACCGGTTCAGCGTGTAGAAGTGCAGCCCGGGGGCGCCGCCCGCGAGCAGCTCCTCGCAGAGCTCGGCCGCCACGGCGATCCCGGCGGCGCGGAGGGCGACCGGGTCGCCGTCGTGCGCCGCGACCCGGCCGACGACCTCGGCCGGCACCTCCCGGCCGGAGAGCTCGGCCATCCGCTTGACCTGGTTCAGGTTCGTGATCGGCATGATGCCCGGCAGGATCGGGATGTCGACCCCGGCGGCGCGCCCGCGCTCGACCAGCCCGAAGTAGTCCTCGGCGCGGAAGAACATGTCGGTGATCGCGAACTCGGCCCCGGCCCGCTGCTTGCCCAGCAGCACCGCGACGTCGTGGTCGAGGGACTCCGCCTCGCGGTGCCCCTCGGGAAAGGCTGCCACGCCCACGCTGAAGCCGCCGATCTCCTTGACCAGCGCCACCAGCTCGTGGGCGTACCGCAGCCCGCCCTCGGTCGCCGTCCACGGCGTGCCCGGACCCTCCGGGGGGTCGCCGCGCAGCGCGAGCACGTTGTGGACCCCCGCGGCGGCGTACGACGCGAGGATCGCCCGGAGCTCCTCGCGGGTGTGGCCCACGCACGTGAGGTGGCCCATCGGGGTCAGGGAGGTCTCGTTCGCGATCCGGCCGGTCACCCGGACGGTCGTGTCGCGGGTGCTGCCGCCGGCGCCGTAGGTGACCGAGACGAACGTGGGGCGGTACGGCTCCAGGGCGCTGATCGCCCGCCAGAGCTGCTCCTCGCCGGCCTCGTCCTTGGGCGGGAAGAACTCGAACGAGAACGACCGCTCACCCTCGCGGATGAGCTGCCCGATGCCTCGCCCGTGATCCCCAACCATGCCCGCAGTCTAGGTTCGGGGCCCCTCCGGCCCGCGCCGCGTCCACTGGTTAGTCTCGTCCGCGTGACGAGCGACGCCAGTGCCTGGGACAGCGCCGCGTTCCGTGACCGGGTGCAGTCCGCGCTCGACAGGTTCCTCGACGGGCAGGCCGAACGCCTCGCCCCGCTGGGCCCGGACGCGGCCCGGCTGCTCGACGAGGCCCGCCTCTCGGTGTCCGGCGGCAAGCGCTTCCGCGCCGCGTTCTGCTACTGGGGCCACCACGCCGTGGCCCCCGACCGGCCGGGGGACGAGGACGCGCTGATCCGGGCCTGCGCGGCGCTGGAGCTGCTGCACGCGAGCGCGCTCGTGCACGACGACCTGATGGACGCCTCCGACACGCGCCGGGGCCGGCCGGCGACCCACCGGCAGTTCGCGCGCGACCACCACGTCGCCGGCTGGCGCGGCGACCGCGAGCAGTACGGCGCCGCCGCCGCGATCCTGCTCGGCGACCTGCTGCTCAGCTGGGCGGACGAGCTGCTGCGGCGCTGCGGGCTGCCGCTGGAGCAGGTCTCGCCCGCGCTCGACGTGTTCGACCTGTGCCGCTCGGAGGTGATCGCGGGCCAGTTCCTCGACGTCTCGGTGCAGGCCCGCGGGCTCGCCGACGTCGAGGCCGCGATGACCGTGCTGCGCTACAAGTCGGCCAAGTACTCCATCGAGCGCCCGCTGCACATCGGCGCCGCCCTGGCCGGCGCCGGGCGGGAGACGATCGCAGAGCTGACGGCGTTCGGGCTGCCGCTCGGGGAGGCGTTCCAGCTGCGCGACGACCTGCTCGGCGTCTTCGGGGACCCCGCCACCACCGGCAAGCCGGCGGGTGACGACCTCGTCGAGGGCAAGCGGACGGTGCTCGTCGCGCTCGCCCTGGACGCGGCGTCCCGCGACGACGCCGCCCGCCTCGACGCCTCGCTGGGGCGCGCCCTCGACGAGGCCGAGGTGGCGGAGCTGCGCGGCGTGATCGACGGGTCCGGGGCGCACCAGCAGGTGGAGGCCGTCATCGGAGAGCTCTCGACCCTGGCCCTCGCCGCCCTGGACCGGGCCCACGTGGACGACCGGGCCCGCGGGGTCCTGCGGCAGCTCGCGTCGGCCGCGACCGACCGGGTGGTCTGAGGCCCGTCAGTCCAGGCTGGGCAGGTCGGCGGTCTCCGGGCCGTCCCCGCGCAGCAGCACCGCGAACGACCCGCCCCTCTCGCGCTGGACCCGGGTGCGCAGCGCGTCCAGCGTGGCGTCGAACGCCCGCCGGTCGGCGCGTGCGAAGGGGGCCCACCCGTCCCAGAGCAGGAGCGTCCCCCTGCCCGGCGCGACCAGGTCCTTCAGGCAGTCGGCGAGGGCGTCGAGGTTGCGGCCGTAGTGGTCGGGGAACGAGAGCGCGACCCCGAGCCCCTCGAGCACCGCGGCCTTGTCCTCGTGGACCCAGCCGCTGTAGTGGGCGAACCGCCAGCCGGCGAGCTCCACGGAGTGCCGCACGTCCTGCACCTCGAAGTTCGCGTGCCACCGGTAGATCCCGGGCGCGGTCCGGACCGCCAGCAGGGCGGCGAGTCCGCTCATCGCGCGATCCTCTCGAACGACGCGTAGTGGTCCCGGGTCCAGTAGAGCTCGCCGCCGTCCCCGGCGACGATCCGCCGGGCGCCGCGGCTCTCCAGGCCGGGCGTCGCGACGGTGAACTCCCGATAGTAGCCACGCTCCCGGTCGGGCAGCAGGCCCTCGAAGTTGCCGAACGTGCTGCCGTCCTCGTCCTCCGGGAACGGTCCGCCGCGGTCGACGAGGCGCACCGTCTCGGCCGCCTCCGGCGGCAGGTCGGCCAGCTCGACCCACGCCAGGCCGCTGGCGGGGTCGGTGCTCGCGGTCGCCGCCGGCGCTCCGGGTGTGCGGCTGGACGCTGCGGCGCCGGGGTCGGGCGCGGTCGTGGTGGTCGTGTCGCCCTGGGCCCACCAGACGACCGCGGCGGCGACCAGCGCGGCGACGAGGCCGAGCAGTGACCGCGGCTGGGTGACCCCGCGGCTCAGAGCGCCATCGCCTGGGCGCGGCGCTTGACCTCGGAGCCGCGGTTCTCCCGCAGCGCGTCGATCGGGCGGCCCGGGAGGTCGAGGTCGGTGAAGAGCCAGGCGATGCACTCGCGGTCGTCGTACTTCCCGTCGTGCAGCATGGTCAGCAGCCCGGGCAGGCCCTTGACCACCAGGCCGTCCTGGATGAACTCCGCGGGGATCTGCTGCCCGGCACCGGGCGAGGGCACGGCCGCCGCGAGCTCGTGGTCGCGGATCATCGTGCGCACCTTCGCCACCGTCACGCCGAGCTCCTCGGCTGCTGCGGCCCAGTCGAGCCAGTCGGGCACCAACGCGCCCAGGTCGACGTCGTCAGGTCGGGTCTCGGTCATGCCTCCACTCTTCCACCTGCCCGGTCCGGGACGAAACTCGGCGGGATGCGAATCACTCCCATCACTTGAGTCACACCGGTCCCGCGGCTACGGTCGGACCGATGACCTACACCCGCCGTCCCACCCTCCCCCGACTGCTCGCCTCCGGGCTCGTCGGCGCCGCGCTGGTCCTGGGCTCCGCCCCCGCCGGAGCCGCCGCCGACGACCTGCCGTCCGGTCGCCGGCTCGTGGACCACCGGGTCCGGCCCGGCGAGACCGCCACCGGCCTGGCCGTCCGCTTCCACGCCTGGACCGCCGAGCTGATCGCGCACAACCACCTCGGGCCCGACGGCCGGCTCCGGGTCGGCCAGCGCCTCGAGATCCCCGTGGTGGTCGCGGCCGAGCGCGACCGTGCGGACCGCGGCGACCAGCGGGGCACCCCGTCCCGGAGCACTGTGCGCCGGGTGGTGGCGGCCACGGCCGCGCGGCACGGCGTGGACCCCCAGCTGGCGCTGGCGGTGTCCTGGCAGGAGTCCGGCTGGCAGATGGACCGGCGCTCGAGCGCGGGCGCGATCGGCGCCATGCAGGTGCTGCCGAGTACCGCGGACTGGATGTCGACGTACGCCGGGCGCCGGCTGCACCCCCGCCGGCTGGCCGACAACGCCACGACCGGCGTACGGCTGCTGAGCGTGCTGGACTCCGAGACCGCGAACCGGAGGCGGGCCGTCGCGGCGTACTACCAGGGCCTCGGCGCGCTCCGCTCCGACGGGGTCTACCGGGAGACCCGCGCCTACGTCGCCAACGTGCTGGCGCTGAAGCGGCGGCTGGAGGCGGGGCTCCCGCCGGCCTGAGGACGACCGGGAGACCGGCGCGCCACGCCGGAAAGGCCTCAGCGCGCCGCAACCGCTCCGCGTCCGTACGATTGGGGTCCCGGATCCTTCCCCAACCGGGCAGCAGGAGGGTCGCTGTGCAGTCAGACCGGCACGCCCGCACGGGCACCGCCGCGGCCACAGGTGACCCCCTGACCGGCCGGCTGCTCGACGGGAGGTACCGCGTCGGCTCCCGCATCGCCCGCGGCGGCATGGCCAGTGTCTACGAGGCCACCGACATCCGCCTGGACCGCCCCGTCGCGGTCAAGGTGATGCACCCCGGCATGGGCGACGACGACGAGTTCGCGGCCCGGTTCGTGCGCGAGGCCCGCGCGGCCGCCCGCCTGTCGCACCCGAACGTGGTGGCGGTCTACGACCAGGGCGACGACGACGGCACCGTCTACCTCGCCATGGAGCACGTCCCGGGGCACACGCTGCGCGACCTGATCCGCAAGGAGAGCCCGATGCCGCCGGCGCGGGCGCTCGCGCTGCTCGAGCCTGTGCTGTCCGCGCTCGCCGCCGCGCACCGGGCCGGCCTGATCCACCGCGACGTCAAGCCCGAGAACGTGCTGATCGCCACGGACCCGAGCTCCGGGGCGAGCCGGGTCAAGGTCGCCGACTTCGGCCTGGCCAAGGCCGTCAGCGCCGACACCCAGCACACCGCGACCGGCGGCGTCCTGATCGGGACCGTCTCCTACCTGGCACCGGAGCTGGTCGTGGACGGCCGCGCCGACGCCCGCGCCGACGTGTACGCCGCCGGGGTCGTGCTCTACGAGCTGCTCACCGGCGTCAAGCCGCACGAGGGCGAGTCGCCGATCCAGGTGGCCTACAAGCACGTGCACGAGGACGTGCCCCCGCCGTCCGAGCGGGTCCCCGGCCTCCCGGCGTACGTCGACGCGCTCGTCGCCCGCGCCACGGCCCGCGACCGCGGGCTGCGCCCGGCCGACGCCGCCGTCCTGCTCCACCAGCTGCACCGGGTCAGCCAGGCGCTCGCCGACGGCGTCCAGGAGGATCCCGAGCTCACCACCGACCTGGCGCCGCTGCTGCTGCATCCCGACACCGGACGACTGGTCGCGGTCGACGTGCCTGCAGACGTGGCCAGCGACACCGCGTCGGACCCGTTCGACAGCCGGGAGCTGGCGGCGCTGACGGCGCCGCCGCCACCCGGGGTCACCCGCGTACCCACCGGACGGACGCCCCGACCGCGTCGCTCCCGGCGCGGACCGCTCCTGCTGGTGCTCGCGCTCGTCCTCGCGCTCACGGCCGGCCTCGGCGCCTGGTGGTTCGGCTACGCCCGCTACACCTCGACCCCCAGCGTGCTGGGCCTCGGGCGGACCGCCGCGGCGGAGCGGATCGAGGCCGCCGGGCTCGGCGTCGAGCTCGGCGACAAGGCGTACTCCGAGTCGGTCCCGGCGGGCCGGGTGATCGACACCGAGCCGGACGCCGGCGCCCGGATCCTCGACGGCGGCACGGTCACCGTGGTGCTGTCGCTCGGCAAGGAACGCTACGACGTGCCCACCACCCGCGGGCTGACCGAGGACCAGGCCCAGGACGCGCTGACCGGGACGAACCTGGGCTTCGGCCGGAGCATCGAGAGGTTTTCCGAGACCGTCCCCGAGGGGACCGTCCTCGGCAGCGACCCCGAGGCCGGGACCACGCTGCGTCCCGACACCGCGGTCGACCTGATCGTGAGCAAGGGACCGCGCCCGATCCGGGTGCGTGACTGGACCGGCAAGGACGCCGACAGGGCCGCGGCGGCGTTCGACGGCAAGGGCCTGGAGGTGGACCGCCGCACGGAGTACTCCGACGACGTCGCCGAGGGCGACGTGATCTCGCAGTCCCCCACCAGCGGCACGCTCTTCCGCGGCGACAGGATCTCGCTCGTCGTCTCCCGCGGTCCGGAGCTGGTCGAGGTGCCCGGTGGGCTGGTCGCCTCCGGTGTCGAGGCCGCGACCGAGCGGCTCGAGGCACTCGGCTTCGAGGTCAGCGTCGAGCAGGCCGACGAGTCCATCGGCCTCGGGTACGTCTACCGCTCCGATCCCGGCTCGGGCTCGATGGTGCCCAAGGGCAGCCGGATCACGCTCTACCTGATCTGAGGGCGACCGTCCACAGGGCATCGCGCCGACGGCCCGGGACTGTCGGTGGGCCCTGCTGGAATGGGTGCATGACCAGCTCCGTGCTCGACCGCGACCTCGCCGCTCCGGGCGTGTTCCCGGTCGTCGAGCACGCGGACGTGACGCTGCTGCGTGACCTGCTGGAGCGGCTGTCGGCGATCGAGGGCGACCCGGGCCGGGTGGGCGTGCGGTCCGACGCCGAGCGGATCGACCAGCTGCGGCTGCTCGAGGAGATCAAGTCGGCGGCGGCCGGCGCGCAGGCCCGGATCACGGTCGAGTTCGAGGCCTCCCAGCTCCGGCAGCAGGCCGACGCCGGGGTCCTGGCGCGCCAGCGCGGCAAGGGCATCGGGGACCAGGTGGCGCTCGCCCGCGGCCCGTCCGCGGCGCAGGGCGCCCGGCACCTCGGCTTCGCCACGGCGGTGGTGCGGGAGATGCCGCACACCCACGCGCTGCTGCGGGCCGGCCGGATCTCCGAATGGGCCGCCACCCTGCTGGTCCGCGAGACCGCGGTCCTGACCCGCGAGGACCGCGCGACGGTGGACGAGCGGCTGTGCGCGCTCACCGTGCACGCCGGGACCGGCGAGCTGACCGAGCCCCGGGTGATCGGGCTGACGCCGCGACGGGTCGAGGCGGCCGCGAGGGCCCTGGCCGTCGAGCTCGATGCCGAGGCGGTCGTCCGCCGCGCCGCCAGGGCGGCCCGGGACCGGCGGGTCACCGTCCGGCCGGCGCCCGACACGATGAGCTACGTCACCGGCCTGCTGCCGGTCCCCCAGGGCGTGGCGGTGTTCGCGAGTCTGCGGGCTGCTGCGCGAGCGGCCCGCGCCGGTGGTGACGAGCGGACCGAGGCCCGGCTCATGGCCGACCTGTTCGTCGAGCGGCTGACCGGCCAGGCCACGGCCGCCGCGGTCCCGGCGGAGATCCAGCTCGTGATGACACCCGATGCCCTGATGGGCGCCTCCGACCGGCCGGCGCGGATCGGTGACGTCGTGGTGCCCGCCCAGGTCGCCCGGGACCTCGCCGTCCGCACCGATGCGCCGCGCTGGCTGCGCCGGGTCTTCGCCGACCCGGTGATCGGCGTCGTCACGAGCCTCGACGCCCGGCGCCGGCGCTTCTTCGGCAAGCGCGAGGCGCGCGAGATCGTCGTGCGCGACCAGGCCTGCCGGCAGCCCGGGTGCGACTCGGCCATCGCCCACCGCGACCACGTCCGCCGTGTCGCGGACGGCGGGCCGTCCGTTCGTACCAACGGCCAGGGCCTCTGCGAGGCGCACAACCTGGTCAAGGAGCTGCCGGGCTGGCGCACCCGGGTGGCCGACGCGCGACCCGGGCACCACACGGTCGAGACCACCACGCCGACCGGCCACACCTACCGGTCGCAGGCGCCGCCGGGGTTGCCGCCGCCGCTCTGACCGGGGCGCAGCTTCGCCGATGTGCGGTCGGCGGGCACCCCCACCTAGCCTTCTCGCATGCTCGACGACGCCGCGCTCCGCAACCCCATCGGCACGCACGTGCCCGTGGGCAAGGGCCTCGCCGCGGGCGCCCTCGCGAAGGCGGTCGAGCTCGAGTGCGAGACCCTCCAGATCTTCGTCGGCAATCCGCGCGGCTGGGCGCAGTCGGCCGGCAGGCCTGCCGAGGACGCCGCCTTCCGCGACGCCCTCGCGGCCAGCGGGATGCGTGCGTTCATCCACGCGCCGTACCTCGTCAACCTCGGCAGCCCCACGCCCGCGACCTACGCGAGCTCGGCCGCGATGGTGGCCCACAACCTGCGCCGGGCCGTCGAGATCGGCGCCGAGGGCGTGGTCGTCCACACCGGGTCGTTCGTCGACCCGTCCGGCGACGCCGACGAGAGCGAGCGGCGCCACGCGGCCGCGATGCGCCAGGTCCGCGACGGCCTGCTGCCCGTCCTCGAGGCGCTCGGCGACGACGAGCGCGCCCCGTGGCTGCTCCTCGAGCCCACCGCCGGGCAGGGACGCTCGCTGTGCGCCGGGGTCGAGGACCTCGACGCCTACCTGCGCGCGCTCGACTTTCACCCGAAGGCCGGGATCTGCCTCGACACCTGCCACGTCTTCGCGGCCGGCGCGCCGCTCGACGAGCCCGGCGGCGCCACGGCCACCGTCGACCGGATCGTCGAGATCGGCGGACCCGGCCGGCTGCGCCTCGTGCACGCCAACGACTCGATGGACGTCCGGGGTGCGTTCAAGGACCGCCACCAGCGGATCGGCGAGGGCCACATCGGGGTGGAGGCGTTCGCGGAGCTGTTCGCGCACCCGGCGACCGCGGGCGT
>Ga0307415_100000620_pt1 | contig 15552 bp, 13 predicted proteins | sample DK1Cmetagenome_FD_204524 | JGI IMG/M metagenome (GOLD analysis project Ga0307415, IMG submission 204524) | Maize rhizosphere microbial communities from greenhouse at UC Davis, California, United States - DK15-C-2 | ecosystem: Host-associated > Plants > Roots > Rhizosphere > Soil | place: USA...
CTGGTCACCGAGGTGGTGACCGATACCGAGGCTGGCCAGCGGCACGAGGTGCGGGTCCACAGCGAGCCGGTTTCCGACGCCGAGGTCGATGCCGTGCTTCCGGCCCCGGACGGGCAGGACGAGCCGACCGGTCAGGACCCGAACGGGCCTGCTCAGAATGACTGGTTCAGTGATGAAAGCGACCCACGGCACTGAGCCAGCCATTAACCAGCCAGGCACACATCGCGAAGCTCGGCGGGCGGAGGCGGCCGCGGTGTTGCTGTCCGAGCGTCTGACACTGAGCTATGGCGTAGTGGACCAGCAGGTGCGCCCACACCTCCTGGGAGACCCGTCAGGGTCCTTGCTGCGCAGCACCACCCCCAAGCCGCGCTGGTGGGTCTTCAGCTCATCCAGCGCGGCCTCGGTCTCCCACCGCGGCGGATACAGCGCCGGCAGCTCGGCCGCCGGTGCCCGCTCGGTCGGCGACCGTGGTGATCAGCCGGCAGCCCTCCTGATCGCCAGGGCGGCTTGGATCGTCCAGTAAGGAGGCACCTACACATCGAGTGGTGATCGTGCTGGGCGTATCCCGCGCCGGAGATCGGGGTACCCGACACGGTAGCCGCCAGGACTAGCCGACGCCGCTGGCTCGTTCGGGGCGCCTCGGACATGGTCATCGTTGGATGGGAGGAGCCCATGACCGGATCGGGTCCTGGTAATGAGTCGCCGCGTGACCGCAAGCGGCTGGCCCGCCAGGCGGGGCTGGGCCGGTTGTCGTTCATCAGCGCCCTCGCCGGGGTGCTGGTCGCCTACGGCGCCTTCGCCCTGCTGGCCGCCCTGGTCGGCGCCGTCGCCGTCACCCTCGGCCTCGACACCGAACTGGCCAGCAACGACTGGACCACCTTCGGCATGGGCAGTGCCGTCACGGTGACCGTGGTGGCCTTTGTCGCCTACCTATTCGGGGGCTATGTGGCCGGACGGATGGCCCGCCGGGCCGGGCTGGTCAACGGCCTAGCCGTGTTCGCCCTGGCGGTGCTGCTAGTTGTGGTGGTGGGGGCGATCGTGGCCAGCCAGACCGACACCGAGGCCGTCCAGGCCAACCTGCGCAGCCTTGGCCTGCCCATCACGGCCACCGAGTGGGCCAGGATCGGCACCGCGGCCGGGATCGGCACCCTGGTCGGGATGCTGGTCGGCGCCGGCATCGGCGGCATGGTGGGTGAGCACTGGCATAGCGAGCTGACCCGATGGGCAGCGGTGGGTCGAGGCAGCCCGAACCAAGCCCAGGACGACGGTGAGCGAGCCGGCCAGGCCCAGGAGGGCCAACCCGAGCGCGACATTGAGGGCGACCGGCCGGCCAGCGGCCGGTGACCGCTCAGCTCGGCAGTTTCCGGCGAGCTGCACCGCGCAGCAACCGTCCGGCAAGGATGGGGCGTCGTTCATGCACGGCCAAGGGCGATGCGCGGTCGCCAACCTAGAGCCATGGGCAGCTGCCCTGGTCGAGGCTCACTCTAACCGGGCCGATGGGCAGCGAGGCGTGGGTCGGCGGTGGGCACGAACGCACCGTTCGATCCAGTCTGCGAGGCTACGACCTATGTGCCCGGTAGCGGCGCCTCCTCCAGGGGCACCCCTGACCCGGAACAAACAGTCGAACCGGGACGAGAGACATGCCGACACCACGCCCTCGGCACCTGGCCAGAGCACGGCGGCCCTGGAGGCTGCTGCTGGTTGCCTTCGGATTCACCACCGCGGTCCTGGCCGCCCTGGTGGCCTCGGCCACCCTGCTGCCCCAGCCCGAACGGCCACGCCGGGCACCCGGGGTTGCGCTGCCCACCGTCACAACTGAGCCCGCACGCACCTCCACGTCCACGTCCTTCACCACCACCACCACCACCACCACCACCACCCAGGAACCGGCCACCGCGCCTTCTCCGCCAACTAGTAGCCCGGCCATCAAGCCTTCAGCCGTGAGCCGACCGATCACCACTGCCGGACGACGTGCCACGTCCGACGCACCACTCCCGAGCGACACGACGCAGCCCTCCGTGACGACCCCGAGCACCGCGCCCGAGCCGACCATGACCGACCCAACCACCACGGCCGTCTCGACCTCCGGCGTCGAGTCCACGACCACCCTGCTGACCACAACCAGTGCCGAGCCCACCACCACCGGGCCGACCATGACCAGCACGGACCCCACTACGACTACGACCAGTATCGAGCCGACCACGACCCGGTCGGCGACCACGACGACTTCACCGGTGGATCTCGGCGGCATCCAGCCGGCAGGCGTCTCGGCCGCAACGGTCGGGGGGCTGTTGCCTCTGTTGGGCCTGCTGTATCTGCTTCGTGGGCTCCTGCCGCGACCCGGCGGGGCGCACGCCAAGCAGCGGCGCAACAACCACCTCCGCCGCGACTGACGCCCATAGTCCGCGACTACCTGGAGTGGGGTCCAAGCCCGAGAGCGCCTCGGCCGGACGGCGGGGTGGCTTTACGGAGCAGTACAGTAGGCCGTAGCCAGGTCGTTATTCGCAGCGGTTGGACTGTGGCAGCGGCGACCGTACGGTCGGAGGAGCCAGATGGCCACACGACCTGGCAACGGCTGGCAGGCCGCCCCCCAGCAAGGCACGAGGCTGGCCGTGGCCGCGCTCGTCGTCGCCATCCTGGGGCTCGTCCTGGGCGTCCTGTTCCCACCGTTGTTCTTGCTCGGCGCCGTTGCCATTGCCCTGGGGGCCGGGCACCTGGGGCGGGGCCAGGAGCAGCTCAGCCCGGCAGGCCGCGGTCTGACCATCGCCAGCCTAGTCGTCGGCGTGATCTGCCTGCTCCTGACCCTGCCCTTCTTGGTGGGTGTGATCGACTGAGCCGGCCCGCAGGTGCTCGCCGCAACGTGGCCCTATGTCCGCGACACCTACGTGGCAGAAGCGGCGATGAGTAGGGACAACGCGACGCTGAAGCTAGAGCTCGTTGGAGTTGACATCCGGCTGGTCCACAGGTCTGAGGACCTGCCAGGATGGCGCTTGTGCACCCAGGACTTCGGTTCACCCCATCCTTGTAGGACCCTACGGAGTCGCCGGACCAGCGGAAAGGCTGGTTAGCACGGCGCTCGGCTGTCGATCTCTGATAAGGATGAGGGCGCTGGTTCAAGTCCAGCCAGGCCCACAACACCGGGTTGACCTGCAGAAACGGTCGTCGGTGACCTCTGGATCGCGATCGCTTCTGCGGGTTGCGCGGGCACAGCGGTCTTGGAACGCATCCCTGCCCTGTGTGCTCCAACGACGGTCACGGGCTACTGGAGCGCTAGGGAAGAACGCTGCCCGCACTCCGGCCTTGTACTGGCGGAAGCCCAGGCAGCGAGCCAGCGGCGCGGTGACTGGTTAACCAGAGATGAAATGTGCACGAACTGCCTCCGAGGGAACGGGCCATCCTCTGGCCAGGTGATGCGCGGTCTCATGCCGTATGCCCCCAAGTTGACGTGGCTGTCCGGACCGGCGGAGAGTAGCCGGCTACGATGGCTCGGCTGATTTGGGAGGGCCTGCGTCCTTCAGGGGGGCGTAGGCAGGGATGAGCTGGCACTGGTCGGGCATCAGCCTGCTGCTGGTTGCCGGAGCGGGGTACCTGACCGCGTGCGCCGTGTACGTCTGGCGCTACCGTCGGGGCCCGACGGCCGCCTCGCTGGTGGTGGTGTTGGCGGCCCTGGCCCAATGGGGCGTGGTGCGCGCCGGCGCGCTCGCCGCTGGCGACCCGGCGATCAAGCGCGTCTTCTGCGATCTCAAGTACGTCGGCCTGGTGGTGCTGGCGCCGGCCGCGATTGTCTTCGTGCTCCAGTACGCCGGCTTCCTGCGGCGGCCCAGACCGGTGCTGCTCGGGCTGTTGGCGCTGGAGCCGGTGGTGGTCCTGGTGGTGCTGGCGATCCCGGCGACCCGCCACCTGTTCCAGACCTGCCTGCCGTCGCCGGCGCCCAGCGCTGCCCCGATGGTGCGGTATGGGCCGCTGTTCTGGGTCCACTTCGTCTACTTCAACGCGGCGACGTGGCTGTGCCTGGCCGCCTTGGTGGAGACGATGGCCCGCACCTCCAGGCCCTACTACCGGCAGAGTGCGCTCCTGCTCGGCAGCTTGGCCCTTCCGCTGGGCGCCAACTTGCTCACCGTGCTGAACTTCGGGCCGTTCGGCCGGGTCGACCTGCCCGCCTTCGCGTTCCTGCTGACCGTGGTGCTCCTGGGCTTGGCGGTGTTCCGGTTCCGTCTGCTTGACCTGCGGCCGATCGCGCGCGGCCGGATCTTTCAGACGATCGGCGATGGGGTGGTGGTCCTGGATCTGGGCGGCAAGGTGGTCGATGCCAACCTGGCTGCTGAGCGGTTGCTCGGCCAGCCGTTGGCCGGCATCGTCGCCCAGCCGGCCGAGCGGGTGGCGCCGGCATGGTCCCAGCTGCTCCGCCGCCAGCTCGATGAGGGCGGCGAGGTGGTCGACGAGATCGCCGACAGTGGGCGCATCCAGGAGGTGACGGTGTCCTCGCTCACCGACCACCTGGGGTGGCCCACCGGGCGGCTGGTGGTCGCCAGGGACGTCACCGAGCGCCGCCGGGTCGAGCAGCAGCTGCGCGACAGCCTGGAGCGGGAGCAGGCCTCGTCCCGGCAGTTGCGCGCGCTGGACCAGATGAAGAGCACCTTCCTGCGGGCGGTCTCCCACGACCTGCGTACGCCGCTGGCCTCGGTGCTGGGGATCGCCATTACCCTTCAGCGCCACCAGCAGGAGCTGGACGCGGGTGATGCCGCCGACCTGCTGCAGCGGCTCAGCAAGACCGCCCGCAAGATGGACCGCCTGCTCAACGACCTGCTGGACCTGGACCGCCTGGCCCAGCCGACGGTCGCCCCGGAGCTTGAGCGCGTCGACCTTGGCGAGCTGGCCGAGCGGGTGGTCAAGGACGCCACCACCGAGCTGCTAGCGGACCGCCCCGTGCACGTGGATGTCTGCCCGCTGCGGCTGGAGGTCGACCCGCCCAAGATCGAGCGGATCGTCGAGAACCTCCTGGCCAACGCGGCCAAGCACACGCCGCCGGGCACGCCCGTGTGGGTGCGTGTGCAGCCGAGGGACCACGGTGCCCTGCTGGTCGTCGAGGATGCCGGCCCGGGGGTGCCCCAGCCGCTGCGGGAGACGATCTTCGAGCCGTTCCGCCAAGGGCCCCGGCCCGCCTCGCACGCGCCGGGCGTGGGGATCGGGCTGGCCCTGGTGCGCGTGTTCGCCCAGCTCCACGGCGGCAGGGCCTGGGTCGAGGATCGCCGCCAGGGCCCCGGCGCCTCGTTCCAAGTCCACCTGCCAAACCCGGACTACGGCCACCTGCCAGACCCGGACTTCGGCAACGCCGCCCGCTGATTCCGCAGGGGCAGCCCGTCGCAGGAGCTCGGCCAAATGCAGTACCGGCCCGCCGGCGAGGTGCTCGATCTGGATCCGGCAGCGGACAGCGAGTTCACCCCATCCTTGTAGGACGTACGGAGTGGCACGACCAGCGGAAAGGCCGGTTAGCACAGCGCTCGGCTGTCGATCTCTGATAAGGATGAGGGCGCTGGTTCAAGTCCTCCCAGGCCCACCATCCGCTCTGACCAGCAGAAATGCTGGTCGGCTCGTCGGGCGCCTGCTGGGCGAGGTGTATTCGGGATCAGGACCTCTTACCTGGTTACCGCTCCTGGTCATGGGCTGTCCAGCACTGCTCTCCTTGGACGATTTCGGGTCGAGCGTGGTATCCGCGTGAACGCCGTGGCGCTGGCTCGATCGCCACCGAGCGCTCCGAGGCGTTCCTTGGCGAGCAGGAGCTCGCGGCGGCCGTACGGATCGAGGAGGAGCTGCGCCGGCTGCATCCGATCGGCCGGGTGGGGCTGTTGTTGGATGCGGCGAGCTTCATCAACGGCGCGACCGTGCCCGTCTACGGCGGACGCTCGATGCTGGGCAGGATCCGAGGCGCGCAGCCCGAGCCGTAGGCGCCGCGCGCTAGCCTGCCAGCCAATCCGCTCGCGCCATCGCTGTCACGCTCGGCAACTACGTATACGGGGCACCAGCCAAGACGGCGACGCCCTGCCTGGCCCTGCCGCCATCGAAGTGTGGGTGGCGTCTCTCCTTCGGCGGTTATGGGGAGCAGGGCGGCAGGGTGGTGGTGGTCGTCGGGGCCGTGGTGGTGGTCGACGTGGTGGTGGTCGCGCACGGCCCGGTCGTGGTCGAAGGTGTCGTCGTGGCGGTCGTCGATAGGGTGGTCGTGCTGGTGGTCATGGAGGTGGTGGTGGCCGACGAACTGGTCGGCGGCCGCGTGGTCGTGGTGGACGGGCCGGGCGCCGCCCGCGCGGTGGCGGGGGCCGGCCCGGGCTGCCTGGCGGTCGAGGACACACCGGCGGTCGTCTGTCCCGGACGCGGCGACGGCCCGGAGGGGGGCGCCGCCGCGGCGCCCGGCGGGTCCGCGGCCATGGCTGGACCGACGGCCACGCCACCTTCATAGAGCGACGCCCAGCGCAGCACGGCGTCCACATAGGCCCAGGAGTGGTTGTAGCCGTAGACGGCCCTGCGCAGCCCCTCCCGGCCGGACAGGTCCCCGCCGACCAGGCACAGGTAGCCGGCGGCGCTGGTGGCCGCGTCGAACAGGTTGTTCGGGTCGGCGACGCGGTCGCCGTTGCCGTCGCGCCCCAGCCGGCGCCAGGTCGAGGGGATGAACTGCATTGGGCCGACGGCTCGGTCCCAGGTCCTGTCCCCGTCCCAGCGTCCCCTGTCGGTGTCGGGGATGCTGGCGGCGCCGCGCCCGTTGAGGGCGGGTCCGGTGATCGGTGGGCTCACCATCCCGTCGGGGCTGAACCGGGTCGCTGACCCCCAGTGCATGCCGTGGTTGGACTCCAGCCGGCCGATGCCGGCCAGCACGCTCCACGACAGCCCGCACCCTGGACGGAAGCCCGCGGCCCACGCGGCCGCCTCGTGGTAGGCGCGCAGCGCCAGGGCGGGGATCCTGTGGTCGCCACCCTCCGGCAGCGCCAGCATCGGCGGCGTGGCGGCGCCGGGCCCGTTCGCCACCGCCTCGGCGGCGGGCTACTGGCCGGCGGCCTCGGCTGCCGCTTGGCGTCCCCGCTGCCAGGCTTGCTCCTGGAGGCGGTTCCACTCCTCCAGGGACAGGCCGAGCGCCCTGGCCGCCTCGCCGGTGGCGGCGCCGGAGGCCAGGCCGGTAGGCAGCGAGCTCGGCAGGGTCAGCGCCGCGAGCAGCAGCGCCAGCATGGGGAGGCCGCGGGCCGTCAGTGGCCGGCCCAGCCACGCCGGACGGGACCTCGCCGGCCCGCGCCGCTGGCGGCCCCGCATCACGGCCAGGAGCCGCCGCGGGAGCCGCACGCGCAGGCGCGGCGCGTCCCGGCCCGGACCGGAGCGCAACCCCGGTCCGGGGGGGTGGCCGTGCGGGCTGGCGGCGTCGTCCTTCATGACCTGGCTACTTCACGGTCAGCTTGGTGGTGGCCTGGTACGCGATCGACCCGCTCGTGGCCTTCAGCGTCGGCGTAAACGTCCCCCGCGGTGTCCACCTGCCGGCCTTGACGGTCAGCCCGGCGCTGCCCACCCCGTCTAGGCCTGACCGCATGTGGTTGAGCAGCACCAGGTCGTGGTGGCCGCTGCGGGCCATCTCAAGTCCGCTGCGGCCGGCGGCCCAGTCGATCTGGAAGCGGGCCGAGGACAAGGCCCGGGACACCACCTTGCTGATTCCCGGTTCGTCCTCGATCACAAGCAGCCGCGGCACCGGACTACCCCCTCCCCTCGGCGGCGACCCGATGGGTGCCGTCTGGCAGATAGGAGTAGGACGACGGCCGACGGCAAAGAACACCCAAATGGACTACCGCGCGCATCCACCAGGCGTACGGCGGTCGCCGTAGCGTTCCGGCCTCGTCCGCGCTGACCTGCAGCGATGCTCATCGGCAGCGGATAAACGCTCGCCGACGATTCCGGATGACGGCCCGGTGACACGTTGATGAGAGGGCCGTCAGTTTGCTGTCGTCCGCGGCCGCTCGGGCCCCAAGCTCCCGCCGATCACTCCTGCCCTATGGCAAGTCGGCGGGAAGGTAGAACGATGCGTGGAGACGGGTGGCCGGCGTGGGGTTCCAGCAGGAGGCACCGCAGCAGAGGCCACCTGTGGTCCAACGTCCGGGTGGCGGTCGTCCTGCTCGTCGCCGGGCTCTGCCCGGCCTTGCATCCTAGGGAGGCTCGATGTTCTGCGGGTCGGCCGTCGTCGAACTCCTAGACCTCGGCCACATGACATGCCCGCTCTATCGCTTCGCAACAACGACGCCAACATCCCGGTGGTCGGTATCGATGCCGCCGGGCGGACGCGGGAGCGTGTCGGCGGCCATGAGACCCCTCATCGGGGCCATAGGTCTCGCGCAGGTGGAGTGCTGAAGCGCAAGGTGATGAGTACCAACAAACGCCGATGGCAGCCCGATCAGCAGATCCAGATAGAACGCATACCTCCACGCCGATTGAACCCATACCTTGAACCCCTGGAGTCGTGACCCTTCCTGGAGGACTCCGTAGCACCCAGCGGCCTCCCGTCTTCGGCCTTCAAACGGATAAACCGGCCTTGCTGGTCTTCAGTTGAGCGATCCTGATCTCCGTCAGTGCAGTAGGCCGTTTCCGTCCATCTGGACGAGGGGCTTGGGGGCCTGGTCCTCCAGAGTCGCCCCGACTCGACTCCGCGAGCCTGACGAAGGGCGCAGGCGCGGGTAATCGATGGGGGGCATTGTGGGGGGTCAGCGCGTCATTGCTCGTGCAGCCATCGTGGTGCGGCGGGTCCTAGCTGGTCGCCGGCCTGCCCTGGGAGCGTCACGGCGTGTCCTCCGATGGCCGTTGACGCCTCGTCGGCTCCCGTTGTTGTTGCTGATGGTGGCGATGCTGGGCGTGTTGGCCTATGGGTTGGCCAGCGCGGCGACGACCTTGGACATCTCGGTCCCGTCGTGGAACGAGCGCTACTTCAGCCCCAACGGCGATAAACAAGAAGCACCGCCACGGTCTCCTACTGCCTTGGCCAATCGGCCAACGTCACCAGCACCGTGACCGATGAGACGGGCACGCGGGTGCGAACCCTCGAGGACGCCGTCTCCCACGCAGGCAACAGCCAATGCTCTAACAACCAGGTGGTCTGGGACGGCAAGGACGATGCCGGCAAGGTGGTAACCGATGGAGTGTATACGCTGCGGCTGCACGCGGTGGATGGGACTGGGGCGACGGGGGATGCGACCGCTCGGCTGGGGGTCGATACCCGCACTCCTGGGGCGCTGACCAGCCCCACCCCGGCGACACCGTCTCCGACACGGTGAACTGGGTGTTCACCCCCACCGCCGGGTTCCAACTGAGTACGGTCTCGGTGAGCTGTGAGGGTAGCTTTCTGGGCTCGTCGGCGGCGGCGGCGGATGGCACCTTCCGCAGCAGCGGGGACAGCAGCGGCTGCCGGAGTGGCTCCAACAAGCTGACCGCCTCGGCGAACTGGACCGATCCCTTCCACGTCCAGCATTCCTGGACGGCGCCGACGGTGGCGGTCACCATCCAAAATCCGCCGGTAGTCACCATCGCCTCGGGGAGTGAGCGCTACTTCAGCCCCAACGGCGATGAGCAAGAGGACACCACGACCGTCTACTACTGCCTGTCGGAAGCGGCCAGGGCCAAGGCCACGATCATCGACGGCAGCGGGTCGCTGGTGCGGACCCTGGACTCGGCCGACGTCCCCGGCACCCCTGGATGCTGGTCGTACTGGAACCCAGTGACCTGGGATGGCAAGGACGATGCCGGCAAGGTGGTAGCCGATGGGGTGTACACGCTGCGGCTGCATGCGGTGGATGAGACCGGCCAGAGTGGGGATGCCAGCAGCCGCCTCGGCATCGACACCCGCACCCCCGGCGCCCTGACCAGCCCCACTGCCGGCGACACGGTGTCGGGATCGGTGCGGTGGGTGTTCACCCCGACCGAGGGATTCGGACTGAACTCGGTGACGGTCAACTGTCACAGCGGCAACGGCCTGGGGTCCACGTCGACCACGCCGACGGGCGACGGAACCTTCACCGGCAGCCTGGACACCACCTACTGCACCGGCGGGGCCAACAAGCTGGATGCCTGGGCGTCGTGGCGGGATCCGTTTGGCCAGTTCCATTCGTGGTCAGCACCGGCGGTGGCGGTGACGGTGGGTAACCCGCCGCGGCTGAGCGTTCCCTCCTGGTCAGAGCGCTACTTCAGCCCCAACGGCGACAGCCAGGAAGACACCGCCACCCTGTACTACTGCCTGTCGGCGGCGGCCGACCTGAATGCGACCGTGGTGGATGGCGACGGGACCAAGGTGCGGACCCTGGAGTCGGGGGTCTCCCACACCGGCAACCTCAACTGTGACGGCAGCTGGAACCACACCCTGGAGTGGGACGGCAAGGATGACGCCGGCAAGGTGGTTGCTGATGGGGTGTACACCCTGCGGCTGCATGCGGTGGACGCCGCCGGCCAGAGTGGAGATGCCAGCAGCCGCCTCGGGGTCGACACTCGCACCTCCGGCACCCTTACCAGCCCCACTGCCGGCGATACCCTGGCCGGCCTGGCCACCTTTGCCTTCCAGCCCACTAGCGGGTTCTCGGTCAACCGGGTCGACCTGAACTTCGACACCGGTGGCGGGACCAGCATCCACAACGCCTCTCCCGACGGCGTCTGGCGCACCAGCATGTACACCGGAAGCCTCAAGAACGGCCCGGCCGTCCTCCACCAGGCCATCACTTACACCGACCCCTTCGGCGCCAGTCACACCTGGACCGGACCCGACACCCCCATCGTCATCGACGTCACCGCCCTCCCGCTCACCGCAACCGCGGACCCCACCACCGGCCCGGCGCCTCTGGCGACCACCTTCCACATCGACACGTCGGACCCGCAGGCCCGCACCGTCCACTACACGATCAACTTTGGCGACCAGACTGCTATCGCCGAGGGCGACATCGCCTCCCCCTATGCGGCCCTCGAGGTCGCCCACACCTATGCCAACCCAGGCGCGTACCGGGCAGTCGTCACGGTCACCAACTCAGCCGGGCGTCCTCCACCCGCGCGGTCGACATCACCGCCACCGGCGGCACCAATGCCGCACCCACCGCCGACCTCACCCTTGACGTCAGCTCCGGTGTGGCCCCGTTGCCTGTGCTGGCAACCGTGACCGGCAGCGACGTCGACGGCGACCAACTGACTTGGACCCTTGACTTCGGTGACGGCAATGCTCTCGCTAAGGGTTCCTTGCCTCATAACCCGGTGGGCCACACCTACGACAAGGCCGGCACATACCTGGTCCGGCTCGCTGTGAGCGACGGCAGGCTGACCACCGTCAAGACCACGACCATCGTGGTGGGGTTGGCCGAAGCGCTGGCCGCACATGCCGGTGACGACCAAGTGGCCGTGGTGAACACCTCGGTCCACTTCGACGGCTCCGCGTCCCGGCCAATGGCCGGCATCGAGTCCTACCACTGGACCTTCGGCGACGGCGACTCAGCCAGCGGCGCGACCGTCGACCACACCTACACCACGGCCGGTACCTACACCGCCAAACTCACCGTCACAGCCGCAGGCCAGTCCCAACAAGACAGCCTGGTCGTCACCGTGAAGCCGGCGCCCACCAAGAGCGGTCTCGTCGTTACCGTCAAGGACACTGGTACCAATCCTGTACCCGGTGCGGAACTCGTCGTCATCGACGGTGCAGGAGTGAAATACACCGCCGAGACGGACGCGCTCGGCGTTGGGCACCTGCACGGACTCCCCGACGGGGCCTACACCATCTACGGCTGGAAGGACGGCTACCTTCCCTCCAAGACCACCGGGACCGTCACCAACGACGCCGGAACGGCTTCCCTCACCCTGAAGCAAGGACAGGTGGCGGCCGCATCACTCACCTCCACGCCCCTGACTTACGATCAGATCCTGGCCGCCGGCATCGATCCTAACGATCCGGACAACCAGCACGTTTTCCAGTTCACGGTTAACCTGGCGTTCGGCTCCTCTAGCACCACGGTCAGTGGGTACACGGCGACCGGCGGCTTCCCACTGTGCCCGACCGTTGATGGCGTCAAGGCCACCTGCGACAGCTCGGGCGCGTCGTTCAGCACCGATAGCTACACGATCTCAGTGGCGATCAGCTACGCCCACGGTCAGCCACAGCTTGTCTGGCTGGTCATTCCTGGGAAGGCGAGCTGGCTCAAGGAATTCTTCTCCGTCCAGATGATGGTCACTAACCTGTCCGACAATTCGTTTGTCCTCGACCACGGCAGCGCCACCCTGCCACTGCCCCCAGAGCTGTCGCTGGCACCAACCGCGGTATCGCAACACGAGACGGTCACCATGCCAGATCTGCCCGGCGGCCAGAGCGCGACCGCAACCTGGATCGTCCGCGGCGACACCGAGGGCTACTACGACCTCACCAGCTCCTACGCCGGCAGCCTCGAACCCTTCGGCGACACCATCACTGTCAACGCCGCCTCCCAGAAGCCCCTGCATGTCTGGGGAGCTTCGGCCATCGAGACCACCATCGACGCCAACCAGGACATCTACGACCGCTATCCCTACCACGTCCGAGTTGGGCTGAAGAACGTCGCCGACGTGCCCATCTACAACGCCTCCGTGGAGCTGCTGAGTCAAGGCAAGCAACACTACCTGTACCAGCCACGCGAGGCACTCCAGCAAGGAACGGCCAAGATCGATCCGGGAACCACGTTCTGGACCGACGACTACATCCTCGCTTCCGATATCTCCGGCACGCTGGACCTTGGAGCGTCCTTCGTGGAGATGGCCAGCGGCACCGACGGACCCAAGGCCAGAATCGTGAGCCATCTGCCAGACCAAACGCCCTCAACCGCACCCACCTCGAGTGCCGTGGGCCTGAAGGACCAGGTCGGGCTGCTGTGGAACAGCGTGCCCGGAGCGACCGGGTACGAGATCTACTCGACGCCCGATCGGTCTACCGACTTCCCGCCCATACCCGTCCAGACCTTGCCGGCCGGGACGACCAGCACCACCGTGACCGTGCCACAAGGGAGCCAGCCCTGGTTCGCTGTCAGCTCGATCGTCAACGGCAAACGAACGCTCCTACACCCCATCGCCGACGGCACACCCTCGACCCAGGTCACCCAACCAGTGACAAGCGCCAAGCTGTCGAGCACGGCCTCATGCGGAGCCGACGTAGGCGTGTCCGCCCAGTTCGCCGATCCCTTCTTCGACCTGACCGCCTGGTCGGCGACGCTCGACGACACCCGTCCCGCCGGGCAGGGGTCGCTGTCCGGGCGACGGGCGACGGCCACATTCACGGTCAAGGCGTCCGACATCAAGCCCGACGGCTCGCGGCTCCGCATCACGGCCACGGATTCGTCCGGAGCAACCGGACCGGAGTGGTCGGGCTGGGTGAGCAAGGACTGCGACGCCATCCGCATGCTTGTCGTCGGCGATTCGATCGCCTGGGGGCAGGGCCTGCGCGACCAGGACAAATACCCTAAGCTAGTGGCCGATTGGCTCCACGAGAAGGCCGGCCGGTCGGTAGAGTACGATCTCGTCGACCGCAACCTCGCCCACTCTGGAGCGCAGGTCGACCCAAGCGTCGGATGCCTTCCAGACCATCGGGCCATCTTCAGCTGGTACTCCGCCGGGGAGATACCGTCGGACACCCCCAACATCGGCGCCTGCCAGGTCACGGCGGCCAAGGCCATCCCGGCCGACCTCATCCTCGTCGACGGCTGCATCAACGACATCGGCGTCCTCAACATCATGTTCAGCCCACTGGGGGACTTCACCAAGTCGGTGCCCACGGACTGTGGCCGACGGGTCACGGACATGCTGGTCAAGCTGCACGACGATCACCCGAACGCCAAGATCGTCTACACGGGCTACTATCCCATCATCGACCAGAGCCTCAGCCCCAGCCAGATTCTGAAGATCGCTCGAAACTACGGCCTCTCCCAAGCCGCCCTCGCGGGGTTGACCGCCGAGCTGCTGAAGCGCAACTCGACCAACTTCTACGACGCGTACCGGGCCCAGGCGCCCAACAGCGTCAACCTCGCGGTGACGGCGAGGCCCGGAACGTGGCTGGAGTATGCCGACCCAGGGTTCGTGACCGGGGATGGCCTCTTCGACTCAAACAGCAAGCTATACGACGGCGTCAACGATCCGATGCGCGTGGAACGGCTGCTGAACTGCTTGGACGCGGATTCGACCCCTGGGCTCGGCAGCACCGACCGGGGGAAATGCCTGATCGCTTCTATGGGGCACCCCAACGAGGCCGGAGCCAAGCTGTACGCCGATGCCATCGAGAGCTCTTTGTCGCACTGGGTCGCGGGGTTGCGGAATCCGCCGACGGTCAAGAGCCTCGCGGTGTCGCCCACCTCGCTGATGCTTCCGGCAGGGAGCAGCCAGAAGGTCACGGTGACGGCCACCTACAGTGATGGGTCGACCGGTAACGCCTCCAGCTTGGTCACCCTCACGTCCGACAAGCCGGCGGTGGCGACCGTGGACAATCCGACCCTGACAGTCAAGGCGATCGGCGCCGGCACGGCGCAGATCACCGCGACGCTCACTTCGGACACGAATATCAGGGCCAGTGTCACCGTCGGTGTGGAGGATCTCGCTGTCACGCCGACGAGCCCGCTGCTGGCCGTTGGCAAGAATCTTCAGCTCACGGCGACGGCCAGACTGCCCAATGGGACGACGCCGCCAGTGACCTCCACCGCGACTTGGACATCGAGCAAAACCACCGTGGCGACCGTCTCCTCCAAGGGCGTTGTTCGAGGAGTCGGGGTCGGTACGGCCACTATCACCGCCGTCTATAAGGACAGTACGACTGGTCTGACGGTCAGCGGGTCGACGACCGTGACGGTGCTTTCGGGGCCACCCCAGATCACGGCGTTCACGCCCACATCGGGACCCGTCGGCACCCAGGTGACCATCCAGGGAGCCGACCTCCTGGGCGCCACGTCGGTCACCTTCAACCGCGTCAAATCGACACAGTTCACGGTCAACTCGAGTTCCGGTATCACGGCAACCGTCCCGCCAGGCGCCCAAACAGGATTCATCGAGGTGACATCACCTCTCGGCACCGCCAAGAGCAAGAGTAAGTTCACCGTGCGGTGACTCGGTCCAGTGAACAGGCTGATGGGCATGTGTCTCTGATCAAGGACCAACTAGAGCGAGACCAGGCAGGCTTGATAGAGAGCGCATAACCTCCCCTGGAGGAGCTACCTTCGTACCTGGTCGTGGGGACCGGCGCCGACGGGCGGATGCGGCCCGATCCCGACACGGTCCTCCAGCTGCAGCGCGGCGTGACCGTGGAGGCGCTGCCCACCGGGCAGGCCGTGCGCCGCTTCGGTGAGCTGGATCCGGCACGCGCTGCGGCCGCCCTCCACCTCACCTGCTGACTAGGGACGGAGGGCATGACGCGGTGGTCACTTCGGTCTGCCATCGCTGTGTACCTGCCGGAGTCGGAGTGCCGCCAGCGGGTGGAGCGCTCGATCCGGGCGCGGCGGTCGGTTAGGCAGGCTGCGTTGGCTGGTCGAACTCCTGGATGCGGGCGGCCAGCTGGAA
>Ga0307415_100000621_pt1 | contig 15524 bp, 13 predicted proteins | sample DK1Cmetagenome_FD_204524 | JGI IMG/M metagenome (GOLD analysis project Ga0307415, IMG submission 204524) | Maize rhizosphere microbial communities from greenhouse at UC Davis, California, United States - DK15-C-2 | ecosystem: Host-associated > Plants > Roots > Rhizosphere > Soil | place: USA...
TCTCGCAGCCGTCGTCGGTGACGAACACCTCGCCGTGCTGGAACGGGTTCATGGTGCCCGGGTCGACGTTGATGTACGGATCCAGCTTCTGCATGGTGACCCGCAGGCCGCGCGCCTTCATCAGGCGTCCGAGCGAGGCTGCGGTGAGACCCTTGCCGAGCGACGAGGCGACCCCGCCTGTCACAAAGATGTGCTTCGCCAAGGTTGCTTGACCCCCTTTGGGCCCATGGGGGGACCGGGTGCTTCCCCTGGCCACCCGGCCGTCTGCGGGGCCCTCCGGGATGCCAGCGTAGCACGAATGCGGGAGGCCTCCGCGCGACTGCGTGAAGGTCCAGGTACGGGCGGTTCGGGCCGCCCGCCACCGCTGGAGGCGTCGGGAAGGGGCTGCTCACTGCGTCCCGATCGCGGTGAGCGGGTCGAGCCGGGCGGCGCGGCGGGCGGGGACGGCGGTGGCGAGCAGCCCGGCGGCGCCGGCCAGGACGAGGTCGGCCAGCAGCTGGCGGGCGGGCAGGACGACCGTGGCCGTTCCCGCCTGCTGGACGGTGACGGCGCTGGCGAGCGCGGCGCCCAGCCGGCACCGACGCCTGTGCCGAGCAGCGCCCCCGTCATCCCGATGATTGCCGACTCCCAGCGGACCATGGCGCCGAGCTGCCCGGCGGTCATGCCCACGGCGCGCAGCAGGCCGAGCTCCCGGGTCCGCTCGAAGACGGCCAAGGCCAGGGTGTTGGCGATCCCGAGGACGGCGATGCCGACGGCGAGCAGGACCAGCGCGGTGAGCAGGCCGAGCACGCCGCCGAGGTCGCCGAGGTCACCGGCTCGTTCACGCTGGTAGGCGGCCCGATCGCGGACGATCACCTCCGGGTGGGGAGCAAGGACCCGCCCGACGGCGGCGCGGAGTGCGGCGGGAGCGACCTTGGGCGCGGCGCGGACCAGCACCTGATCGGCCAGGCCATGGCTGAGGGGGAAGTACCGCTCCACCAGGCTGATCGGCAGGATCACGTCGCTGCCGAACAGCCGGTCGGCGCCGAAGATCCCGACCACCGGGAGCTGGCGGGTCTCGCCGACCTCGGTGAACTCCACCGGGACGACGCTGCCAAGATGCCAGCCATGGTCATCGGCCAGCCGGGCCGAGACCAGCACGCCGCCGCCGGGACGGCCCAGCGCCGGCACGCTGCCGGAACGGATGCCCAGGTGGAGCATCCGGCCGGCGGCCTCCGGGTCGACCCCCTCCATGCCGACCCGGGCTCCGCCGAGGGGTACGTGCGCGGTGTCCAGCGGTAGGGCCGCGCCCACCTCGGGGAGCGAGGCCAGCCTGGCGACGGCGGTCCGTGGCAGTCCGCCCTCCAGGTAGAGGTTGGCGTCGCTGGCGGCCTGGATGCCGGCGTCGACCGAGCGGGTCGTGGAGGCGGCCAGCACCCCGGTACCGGCGGCCAGGGTCAGCCCGACCGCGAGTGCTCCCATGGTGGCCGCGGACCGCCTGGGGTTGCGCAGGACGTTGTCGCGGGCGAGCGCGGCGGCGAACCCGGCCAGGCGCGTCACCGGCAGACCGACCGCCCGCCCGAGGAGCGGGGCGAGCACCGGCCCGAGGGCCATCAGGCCAACCAGGAGCGCGAGCGCGCCCAGGCCGGCCACGACCGGGCTCGGCATCCGCAGGGCCAGCCCGGCCACGGTCACGGCGGCGCCGAGCGCGGTCAGGCCGAGCCCGGTCACGGTCTGTGCCCGGCCCGCCGGGGTCGTCGGCGACGAGGCGGCCTCGCGGATCGCCTGCAGCGGCGCGACCTGGCTGGCGCGCCGTGCCGGGGCCAGCGCCGCAGCCACGGTGACCAGGGCGCCGACCCCCAGCCCGACCAGCACCGTCCGGGGCGCCAGGACCAGGCCGGCGGGCGGGAGCGTATTGCCCAGGCCGCGCAGCAGCGCCCTGAGGCCGACCGCTGCACCCGCCCCGGCCGCCACCCCGACGGCGGCGGCGGCCAGCCCGACCAGGGCCGCTTCGGCCAGCACCGAGCCGAGGACCTGGCGGCGGGTCGCGCCCAGCAGCCGCTGCAGCGCCAGGTCGCGGGTGCGGCTGGCCACGAGCACCGTGAAGGTGTTCCAGATGATGAACCCGCCGACCAGCAGCGCCAGCGCCGCGAAGGCCAGCAGGACCGCGCCGAGCCCCTCGACATAGCCTTGCACCTCGTCGGCCTGCCGCGCGGCCAGGTCGGCCGCGGTCACCGCCTCCAGCCGTCCTTGGGGCAGCAGCCGTGCGACCCGGTCGCGCAGCACATCGGGGTGCACCCCGGGCGCGGCGCGCAGGTCGACCTCGTCGACGGTGTCGCCGCGGCCGAGCAGCCGCTGTGCCGCGATGGTCTGCAGCACCGCGACCGTGGGTGCCTCGAAGCTGTCCAGCTCCGAGGCGGGGCTGTCGCGGCCGGCGAACCCGGTCACGCCGACCACCCGGAAGCGGTGCACACGACCGTCCGCGCCGACGATCCCCAGCGTGTCACCCAGCCGCCAGCTCCCCCTGCCTGCGGTGGCCGCATCCAGCACGACCTCGCCGGCGGCGGGCGGGCGGCCCTGCCGCAGCGTGTAGCCGCTGGCCAGAGCCGGGGCATCTGGCCAGCTCGCCACCAGGTTGACCGCCCGCCGGTGGCGGATCGGCTGACCGTTGCGGCCGACCATCTCCAGCTTCTCCCCAACCACCACCCCGGCCACGGCCTCCACACCCGGCACCGCCCGGATGGCGGCGACCAGCCGCGGGCCGATCGCCTGCGGGGGGCCGGCCTTGGCGTCGTCGGCGTTCCGGACCACCACGTCGATGCCATCGTGCGCGCCGGTGGTGAGGTGCCGCACCGACCGGCCGACGGCGTCGGTGAGGATCAGCGTCCCAGCCACCAGCGCTACCGCGATCATCACCGCGACCGCGGTCAGCACCAGCCGCGCCCGAGACGCCAGCAGCCCCTTCAGCGTGAGCTTCAGCACCGCTCCTCCTCCAGGCCCGCCGGCTAGCGTCCCCCCGTGGCCTGCCCCGCCACCATCGGGGATCTCCCCCAAGACACCCTGATGACCCCTAGAGAAGCGGGCATGTATCCGGCGTCGCATGCCGCGCCGGAGCGTTCGTGCAGCCAGGGGCAGTTGCGCGCCGCCCCCGGCGGCCACCCGATCCACTCAGTCCTGGATACCTGACCGGTGTTCTAGGGGCCGCGGCGGCCGAGCCGGTCGGCCGCCCGCAGCACCCGGTTGCCGTCGATCACCCGCGAGAACGAGACCCGCTCGGAGACCAGCTGAAGGGCGACCAGGACGATCGCCGCCGCCCAGACCAGCCACATCGGGCCGGCCAGGAACAGGGTCCCGACCACCGCTCCGAGGGCGTTGGCCCCGGCGTCGCCGAGCATCCCCTCCTCGCGCAGGTCGAACGGGAGGGCGGCCAGGGCGGCCCCGGCCAGCCCGGCCGACCAGGCCCCGCCGCCGGGGTCGATCACGCACCCGACGACCCACAGGGGCAGGAACACCTTGGCGCACCGGCCCGGGCGCAGGTCCAGGAGGTTGGCGGTGTTGGCGGCCGAGGCGACCACCAGGCCGCCGAGCAGGACGACCCAGGCGGGCCGGTCGGGCGGGGTCGCCATGCTCGCCGCCAGCAGCCCGGCCAGGACGCCGCCGAGGAGCTTGATCCCGCCGCCGGTGAGCCGCCCGGTCGCCAGGGCCCGCAGGTGGCCCCGGAAGCCCCGGCGGCCGCCGGGGTCCTCGACCAGGTCGTCCACCAGCCCGAGGACGAGGAAGGCTAGCCCGGCCACGACCACCGCCAGCCCCGATGGGGCCAGCAGCCCGGCCCGGGCCGCCCGCAGCGGGTCGGCCCGCGAGGCCACGGCCAGGGGCGCCGCCCAGGCCAGCAGGCCGATCGGCAGCAGCAGCCCGAGCCCGGCGACAACCTCCCGCTTGCGGTAGTTCACCCGGGCCAGGCTCGACCTGGCCAGCCCCGCCAGCACCTGGGGAGCCGCCCAGAACCCGACCCCCCAGCCGACCAGGACCCCGCACACCGCGATCGGGAGGGCACGCATCAGCGACCGCTCCCGGGAGGCGGGTCGGCGGCCGGCGGGTCGGGGGTGGGGTCCGGGTCGGGGGTGGGGTCCGGGTCGGGGGGCTGTGGATATCCGGCGTCGCGCCCCCGGGGCCTTGGGCTACCCTCCCAACCGGGGCTCCCGGCATCGCCGGGGGACTCCGCGGCGTGCCTCCCCGGGACGGGTTTCCCCTCACCGCCGGGAGCCTCCACGGCGTGGCCGCCGTCGGGAGTGGGGCGCCAGGCTCGGCGGCGGGTGAGCTCGCGGATGATGGCTCGGGCCTGGCGGGCGCGGTGGAGGATGCCCGAGAGGTCCTTGCCGGTGGGGTTGTGGTGGAGGTCGACCTCGACCTCGATGACGCGGAGGCCGGCGCGGAGGGCGTCCATGGTCATGGCGACCTCGACCCCGAACCCGGGGGCGAACGGGAGGAGGGCGGGGAGGGCCTCCCAGCGGACGGCGCGCTGGCCGGAGAGGGGCTCGGCCAGGCGGCGGCCGGTGGCCCGGGCCATGCCCCGGCGGGCCAGGCCCATGGCGACGCCGAACCCGCCGGCGCCCCGCTGGGCCGGGAGGTCGGCGATCGCCAGGTCGGCCTCGCCGGCGAGGACCGGGTCGAGGAGGCGGCCGAGGCGGCCCGCCGTCTCGGCCAGGTCGGCGTCGGCCAGCAGCAGCGCCGCCGGCTCGGGGCTGAGCCGTTCGGCGACCCGGCCCATCAGGGCGGCCAGGCCGGCGTTGAGGGCTCCCCCTTTGCCCAGGTTGCGCGGCAGGTCCAGGCAGTGGGCGCCCGCCTCCAGGGCGCTGGCGGCGGTGGCGTCGGAGGAGCCGTCGCTGACCACCAGCACCTCGGCCACCCCGGGCAGGTCCCGCAGCGCCCGGACCGTGGCCCCCACCCGCTCGGCCTCGTCCTTGGCCGGGACCAGGGCCAGCACCGTCCCCTCGGCGTCCTCAGCCGGGTCCACGACCTCGTCGTCGCTCACGAGCCCACCGTCGGCTCGGGGAAGAGGGCGCGGGCGCCGTCCTTGGTGCCGTACTGGCCGGCGGGCCCCTGCTGGAGGCTCGTCTGGAGGGCCTCGACCAGGGAGAACTGGCCGTAGACGGTGTCGACCGAGTCGATGCCCGAGACCCGGCGGCTGACCTCGCGGTCGTTGCGGAGCGCCTGGACCCAGGAGTTGGGGCCGGGGACGGCGGCGGCCTCGACGCCGGCGACGGCGCCGCCGGAGGCGCGGGAGGAGACCTGGTCGGCCAGGGGGACGAGGAAGGTGTCGGGGGCGACGGCCGTGGGGGCGGCGGCCGGGGACGGGCCGAGCAGGACGAAGGTGGAGCCCTGGCGCGGGAACGGGTCGGTGCCGGCCGTGATCGGCTTGCTGAGCTTCAGGTCAAGGAAGTCGGCGTCCTGGAGACTGGTAAGGAGGTCCGAGGGCCGCTGACCGTCCTCCTGGGGGATGGCCGAGGAGGTGACGAGGCGGTCGGCCAGCCGCTTGACCAGGGTGTCGCGGAGGACCTCGGGGCCGCCGGCGTCGGCGCCCAGCAGCCGGCCGACGGCCGTGCGGTCGGCCTCGGCGCCGAGGGCGAGGTGCTGGTCGGAGAGGGTGACCTGGCCGTCGATCTCGGCCCCGGCGTCCTCGAGGGCCTTGCGGACGGTGTCGCGCAGGCCGCTGTCGGCCTTGTCGGTGTCGACCAGCACCACCGGCCGGCCCTTGAGCCGGCCCTGGATCAGCTCGGGCAGGTACGCGGCGCCGAAGGCCTCCAGGCGGGCCTTGTCCTGCTTGAGGGCGACGTTCTCTCGGCTGTTCTTCTCGCTCTCCTGGCGGACCCGCTCGCCGGTGGCGCGCAGGACCGAGACGGTGCCCTCCTGGAGCACGGTGCTGCCGACCACGATGCCGAGGGCCAGGGCCAGGAACACGGCCACCAGCGACACGATGTGGTAGCGCAGGCTGATCACGTCGGGCACACCTCCGCGCGGGAACCGGTGTTCCCGCGCCTGTCAGACGAACAACGAACGGATGCGGTTGAAGAAGACCCGGAGCAGCTCGAACAGGTCGCTCCAGACCAGGCGGACCGGCTCGGACACCAGCGAGATCACCAGCATGGCGGCCAGGGCGGCCACGACCAGGAAGATCAGGTCGGTGCGGCGCACCCCCTGGCGGTAGAGGCGGTTCACGCCCTTGGCGTCCACCAGCTTGGGGCCGACCTTGAGCCGGGTCAGGAAGGTCGAGGCCATCCCCGGGCGGCCCTTGTCGAGGAACTCGACCATGCTGGCGTGGCTGCCCACGGCCACGATCAGGTCGCAGTCGGCCTCGTAGGCGAGCAGCATGGCCATGTCCTCGCTGGTCCCGGCGCCGGGGAGGACCAGCGGCTCCAGGCCGAGGGCCTCGACCCGCTCCTTGCCGGGGGCGCGGCCGTCGGGGTAGGCGTGGACGATGATCTCGGCCCCCGAGGTCAGGGCCTCGTTGGTGACCGAGTCCATGTCCCCGAGGATGATGTCCGGCTTGAGGCCGACCTCGAGCAGGGCGTCGGCGCCCCCGTCGACCCCGACGAGGGCGGGGCGGAACTCCTGGATGTAGCCGCGCAGGGTGGACAGGTCCTTCTTGTAGTCGTGGCCCCGGACCACCACCAGCACGTGCCGGTCCCGCAGCCGGGTCGTCAGGGCCGGGATCTCGAGCCCCTCCAGGAGCAGGTCGCGGTCGCGGCGGACGTAGGAGAGGGTGTTGAGGGTGAAGTCCTCGAGGGCGGCGGCCAGGTTGTCCTTGGCCGCGTCCATGCGCTTGCGGACGTCCTCGGGCTGGAGCCACTCGCCGCCGGCCACCTCGGTCCCGTCGAGCCGGACCGCGCCGTCGGAGTCGACCTCGACCACGGCGCCCTCGGAGAGGTCGAACACGCCCTGGCCGGCGGCGTCGAGCAGGGGGATGCCGGCGTCGACGAGCACCGCCGGGCCGGCGTTGGGGTAGCGGCCGGTGATGCTCTGGGCGGCGTTGACCACCACCACCGGCGCCCTCTCGACCAGAGTTTCGGCGGCCACCCGGTCGATGTCGACGTGGTCGATGACGGCCACGTCGCCCGGCCGGAGCCGCTTGACCAGGTTCTTGGTGCGCTTGTCGAGCCGGACCGGCCCGGACAGGCCGGCCGGCTCGGTGCCCGGCGGCTGCTCCCGCCGGGGACGCAGGGGGCCGAGCCTCACGGCAGGTCTCCAGCCGGGGCGGCGGTCTGCGCGGCCTCGGCACGCTCGGCCGGGCCGGCAGGGGCGGCGGGCTCCGTGGCTCCGAGCCCCGGGGAGCGGCCGTTCTTGGCCTCCGAGGCGGCGGCGAGCAGCTCCTCGGCGTGGGCCTGGGCGTGGCCCGAGCCCTCCATGCCGGAGAGCATCCGCGACAGCTCCCCGACCCGGCCGGCGTTGTCCAGCAGGCGGACATCGGTGCTGGTGGATCCCTCGTCCGAGCGCTTCTCGACGGTGAAGTGGCGGTCGGCGTGGGCGGCGATCTGGGGCAGGTGGGTGACGACCAGGACCTGGTGGCGGCGGGCCAGCTCGGCCAGGCGGCGGCCGACGGCGGCGGCGGTGCGGCCGCCGACCCCGGCGTCGACCTCGTCGAAGACCAGGGTCGGGGTGCGGTCGACCGCGGCCAGCACGACCCGCAGGGCGAGCATGACCCGGGACAGCTCGCCCCCGGAGGCGGCCCGGCCCAGGGGCCGCACGGGTGCGCCCGGGTGGGCGGCCAGCCGGAACTCGACCCGGTCCAGGCCGTCCTCGGTGGCGGCGAGGCGGCGGCCGCCGACCTCGAGGCCGTCCTCGCTGGGATCCTGCTCGACCGCGACCTCGACCTGGGCGGCGGGCATGGCCAGGTCGGCCAGCTCGACCCGGACGGCCTCGCCGAGACGGGCGGCGGCCGCCCGCCGGGCGGCGGTGAGCTCGGCCCCGGTCCCGGCCAGGCTGTGGCGGAGCTCGGCCGCCTCCGCCTCCAGGGACTCGGAGCGCAGGGTGCCGCCCTCCAGCTCGGCCAGCCGCTCGGCGGCCTGGCCGGCGAAGGCGAGGATGGCCGCCTCGTCGTCCCCGTACTTGCGCTCCAGGTCGCGGACCAGGGCCATGCGCTGGTTGATCTCCTCGAGGCGGGCCGGGTCGACCAGCACCGCCTCGGCGTAGGCACGCAGGCTGGAGGCGAGGTCGCCGACCTCGGCGGCCAGGGCCTGGGCGCGCTCGCCCAGCTCGCCGAGGGCGCGGTCGTGGCCGCCGGGCCCGTGGACGGCCCGGGCGGCGGCGCCCAGGGCGGTGGCCGCGCCGGCGTCGTCGTCGTCCTCCAGGAGCTGGTGGGCGAGGGCGGCCGCCTGCTGCAGGGACTCGGCGTTGGCGAGCCGCTCGGCCTCGGCCGCCAGCTCGGCCGACTCCCCCACCCGGACCTGGGCGGCGTCGATCTCCTCCAGCTGGTGGCGCAGCAGGTCGATCTCCCGTTCGCGCTCCCGGGCCCGGGCGACAAGGTCGTCGAGCTCGCGGGTGACGGCGCGCAGGCGCCGCCAGCCGGACCCGAAGGCGGCCCGGAGGTCGAGGGCGGCCTCGCCGGCGTAGCGGTCGAGCAGGTCGCGCTGGACCCCGGGGCGGAGCAGGTCCTGGAACTCGTGCTGGCCGTGGACCTCGACCAGCGGGCGGACGATCTCGGCGACCACGGCCACGGTGGCCATACGGCCCTGGAGCTGGGCGCGGCTGCGCCCCTCGGCCAGGACCTGGCGGGCGACCACGACCTCGCCGTCCTCGTCGGTGACCCCGGCGGTGGCCAGGGCGGCGGCGACCTGGGCGTCGTCGCCGGTGTGGAGGCGGCCTTCCACCAGCGCCGCCGGCCGGCCGGACCGGACCGCGCCAGGGTCGGCCCGCCCCCCGAGCAGCAGGGCGAGGGCGTCGACGACCATGGTCTTGCCGGCGCCGGTCTCGCCGGTGAGCACGTTGAGGCCGGCCGAGACCTCGAGGTGGGCATCATCGATGACCCCGAGGTCACGGATGCGAAGCTCGGCTAACATCACCTGCGATTCTAGCCCGCCTGGGCCACCGCGAACCCGGCGCCGTCCACAGGGCGGGTCCCTCAGGTCCTGGCGTCGGTCGCGGCCGGGTCGGCCAGGCGGAACTTGGAGCGGACCAGGCGGTAGAAGTCGGCCCGCTCGATCCGGACGAGCAGGGCGTCGTAGCGGCTGCGGCGGACCTCGACGACCGCGCCCGGGGGCAGCTGGCGGGCGGCCCGGCCGTCGACGCTCTCGATCACCGGGTTGTCGGGCAGGACCTCCAGGCGGACCGCCTCGTCGGGGTGCAGGACCAGGGAGCGGTTGAAGACCATGTGGGGGGCGATCGGGGTCAGCAGCAGGGCGTCCAGGCGGGGGGAGACGATCGGCCCGCCGGCCGAGAAGCTGTAGGCGGTCGAGCCAGTGGGCGAGGCAACCATCACCCCGTCGGCGGCGTAGCGGGCGAACGGGCCGCCGTCGCCGAGGCGGACGGCCACGTGGGCCAGGCGTTCCCGGGCCGCCTTCTCGAGCACGACGTCGTTGACGGCCAGGTCCTCGGCGGCCGGCCGGCCGTCCACCAGGACGCTGGCTGCAAGGGTGGTGCGGCGCTCGACCCGGTAGCGGCCGGCCCAGACCGCGTCCAGGGCGGCGGCCAGGTCGTGCGGCTCGACCTCGGCCAGGAACCCGAGCCGGCCGGCGTTGACCCCCAGGGCCGGGACCTGCTCGGTCAGGACCATACCGAGGGCCCGCAGCAGGGTGCCGTCCCCGCCGAGGGCGACCACCAGGTCGAGCCCGAGGGCGAAGTCGTCGGGCTCGACACAGGGCACGTCCTCGCCGACGCAACCCTGCTCCGAGGTCAGGGTCCGCAGCTCGATGCCGTGCTCGTCGGCCCACCCGGCCAGCAGCTTGCCAAGCTCGACGGCCGGCGGCCGCCGGGGATGGACGACCACCCCGACCCGCTGGATCCGGCTCACGAGGCCGCTCCGGGGAGAGTGGCGCCCTCGGCCAGGGCGGCCTGGAGGGCGGCCTCGTCCAGGGGGGCGGCGCCGGCGCGGAGGTGGAGGAACAGCTCCAGGTTCCCGGCCGGGCCGGGCAGGGGCGACGGGCAGACCCCGGCCACGCCCAGGCCCAGGGAGGCCGCGGTGTCGGCGACCGCGCGGACGGCCGCGGCCCGGGCGGCCGGGTCGCGGACCACCCCGCCGCGGCCGACGGCCTCCCGCCCCGCCTCGAACTGCGGCTTGACCAGCAGCAGGAGGTCGCCGTGGTCGCGGGTCAGCCCGGCCAGGACGGGCAGGACCAGGCGCAGGGAGATGAACGAGAGGTCGGCCACGGTCAGGTCGACCGGCCCGCCGATCCGGTCGGTGTCCAGGTCGCGGACGTTGGTGCGGTCGAGCACGACCACGCGAGGGTCCTGGCGCAGGCGCAGGTCGAGCTGGCCGTAGCCGACGTCGACGGCCACCACCTCGGCCGCCCCGGCCTCCAGGAGCACGTCGGTGAACCCGCCGGTGGAGGCGCCGGCGTCCAGGCAGCGGCGCCCGCCCACCTCGACCCCGAGCCGCTCCAGGACGGGGGCGAGCTTGCCGCCGCCGCGGCTCGCCCAGCGACGGGCCGGGCCGGAGAGGGCGACCGGGTCGGCGGCCGAGACCAGGGTCGAGGGCTTGGCCGCGACCGACCCCGCGACCAGGACCCGCCCCTCCCGGATGGCGTCGCTCGCCGCCTCCCGGCTGGGGGCCAGTCCCCGCCGGACCAGCTCGCGGTCCAGCCGCACCCGGGTCGCCACGGAGCCCTACAGCGCCTCGAGGCGCCGGAGCTCGGCGAGGATGGCCGCGTTGACCGCTTCGAAGGCGTCCGCGTGCGCGCCCGGGTCGGCCTCGTCCAGCCCGGCCAGGGCCGCCTCGACCTGGGCCGCCGGGTCGTCGGCGGTGTGGTCCGGTGGGTACGGTCCAGCGGGCCCGCTCACAACACCTCCCGCGACGGCGAACAGCGGCCAGGAATGGCCAGATCAGGGCCAGTATAGGTGCCTGGTCCGCGTCTCAGGGGGCTGCGGCCCGCGTAGCGGGTTGTGGCCCGCGTGCCAGGGCGTGTGGTCCCGCGTGCAAGGGGGCTGTGGATAGCCGCGAGCATCCCTCACCGGTGTCGGCTACCCTCCCGGCTGGGGCTCCACCCACCGGTGGGCAAGGTTCCGGCCCGCCTGGGGTTCCGGCCCGGCCCGGGGTTCCCGCCCGGCCCGGGGTTCCCGCCCGGCCTGGGCCTTGGCCTACCCTCCCGAACCCGATCCCGTGTCCGACGACCCCGACCCGGCGGATCCCTTTGGGCTCCGCGTGCGACGGGTGCCGGGTGAGGACGCCGTCGAGCGGGAGCTGGCGCCGCCGGTCCGGGTCCGGGTCGACGGCTTCGCGGCTGCCCCCGACGACGACGCCGACCTGCTCCGGGTCGACGACTTGGACGTCGTCCCGGAGGACCCGGCCTTGGCCCGGGTCGCGGGCTTGGCCGCCGACCCCGACGACGAGGCCCTGGTCCGCGCGGCCGGCGTGGCCGCGGCCGGAGAGGACTGGGTGACCGACGCCGCCGAGGGCCGCGCCGAGGACGACTTGGCCAACGAACGCTCGACCTCCTGCTCCAGCGCCCGGACCCGCTGCTGGAGGCGGGCGACCTCGTCCCGGCTGGCCATGCCGAGGACGCCGAGCTGGCGCTTCACCTCGCGCTGGACCATGCGGGTGAGGATCTCGCGGTTCTTCTGGGTGCGGCGCATCAGGTCCTCGGTCACCCGGTTGACCTGGGCCGACTGCACCTCGCCCTGCTTGGCGAGCAGGGACGCGACCCGCTCGGCCTGGGTCCGGGTCAGGTCGCTGAGGCTCGCCAGCGCCTGCAGATACTGCTCTCCCGCGCTCGGCACCTCTCCACCTCCAGCTCACATCTGGGGCCAGGATTCTGTCAGCGGGCCCGCGACCGGTCAACGAACCAGGGTTGCCGGCCAGCCCGTGTGGTAGAACCGACCGGGCGGGAGCGGGGCGAGGAGGCGCAGTGGCGACCAAGGCCGAGGTCGAGCGGCAGCTCAGGGTGCTGATGGCGCGGCTGGACGGCAACGAGGCCAGCGTCCGCTCGGCCATCCCCACCCGCAAGGTCCTGCGCTGCCTGGTCCCCGACCTGGGCGCCGCCTGGTACTCGGTGGTCGAGCACGGCCACGTCTCCCCGCCCAGCGAGCACCCGCCCAACGGCCGTGCCGACATCACCCTGCGGGTCGGCTCCGACGACCTGGTCGACCTGGTCGAGGGACGGATCTCGTTCCTGTCCGCCTTCAGCTCGGGCAAGGTCAAGGTGGACGCCAGCATCGTCGACCTGCTGCGGCTGCGCAGCCTGCTGTAGGGCCCGATGCTCGGGCTCATCCCGATCCACGACGACAACCCGACCCGGCGTCCGGCGGTCGTCAACTGGACGCTGATCGCCATCAACGTGGTGGTGTTCTTCCTGTCCCCGATCTCGCCCCTGGACGTCGGCGGCGACGCCAACACCCCGGCCGGCTTCTGCCGCCAGCAGGCGTTCTTCCTCGAGTGGGCGGCCGTCCCGGTGGAGCTGCTGCACAACGCCCCACTGGACGTGACCGCCGGCCCGCCGGCCGGCGACCACTGCCAGCCTGTCCGCCCCGACTACCGCAAGGTCCCGGCCGTGTCGGTGCTCACGGCCATGTTCCTGCACGGCGGGCTGCTGCACCTGCTGGGCAACATGCTGTTCCTGATGGTGTTCGGCAACAACGTCGAGGACCGCCTCGGCCGCTTCCGCTACCTGGTCTTCTACCTGGCCTGCGGGTACATCGCGACCTACGGGTTCGCGCTGTCGGCCCCGAGCAGCACCGAGACCCTGGTCGGTGCCTCGGGGGCCATCGCCGGCGTGCTCGGCGCCTACCTGATCCTGTTCCCGGGTGCCCGGGTGACCAGCCTGGTGCCGTTCCTGTTCTTCATCCCGGTATGGCTGCCCGCCTGGGTCGTGCTCGGGTCGTGGTTCGTCCTGCAGTGGCTCTACTTCCAGGGCGCGGCCACCGCCCAGGGGGCCGGCGTCGCCTACCTGGCCCACGTCGTCGGGTTCGCGGCCGGGATCGTGCTGGTCATCCTGCTCGGCGGGCTGCGGGCCCGCCGGCCGCCACCCCCGCCGCCCAGTTGGCAGTACCAGCGGCGGCCCTCTCCCTACTGAAGCTCGCGGACCAGGGCCCGTTCGCCGCCCGGGTCGGTCCGGAACCCGAGCCGGGTCAGGAACGCCTCGGCGTCGCCACCGACGGCGGGGGCGGCGACCCTGGCCAGCCCGGCGCGGCGGGCCTCGATGGAGGCGGCCAGGACCAGCCGGCCGCCGACCAGCCGGCCGCGCCGGTCCTCCTCGACCACCGGCCCGGTGAGCCGCCCGTCGCTCCCGACGCCGACCGCGCCCACCACCCGGTCGCCGTCGGCCGCCACCAGCACCCTGGCCTCACCGCCCTCGCCGGTGCCGAGCAGCCGGGCGGCGGCGTCGCGGTCCCCGTCTCCGGCCCGGCGGACGGCCGGGCCGGGTGGGTCGAGCAGCCCGCCGACGTCCCGGAGCACGTGGTCGGGGGCGGTGACCAGGTCGGGCAGGTCGGCCAGGCGGGTGACACCACTGAGGACCAGGGCGGTCGACCAGCCGAGGCGGTGGGCGCCGTCCAGGTCGGTGTCGACCCGGTCGCCGACCATCAGGTACGGGCCGGCGCCGATGGCCGCCGCCGCCGTGTCCAGCAGGGCCCGCTCCGGCTTGCCGGCGACCTGGGGCTCGACGCCGGTGGACGCCCGCAGCAGGGCCAGGGTGGCGCCGGCACCTGGCCAGACCCCGTCGGGGGTGGGAAGGGTGGTGTCGGGGTTGCTGCCCACGAACCTGGCGCCGGCGCGGATGGCCAGGGTCGCGTCGCGGACCTTGGCGTAGGTGAGCTCGGGGTCGAACCCGACCGTCACCACCTCGGCGTCGCGCCAGGCCTGGCCGTCGACCAGCCGGGCCCCGGCCCCCTCCAGGGCCTGGCGGAGCCCGGGGCCGCCGACGACCATGACCCTGGTCCCCTCCAGGCCGTCGCGGCCGCCAAGGAGGCGCACCGTCGCCTGGGCCGAGGTCAGGACCTCGCCGGCCGCCGCCTTGACCCCCAGCCGGTTGAGCCGCTCGACGACCAGGTCGGGCGGCCGGTAGGAGTTGTTGGTCACGAAGGCGATCCTGACCCCGAGCCCGCGGACCTGGTCGAGTGCCTCCGGCGCGGCCGGCACGACCTGATCGCCCAGGTAGACGACCCCGTCGAGGTCGAACACAACCCCCTGGAAGGCCTCGGCGAGCGCCCGGCCGTCAGCCACGGTGAATGGTCTCCCTCCGGATCGATGGTTCCAGGAGCAGCCCGGTTGGCGACCGGCGGCTCCCGCTTGCTACAAACACGGCCATGACCGACAACCCCAGTGCGGCGGCACCATGGTAGCCGCCGCCCCCTTCCGCGGCCTGCGCTTCGATCCCGGCGTCGTCGGCGAGCACGCCCAGGTCACCACGCCGCCCTATGACGTCATCTCGCCCGAGGCCCGCGACGCCTACGAGGCGATAAGCCCCTACAACGTGGTGCGGCTCATCCTGGCCCGGCCCGGGCCCGACGACGACCCCGGGCCCGGAGGCGAGCCCGGGCCGGGGAACGACGGCGCCGTCGGCTACCGGCACGCGGCCGACCTGCTGGCCGCCTGGCGGGCCGAGGGCGTCCTGCGCCGCGACCCATCGCCATGTCTCTATGTCTATGAGGAGACCTATCAACTGAAGGGCGAGTCGCGGGTCCAGCGGGGCGTGCTGGCCAGCGTGGCCCTGGACGACAGTGGGAGCTGGGTCGTGCCCCACGAGCGCACCATGGCCGCGCCCGTGGCCGACCGGCTGCGGCTGCTGGAGGCGACCGGGGTCAACCTCTCGCCGGTGTTCGGGGTCTACGCCGGAGCCGGCGGGCCGGCCAAGGTGCTGGACGGCGTGACCGGGACCAGGCCGGAGCTGGACTGCGTGGACGAGAACGGTGTCCGGAACCGGTTGTGGGTGGTCGACGACGCCGAGCGGATCGCCGCCTGGCGCGAGCGCATGACGCCCCAGCGGGTGCTGATCGCCGACGGGCACCACCGCTACCGGACCTCGCTCGCCTACCGCGACGCGATGCGGGCCGCCAACGGCGGCGGGCCCGGGCCGTGGGACGAGCTGCTCATGTTCCTGGTGGACGCCGACCTCCACGGCCCGGCCGTCCTGGCCATCCACCGGCTGCTGGCCGACGTGGACGGCGAGGCCGTCCTGGCCGGGCTGGAAGGCGACTTCGCCGTCCGGCAGGCCGGCTCCCCCGCCGAGGCCGAGCAGCTGCTGGGCCGGCTGCCCGCCGACGCGGTGGCGTTCGGGCTGTACGCGGGCGGGCGGAGCTGGGTCCTGGCCGCCCGCGACCCGGCCGGGCTGGCCGCCGAGGCCGGCCGCGACCGCCGGATGCTCGACGTCGAGGTCCTCCACGGCCCCGTGCTGAGCAAGCGT
>Ga0307415_100000622_pt1 | contig 15519 bp, 13 predicted proteins | sample DK1Cmetagenome_FD_204524 | JGI IMG/M metagenome (GOLD analysis project Ga0307415, IMG submission 204524) | Maize rhizosphere microbial communities from greenhouse at UC Davis, California, United States - DK15-C-2 | ecosystem: Host-associated > Plants > Roots > Rhizosphere > Soil | place: USA...
CGCCGCTTCTACCTGGCCAACAAGTTCGACCTCCAGATGCGCAACCAGGACGGCGATACCTACTTCGACATCACCCTGCACGACGCCTGGGTGTGGGACATGTACCGGCCGGCCCGGTTCGTCACCAGGGTCCGGGTGGTCACCTTCAAGGACGTGAACATCGAGGAGCTCATCCGCAAGGACGAGCTCTGAACGCCCATCACGCTGAAGCGGGTCAATCATGGGGTTCAACGCGACCCGGCGGTACCGGGACAAGAAGACGGTCGACATCGCCCTGCTGGTCGCCGCCATCGTGATCGTGATCGCCCTGCTGGCCTGGGTGTTCGCCGCCGGCGGCAGCTAGCCTGCGGCACGCGTGGTAGCGTGCCCGCTTATGGTACGAACCTCTCGGGCCGCCCGCGCCCGGGCTCGGCGGATGCGCAGGCGGCTCCTGGTGGCGTGCACCGTGCTCCTGGCGTTCCTGGTCGTGGCGACCACGGCCGGGTACGGGTACGTGCACTACCGCTTCAACCAGATCCGCTCGGTCAAGGTCCCCGGCCTGCACAAGTCGGGCGCCGGCCGCCCGTTCAACCTGCTGGTGGTCGGCTCCGACTCCCGCGAGAGCCTGGACGACGCCGACGGCAGCCGCTACGGGAACGTCGGCGGCCAGCGCAACGACGTCACCCTGGTGGTGCGGGTCGAGCCGGCCCGCAAGCGCATCTCGATGCTGTCCATCCCCCGCGACCTGGTCGTCCCCATCGCCGGCGGGGCCGAGAACCGCATCAACGCGGCCCTCACCGGCGGCCCGGGCGAGCTGGTCAAGACCGTCGAGCAGAACTTCGGCATCCCGGTCCACCACTACGTGCTGATCGACTTCGACGGGTTCCGGGCGATCGTCGACGCCCTCGGCGGGATCGACGTCCGGTTCCCGTATCCGTCGCGGGACTCCAAGTCCGGGCTGGACATCCCGGAGGCCGGCTGCCGGCACCTCAACGGCGGGCGGGCGCTGGCTCTGGCCCGGAGCCGGTACTTCTCCTACCAGGTCGACGGCGTCTGGCACAGCGACCCCTGGGCCGACCTGGGCCGTATCCGCCGCCAGCAGGCCTTCCTCCAGGCCCTGCTCAAGGGCGCCATCGACAAGGGCCTGACCAACCCGGTCCGGGCCAACGCCTTCGTGGGCTCCCTGGTCCACGAGGTCACTAAGGACAGCGCACTTAAAGTAAACGACGCCATCCGCACGGGAGCGGCGTTCCGCTCGTTCAGCCCGTCCAGGCTGGCCTCCTACACGTTGCCGGTGAACGTCGTCACCGACCATCCGCTTGGCGACGTCCTGGTGCTGAAGCAGCCCGACGCCACGGGCGTGGTCGACCGGTTCCTGGGTCGGGCCAGCACCACCCCGGGGGTCGTCCCCGGCGCCGTGGCGCCCTCCAGCGTCCAGGTGACGGTCCTCAACGCCCTCGGCACCGCCGGCCTGGCCGCGTCCACGGCCACCAAGCTGCGGGGCTCCGGGTACCAGATCGCCACCGTGGGCAACGCGCCCTCCGCCGACCTGTCGCGTTCCCAGATCGCCTACGCCCCAGGCCACCTCGCCGACGCCAAGTCCCTCGCCAGCACCCTCATCGGCGGGGCGTCACCGGTCGAAGACCCGACCCTCACCGGGTCGCAGCTGACCCTCATCCTCGGCCCCGGGTTCACGGGGATCCGAGCCCTCGCCGATTCCGGTTCCGAGGCCGGCTCGGGGACCGCCGGCTCGGAGGCTGGGCCTGGAGCGGGACCGGCAAAGAAGGCGAAGCGGAAGAAGGCGGTCCCGGACCTCCGCCCGTACGACCCCCGCCCCTGCTGACCGGGTTCCCGCGGTCGCTCACTCAGACCGACGACGGCGGCGCTGAATCCCCCGAAGCTTGAGCATGGGCCGGCTGAGCCGAATTCGCTGCTGGACCGACAGCCCCGCGCCCGAGCCGACCGCGGTTCCCGGGTCGCCTCCGACAGCCCCGGGGCCGCCTCCGACAACCCCGGGGCCGCCTCCGACAACCCCGGGGTCAGCTCCGCCACCGCCGGCGCCGACGCCGACAACCCCGGGGCCGACGCCGATCTCCCACTCCCCGGTGATCCTCGCCCCTGGAACCCCGTAGGTGGCGCCCGCGCCTGCGCCACCCGGGCGCGGGTCGCCGGACTGGTCGACCCAGTCGCCAAGGGCGGCGGCCAGGAGCCCGCTGAGGCGGGGGATGTCCTGGACCGACATGCGGAAGGTCCCGACGCAGCTGTCGCCCTGCCAGACGCTCAGCACCACCAGGTCCCGCTCCGGATGCCAGGTGACCCGCAGCCCGGTCCCGCGCTCGTCCAGGAACATATCCCGGCGGGCCGACAGTGCCGACGTGTTTTCCACAGACCTAGCGTGGCCGCTCCGCCGCCCAGATTCAAGGCCCGCCCCCACCGAGGCGGGGCGGCCGGGGTCGGCCCCAGGGTCACCCGACCCACCTGGCGGGAGAACCAGCCCCGGGGTTTTCCACATTCTTGGCACGCTCGTCCAATTCCGGTTCGCCGGCGGCTAGGGTCCCGCCATGGCAACCCGACACCCCGCCGATCGCGGCGAACTGGGGCGGCGCGGTGAAGCGCTCGCCTGCACCCGGCTGACCGAATCCGGCCTGCGGATCGTGGCCCGCAACTGGCGCTGCCAGACGGGCGAGATCGACGTGGTCGCCGAGGGACCCGGCCTGCTGGTCTTCTGCGAGGTCAAGACCAGGCGCGGCGACGGCTACGGCACCCCGGCGGCCGCGGTCGGCGCCGTCAAGCAGGCCCGGCTCCGGCGACTGGCCGGCGCCTACCTGCGGGCGACCCCGCACCGCCCCTGCCGGGTCCGCTTCGACGTGGTGACGGTGGTCTGGCCGAGGCGCGGCACCCCACGGGTCGAGCACCTGAAGGGAGTGCTGTGAGGATGCTGGCTAGGCTCGCAACGGCCGTCCTGGTCGGCCTGACCGCCCACCCGGTCGGGGTCGAGGTCGACATCGGCCGCGGCCTGCCCGCCGTGACCGTGGTCGGGCTCGGCGGCACGGCCGTCCTGGAGGCTCGTGACCGGCTCCGGGCGGCGTTCGGCAACACCGGCTACGAGTGGCCCGACCGGCGCGTCACCGTGTCCCTCCCACCGGCCGATCTGCCCAAGCAGGGCTCGGGCTTCGACCTGCCGAATGTCAAGCCGGACCCATGATAAGATTCCGGGAGCAGATCACCCGCCCGGAAGGGACCCGGCCATGGCCAAGCTCGCCGCCATCTACGCCAGGCTGTCACGCGACGACGACAAGGCCCACCAGAAGATCGAGGACCAGATCACCGACTGTCGTGCCCTGGCCAAGCGGCTGGGCATGGTCGTGGTCGAGGTCTTCCGGGACGACTCCATCAGCGGGCACTCGGGCCGCTACCGCGACGGCTACGAGAAGCTGTTGGCCGCGATCCGCTCCGACGAGCTGGACGCCGTGATCGTGACCGAGACCGAACGGCTGGGGCGTCGGCTCCGGGACATGCTCGACTACCTGGACGCGATCGTGGAGCACGACGTGGAGACCCACACGGTGCGCGGCGGCAAGGTCGACCTGACCAACCGCCAGGGTCGCCTCAGCGCCAAGCTCAAGGCCGTGGTGGACGAGGACTACGCCGAGCAGGCGGCCGAGCGGATGCGCGAGAGCCGTCGCCACCGGATCGGTCGCGGCCAGTGGACCGGGGGCCGGAGACCGTTCGGGTATCGGCTGGAGGTTGACCCCAACGACCACCGGCCCCACCCGCGCCAGCTCACTGTTCTGGAGCCGGTCGAGGCCGATGCGCTCCGGTGGGCGGCGGCCGAGGTGCTGGCCGGGACCAGCCTGAACGCCATCTGCGCGGCCCTGAACACGCGCCAGATCCGGACCAGCACCGGGCGGGAGTGGCAGCCAACCGAGCTTCGTCGGGTCCTGGTCCGGCCTCGGAACGCGGGCCTGATCCAGAACCGGACGTGCGGCAAGCGCCAGGAGAAGGGCAAGCACCACCACACGGAGGCGTGCTCGCCGATCGTGGGCAAGGCCGAGTGGCCCGCCATCCTGGACGAAGACGTGTGGCGTGGGGTCCGGGCCGTGCTCAGCGACCCGACCCGGCGCACCAACCAGGGCACCGCCCGGCGGTATCTGCTCGCCGGTCTGGCCTGGTGCGGGATCTGCGGTGATCGGGTCAAGAGCTTCAGCGCCGTGGCCAAGCGCCGGACCACCAAGCCCGTCTACACCTGCCGGTCCGGCAAGCACATCATCCGGACGGCCGAGGAGGTTGACTCGTTCGTGGAGGCCGTGGTGGTCGGGATCCTGGCCGAGCGCGGGGCCGAGCTGCTGGTCCCGGACCAGAGCGGCGACACGTCCCAGCTCCATCTCAAGGATGCGGCCCTGGCCGCTCGGCAGGCCGAGCTGGGCCGGATGTTCGCCCAGGGCAAGATCGACGCCCCAACCCTGGAGGCCGGGACCGAGGAGATCCGTCAGCAGCGGGAGACAATCACCGCCCGGCTGGAGGTCATGTCCCGGGGGTCGGTGCTGGCCGGGGTGGCTGATGCCTCGGACCCGGCCATGGTCTGGGCCGGGCTCGACCTGTCGCGCAAGCGCGCAATCGTGGACGTGCTCATGGACGTGACCATCCTCCCGGCCAAGCGCGGACGGCGGGCCGGTTGGCGGGCGGGGGAGAGCTACTTCGACCCGGCCACGGTCAGGATCGACCCCAAGCGGTAGCGGTATCGAACGTACGTTCGGTACACTGTCCATGACGGACTGTACCCGTCTCGGTCGCCGATGTAGCGGTCCGGGGAACCCTCTCAGCCACGGCGGTAACCGGTTCGGCCGGTTGTCGGGACACGGCGGCATCGGTGGCGGTAGCAACAAGCCGATGTCGGGACAGCACCTCATGTCCTGAACCAGCGCGACGGCGATAACCAGCCCCCAGGACACGCGCAGTGACTCCACTATGGAGGCCTGCTCGTGTCCTCTTCCGTTTCCCGTACCGCCGCAGCATCCCGCGCCCGGTGGGCTGGCTCGACCCCGGAGCAGCGCAAGGCCGCCCTTCGCAAGACGCGGCTGTCCCTGGCCGTCAAGGAGCTTGTTGACCAGTGGCCCGAGCTGACCCCTGAGCAAGTCGTCCGTCTGCGTGCCCTGCTCCAGCCGGTCGGGGGTGACGCCGCGTGACCAGAGAAGCGCAACGGCCCCGCCGCAGCAGCGAGGCCGTCACCGAGAGCCCGGGAAGCTCTGTCACCGACCAGGGTAGCGCACGGCCCAAGCTGCTGGGACATCATCGGCAACTGCTGATCGACCGAGGTCTGAACGAGCTGACCATCGCCGCACGCGGCTACAGCTCGACCGTGATGCCCGGCTGGCTGCGACAGGTCGGGTTCTCGATCGAGGGACAGCAAGCGCACGCCGGGCCTGGTCATCCCGATCCGGGACGTGCACGGCGACCCGGCCTTCCACCAGTATCGGCCGGACACGCCGCGCGAGCGTGACGGCAAGGCCGTCAAGTACGCGATGCCGGTCAAGGTCCGGATGGTGCTGGACGCGCCGCTGCCCACGCAACACAAGCTGGACGACGTGTCCGCGCCGTTGTGGGTGACAGAGGCGCCGATCAAGGCTGACGCCATCGTCTCGGCCGGGGGGACGGCCGTGGCAACGTTCGGGGTGTGGGGGTTCAAGGGCCGCCGGCCCCGTGGCGGCGCGTCAACCATGCTCCCGGACTGGGAGTGGATCGCGCTCCAGGGCCGCACCGTCTACCTGGTCCCGGACTCGGACGTGGCCAGCAACAAGCACGTCCGTGACGCTGTGACCCGGCTCGGGCTTGCGCTCGACAGCCGGGGCGCCGACGTTCGCTACTGCTACGTGCCGGGCACGGCCGATGGCGCTAAGCGGGGCGTTGACGACTATCTGGCCGGGGGCGGGACCCTGGACGGGCTCATGGAGACCGCCGACGACACCCCGCCGAGCGGATCGCAGGCGCCGGGCGGGAACGTGGCCGCGACCCTGTTCCGTGGGGCTGACGACCGGTTCACGGACGCGCGCATGGCCGAGACGGTTGCCCACGAACTGCTCGCCGGTCGGTTCATCTGGGTGGCCGCGCTGGGTTGGCTGACGTGGGATGGGCGGCGCTGGGCGGACTGCTCGGACGTGACCGTGGGCGAGGCCGTGCGCGCCTGGACCCTGGAGCGGTTCAAGGACGCCGTGACCGACCTGCAAGCGGGCAAGGGTGATCAGGCGGCCCTGGACGGATGGCGAAACATGCTCCAGGCCACCAAGGAAGCGGCGGTGATCAAGCTGGCCCGGGGAATCGTCGAGCACCAGGCCGACCAGCTCGACGCCGACCCGGACCTGATCAACACCCCGGACGGGGTGGTGGACCCGCGCACGCTGGAGACCCTGGCCCACGATCCGGCCCTGCTCATGACCAGGATCACGTCGGGCAGCTACCGGCCCGGGTTCAAGCATCCGGACTGGGAGCGGGCGCAGGAGGCGCTACCGGCCGAGGAGCGGGCCTGGATTAGGACCAGGGTCGGGCAGGCCATGACCGGCCACCGGACCCCAGACGGGCGCCTGGTCGTGCTCCAGGGATCGGGCGAGAATGGCAAGGGCGTCATGTTCACGGACGGGGCCGTGCCTGCCCTGGGCGACTACGCCGGGATGACCTCGGCCAAGCTGTTCAAGGCGGGCGAGCATTCCGAGGAGATGGCGACTCTCCACGGCAAGCGCCTGCTGGTGGCCGAGGAGCTGGCCGAGGGCCGGAGCATCGACGTGGCCGCCATGAAGCGGGTCCAGGACGTCGGGCGGATCACGGCCCGTGAGTCGAACCAGGCTCGATCCTTGAAGATGGCGCGTTCGAAGCTGCTGTCCCCCTTGAAGACGGCCCGGCTGAACTTGGCATCGTCCGAGAAGGTCGCCTCGTGGAACCGCGCATCTGTCAGCACTGGTCTCCGGAGCTCATCCTGCGGGGCAGCGGCAAGCATCTCGTTCAGCAGTTCATCGGTGATGGGCACGCCGCGGGCATCGAGTTGGCCACCGTGCCTAAGCCCGTCCAGCGCAGCGTCAAGGTCCGAGCCCTCGGCGTGCGCCCAGCACTTGCCGCCGGTAGGGAGACGAACCCCGATGCAGCCGTCCGCGCACGTCTCCCAGTCAACGTTGTGGTATGCCATGAGGTCCTCGCTCGCCGTGACGGGCCTGGTGGCGTCCTGCGCTATGAGCTGCCGCGTAGGTGGTAAGGGTCGCCCCGGTGGTCGTCACCTTGTGGTCGAGGAGGCGCAGCGGCCTGAGCTCCCCGTCATCGCGGAAGATCCGCTTGCCGCCGCCCACCACCAGCGGGTCAAGCATTACCCGGAACTCATCGACCAGGTCGTACTCGATGAGGATCTGCACCAACAGCGCTTCCCTACTCTCCCTCACGGCCGGCCCCTGCAGGCGGCCGCCTGCGGTGGCCGCCCTCGGCCGGCACTGCTCCCAGCATCCAGGCTGCGGCCGGTCAACTCGTCACGAGGGCGCGGGCATCCCCCGAGACGCGCCGGTCACAAGTGCGAGCCGCATCTCAGCCAGCCCCGGCGCCGCGGGCCAGGCGCACGCCGCTGATGCCGAGGACGATGAAGGTGGGGAACCGTCCGGCGGGGACGACCAGGGCCGCCTTGGGGACCGCGAGCACGACCGGGGCCAGGGCGTCCACGCCGGCCGAGACCAGGGCAGCGGTCGTCAGCGGCCGTGGCAGGGCCCCGGTGCGCCGCCCAGCCAGCCCGAGTGCGCCCAGCAGCAGCGCCAGCCCGGCGCCATGCACCGGCCCACCGGCGGCGAACACGAACCGGTGCAGCGACCGGGCCCGGTCCTCATCCCGGCCAGGACCGGCGGTGAGCGCGGCCGCGGCCATCGCCGAGGCGGCCAGGGAGAGACTGGCCAGCGCGCCGCCCGCGATGGCCATGGTCTGGAGCGCCCTGGATCCCCGGCCGGCGCGGCCGGCGAGCCGCGCCACCGAGGCCGAGAACACGGCCAGGGAGGCGGCCGAGAGGAGCTGACCGGTCACGTTGATGCGCTCGGGTCCGGCATCGCCCTGGAAGAACCGCTGGACGTCCTTGAGGTCGGCGCCGGGGCGGGGGAAGGGGGCGTCGGCCAGGCTCAGGCCGGTGGCCAGGCCGCCGATGAAGCTGACCCCGGTCAGCACGCCACCGAGGGCGCCGGGGTCGTCCAACCTGGATGCGTTCACCACGGCGACACCTCCTTTCGCACGACGTTGCCCGTACCGGTTGCGGTCGTCCCGTCGCAGCTACCCGGCAGGAGCCGCCGGGAACCAGTCATAAGGATTACTCGAGGCCGGTTGAGCGCGGCGAGGGGACGCTGGTAGGGCTCTGTCAGGTTGGTGCGCGGGCTTGTCCTCAGTGACGGAGCCAGCCAGGTGCGGGACGGTTGCAGACCGGGCAGGCACCGACCCAGCACGCAAGCAGCAACTGCACCGCCTTTGAGCAGCGGCCACACGGTCAGGCCGACGCCACCGATTTGGGGCCGGGGAGCCGCGCCAGGGTCAGGAACCCTTGGGGTGACGGAGACCAAGGTCACGTGATGGTGCCAGCCCGGCTAGGAGCGGCCTTCGACTTGGTCCAGGCCGAGCGCGACCGCCGGGCAGGGCGGTGTGGTACGTATCCTGAGGCGATCGGCCATCGGCCCCGGAGGCGCTCGTGTCGCAGCTTGGCGCCAATGCGCTCGGTGAGGTCTTGGAACCCGGCCGGGTGGCGGACTGCTACCTCGGCCTGCGCCTGGACCCGGCCCGTGATGCCGAAGCGGCCGGTGTGCTGGTGGTGGCGCCAGCGGTGCTGCTGCATCCGGTGGTGCCGCAGCCGGACGGCAGCCTGCTGTATGAGCTGCTGACCGGCCCCCTGGACCGGACAGCCCATGAGCTGGTGTTCCTGGCCGACCTGACGGTGGAGTTGCGCGCCTGGCCGGCCGACACCTGGAGCAAGGTCGGGGTGGATCCGCAGGCAGCCGCCCAGGCGGTGGTGGCCGGCTGGCAGCGCAGCCACCTGCCGGGCCGGCGGCTGGGCGGGCTGACCGACGAGGAGGCCCTAGCGCTCGAGCGGCCCGCCATGACCTACGTGCGCGCCCAACTCCGCGACCGCCTCCAGCGCCAGCTTGCTCGAGCGTACCGCCGGTGGCTGCACCCCACCAGCGGACGCCGACCAGGCGACCGGTTCCTGTAGTGGACACCCAGCCGCGGCAGTGTCCGCATCGGACACCTGGCCGTCCAGACCGGCCACGCGCGTTCGTCGGTACCGTCAGTCACCGGATACTGCGGCAGCCGTCCGCTCCGCACGCTGGGATGTCCGGTCATGGCCGTTCGGTTGACCGCCCTTGAAGCAATTTCCTGGTAGAAGATGGCGAAGGCGTCGCCCTCGCCAACCGTCCGCTGCTCGCCGGCCGAGTCGTGGGCGTCCGGACGAATACCACTCCGAGCAATGCAGTGGATCTCGCGACCGTCCGCCGCTTCGGAGCATCCCAGCGGACACCTGAGACAGCCACCTTCGCGAGCGGATGGACACCACCCCATGTCCGCCGCACCAACTGCCAGACTCTACGTCTGCGGGGCTTGGGGGGCTGTCGTATGGGTAGCCGCCCGGAACGGACGCTTTCTGCCCCACTGAGACAGCCATAACAGGGAACTGCCATGCCAGACATTGAGTTGAAGGCGCACCTGCTCGCGCTGGCGCGAGAGACGTTACAGGAGTCACAGACCAGCGACAGCAAGTCTTCGCCAGGACGTGAAGGAATAACTCTCTACGATCGACTCGCGCCAGGGCAAGGAGGGAGGGCCTTTTACAATCCTATGCGGGATGACCGTATCATTGGGTTGCCTTCCTTTGCGCCTGCGGTCGCTGTGCTAGAGTCGATTCCGTCATTCCTGGCCGTGGCTGATTCCTCAGAGGCAAGGCGAATCGTCTTGCAGTTCACCTATGACTTCCTCGAGCGCCAAACCGACGCGAACTTTGACGAGAGTGCCTTTGCGGCGACCTGGTTGTCTTTCCAAGAGGAGCTGGCAAGACCTGAATGGACCTATCTCAGCATTTGCTACTTGGACAATTTCGAGTGCGACGTTGACGCGGTGGAGCTGGGCGACGGGGTTACGATCCACCACCGCTCATCCTACCAGTTTCGAGAAAGGGGTTGGAGCGACTTCCAGATCGAGAAGCTGTACGAGAATTGGCACGGCCGTGGCCTCTACGTACTCGTGGTGGAAGAGAAGGTTTACAAGTCTTCAGATAACCTGATACTGGGAAGTACGGGGCACGCAGTTAGTAAGGCAGACCGGATGCTTCGCGCGCTACGGCTCGCAAACGAGGGCGATGTTCACATCGGCGGCGGCGCACAGATGCTCGGGCGGGTATTGTCGACCCGCCCGGCCGGTAGTGGGTTCAGCCCCGAAAAGGGTGCAACTATGCAAGGGACTTTGGCACGCTGGCCTGGAGCCACCTATTCGCTTGCTGCTTCCGACGCTCCGCGTGTTCATGCCTTGTACGATCAGCTGAAGGTGATCGAAGCCATGGGAGAGGCGACACCGTACAACCTCAATCTTGCTCTCCGCTCTTTCGCATCCAGCTATGATCGACTCCCTCCATATAACGATACCAAGTTAGTTGATCTGGTCACGGCGACGGAGTCGTTGCTCGGCACAGGGGTAGAGATCTCATTTCGGCTCTCGTTCTACATCGCTGGCATCCTGGCGGGAAACGACGGTGAGCGCGTAAAGATATTTCATGAGATGCGAGCGTTTTATGACACTCGCAGCAAGGTTGTCCACGGCGGTACACTTGAGGTAAGGCACAGCGCACACCTGGACAACTATCCTGCTCTTCGAGGCTATGTTCGTCAATTGCTGGTCGCCTACATGCGTCTCGCCACAACATCTGGCCACGGGTACGAACCCAGGCCCCTCCGCAAACGGCTTGATTCCCTCCTGCAGGATGCGCAGCAACGATCCGCGCTTCGCGCAGCGATGGGCTTAGCGCAGACCGTAGCAACGAATGGACCGTGACAATAGGAGCCCAAGCAAGGCGGCTCGATCGAATCACGCTGCTATTCCGTCGGTACAGCAGTGGCGCGTTAGGCTCAGCCTATCGGGTATCGGCGACCACCCCCCGCTCCTCAAGCTCAGGAGGGAGTCGGCTGGCACGGTCGACGCGGGCGGCGCGCTCAAGCTGGCGCCGGTCGGCCCGGCCGGTCCGGTCGCTGGCTAGGCGTTGGGCGCGTTCGGGGCGGCGGGCGATGTGTCCACCCGCCGCTGGGGGGCGAGCCGGCTCTCGGCGTTGAGCTCGACCACCGTGCGGTAGCTGAGCGTCTCGATCTCCTCGGCCCGGCGCAGCCGCACCCCCTGCTCACCAGGGGAACCACGCGCTGGCGGGAGCTGGCCTTGGTTGAGCGCCACGAACACCGGATCCAGCGGGGGTGCGGCGGATGGGTCGGCGCGTCGGCTGTCGGCGGCGGCGAGGGCGCGCTGGCGGACCGCCTTGGGGTTGCGGGCGGGCATACCCAGCCCGTGGCGGGTGAACGCCTTGCGCAGCGACGGCCAGGTCGTGCCCAGCTCCTGGGCGGCAGCATTTACGCTGCCGAGCTGCTCAGCCAGGGCGAAGGCGCGTTCGGCCTCGCTCCGGGCGGTCAGGAAGCGGCTGGGTTGCCAGCCCACCCGTCCATCGCTCCCGGCTGGCAACGCCGGCCTTCCCGGGCCAGCCAGGGGCTCATCGCTTGCTGCTGGACGTCATCGCCAACCGTGACTTGTGGTCGCTGGGCGCTCGCCGCGTTACTGAGCCTCAGCGAGGAGCGTACTGATCAGCGCCTCATACCGTGGCATGCCGATAGCGCGGTAGGCATCTCCGGCCTTCGACAGCAGGGCCCGGGCGCGTGCTCGGTCGCCCGGCTGGTCACGGTCCAGCAGCATGCGGGCGTGGAGTCGGCGCAGATCGGCCTGTTCGATGCGGCTTCCCAGCGCCTCGGCGACCTGGAGCGCCGCTTGGTAGTGGTCCCCGGCCTGCTCCCAACGCCGTGCCGCCGCCGCGGCGATGCCGGCCCGGGTCTGGATGAGCCGGCCGTCGAAGGTCATCCATTCATGACCCATGGCAAGCGCCTGCCCGATGAGAGGCAGCAGGGCGGCCGCCTCCTCCCCCTCTCCGGCCAGGTAGAGAGCCTCGGTGAACCCGAACAGCATGTTCCAGGTGCCCAGGCTGTTGACCGGGCCGGTGGTGGGCGGCGCCGCCCGCCCGGCCGCGATGATCGCCAGCGCCTCCTTGGACCGGCCCGCATGGGCAAGGTGCAGCGCCAGTTGGGCTGCGCTCTGCCCTGACAGCGCCCCGGTTGGCTCGGCCTCCAGGGCCTGGCGGAGCTGGTGCTCGGCGCTGTCCCAGTCGCCCCGCCAGTGCGCCGCCAGGCCTTGGTAGAGGTGGCCGACGTAGGCCCATGGGAGATGGCCGCGGTCGCAGACCTGCAGCATCTCTTGGCCGATCGCCTGGACTCTGGCGAGATCTCCAGCAAGCACTCCCTCGGCCCGGACCCGGTTGGCCAAGGTCATGAAGGTGGCGCCCAGATGCCCGAGCCGGCCGGCCAGGGGGCCGGCCCGCCTGGCCACTGTCGCGGCCTGATCCAGCCGCCCAAGGAGGCCAGCCTGGTAGCCCATGAACGACAGGACGCTGCTCAGCTCCCATAGCGCATTGTGGGTCTCGAAGATCTTCGCGGCGCGGAGGCCGTCTCGGATTCCGTCGGGGAACTCGGCGTAGGCCATGTGCTGGATAGTGTGCAGATGCAGGACCTCAGCCAGCGCCTGGTCGTCCGCGAGTTCCTTGGCCAGGGTCCGGCCCTGGGCCAGCATGGCGTTCGCCGCCGGGTAGTCCCCGCTCAGGCCGAGGATCCAACCGATGGCGGCCAGCATTCGGGCGCGATCGGGATTGGGGAGGTCGCCAAGGGCAGCAAGCCCGCGCCGGGCCACCGCCACCGCGTCGCTCCAGCGGGCGGCCCAGGCCAGCTGCTCGGTCATGGCCCAGCACAGCCGCCCCAGCGCATCGGTCTGGCCAAGCCGCTCGTACAAGGTCACGGCCTGGTCCATGGCCGCCAATGCCTCATCCCAGCGACCGACGCTTCGCAGCCCGAGCGCCAGCCGCTCCAGGAGCTGGCCATGGCCGGTGGCGTCCCCCTCGGGGAGCAGCGAGATAGCGTGGCGGAAATGTGCCACCGCGTCCTCGAATGCCGCGGCCTCGACGGCCCGGTCACCCGCGATCCGCAGGTAACGGACGAGCCGCGCGGTATCGGCGCGGGGACCGGCCCGGCCCAGGTGGTAGGCGAGGTCGGCCGCGTATGCCTCCAGGTCATTGGTGTGCGCCCATTCGATGGCCTCGGCGGCCTTGGCGTGGAGGCGTTGGCGTCGCAGCGATGACTCCTCGACCAGCAGGGTCTGCCGCAGCAGGTCGTGGGAGAACATCATGCGGGACCCATCGGTTCGGTCCGGGGCGATCAGGCGAGCCTGTTCCGCCTCGTTTAGGGCGTCGGCGAGCGCGTCCGGCTCGAGTCCGGACAGGTGCTCGAGGATCACCGTCTCGAAGGCGCGGCCGAGGAGGGCGCCGGCGGCGAGGACCTGGCGGGTGGTCCGGGACAGCCGCCCGAGCCGCTCGCCGATCACCAGCCGGACGCTGTCTGGCACGTCGAGCTCGTCGATGCGCAGGTCACGGCGGAACCTGCCGTCCTGGTCGAGCAGCACGCCAGACTCAACCAGGTGCAGGAACACCTCCTCGATGAAGAACGGATTGCCTTCACTCTCGGCATCGATGGCGCGGACCAGTCCTTGAGGAGGCTGATCGCCTGCCAGCCCGCGGAGCATGGCGCCGACCTGGTCTTCAGCCAGCCGGTGCAGCGGGATCCGGCTCCCCAGGCGCCGGCGCGTGAGTTTGCCCAGCATCCGCGACAGCGGGTGGGCCAGGCCGATCTCGTCGTCGCGGTAGGTCCCTGCGATGAGCACCGGCAGCTGTTGGAGATGTGCGGCCAGGTACTCCATGAGCAGCAGGGTCGACTCGTCCGCCCAGTGCAGGTCCTCCAGGACCAGCAGGGTCGGCCGGTCCCGGGTGGCCCGCTCGATGAACTCCAGCAGGCTGATCCACAGGTAGCGGCGGGCCTGCTCGGGTGGGAGGTCGAGCGGCGCTGGGAGATCGGCACGACCCGGCGAAGCGACGGGAGGATGCGGGCGATCTCGGGTGCCGACTCGCCGAGCGCCTCGCGCAGCGCCATCGGGCTCTGGGGACTCAACAACGCCTGCTCGAGAATCTCAACAAAGGGCAGATACGGCTCGACGCCTTCCATGTGCACACAATGGCCCGCCAGGACACCCATACCTCGGGCTTCCGCCTCGGCGTTGACCTCCTGGATGAGGCGGGACTTGCCGACCCCGGCCTCCCCGGAGACAAGTACCAGACTCCCACGTCCACCCAGGGCCGACTCCACGGCCCGCCGCAGCTCGGCGCGCTCGTTGTCACGGTTGACAAATGGGGTCAGGGCCGAGCCGATGGCCGGAGCCGGAGGAAGGTCGCCGGGCTCACCCCAGCTCACCTCATACAGCCGCCAGCGTTCGGGAAAGCCCTTGAGCCAGAACAGGCCTCGATCGTTGAACGCGTTTGCCTCGTCGGCGCACAACTCCCGCACCAGATTCGAGGCCAGGATCTGACCGCCGGCGGCCTCGGACATGATCCGGGCCGCCGCGTGCACCGCCTGTCCGTAGACCGTCCCGTCGCGCTCGGTCGTCTCCCCGTGATGGAGCCCGATCCGCACCCGCACCTGACGGTCGGGATCGGCACGGTTGTGCTCCTCCAGGGCCCGCTGGATGCCGCGGGCGCAGCGCAGCCCGTCCTGGGCGGATGAGAAGGTCAGGATGAACCCGTCGCCCAGGAAGGCCGCCTCCCGACCACCCCATGCCTGCACCTGGCGCCGCACCATTGCCTCATGCGCTCGGAGGATCTCGTCGGCGAGCTGATCGCCGCGCCGGTTCCGGAGCTGGGTTGATCCCTCCACGTCAGTGAACAGGATCGTGCTCGTCTGGTCCTTGGTCGCCGCCATCCTCCTCACCACTCGCGGCATCGATCCGAGAGTTGAGGAACCATCTGGAGACCCAGCGAGACGAGCTCGGGTGTCATCGGCATCCCAACTGCCATGTCCCGCTGCCCATCTATGAGCCGTCACCGCACCTCAGAGCTTGACCACCGGAGACAGTCAAGCCGCTCCAGCCACGCAACGCCAGCACCAGATGGGACAGCTGGACCTCCTCCCGAGCGGCGGACGGTCAATCCGCCGATCGCTCTCGGCTCGTTCCAACCTCCTCTACTCTTCCTCAACGCCGCCCTCCGGCCGGTAGCGTCACGGCGGCTACCGGAGCGACTTGGTCCGCGCGCCTCAGTCACCAACGTCCGGATCCCGACAGATGCGATCAACCGGGGTCGGCTCGCTTGTCGGTCGAGTGGTGGGCGCATAGCCTCCAGCCAGCGGGCGACGCAGGGATCCCAAGGTG
>Ga0307415_100000623_pt1 | contig 15497 bp, 5 predicted proteins | sample DK1Cmetagenome_FD_204524 | JGI IMG/M metagenome (GOLD analysis project Ga0307415, IMG submission 204524) | Maize rhizosphere microbial communities from greenhouse at UC Davis, California, United States - DK15-C-2 | ecosystem: Host-associated > Plants > Roots > Rhizosphere > Soil | place: USA...
GCACCGCGGCGGGGTGGGCTGCGGCTGTGGGTCGGGTTGGGCACCCTGACCGGGTGGGACCGCCGTCCCGGCGAACTGCTGGGCTGGGGCCCGGTACACGCCGAACTGGCCCGAGCCATCGCCGCCGCCAACACCATGTCCTGGTGGTGCGTGCGCACCGGCCCCGACGGAACCCCACAGGCCATCGTGCCCCTCCGCACCCGCCCCGATCGCGCCAAGGCGCCACCCGGCGCCGCGACCGGGATGTGGGGCGAGGTGTGGATCCAGGTCACCGACCCCATGTGGACCACCCTGCAACACCGACGCGCCGGACCGGACGGGTTGCCCGACCCCGGCGGCGGCTGGCACCGGGTGCTCGACGAGATCACCACCCGGCTGGCCACCACCCGGGCCGGGCCACCCAACCGCGACCCCACCGCCCGACTGCCCGGACGAGCCCTGCGACGCTGGATCGCCGTCCGCGACCGCCGCTGCCCGTTCCCCGGCTGCCGCACGCCCGCCCACCGCGGCGACGCCGACCACAGCCGCCCACACGCCCACCGCGGCCCCACCATCGACACCAACCTCACCCTGCCCTGCCCCAGCCACCACCGGCTACGCGAACACGGCTGGCGCCTACACCACCACCCACACCGACCCGGCCACGTCCAATGGACCAGCCGACTCGGACACCGCTACCACCGCCAACCCCCACCCGAACTCGACACCCTGCCCGACCCCGCCGCCACCGCCCTGCGCGACCACGACCCCGACCCCTATCCCTACTGGCCCAGCTCGTGGGCCAACCCGACCAGCTGCCTGGACCAACCACCACCACCGGCACCGGCGCCGGCGGCCGCCGACAACGACGACGAGACCCCGCCGTTCTGATTCGGCCTCCGGCACAACGTGAGCCGAGGCCCGGATGGCGAGACTACGGCGGGTCGGTGACGCTGCGATGCAGCGTCACCGATTCGTCGGACCTCGTGACATGGAACAGGGTTCCGGGCGGAAAGTCGCCGAGTACCTCGGGAGGAAGCTGCACCGCGCCGTCTCCGCCGACGACCGCCATCTCGGCGCCATCACGCCCCTCTGAGCCCACCCGTCCATCCCGGATCGTCACCACCCGGCCCAGGCGGGCGCCCACCTCGGGGTCGTGCGTCACGGCCACCACGGTCGTGTCATGCTGCCGGTTGACGGTCTCGAGCGCGCCGATGACCTCGTCGCGACCCCGTACGTCGAGTTGGCTCGTCGGCTCGTCGACGAGCAGGAGGCCCGGACCGGCGGCGATGCCCACCGCCAGGGCCGCGCGCTGCCGTGCACCGGGCGCCAGACCATCCATTGTGGACCGCTCGTGGTCGGCCAGACCGACGAGGTGGAGGATCTGCTCCGGGTCCTCGACCTTGACGCCGTGGGTGCGCCGAGCCCGGGCCTGGGCGAGGACGATGTTGCGTTCGAGCGTGAGGTGAGGGAGCAGGTTCCGCTCGGCGCCCTGGAGCACCACGCCGATATCGGTGCCGCGAAGGCGGGAAACCTCGGAGTCGGACAGCCGGCTCAGGTCCGCGTTGCCGATCTCGATGCGGCCGGCCGACGGGCGCATCAGCCCGGCCAGGAGTGCGATCAACGTCGACTTGCCGGACCCCGACGGCCCGACGAGCGCCACCATCTCGCCCGGTGTGATCAGCAGGTCGACGCCGGAGAGCGCCACCACATCTCCGGCGTCGGCCCGGTAGATGTGCACGACCCGCCGGCAGGCTACGGCAAGACCGGTCATGGGACGCTCCCTTGTCTCCCCCCGCCGCCGACCTACCGTAGCGTGCGACCGGCGAGGGCCAGCGAGGTGGCGGTGAGGGCGGCCGACGCGGCCAGCCACGCCGCCGTGACCGCCGGCCACGTGGGCCACCGGGGCGGCGTGGGACCTTGGTGGACGTCAGCGAAGAGCGGGACGCTGTCGCCCACGACCAGCCAGGCGAGCCAGGCATTGGCGAAAGCGACGACGCAGCCGGCCAGCACGAGCCCGACGACGCCCCAGAGCGTGGCCCGGCGTACATCTCGACGGGACAGGCCCTGCCTTCTCAGATGGCGAAGATCCCGGGCCTGGCGCCGACCATCCATAGTGGCCACCAGGCCGACGCCGCCCAGCGCAAGGACCACGCCGAAGGCGGCCGCCACCAGCTGCAACCACAGCACGAGGACCGGACCCTCACGGGCCAGGAGCGCTTCGGCCTGGTCCACGGTGAGCGTGGCGGTCACCGGCAGGCCCGCGTCCCGGAGGCGGGCGACCGCGTCGGTGGGCGCGCCGGGCGCCAGCCAGACCTGTGCGCCGGTCACCACCGACGTCCCCGGCGTGACGCGGTCAAGGTACTCCAGGTCGATCAGGATCGCGTCGCTGCCCAGACGGGGCACCATGCGCGGCCGGGAGACGAGGACGGCATTGACGCTGCCGCGGTCGAACCCGGCGACCGCGGACGCCGAGCGGGATTCGGTGGCGGCGACGGGCAACGGGTAGGGGGCGTCGACGACCGTGACCCGCACGGCGTCGCGGGCCCCCGGCGTGCCGCTGATGGCGAGTCCGTCCGGACCGGCCTCGGCGACCGTCCCGTCGACCCCGAGCCAGTGCGACTGGTCGGCCAGGTCCGCCGGCGTGACCACCGGCGTGTCTGGGCCGGCCGCCCGCAGACCCAGCAGCACGGCCCGCAGCGGTCCGGTCGGATCGCGCGCGGTGACCAGGCGGATGCCGGCGAGCCGGCAGCCCTCGGTACAGCCGGGCGTGGACAGCCGGTACGCCCGCCGGCCGGGTCGAAGGTCGCCGGAGCTCGCCTCGACGATCGGTCCACCGTCCAGCGGCTCGAACGACGCCACGAGCGATCGGGCGTCACCGGTGGCCGCCGTCGCGTCGCTGTCCACCTCGACCGTGACCACGGCCGTCCGCGCCACGAACGCCGCCGGTGCGGGGGGATGCAGCAGTCGCGCCAGTTCGTGCGGGTCGACGCCGAACTCCGGCAGCCAGGTCACGGCCGTCGCCAGTCTGGTCACGTCGACCGCGAGGGCCGGCACGAACGAGGGCACCGGGGCGACCGCCATCGCGTAGGCGCCGTCCGGGTCGGCCTCGCGGACCTTCGCCAGCAAGCTCCTCGGTTCGATGCCGTCGAGCGTCACCACGGTGGCGGCCCCGGTTTCGACAACCGCCCGCTGCCGGCGGGCCCGCGCGGACACGTCGAGACAGGCCACGGAGAATCCGAGCATCGCGACCGCCACGGATACCAGCACCACCAGCCGATGGTTGCCGGGCCGGCGTACCAGGTGCAGGCCCGCCAGCGACCAGCCGAGCCGACCGCGGCGAAGCCCGGCCCGGGCCAGTGCCGAGGCGGCCGGTCGCACGGCTCGCGTCGCGACCAGAGCCAGCGTGGCGACCACGAGGCCCGGCACCAGCGCGCCCAGGCCGGTCAGCTCGTCGCTGGTGTGCAACTGCAGGACGGCGACCACCGCGACCACGAACACCAGCGCCTCTGCCGAAGCGCTCCGGACGCGACCCGCTCTCGGTGGAACCCGGCGCAGGAGCGTCGAGACCGGATGCCGGATCGCCGCTGCCTGGGCGGCCAGGACCGCCACTACCGCGGCCAGCAGCGTGATCGCCGCGGACATGACGCTCAGACCCGAGGGCGCCACCGCGGCGTCACCGAGCCAGAGGAAGGCGACGGCGGCGACGGTGGCGTGGCCCAGGATGAACCCCATCGTGGCGCCGATGATGATCATGAGTACCGTCTCCCCCACGGCGAGCCACCACCGTTGCCCGCGGGTCGTCCCCCGCAGACCCAGCAACGCGATCTCGTGAAGGCGGGCCGCGATGGAGGTACTCATCGCCAGGTAGGTGACGTAGAGGATCAACGCGATCAGCGGCACGAAGGCGAAGGGCGCCAGGGTGTGAACGGCCGCGATCCTGGTCTCGATGCGCGAGATCAGTTCCGGGATGCCGGTGGTCACGGTGACCGCGCCGACCCCGGCGTCGGCGCTGCGCGTCCGCACCGCATCCACACTGGACTCGACGGCGCCCAGGTTCCCCGGGCCGAGGGCTTCGGGCGGCATGATCGCAACGACGGCCTGCTGGCGCAGTCGTGATGTGCTGTACCGGGCGGTCAGGCCGGTGGTGAAGACGGGCTCGTCGACGGCCCCGGACGTGTTGGCTCGGAACTCGGACGGTTCCGTCCAGTAGGCGTCCGCGGGCCGGGTCGGGCGGTAGGTACCGACGACCATCATCCGGCGCGGATCGTCCGCGGCCCGCAGGACGCCACCCTGCTCGGGCAGGATCACCCCATCGAGGTCGAGAACCGAGCCCGGACCCAGCCCGAGCGCTCGGGCGGTGTCCGCCCCCAGGACGATCTCGTAGGTCCCCATCAGGCACCGGCCGGTCACGATGGTCAGATGAGCGCAGACATCCTCGCGGTACTGCAGGCGCATCAATGTCGGATCGGCCGGCGACCCGTCGAGAACCATGACGATCAGCTGGGTCAGGTAGACCTGGCCGAACCCGGTGGGCTCGACGGCGTTCGGCCCGAAGCGCTCGAAGTCTCCGCCTCCGGCACCGACCGGGATTCCGACCGAGTACAGCGTCAGGGTGCGCTCGGCCGTCGGCGCGGCCGCCACCGCGTCGCGCACGATAACGCGGTCGGTGATGGACAGCGCCGCCGGTGCCAGCACGGCGGCCCCGGTGGCCGCGGCCACGAGCAGGAACACGGTGAGCGCCTGGCCGCGCCGAGCCCGGACCGACTGGAGCGCGAAGAGTATCACCGGGGCCGGATTTCGCCGCGCACCGCGGCTCGGGCGAGGGACCGGACCGACAGTGCGGCGGCCAGACCGAAACAGATGAGCACGACGGCCACGGCGACCAATGCCGCCGCGAGGTGCGCCCCCGGGCCGAGAGATCCCAGGCTGGGGTCGCCGTCCGCCGGCGGCGGCGGGACCACGTACGGCAAGAGCAACGAACACCAGGCTCCCACCGGCACCGCGACGGCGACCAGAACCGCCGGCGGCGCGAAGGCGGCGACGCGGATCGCCCGCCGCGACACGCCCTGCGTCCGCGCGGCGCCCAACTCCCGGACCATCCGACCTCCCCGCGGGGCCGCCACCACGAATATCGAGCCAACCGCGACCAACAGGCCCAGCCCGGCGCCGAACAGGGCGAACCCGGCGGCCGCGCCCGCACCCTGCCGGGCATAGCGCAGCGCGCTCGCGGCCACGGCTTCGTCGCGAACGACAGCGATCCGCGCGGCCACTAGTGCATCCACAATGGACTGTGGTGCTCCGGCCCGCAGCCACACCTGCAGGATGGACCTCGGTCCGGAGATCGTGCTCACCCGTGTCGCCGACTCCAGGTCCACCAGCGCACCCCTCACGCCGACAAGGGGAAGCGCCGTCGCGTGGCGAGCGATCCGGTAGGGAACCTCATTCGTACCGATCACCGCCAGGCGATGGTCGCTCGCGGGGACGGCGATCGATCCTCGCCCCGCGACCACGATGGGCAGGGGGACCGGTGCATCGACCACATACGCCGCCAGATCGGGAATGATCGTACGGTCGCGCGGTAGCGGGTTCGTCGATCCACTCAGGACCAGGTGGTCGCCCCGGGCGGCGATCGTGCCACCGAGCCCTTCGACGGTCGCCGCCGGCCGCCACCGGGTCGGATCGCCGAAGACCGTCGGCGGGACCGCCGTGTGCATCGCGTCATCCAGCCGGCGGAGAGCGACCGTCCCGGCCGAACCGCGCAGGCTGACCAGGCGGCAGCCCGCGTCCGGTGGGCACCCGGCGAGCCGTGCGGTGACGGGCTGGCCCTGTGGGTCGGTCGGTGGAAAGACGACATCGGTCCGGACGCCGTCCGGCCGGGCCACGCTGGCCGTGACGGTGGCTGGCTCGGCCCCGGCCGGTACCCGTGCCCACAGAGTGAGCGGGCCGTCCGCCAACTCGATGGCGGCCGGTGCCGGCGGCCGCAACGCCCGGACGACATCGGTCACGGCGACGCCGTACTCGGGCCGCCACAGCGCGACCGAGGCCAGCCGTGGCGCGTCGACGGCCAGCACGGGTCCGGCCAGCGACAGTTCGGCGAGCGCGACCGCCATCGCGTCCCGGCCCCCCGGGTCGGAGCGGCGGACGACCGACATGAGGTGCTCGGGGTTGGCCGCCTCGACGGACAGGACCCGGGCCGCGCCGAGCTCCATCTCCGCCCGTCGTTGGCTGTTCCACTCGGAGGTACACCATCCGACCGCGGCGGTGGGAACCAGCGCCGCCGCCAGTACCAGCGTCGCGATGATCCGATTGGCCGCCGGCCGGCGGGCCAGGTGCAGCGCGGCCAGGGCGGGTCCCATGTGGCCCGATCGCATCAGCCTGGCCCCGATCCGGGCCATGGCCGGTGCGACCGCCCGCGCGGCCAGCACGCCCACGGCGAGCGTCAGAAGGGCCGAGGCGACAAGCGGAAGCACGGTCGGGCGCTCGGCATCGCGTTCCGACCAGGCCTGTACCGCGGCGGCCAGCGCCACAACGACGACCACGCCATCGGCGAGATCGGCACGCCAGCGCGACCGGGCCTGGCCAAGGCCCTGCAGCAGGCTGGCGACCGGTGCCCGCAGCGATCGGGACTCGGACGCGACGGCCACCACGACCGCCCCCGACACCGCGACGGCGGCGGCCACCGCGGCCAACCAGGTCACCCGCGCGCCGATGGGCGGCACGGTCGCGCCCAACCACTGCGCGGCGAGAAGAAGAGCGGCCGCGTACCCGACCAGCCACCCGACCACGCCCCCACCGACGAGAGGCACGGCGACGTGGCCGATCGAGTAGGCCCACTGTCGTGGCCGGCCGGCCCCCCGAATCTTCAGCAGCGCGAGGTCGGCGCGCCGCGCCTCGGCCGCGGGTCGGGTGGCGAGAAAGACGCACAACCAGCACAGCAGCAACATCTGGACCGTGACGACGGCGACGCCCAGCGACGCCGCGGCCTGAGCGCGGGAGACGCGCCGGGCCAGGACGTCGGCGTCCGTGGCCATCACATAGCCGTGCTGTACCAGCCGGTCACGCGCCCGGCTCAACCGCGTACCCAGGTTGCCGCCCCGAGGTGTGAATGCCGAGACGGGCAGCACCGCGTGATAGGCGACGTCGACATCCCGGACCGCCGACCGCAGCACCCCCGACTCCGTCGCGAAGGCCGCGGCCGTGTCCGGCGGGCGGTCCGGGCCGGGCGGCACAGCGCCGCGCGGGCGCAGGAGACCGGTTCCGGTCCAGTACGGCTCGCCCACGTCGGCCGGTTCATAGACGCCGACCACGCGGTAGGTCACGTCTTCGACGCGGTAGGGCACGTGGGTCACCAGCGTGTCGCCGACGCCCAGGCCCAGGCCGACCGCGGTGTCCTTGCTCAGCAGCAGGTCGGTCGCGGTCGCGGGACAGGCACCGGCCACCACCATGTGCTCGCACGCCCGCTCGCGCCCGGCGACGACAAGCCGGGTCGCCGCGCCGCCCGAACCGACCGTGGTCACGGTCTGCAGTCCGATGACCGCGTCCTGGGTCGCCACTCCGGACGCGTGCAGCGCGTCGGCGACGTCGGCCCGGGTCGCGGGCAGCGGCGAGCCCGGCTCCCGCGTGAGGTCGACCCGCCGGGTGACGTTGAGCACCCGCTGCGGTGCGGGCGCGGCCGCGACGTTCGCGGTGGCGGCGGAGGAGAACGCGACCGCCTCGTACCACGGCGCCGCGGACACGGCGCCGACCGAGACAACCATGAGCACGACCAGCCACATGGTCTGTCCAAACCGGACGAGGAGAAGTCGACCCATGTTCCCCCGACTGACGGAGCGGCTCTGAGGGTCCAGGCCCGCGGCCCCGGACGAGAGGTTCCGGGGCCGCGTCCTGGAGGCTCGCCTATCTCAGGGCATTGGCGAGCGTGACGAGGACCTGGGCCTCGTCCGGTGTGAAGGCCCTGCCGGTCTGTGCGTTGACCTGCTTGACGAACGCGTCGAGCTGCTTGCCGCGGGCGGTCGGGTTCTTGGCCGTGGCCGCCGCCGTGAGCTTGTCGATCAGGCCGGCCGTCACCACCGGGTCGCCGCTGAGGTAGGTGACGAGCACGCCCAGGGCCTGGAACGTGACGGGTCCGGAGGCGAACGTGAACGGTCCGGCACCGACGCGGTAGACGTCGTAGTCGCCGGCCCGACGCAGGAACGTCGCGCCGGCCGTGAGCGGCAGGCTGATGCTCGTCGTGGCCGAGGCCAGCGGGACCCATACCTCACCGCCGGTACCGGTCGGTGACGTGACCCGCAGGTGGAACTCGCCGTCCTCCGTGTCCTGCGCCCACTTGACCAGCAGTGAGCCGCTGGCGGTGGGAACCTGACCCTGCGCCCATTCCAGGTCGGTCGGCTGCGGCTTGACCCGCCACGTCGCGTAGCCGGGGTCGACCGCCGTCGCGCCGAGAACCGATTCGGTGAGCATCTGGGTCGGTCCGGCCCCCCAGGCGTGGGCGAGGCTGTCGAAGCCTCGGGCCGGTAGGCCGTCGGCGTTGACGAACTCCCAGAGCGTGCCGGTGTAGTAGCCGCTGTCGGGATCGACCTGCACGCCCCACAGTCGGCGCATGAGTTCGAGCGCCCCGGCCGCGTCGCCGCTGTGGAACCGGGCCATCATCTCCCAGGTGTTGTTGAGCGGTTCGATGGTGTGCCCGAACGGGTCGGCCATGCTCGGCGCCGGTTGGGAGATCTGGCTCCCGTGCGGCTGCCACCGGTCCCGGAAGTAGGTCAGGATGCCCGCGACCTTGTCCGCCGGGGCCACGCCGAGCCGGACGGCGTTCATGTTCGCGTCCAGCGGGTACACGGTGGTGCGGGTGTTGGTGTGTACGTAGAGCCCGACATCCGCGCTGAAGAGCCGGGTGTTGATGGCCTCTTTCAGCGCGGCGGCCTTCCCGGTGTACTCGGCCACCTTCTCCGGCGTGCCGACCCTGGACTCGAGCCAGATCATGTCGAGCAGCAGCTCGTAGTAGGCCAGGCTGTACTCGGTGACCTCACCCGTCTGCGTGGTCTGGAAGTAGTCGGGATCGTTGGTGACGACGAGGCCATTGGCATCCAGCCGGGTGGCGTGGAACGCGGCGGCGGCCTCCAGTTTGGGCAGCAGCGCCGTGACGTAGGCGGCGTCGCCGGTGTACCGGTAGTACTGGATCGCGATGATCGCCGAGTAGGCCGAGTAGGTCACCGCGTAGTCGAACGCGCCGCAGCCCCGGAACCCGACCGCGCTGGTCAGCCGGCCGCTGGCTCCCTGCAGGTTCATGATGCTGTCGATGGAGCCCTTGATGTACGGGACGCTGTTGGATCCGATGGACAGCAGCGCGACCGGATTGGTCACCATGAGGTCGCCCGACCAGATGGCCCGGTCGCGCTTGGCGCCGTCGAAGAAGACCGGCACGGTGAAGCAGGCGGCGACGCCGACGGGCACCATGTCCATTTGCGCGGTGTAGGCGCCGGCGTACCACAGCCGGTTGAGCTGGTCGTCGCTGGAGATGAACCAGCCCTCGTACTTGTCAGGACCCGCCCGGTACGCCTTGAAGTTCAGTCCGGCGCCGGTCAGCGTCACCGTGCCCGGTGTCGTCAACTCGATCGTCTGGTACCGGAAGCCACCGCGAAGACCACCGGTGTAGGTCTGCGGGGTGGTGACCGTGAGGTTGATCTGCGCGCCGTTGTCGTTGGCGTACGTGCCGACCCCGGTCACGGTCGCGCCCTGTGCGTGGGCATTGGACAGTGGCGAGTCGAGCGTAAGGCCGGTGCCGGCGCTGGCGACGGTGGACCCGATGGCATGGGCGCCGGTGAGCGCGGGACCGAAGGTGATGCCGCTGCCGCCGCCCCGGATCGGTGTCCCCGCCGGGTGCGCGAGGCTCAGTCCGGGCTCGAAGGTGATGCCCGTGCCGGGCGCCGCGAGCGTCGCGAGCGCGTCGTGCGGGTTGGCCAGCGCCGGCGTGACGGTGAGACCGGTGCCCGGCCTGGAGACGTCGAGCACCGCCACGCCGGCGGGGTGGACGATCGACAGTGGGGTCGTCAGTGTCAGCCCGGAGCCGTTGACGCCGGCGGTGCCGACGCTCTGGATCACCCTGGTCTCCTGGTTGGCTCCGGTGTCGACGGCGATGGTGTCGCCCGCGGCGAAGCCGGCGACGCTGGCCACCCGCAGCGTGGTGGGACCGGCCGGCTCTCCGACATTGAGGTTCCACGGGGCGATGCCGTAGGCGCCGGTCACGTTGGCGGCCGGCCAGGACGAGTCGTCGAAGCCGGCGCCGTTCCAGCCGGCCGGAGGGGAGGCCGGCGTGCCGGCCAGCGCCTTCCAGCTCGCGTCGGTGACGATCCGGGTCGAGTCCAGCTGCGCGACCGCGATCAGGCTGCCCGCGTTCCCGCCGTTGAACGGCGCGATCGCGATGACGTTGGTCCCGGGCACGAGCAGCGACCGGATGTCGCTGATCTGCGAGGTCTGCCAGGCGTTGTTGGCGCCGGCCGAGGCGGACACCTGCACGCCGTTGACGTAGGTGGTGTGCCCGTCGTCGGCGTTCACCCGCAGTACCGCGCTGGAGATCGCCGCCGGGTCGTCCACCGTGAACGTCTTGCGCACGTAGATCGTGCCGGCCGGGGTGCTCGTGTTCGCGCCGGCGACGTTCCAGATCCAGTTCGCGCCGGTCAGGGACGGCACCACCAGGCCGGACGTGACGTTCTGCGCGGCCACGGTGCTGTTCACCCCGGCGGTGCCGACCGCCGTGATCGTCACGTGGTCCTGGTTCGGTCCGGGATCCACGTCGACCTCGGCGCCGACGGTGAGGCCGTTGACGCTGGTGACCTTGACGTTGGTGTCGCCGGCGACCGTCGCGCCGAAGAGCCGGGAGGTCGTGGCGGCCGTGCCGACCGAGCCGACGGTGCGCACCTCGAGGCCGGCGCCCGCGTCCAGGATGAGCCTCTGCCCGGCGGCGAATCCGGCCACGCTGGCCACCTTGACGTTGGTCGCGCCGGCCGCGGCGGGATACACCACGGTCGTCGGCGGGCCGGCCGCGGTACCGACGGCGCTGATCGTCGCCGTCTCGGCCCCGGCGCCCGTGTCGATCGTGAGTGGATCGCCGACCGTGTAACCGGCCACACTGGCCACGTTGACGTTCGTGTCGCCCGGGGCCGCCGGCAGCACCAGCGCGGTGTTGGCCGCCGCGGCGCTGCCAACCGCGGTGATGTCGCGGGTCTCGGCGCCGGCCCCGGTGTCGACGGTGACCAGCGAGCCGACGTAGAACGGCGCCACGCTGGCGACCTTCACGTTCGAATCGCCGGCGCCGGCCGGGCGGGCCAGCGTGGTCGTCCGGTTGGTGTTGAGGAACGGCAACGCCTCGCTGGTCGAGATGCGCAGGGTGTTCGACGTGGCCGGCGCCGTCGGGACCGAGTCGGACACGTTGGCGTACGGCGTGCCGCCGACCTCCTGGCCGTAGTCGAGGACGACGATGGCCTGCGGGCCGCCGGGGGCGACGCTCAGGACGGTCGGACCGCTGCCCGGCCCGACCAGCGCGGCCGCGTTCGTCACCGACCCGTGGGTCCTGACGATGGCGACCGGCTTGACGTCGTCACTGTCCGGACCGGGAACCAGGCTCTCCCAGTCCGGGTCGGCGGGCCAGGACGGCAGGCCGGGCACGGTGAGGGGCTGGCACGCCGCCGTACCAAAGAGCACCGCGGCCATGACAATGCCGAACAACACTCTCGGACCACGTCTGGCGTGGACGGCGAACACATTGCTGGGCCGCATGGGACTCTCCTTCGGGACTACGGCGTAGCGGTGATGAACACGAAGGTGCCGGACGGCACGCGATGGACGGCGTAGTCGCCCTCGACGCGCAGGAACTCGGCCCGGCGCGGCGTGGCCACCACATGCCCACCGCGCAGGGGCACCCACACCTCCGCGCTGGTGTTGGTGGGTATCTCGACGGTCAGCCTGAACCAGCGATCGGTCCTGGCCCACTCCGAGCGGGCCACGCCGTGCGGTGTCTCGTAGCTGCCCTTCACGGACGTGAGGTCACCGACGACCTTCGGCTGGACGACCAGCGCCCGGTACGCGACGGTGCCGTCGGCGGGCCGGATGCCGGCCAGACCGGTGTGGAACCACTCCTCGATCTGCGCGAGGATCATGTGGTTCTTGGAGTCGCCCCGGGTCCACCGCTCCCCCATGGTCGTCATCCCGCCCGGGTTGGCGACGGTCGGCTCCATGAAGAACCCGTAGCTCGGCTGCTCGTCCTCCTGCAGCAGGTCCCACAGCACGTCGTCGCGTCCACCGGCGGCGAGGGCCCGGACGGTCGCGGCCATGCCGATGGTCCCGCCGCTGAAGTGTGGCCCGTCGCCGGTCGGGTGGAAGGCGTAGACGAGTTCGACCAGCGCGTCGAGCACCGCGGCCCGTTCGGTGTCGGGAACCAGCCCGGCGTCGAGCGCGAGCGCCTGCGCGCTCTGGGTCGCTCCGACCGTGCCCGCGTCGCCGTCGGTGGTGTAGCGGCGCAGAGTGGTGTTGTAGAAGTGGGCGTTGAAGGCGGCCCTGATCTCGCCGGCCAGGGCGCGGTAGCGCTCGGCGTCGGCGACGTGACCGGTGAGGTCGGCCATCATGGCCAGCTTGCCGATCATCAGGTGGTAACCCCAGGTGCCGGTGATGCGACCCGACGTCTGGTCGGCCGAGACCCAGTCGGCCAGCGCGGCGTCAACGATGTGGGCGTCGGCGCCCGTGCCGGCCTTTTCCCGTTCGATGTAGTCGGCGAAGTCGACCATCCGGTCGTAGTACCGGGCCATCGTCTGCGTGTCGCCGTAGAGTTCGTACAGCAACGCCGGCACGAGGATGATGGCATCGCCCCAGTTGATCTCGTCGCCGAAGCGTCCCGTGTAGCCCCAGTCGTAGACGGGAGTCTTGAGCGCCACGTTGCCGAACATCGGTGTCGCGGCGAGGGACTGTCCTTCGACGAGATGGCGCTGCGTGGTGCGCAGGAACGCGGCGAGGTCGAAGTTGCGGTGGATGGCGCCCATCGGCATGGTGTAGTCGGCCGGGTAGGACAGCTTCTCGCGTCCGGGGCAGTCGGTGAACACCGACATGATGTTGGCGGCGAAGGAGTAGCGGGCCATCGTGTGGATGCGGTTGATCCGCGCGTTGGATGTGGTGACGTGACCGGCCACGGGCGTGGCCGCCTGCAGCCGCAGACCGGTGATCGTCTCCGTCGTCGGCACGTATCCCTCGGGCAGCCCGGTCACCTGCACCCACTGCATGCCGAAGTAGTTGAAGTCCGGATGCCAGCTCTCCCCGCCCGGGATGCCGGCCGTGGTGTAGGTGTTGAACAGGTCGACGCCCCGGCGCCCGCCGCCGCCCATCAGGGAGGCCTGATCGACGGTGCCGTCGGCGGCGAGCGACTCGGCCGGTGACATCCGGATCGTCGTCCCGCCCGGCACCGCGTCGGTCAGACGCAGCACCGGCCATCCGACGATGTTCTGGCCGAAGTCGAACACCCACGTGCCGGGTACCGGGTTGGTCACCGAGACGGGTCGGAAGCGCTCGACCACCGTCACCGGTGGCGCGGTGCGGGCGACCAGCGTGGTGGCGAGGTTGGGCGGCGGCGCGATGCCGGCGTCCACCCACGACATGCCGGTACCATCGCGTCGCCGGGCGCTGGCCGACAGGTCGGCCCCGGCGGCGTCCCATCCGACCTGCTCGCGACGGGCGTCGTAGTCGGCGCCGGAGTACCAGGCGTCGGTGACGAGCGCGCCGAGGGCGGTGCGCCAGGTGCGGTCGGAGACGATCACGTCGGTCGAGCCGTTGGTGTAGGAGATCTCGAGCCGGGCGATCATCCGTGGGGTGACGGCCGCACCCGCGCTCGGGTCGGTCGCGGCGATGTTGTTGCCCGACCCGCTGACGGCCCCGCCGGCGACGTGCGGTTTGGACAGTCCGGGCGTGAAGGTGATGCCGGTGCCGTCAACCCCCGCCGTTCCGATGGCCGTGATGACGCGGGATTCGAGATTGTCGCCGCCGGCCCCGGTGTCGACGTTGATGGTGCCGCCGACGTGGTAGTTGTCGACGTTGTCCAGCTTCACGGTCGTGGCGGCCGCGTCGACGTCCGCGACCAGGACGCCGCTGCCCTTGAGCTGGCTCTGCCACCAGGAGTACGGCGATGTGCGGCCCACGGCGGGGTTGGTGACGCTGCGGCGCACGTAGGCCGGGCCGTTGCCGAGCCGGACGCCCAGCGTGTTGGGCCCCCGTCGCAGCTCATCGGTGACGTCGTAGGTGCGGTACTCGCTCGACAGTTGATAGTTCGAGTTGCCGGGGGCGAGGACCTCGTCGGTCAGTCGCCGGCCGTTGAGACTCGGTTGGTGCAGCCCGATCCCCGACAGGTACAGCCGGGCCCGACCGATGTGCCGATGAGGGCTGACGGTGAACTGGCGGGCGAAGATCGGCATGGGTTGGTTCTCGGTGCGTCCGGGGTACTCGATCCAGCGGGCCGAGCCCCAGTCGCCCGGCCGCAGCAGGCCCATCTCCCATGTGGACGGTTCGCTCCAGTCCGACGCCCGGTGGTCGGCGTCCCAGATCCGCACGTGCCAGACGACCCGCTCGCGCGAGGCCAGCGGCCGTCCCTCGTAGCGGACACCGGACTGGATGGCCGAGGCCACCTGGCCGGAGTCCCAGGTCAGGCGACCCCGCCGCAGGTTCGACCGGCTGGTCGCGACCTGGATCTGGTAGGCCGTCTGTTCGTCACCCGGACACGCGGCCCGCGAACGTGGCCGGTGGCAGGGATGGGCCGCGGCGCGGTTCGTCTCGACCATCCGCCATCCCAGCAGCGGTTGGGTGTCGTCGATGCCCAGAGGCTCGTCCGGGCGGCCGTCCACGCGCAGCTCGATGACCCGGACGTCCGGTCGCCCACCGGAGGCGGTGGCCGGCGTCGCGCTCAGCGTCTGCGACAGAACCAGAGTGATCGATACCCCCAGTCCGGCGAGCGCCCGCATTCGTTGTCTGGTCGTTGACATTGCTGACTCCTTCCCCGCCCCCCGCGTTCTCCCCAGGCCCCGCCGGCCGGGGTGAGGCCGGCCGACGGGGCGGATGGTCAGGATCCGGCCTTGTAATCGGCGTCCATCGCGGCCAGCACCTTGTCCGGAGTGGACTGTCCGCTGAAGATCTCCTGCAGACCGGACAGCATGGTCTGCTGCACCTTGGCGTTGGGCCAGAGCTGGTCCATGAACGGCACGGTCTTGTTGCTGTTGATGTACGTCGAGACCTCGGCCAACGACGGGTCGACGGCCGAGCCGCTGTCGGGCAGGGACGGGAGGCTGCCCTGCTTCTTGTTGAACACGTTCATGCCGGCCGGCGACATCACGAAGTCCACGAACTTGAGCGCGAGTTCGGTGTTCTTGGCCTTGGCGTTGACGCCGTACCCGGCTCCGGCCGCGGCCGGCATGATGGTCTCGGACGCGTTGTCGGTGGCCGGCAGTGCCTTGAGGACGAACGTGCCGCTCGGGTTCTTCCCCTTGAGC
>Ga0307415_100000624_pt1 | contig 15497 bp, 20 predicted proteins | sample DK1Cmetagenome_FD_204524 | JGI IMG/M metagenome (GOLD analysis project Ga0307415, IMG submission 204524) | Maize rhizosphere microbial communities from greenhouse at UC Davis, California, United States - DK15-C-2 | ecosystem: Host-associated > Plants > Roots > Rhizosphere > Soil | place: USA...
CGGAGTTCATGACGCTCACCCGAAGGCCGAGGTCATGACCGCGCTCGGCAACAACGTCCACATCTTCGCCCGCCCCCACCGCCGCCAGGACCTGATCTGGTGTTTCGACACCGTGCTGGGCTGTGGCCGGTCGATACGGTTCAACATCCCGGGATGACCGAATCCATGCTGCTGGTCCGCTTTCCCGGTGGCGGACATCTGAGCATCGAGTTCATTGAGGAAGCGCCCGACGATGACACGCCCAGGCTGGGAGCCTGGCTGGAACTGCGAGCCGAGAACCCCGCCGCCCTGATGCAGGCCGCCTTGGACGGCGGTCTTCCCCGAGTGGAGCATCCAGGCCATCCCTACTACTTCATGGCACCGGGAGGCCAGGTCTTCACCATCGCGCCGCAGACCTGAGTGTCACACTACGCAGCAATCCAGGCAGCCCCAGAGCTTGAGTGGTCAGCGCGAGCTTGGGAAGCACTGTACGGCCGCCTAGTACCCTCGGATGGCCCAGCTAACCGACGCTGGCGACCGACCGGTGCTCACCGTTATGAAGTGATGCGGACCCATGTTTGGGGCACGTCGAGGGCACGGGCGGTGAGGATGATGCAGCTGGAGGCGTACCGCTTGATGGCACCAGCGTAATTGCAGGCGAGACACGTATGCAGCAGCTGCTGCTCGGTCACGGGGTCTGCTCTCTTGCTGGCGAGCCGGAGTGTCAACCACCTGCATCAGTTGCATTCGACATGCTGCGGCGGAACTCGCCGCCGTAACGGGACATCGGCGCAGTACGTTAGATTCCGGTAGGCAGCCGAAGAGCGCTCATACTGTCGGCCGCTTGGTGTACGAGCCGCTGGAGTGGCGATGGCCGGTGGGTCCAGGAGCGAGCGGTTCGACGATGTTCGGCCCGGTCGTGGGTCAAGATCACCGCGACGTCGGCGTCGGCCGTGGCGGTCGCTGTGGGTGACGGGGACGCTGCTGGGGTTGATGGCCTGCGGTGCCTCCTGGCAGCAGCTGACGGCACGCCTTGAGGAGCGTTACTATCCGCCGCCCGGCACCCTTGTCGACGTCGGTGGCCATCGGCTGCACCTGCACTGCAGCGGTCGGGGCCGCCCCACCGTGGTCTTGGAGGCCGGACTTCCCGGCTCCTCGCTGGACTGGGCGCTAGTGCAGCCCAAAACGGCGAAGGTGACCAGGGTGTGCGCCTACGACCGGGCCGGCTACGGCTGGGGCGAGCCGGGCCCGCGGCCGCGGACCAGCCTCCGCCTCACCGATGAGCTGCATGTGCTGCTGGAGCGGGCGGGCGTTCCCAGCCCCTACGTGCTGGTCGGGCACTCGTTCGGGGGTCTGCACGTGCGGCTGTACGCTAGCCGCTTCCCCACCCAGGTGGCCGGGGTGGTGCTGGTCGATGCGGCCTCCGAGGAGGTCGTCCGGCGCCGCCCGCCTCGCGTGGTCAAGCTGCTGTGGTGTGAGGTCGAGATTTGGCTGGGCCTGCGGCGCCTGGAACAGGCGTTCGGCCTTGACCGCGACGCCCGCAAGCTTCCTTCGACGGTTCGGCAGGTAGCAGCCGCTCGGGCGATGCGCCCGGCGACCTGTCGAGCGGCCTACGACGAGGCGAGCGTGCGGGCGGAGAGCCTGTGGGAGGTCCGCCAGGCGGCGGGTCTGGGGAGCAAGCCGCTGGTGGTGGTGACCCGCGGCCGGGATCTGGATCCGCCATGGCGTGCCGGCCAGGCAGCGCTGCTGCGCCTGTCCACTAAGAGCAGTCAGGTAGTGGCCAGCGGCAGCGGCCACTACGTCCAGCTCGACCAACCCGACGCGGTGGTCGATGCGGTCCGCACGGTGATCGCCGCTTCCCGAGATGCCGCTAATTGCACTGATCACCGACGGTGCTGACCTGGGCGGCCACGGCGCACGCCGCCCCGCCCAGGATGGCAAAGCCGATAACCACCAAGGATGGCGTGAAGTCGGATAGGAGGCGAGCCGCAAACTCCACCCTCCCCCGCTCCATCGCCGGAGGTCCCGGACATACAGGTCGGTGAACTGCGGTTCCTTCCGGTCATAGCCGCTCATGTTCCTGGGATCCCGAGTTGACCGATCCGGCGCGGACCCAGCACGGACCGGCGAGGAGCCGGACACGACCTTGGAAGGCGCGTCCGGGTAGTCCGTTCACGCCGGATGCTACGTGATGGCGCAAGTCAGACCTTGCAGCGATCGTCCGTTGTTGACCGTGGGTGACCGTAGGGTGCCGGTGCTACGGGCACGCGGAGGGCACGGCCGGCGAGGATGATGCGGGCTCCCGCGTGGCACAGCGACGGTCGCCAGCTTAGGCGCAGGGTAAGGCTCGTCCAGGCTGACCACCTGCCTCGTTGGCAAGCGCCCGCCGGGCGCGCGGCAGGGAAGACCTCATGCTGAAGGCCTGCGTGGCTTGCGCCAGAACGTCGCGACGAGTCTGCCCAGAGGGAACAGGCCCAATACTCCGACTAGGACGCCAGCGCCCAACCAACGCCTGCGGACCAGCACGAAGATCATCCAGAGGTAGCAGAGCAGGGTGATGGTAGAGACAACAACGCGCCACCAGAAGCCTCGGCGGGTGAGGGGCGGCACAGCCATGGCCACAAGGCTACCCCGAGGCGATCCCGAGGTGCGCCCAGCCGCGCCGAGGACGGCCACCGCCGGCTGGGCGACGCTAGCCTCGTTGGCAAGGCTGCGGAGCAGGCGCGGGAGGAGCGGTTGATCGACCTCTGCTCGATTAGGGGCTGGATCGGCCCATCCTTACGGGAGGATGCGATACGACCAAGCCGACCACCAGTGAAGCCCGCGAGTTCCCGCCGGCTCTGCGGCAAGGACCTGCCCCAGCCGGGCAACACACTCGTTGCAGATCCACACCGCCACGATCGCCGAGGTGTTGGGATCCATGGTCCGCCGCTTCGCCTGGAAGAGCACCGAGACCTGCTCCCATAACTTGCCGCAGAATTGGCAGAGGATGGAGGCAGGATCCGGATGCGAGAACGTAACTGGCTCCGGCGGGGTCGGCTGCTTCTCGTCATCGACCTGCAGGTACGACTCTTCGTCCCTGATGGCGTAGACATAGGCGTCGTGAGAGGGCTGCTCGGCTCCTTCCACCGGCTACCTCCGATCACCTGAGGACCACCTGCCACGAGAGCATGCTGGGCCGCGATTGGCAGGTCAACCCGCAGCTGGCGGACCATCTGGTGTGAGGGTTGGTCCGATGCCCGTGGCCGCCGTGTCGTTGCCGGGCCGGAGGGCGGCCGGAGGCCGCCCGCAGGGCCGGTCTTGAAGTGGTGGAGAAAATTCTACTGGCTTGGCGTCAGCGACACGAGCTCGACTGTCGTCTCGGCCCGCCGGAGTGTCGAGGGGGAGGGGACACGACACCCGCCGGCTGCACGCCATGGCGCTACTGATTGCTGGCCAGACCGTCGAAGGGGCCAGACATACAACGGATGCAATCACCTCAGCCGTCGCCAGCCAAGGCGAGATGGACGAGCTGTGGATATCGGGCCGAAGCGCCGCACTAGACCGCTGGCGGTAGCGTAAGAGACCGAATCCTCGAGCAACGCCTATGGCTGGAGGATCACCGCGCGATGCTGCCAAGCGAGTTGCAGAGCGCCGGCACCGCTTGGGGCCATGGGCTCATTGACCAGCAGACGACGGATGGTCGGCTCATCGAACCCGAAGTGCTGACGGTCGTCGTCCATGCTCACCACGTTGCCCTCGTCGTTGCGGTCGACGAGCCCATCGAAGACCCGATCAAAGACGTCAGCGTCAAAGACAGCAACGGTGAGGATGTCGCCGACGAGATTCAGCGCGTCAATGGCCACCCCGAGGGCGAAGACGCGGATCCGCCCGGCCGTGTACGCCTGGTTGAGGGACCGGAATGGCTCCTGGTTGGCGTAGTCGATGGGGTCACCATTGCCGTCATGTTCGGGATTGCCCAGGAATTCCTCGCTGTACTCGCGCATCATGTTGCACCACAGGTCAAAGTCCGGGCAGTCCTCGGTCGACAGGATGCAGGCCGGTTGGAACACGCCGGTGGGCATGACGCTGAGCAGCCCACCAGCGATGGCGACACGCTCGGGATTCCTCCGCAGGAGCACGAAGGTGGCGCCGGCGGGGCTGCGTCGAACGGTCAGGGTGCTGATCGACAGCAGCAGCGGATAGGCGTGCAGGTCGAACGGGTCAGCGAGGAGCCTTCGGAAGGGCAGGTCCTCCCATGACGGCTGGTCGCTGCGGAGCGTGCCGTTGGCATTGAGGTAGGTGCGGGCAAGCTCGTGGGCGAGGGCTTCGCCGACGTCGATCATGTCGAAGTACCGCATGTGCCCGAAGGTCAGCGTTGCCGCTTCACGAGCCGGCATCCGCTCCGCCTCGAGAAGCCGGTAGCAGACCCGGTTGTCGAACAGGCGTGGCCGGTCCAGATCTCGCATGGCCTTGTGGTAGCGGTCATAGCGTCGTTGCGGCGAGACCAGGGGCCGCAGCGGCCGGGTCTCCTCGTGGTGACCGGTGGTCACTGGCGCCGGAGCTTGTGTGAAGACGAGTTCGATCGAATCTAAGGGGACCGGCTTGGTGAGTCGCCAGTCCGCTGGCATGAGCAGCCCTGTGTTACCGACACGGACCTCGGGTGGGTACAGCTGGGTTGCCAGGCGGGTGAGGTCGCTGCGGTAGCGGTTCAGCGCTTGTCGTGTCCGGAGCCATTTCCGCTGGCTGCGGATCACGCTCTGATCGTGGGCGCCAGAGCCGTCTGGCTGGACGGCCTGGGGACGGGTGAAGCCGAGCTCCTGTTGGGAGACTCCGAACAGTTCGGCCAAGAGTTGCCGGTGCATGGGGATCGGGACCTCGACGATCCCGCGTTCCCAGCGACTGACGGCATTCGCGGTGATGGTGTCCGGCAAGCCCTTGGCGCTGGCCAGCTCGTTGAGCCGCTCGGCCGCTTCCTCCTGCGACCACCCTTGGGCGTCCCGGAGATCGGATAGAGCCAGGTTGGGCACGGCCGACTCTGCTGGCTTCACCATCTGCCGCTTCCTCCCTTCCGCCCCGTCACTTCGACTTGTGCTGCGACCGGGTCAATCGTAGCGGTGCCTAGCCGGTGCCTAGGACGTGCGGGGCTGGCTGCCCTTCCGGGCGACTGGTGTGGTCGGGCTAGATAGTTCCGGTTCATTCAGCGCACCAGGCCGAGGGGGCCATGACCAGTTGAGAGCTCGCGCAGGGCGCGAGAAGCAGGTTCTGAAGAGTCGGGGCCGGGGGCGGTGACGCGCCCCCGGACCCCAGAGCATCAAGTGAGGTCCCGATGCAGCACCAGTCTCCTCGGCCTGCGCCGAGCACCGCAACCTTCCTGCGATCGGCCCAAGTGGCCGCCATCCTGCAGGTCTCCCCCAAGACCATCGCCCGCTGGGCCCAACACGGCCTGCTCCCCTGCCAGCGCACCCTCGGCGGCCATCGCCGCTACCCCGAACCCGCCATCCGCGAGCTGGCCGCCTCCCTTCGCCAGGAGGTGCGCCCCGCATGACCATCCCCCACCCCTCCCCCACGCCAGCCGGGTCGGTGTTGGACGGCGACCCCCGCATCCTCATCCCCCTGCCCGAGGTGGCCCAGCGGCTGGGGATATCGCGCTGGCAGGCCTACAAGCTCGCCCGCTCGGGCCGGCTGCCTACCACCCGGCTGGGTGCCCGGGATCTGCATGTGCCGGCAGCGGTGTTGCGCCGCATCGAGCAAGAAGGCCTCCCCCCAGCCTCGGAGGGCGGTGAGGTGGCGTGACCCGCCAGGTCGACCAGCTCGCCCGCCATGTCCGCCGGCTGGGCAACCATGAGCTCAACGAGCTGCTGCTCCAGCTCCCCCAGCCCCACTTCGCCGCCCTGGTCGAGGTGGCCCTGGCCCGCCCGCTGCTGCCGGCCGGGCTGGTACTGCGCTTCGAGCCAGCCCCTGGAGTGGATGGCTGGACGGTGGTGGCCTGTGCCCCTCGCCGCCGGTTGGGCACTCTGGTTCGCGACCACGACGCGGCTGGTCGGGTGGTCCACCGGGCTTGGACCCGGACCGGCGACCCGGTGCAGATCACCGGCCTGTGCTGGTGGCGGCGCCGTCTGGACGCCGGCGCGGCCCTGGCCTGGGTGACTCCCGTCAGTGGGGCCCGCTGCCTGGCCCTGGCCGCCCACGTGCGCGCCCTCCGCGATCGGCAGCTGCACGAGCTGCTGCGTGGGCTGCCTCAAGAGCGGTTCGACCGGCTGGTGGAGGCCGCCTACGCGCCGGCGGGGTCGGCCGCATGACCGCCGCCAAGCGCTGCTCTCGCTGTGGCCAGGTCAAGGCGGCCGACCAGTTCTACCGGCGCCGCGGGGGCCGGCGGCTGTCGCCCTACTGCCAGCCCTGCAGCCGAGCCGCCGCCCGGGCGACCGAGACCCGCCGGCGGCAGGACCCGACCGCGGCCGAGCAGCTGCGGGCGGTCGACCGAGCCCGCCAGCGCCGATGCCGCGCCCTGGGCCGCCGGGAGGCCGAGGGCCGATGATCGACCCGCAGGTGAGGCGCCATCCTGCCCCGGGTGGAGGGCTGGCCGTCTTAGTCGTGGTCACGGTCCTGGCCGCGCTGGCCGCCCCCCACGCCAAGGCGCTGCGCGGCCTGGTCGCGGACGGCCGGGCTGTCATCGCCGCGCCGGCGACGCCCGCCGCACCGGCGATCCGCAGGCCAACGCCCGGCGCGGCCCGGGCGGTGGCGTTCGTCATGCGTCAGCGGGGCAAGCCGTACCGGTGGGGCGCCGGAGGCCCCGGTGCCTTTGACTGCTCGGGCCTGACCTGGGCGGCCTGGCGAGCGGCCGGGTTGGCCATTCCCCGGACCGCGGCCGCCCAGCTCGCCAGCCTCCCCAGCGCCAGGGGTCGGCTGCAGCCTGGCGATCTGCTCATCTATGCCAGCCGGGGCCCGTCGCGGCGGCATGTGGCAATGGTGGTCGGCCGGGGTCGGATGGTCGAGGCCCCCGGCCGCGGCATCCCGGTCCGCTCCACCAGCATCCGTCGCGGCTACCTGGGCGCCGTCCGACCGGGAGGGGGCCGATGACCGCCGCCTTCTGGGACTTCCTCGGCTGGGACCAGCTGACCGCAGCCGAGCAGGCTGGCGCGTTCAGTGGCGCTTGCCTGGGGCTGGCCGCCTGGCTGGCCCGGGCCCTGTTCGGTGGGCGGAGGCAGCGATGATCCTGGCCGCCTGGCTGCTATCGCTGCCCTTCCGGCTCCTGGCCACCCTCGGGCTACACCGCTCGGTGATCCTGGCCTGCCTGCTTGTGCTGGCCGTGACCGCCTACGGCGTCGCCGAGGACCTGGGCGTGATTGAGCCCCCGGCCCGACCCGCCCCGGCCCGCAGGCCGGCCGCCGGCCAGCCCAGCCCGAGCCGGGCTGCGATTGCCGACATTCCCACTGGCTATCTGCGGCTGTACCGCAAGGCGGGAGCGACCTACCGCGTCCCCTGGTCGGTGCTGGCAGCTATCGGCAGGGTCGAGTCCGACCACGGCCGCGCACGCCTGCCCGGCGTGCGCTCGGGGAGCAACTGGGCCGGGGCTTGCGGGCCCATGCAGATCGGCTGTGTGCCCGGCAGCAAGGCCGGCAACGCCTGGGCCCGCTACGGCCACGGCCACCCCCACGACCCCGCTGCCGCCATCCCGGCCGCCGCCCGCTACCTGGTCGACCACGGCGCCCGCCGCAACCTGGACCGGGCCATCTTCGCCTACAACCACTCCCGGTCGTATGTGGCCAAGGTCAAGCAGCTCGCCCGCCACTACGCCACCCGAGGGAGTGAGCGGCGATGACCATCGACCGCTTCGGGCCTGGCCGGTCGCGGGAGGAGTTGCGGCTGGTCGAGCTCGCCTCCGGGCTGCTCATACTGCTGGACGCTTACCGGCTCACCTCCCGCCTGCCCCTCGATGTGCAGGTCCAGGCGAGCCGGCTGCGGCACGCGGTCAAGCTGGCCGTCCGGGCCGAGGCCGCCCGCACCGCCACCCTCCCCCTGACCCCACCGCTGCCGGCGGCGAGCCGGGACCAGGCGGCGGCCCTGCGGGCCTGGATCGCCAGCCAGCCGTGGGTTCAGCCGGGCCCGGTGGGCTGGGTGTACCTGCTGTGCTTCCGCGACCCGGCCACCGGCCACCACGCGCCCCTGCGGGGCAAGGGCTGCCGGGGTCAGTACACCGGCCACTACTGGGGCTGGACCGACGACCTCATCCGCCGCATCACCGAGCACCGCAACCCCCGCTGGCGCGGGGCGGGTCGGCTGGTCCAGGTCGCCCTGGCGGCCGGGCTGACCTTCGAGTTGGCCTGGCTGGAGTACCCGGCCACCCGCGGGCGGGAGCGGCGGCTCAAGAACCAGGGCTCGGCCTACCGGCGCCGCCCGCTGTGCCGCGGCACCGGCGGCCCCTCGACCCCGCCGCCGCCGTCGGCGCCGTCCACCGCACTCCGCTCCCCCATCCCCGGCCTACTGGAAGGAGGTAGCCCCATGACCCGACGCATGATCTTGCTGATCGACATGGGCGACGGCACCTGGGCTGTGTGCTGCATGGCCTGCCGCATCGGCCTGTACCGCGGCCCTAAGGCCGACGCCGACCGCGCCGCCGCCGCCCACTCCTGCGAACCCGTCCTGCCCCTCGGCCGCGGGCGCCGACCGGCCTAACTGGCGGCCCACCCCTGGGCCCCGGTGGGCGGCGCCAGCCCGGAATCCAACTAGTGGACGGACGCGCCGCCCACCGCCAACCCCCGACCACAAGGAGCAGCTCGTGAACCGCCTGCACCGCACCCGCAACCCCAGCGAGATCCCCGGCTGGGGGTCGACCCCCGGCTGGAGCCCCCTCATCGACCACGGCCCCCTCCCTCTCCGCATGGCCGGGTCGGTGGCCCGCTGGTGGTGGCCCACCCTGACCCTGGCCGGCTTCGGAACGGTGGTCGGCATCGTCTTTGGCCACGACGACTCCACCACCCCCGGGCTCCCCACCCGGAGCCTGGCCACCATCGCCCTCGCCGCCCTGGTCGTCGTCCTGCTCACCATCCACCGCACCGCCGGACCCGGCGCTCTCGCCCGAGCCGCCGCTGAGTACACGGTGGTGGCCCTTGTGGCCGGCCTGCTCGCCACCGGGGGGGCCGTGGTCGACCAGCAGCCGAGCGACCCCACCAAGCCCAGCAAGCCCAACCGCGCCAACGCCCAGGCCGCGGCCGGCGACGACCGGCCCGCCGTGCTCCGGGCCGTGACCACCGTGCTTCGAGCCGGCGCCGCGCTGGTCCGGGCCATCACCGGCGCGGCCCGCTGGCTGATCAACCTGTGGCGCCAAGCCGACCAGCAGATCACCCCCACGGGCGAGGCCATGGCCGCCCTGCCCCACTCCCCGATCCCGTCCGCCCCCTCAACATGGAGGTCCCATTCCTGATGTGGTCGTCGCTGCCCTCGAACCTGCGCACCGTCCTCGGCACCGCCCTGCTCCTCGGCCTGGGTGTCGCCGTCGCCGCGTTCACCCTGTCGTTCTTCGCCCTCCGCGATGCCGCCCAAGATCCCGCCCTGGCCTGGGGCCAGGGCCACGTCTGGCTGTTCCCGATCGGCGTCGACATGGCCCTGGTCTTCTTCGAGGTCCTACTTCTGGGCGCCTCCATGGTCCGCATCCACGATCACGGCCAGGTGGTGCAGTACCCCAGGGCCATCCCGTTCCTGCTCATGCTGGTCGCCGCCGCCGGCACCCTGTACTGCAACGCCACCCACGTCCCCACCCCGGTTCGTCCCCTCGCCCTGGCCGTGCCCGTGGCCAGCATCCTGGTCACCCTGGGGCTGGCCTACCTGCTCAAGATGCTGGCCGCTGCCTCCGGCGCCACGGCGATCCACCTCGCTCCCCCGGCCCTAGAGCCCAACCGCATCGTCCGCAACGCCGACGTGCTGCACGGTGAGCTCGTCCGCGACCCCGAGGTGCCCGGCCTGCACGGGCCAGCGGGCGCCTCGAGGCAGCTGCCCTGGCAGCAGCAACAACAAGCTTCACAGATCCCCCATAACGGACACGGCGAGCTGGGGGAGACCACCAAGCGCCAGCAGATTGAGACGTACCTGGCCGGCCTGGATGCCGGCCAGCTCGCCACCACCACGCGCAGCCAAGTCGCGGCCGAGCTGACCGCCCGCGGGATGCCGGTGGACGAGACCTATGCCGGCCGCATCCTAGGCGAGTGGCGCGTCAGGCACCCAGCCGCCGGCGGCGCCGGCAAGCGGGGGAGCAGGACCCGATGACCACCCGGGAAAGGGAGGCGGCGGTGCGCGGCTGCCTGGCGTGCTCGATCGACGACCACCACGCCTGCTCCGGGGCCGTCGAGGACGACGCGGGCGGCTGGTCCACGGTTACTACTGCTGCTGCGGCCTGGCGGTGGGCCCTAAGACCACGGCGGCCGAGTACGCCCACTACGCCGCCTATGCCGAGGAGCTGCGCGGCCTTGCCTGGAGCCAGCCCGCCGGGCCCACCCGCAGCCCGAGGGGAGCGGCTGATGGCCACGCCTGACCCGCTCGGACCCGGCGGCGCCTGCCCCTGCGTCGGTCGCTGCGAGGCCTGCGACAGCACCCGCCTGCTGGACGGGCGCAGCTGGGACCAGGGCCCGACTCCGCCCGATCACGGGGCGACCGCGCCATGACCGGGCTGGGGGAGGCGGCGCTGGCGTACGCGGCCGCCGGCTATGCGGTGTTCCCGCTACGGGGCAAGCAGCCCTTTGGCAACTGTCCGGCCTGCGAGCCACATTCGCCCCGCTACCGCCCCCACCAGGCGCCAGAGTGCGGCCACGAGCTGTGCCATGGCCTGTATGCCGCCACCTGCCATCCGGACCGGGTGGGGCGCTGGTGGGCCCGGTGGCCCCAGGCCAACATCGGTGCCCGGGTGCCGGCCAGCCTGCTGGTTCTTGATGTCGACCCGCGCCACGGTGGCCTGGGGCGGCTGGCCGAGCTCGAGCGCGAGCACGGGCCCCTGCCGCCGACCCGGGTCAGCCTCTCGGGGCGCGGCGACGGCGGCCAACACCTGTGGTTCCTGCATCCTGGCGGGCGGCTGTCGGCCGCCCGGCTGGGCGTTGGTGTCGACCTCAAGACGCATCGTGTTTATGTGGTCCTGCCACCGAGCCGGCATCCCGTTACCGGTCAGCCCTACCGCTGGGCCGAGCCGACCCTGGCGCCCGCGGTACTGCCCGCGGCGTGGCGCCGGCTGCTTACCCCAGCGCCGGCGCGGGTCCGGCCGCCAGGCGCCCGAGCCTCCCACCTGGCCGGGCCGGCCACGGGAGGAGTGTGGCCGAGGCCTTCAATCAGGCGACCAGCTGGACCCAGGTGCTCGGTCCCCACGGCTGGACCTGTCCCGACCTCGACCCCGACGCCGACGGCGCCCGCTGGCGCCACCCCGGCGCCACCAACCCCAAGAGCGCCACCATCCGCCATGGCCTGCTGTTCGTCTACTCCGCCGCCACCCCCTTCCAGCCCACCGAGGCCGGGACGCCCCACGGCTACAGCCGCTTTCGCGCCTACGCCGTGCTGGAGCACGGCGGGGACCTGCGGGCCGCCGCCCGAGCCCTGCGAGCAGCGACCCGGTGACCGCCGTGGACGTCCCGCCCATCCCCACCCCCCAGGCGGTGGACGGGGCCAGGCTGCTGGGCGAGCTGCGCGCCGCCTTCACCCGCTATGTGGTCCTCCCCAGCCCCCAGGCCGCCGACGCCGTCACCCTGTGGACGGCGGCCACCCACGCCCAGCCGGCCTGGGAGCACGCCCCCCGCCTCGCCGTCGTCTCCCCGTTGAAGCGCTGCGGCAAGAGCCGCCTGCTGGACGTGGTCGCCGAGACCTGCCATGGCCCCCTCATCACCATCAACGCCACCATCGCCGCCGTGGTCCGCTCCATCGGCCAAGATCCGCCCACCTTGTTGGTCGATGAGGCCGACCCCCTCTGGGGCACCCGCAAACAGGCCGACGCCAACGAGGACCTGCGCGGCCTGCTGAACGCCGGCCACCAGCGCAACCGGCCCATGCTCCGCTGGGATGTGACCAGCCGCACCGCCGAACAGCTCGACACCTTCGCCACCTTCGCCATGGCCCTCTTAGCGGCCATCGGGGAGCTGCCCGACACCATCATGGACCGGGCGGTGGTCGTGCGGATGCGCCGCCGCGCCTCCGGCGAACAGGTCGACCCCTACCGCATCCGCCGGGACGCCCCACCCCTCAACCAGCTGCGTGACCGACTAAGCGGCTGGGCGCGCGAGCATCTGGGGGAACTGCGCCATGCCACCCCAGCGATGCCGCTGGAGGACCGGGCCGCCGACACCTGGGAACCGCTAATCGCCATCGCCGACCTCGCCCAAGGCGACTGGCCAACCCGGGCCCGCGACGCCGCCACCACCATGACCGCCGCCGAGGCCCAGCAGGAAGAAGACACCGCGGCCAGCGTGCGGCTGCTGGCCGACATCCGCCAGGTCTTCACCGCCGCCGCCGCCGAGGCCCTCTACACCAGCACCCTCCTGGAGGCCCTGCACCAGCTGGAGGACGCCCCCTGGGCCGACTGGTACGGCCACCCCCTCACCACCCGCGACCTCGCCCGGCTGCTGCGTCCCTACCAGGTCGAGTCCAAGAACATCCGCGAGCACGGCACCGGCGCCCCCCGCAAGGGCTACGCTCGCACCGATCTCCAGGACACCTGGGCACGCTATGTGCCGCTACATCCGCTACAAGAGCTACAGGCATCCGAACCCGCAGGTCACACCGGCAACGGGCATGTAGCGGACCCGCAACCCCCATCCGCTACATCCGCTACATCGCCCGGTCATGTAGCGGATGTAGCGGCAACCCCCATCCCTTCCGCTACAGGTCTGACCTGCGATGTAGCCCATGTAGCGGATGTAGCGGCACCCCCCGCCACCAACGGCAACGGCTGGCGCTACGACCAGCCCCTGGTCCCGTGCGCGGTCTGCGCCACCGCCACGAGCAACCGCGACTCCTCGGGCCGGCCCCTGCACCTCACCTGCGACGCCAGGACCACAGCAAAAGGCCCCGACCATGACTGACCTGACCACCGCGCAGCACACTGCTCGCCGGTCACGTTATCCAACGAGAACGCCCCCAACCGAACCCGGGCAGGCCGACACCCGCATCCGTCCGGCTGCAGGCCGCAGCGGGTCGCTCACGACGGCCCAGCGGCAGGACTGACGATGGCCTCCGCAGGCATCCGCAAGACCTCGACCGGCCGCTACAAGGTCTGGTGGCGGCTGGACGACGGCACCCAGGGCGCCAAGACCTTCGACAATCGCAACCTGGCCCGCGACTTCAAGAACGAACTGCTCGGCCAGGTCGCCGCCGACTCCTGGACCGACCCGCGCCGCGGCCGCATCCTGTTCGACGAGTGGGCCGACCACTGGTGGCAGCTCTGGGCCTCCAGTCCACGGCGCAGCCCCAAGGGCATGGAGACCACCGAGAGTCACCTGCGTTGCCACCTGCGTCCCTACTTCGGCCGCCGCCAGCTGCGCCAGATCACCCCCTCCATCGTGCTGCGCTGGCAAAACGAGCTGGAGGGCAAGCTCAGCCACAGCGGCGTGATGGCCTGCCGGTCAATCCTGCTGCGCATCCTCGAAGCGGCCCGCCGCGAACGGCTCATCCCTACCAACCCCGTTCGTGACGTGGACGCGCCCAAACCGCGGATCAACGCGGATCGGATCTTCGGCCACGACCACCGACGGACCTTCAACCCAGAGGAGTTCGGCCGCTTCCTCGCTGCCTGCCGCCCCTTCTATCGCGACCACTTCCTCTCGCAGATCGGCACGGGCCTGCGCAGCGGCGAACTGCTCGGACTACGCCGCCGCCGCGTTTACCCAGAGTTGCGGCGCATCGAGGTCATTGAGGTCCGCTATGAGGCCGGCCGGTTCGGCCGCGGCTTCAAGGCCGAGCCCAAGAGCCCGGCCAGCGTCCGCGTGGTGCCCATGTGCGAGCAAGTCCGGCAGGCCATCGCCCGCCAGCTCTCCGCCGCCGGCCAGCCCGACGATTTGGTGTTCCCCGGCCCGGGCGGCAGCAATGGCATCCCGCGCGGTGCCCGGACCCCGCTGTCGACCCACAACCTGCGGCGCGTCTACCAGGCCGCGGTCGCCGCCGCCGGTGAGGACCTGGCCCACCTCGACTTGCATGGCCCCCACGACCTGCGCCATACCTTTGCGACCTGGCTGGAGGACGCCGGTCTCCCGTCGCGGGTGATCGACGAGCTGATGGGTCACACCGGCGGGCGGCGCCACGGCGGCGCCAGTGGAAGTCCGATGGGCAGGGTCTACCGGGAGACGACGCCGACGATGCTGGCTCGTGTCACCGCGGCCCTAGATGAACGGATCGACCGCGCGATGGCAGTTGCTGAAAATCTGCCGCGTGACCCCGAAGGATGGATACGGACTCAGGCTGGATAAGCCCGTAGGCCGCCTGTTGCCCGTGCCACCTTGTGAGAACTTCCTCTACATCTCTCAAGGCCGGCCCTGCGCCCGGCAACAACACGACGGTCACCGTGGTATCGGCCTCACCCCGTGGGACGGTGGAGCCGGAGCAACCCGGGGGATCGCTGGGGCACACCCGGGGCATGAGCCATCGGAAAATAGCAGTCACACGCGGGTCGGGACCCACCCATGGACCCGCCGCGCGCGAAGCACGCCGCGACCGTACTGGTCGCGCGAGAGCCAGGATGCGATCTACCGGTTGGACCAACCCGGGACGGCACCGACCGTGCTCACGGGCGTGGCTGCCAGTCCGGCCGGAGCGGGAAGTCGTTGGTGCCGCTGGCGTAGATGATGTTGCAGCACTGGCCCGACCCGCTGACGGTGAGGACATCCAGCTGCGGGTTCTCGTTCCCGGTCGTGTAGACCACCAGCCTGCCGTCAGGGGAGACGGCCGGATCGTCGGCCAGAAACACCCACTCGATCGTCGACGACAGGCAGCGGAAGCCGCCGCCCGACAGGTCGGTGATCGCGATGCAGTAGTTCCCGGAGGCTTGGTCAAGGGCGGTGAAGACGACATGGCTGCCGTCGGGGGTGACGTCTGGGCCGGTGCCGAAGAACAAGAACTGGCCCTCTGGCGTTGCCAGCCCGGCCACTCCGACCACGGTCGTGATCGCCCCAGTCGTCGTATTGACCTTGCGCAGGGCGTTGCCGGTGCCACTGGCGCCAGCGCACTTGTCCCAGTAGACGACATAGCGGCCAGTGGCCGACCAGGTCGGCTCCACCGCACAGCCATCCGACTGGGTGGTCAGCAGCTGGCCGCTCCCACCGGCGGCCGACACCACATACAGCGAACGGCCAGCCAGCGTGCCGGTGGTCGTGCGCGAGAACACCAGCCGGCTGCCGTCCGGTGACCAGCTCGGGTTGATGTCGTTGGCCGACCTGCTGGTGACCCGGTGAGCGGCGCTGCCGTCGGCCCGCATGATCCAGATGTCACCGGCCCGGTGGAAGGCGATCCGGCGGCCGTTGGGGGACCAGCGTGGGCTGTGGCTGTGGGTGTCGGTGGTCAGCTGCCGACGGTCGGAC
>Ga0307415_100000625_pt1 | contig 15495 bp, 22 predicted proteins | sample DK1Cmetagenome_FD_204524 | JGI IMG/M metagenome (GOLD analysis project Ga0307415, IMG submission 204524) | Maize rhizosphere microbial communities from greenhouse at UC Davis, California, United States - DK15-C-2 | ecosystem: Host-associated > Plants > Roots > Rhizosphere > Soil | place: USA...
AAATCTCGGCGGCGGCGCGCGTCCTGGGGTATAAATGGCCCGTCTTTCACCCCATCCAGCTGGTGGACGCATCTATCCGGGGCGTCCACATCAAAGGGCAAAGGCCGAAAACCTAAGGCCCAAGGGCTGGTCCAGGAATAATTTGCGCCCTTCAGCGAAGAGGATTCATGTGGCAGCACAACTATGAACCGATAGGCGGCAGTCTCGGACTCTCGGCGCTCGTCGCCGCCATCCCCATCGTGGTGCTGTTCGTGATGCTCGGCGTCCTCCGGAAGGCGGCATGGATTTCGGCGCTGTCCGCGCTCGTCTCAGCGCTCATCGTCGCGCTCGCCGCCTACGGGATGCCGGCCGATCTGGCAGTGATCTCGACGATTTACGGCGCCGCGTATGGCGTGTTTCCGATCGCCTGGATCGTCTTCGCGTCGATCATGCTGTATCGCCTGGCGGTCGACACGGGCAAATTCGAGATCATCAAGGACTCGGTCGGCAGCCTGACAGACGATCGCCGGCTGCAGGCGATGTTCATCGCCTTTTCGTTCGGGGCATTCATCGAAGGCGCTGCCGGCTTCGGCGCTCCCGTCGCGGTCTCCGGCGCGATGCTGGCAGGGCTCGGGTTCAATCCCTTCTACGCCGCCGGGATATGCCTTCTGGCGAACACAGCGCCCGTGGCGTTCGGATCGATCGGCATTCCGGTGACCACGCTTGCCAACGTCACCGGCCTGCCGGTGCTGCCGCTGAGCGGAACGGTCGGCATGCTGTGCGCGATGATTTCCATCGTCATTCCCGGCTACCTGATCGTCGTCATGGCCGGGGCAAAGCGGGCGCTCGAAGTGCTGCCGGCCATCGTCGCCTGCGGGGTGTCGTTTGCGGCCGTTCAGTTTTATGTCTCGCGCACCAAGGGACCGGAGCTGACCGACATCCTGAGCTCGCTGACCTGCATCGTCGTCATGGTCGCGGTGCTGAAGTTGTGGAAACCCGCAAGCATCATGCGTCTCGAGGGTGATCAGCCGGTTTCAGTGACCAAGCCGAGGCATACGGCGGGGCAGGTGTTCATGGCCTGGATGCCCTACCTCCTGCTCGTCGTGTTCGTGCTCGCGTGGGGCGAACGCTCGATCAAGCCAACGATCAATGAGCTTGGCAACTCGGTTATACCGGCGACGCTGCCAACGACGGCTGGCTCCGCCGACGGCATGGTGGCAACCCGACTGACGGTGCCGGGGCTGCATAATCAGATCACGCGTGTCGAGCCGGTCGTGCCGAAGCCGACGCCGTACGCCGCACTTTACGAGCTGAACTGGCTGAGTGCATCAGGGACTGCGTGTTTCCTCGCAATCATCGCCACCGCGCTCGTCCTGCGGGTCCGCCCCCGGCAGGTCGTCAAGACCTATGTCGACACGTTCAAGCAGCTGAAGTTCGCGATCCTGACGATCGCCTCGATGCTTGGTCTCGCGTACTTGATGAACTACTCGGGCATGACCTCGACTCTTGGCCTGGCAATGGCGGCGAGTGGCGGTTTGTTTCCGTTCTTCAGTGCGATGGTGGGCTGGCTTGGCGTATTCCTGACCGGCAGCGACACGTCGGCGAACGCGCTTTTTGGAAACCTCCAGGTGGTGACGGCCAATGCGATCGGGCTCAACCCGATCCTGACAGCGTCGGTGAATTCGGCGGCCGGCGTGATGGGGAAAATGATCTCGGTGCAAAGCATCGCGGTCGCGGTGGCGGCTACCGGGATGACCCGTGCAGACGAAAGCCGGCTCTTCCGTTTCACGATCAAGCACAGTGTGCTGTTGATGGCCGCGATGGGCATCATCTCCATGATGTTCGCCTACGTGTTCCCGCAGGCGGTGCCGACAGTGCCGTAAACGTTTTTCTTGCCTCGACAGTATTTTTCTGCGTTGCGGTGACGGCCGGGGTGCGACCGGCCGTCGCACTAGAATCGAGCTACATGAGCGTCCCCCAGTATCCGGATCCTGCCGGCCGCCGCCGGTTCCTTGCTCGAATCATCAAGTCAATTCATGCACTCATTACGGCCGCCGTTGGCGTCATCGTCGGCGGGTCGATCCTGTCGCCCGTGTTCGGCCGACGCGAGGAGAACTGGTTAACCGCGGCAAGCCTTGGCGAGATCCCGGCGACAGGACCCCTCCCGGTCACCATTCGCGTCGCTCACAGCGACGGCTACAACCAGGTCGTCGAGCGGCGGAGCGTCTTCCTCGTCAAGACAGGGGAATCCGACGTCATTGCGCTCGATTCGACCTGCACGCACCTCGGGTGTCGCGTCAGCTGGGATGCAGACGCCAAGCTGCTCAGATGCCCGTGCCATGGCGGCGTGTATGACACCACCGGAGCCGTCAAGGCAGGACCACCTCCTCGTCCGCTGACACGGTTGATGACCCGTGTCGAAGACGGGCAGGTCCAGGTTCAGCTGTAATGCGTCCCGTCCGCACCGTGCTCGACTGGCTCGACTCGCGTACCGGCATTCGCGCTGGCAGGAGACGCCTCCTCGACGAAGAGCTGCCGGCGGGAGTTGGCTGGTGGTTCGTGACTGGCAGCGTCATCCTGATGCTGCTCACCGTGCAGCTGGTGACAGGCGTGGCACTGACTTTCTACTACGTGCCGTCGCCGGAGTTTGCGTACGACAGCGTTCGCTACGTCATGGAGCGCGTCACATTCGGGGCGTTTCTACGCGGCCTGCACTTTTTCGGCGCCAGTTTCATCGTCGTTGCGGCGGTGATCCACATGATCCGCGTCGTCGCGCTCGGCTCGTACAAGAAGCCGCGGGAAGTGACGTGGATTACCGGCGTCACGCTGTTGTTGATCATTCTGGGTTTCGCGCTGAGCGGCTATCTGCTCCCATGGGACCAGAAGGCGTACTGGGCGACGACGGTCACGATCAACATCGCGCGCAACGGCCCGTTCGGTGACTTCATCGCCGGCGTCTTGATGGGCGGCGAGACGCTCGGTGCCCTGACGCTGCTGCGCTGGTATGCGGCGCATGTGTTCCTCCTGCCGGCTGCGCTGATCGCGTTTGTGGTCGCGCATCTTTACCTGATGCGCAGACACGGCATCTCGGGCGCCCTGAAACACGTCGAGGGACCGTCGAAGCCGTTCTATCCCGACCACGCGCTGAAGGACACCCTCGTCGGCGCGGTGGTTTTCTCGCTGCTGTTGACTTTCGCGATCGTCTTCCGGCCCCCGCTCGACGCGGTTGCCAACCCGACGGACGCCAATTACGTGCCGCGGCCGGAGTGGTACTTCCTCAGCCTGTTCCAGCTGTTGAAGTACTTCCCCGGTCCGCTCGAGCCGATTGCAACGATGGTCATACCCGGAGTCGTGGTCGGGCTGCTGTTTCTCCTTCCATTCATCGACTCTCACCCTGACAGGCATCCGCTGAAGCGTCCGCTCGTGACCGGTGGCTTCGGATTGATCGGTCTGACCATCATCGTGCTGACTTACCTCGGGTATCAGGACACCCCCGCGCACGCTGATCCGGCGCGTTGGAGTCCCCTGGCGATCGCGGGGAAGGAGATCGCGACGGATCAGCGGTGTGTCATGTGCCACAGACCCGGCGGCGCTGCCAATCCGATTCCGGAGATCCGGGCTCGACGGGACGAGGAATGGCTGCTGTCTCACGCCCGCGACCCCGAGGTGATTGCGCCCGGGCTTCGCCAACCGCCGAGCGGCGGTCTTGGTACCGGCCAGGCCCACGCCATCGTGGCGTATCTGCGCAAGAAGCGCGTTGGGGTCGAACCGCCCGCAGTAGATGGGGCGGAACGGCAGGCGTCCCTGGTTCTGGGCACCTACTGCGCGACGTGTCACATGATTGACGCGGAAGGGGGGTCGTCGGCCCCTGATTTATCGCGCATCGGCGCAGCCCGCGACGCTAAATGGTTAAGAGAATGGATAACTGAGCCGGAAGCGGTCGATCCGTTCGCCAGCATGCCGCCCTTCGGGACGGTTCTGAGCGAGGCGCAGATGACGGCCGTCGTCAATTATCTGGCGAACCGGAAGTAAGGCCCCCTAGCGGGATTACGTTCCTGCATGCTATATTCGTCAGGTTCTATTGGGGTTAGGACACCCTATCTAGCCCCGTGTCTACCGGAAGGCCTTAGCGGTCTTCCTTGGGTCTGCCGGAACGCCTAAGCGTTCGCTGGTGGATAGGAGCAGTGCTCCCCGGGCCTGCCGCGCCGGGCGGCGTGCCGCACGACATAAACAGTTAGGGTCACCAGCTGCAAGCGCCAGGCGATGCGCGTTCGCGCGCCCGTCTTCAGGCTTGCCGCGACGTGTCGGCTGTCAGCTCGCAGCCGGCGCGGATGTATTGAGCGCGAGGCGCAGCTTTTCGGCTGTACGCCTTTGCAGGCTGGCTAGTTGGCTAGTTGGTAGTTCGTAGTCGGTCAGACCGGAACGTTCTTGCTACGAACTATCTAACTCTCCAACTACGAACTTGTTCGAGAGGTTAAATGCCGACTATCAGTCAGCTCGTACGCCAGGGGCGCAAGAAGATCGTCACCAAGACGAAGAGCCCTGCGCTGCAGGTCAGCCCGCAGAAGCGCGGCGTCTGCGTGCGCGTGTTCACGCAAACGCCGAAGAAGCCGAACTCGGCGCTGCGCAAGGTCGCGCGCGTGCGGCTCACGAACGGCATCGAGGTAACGACCTACATTCCGGGTGTCGGCCATAACCTGCAGGAGCACTCGCTGGTGCTCATTCGCGGCGGCCGCGTGAAGGATCTTCCTGGCGTGCGCTACCACGTGGTGCGCGGCACGCTGGATGCGGTCGGCGTCCAGGGCCGCAAGCAGGGTCGATCGAAATACGGCGCCAAGCGCCCCAAGCAATAGGGCTAAGGATAAAGGCCTGAGGCCCAAGGAAAAGTTATGCCGCGTAGACGAGAGATACCGAAGCGTGAACTCCCGGCGGACCCGCTGTACAACAGCACGCTGGTCAGCAAATTCATCAACACGGTGATGCGCGACGGCAAGCGGAGCACGGCGGAACGGATCCTCTACAAGAGCTTCGACATCATCAAGGAGCGCACCGGCGACGATCCGCTCAAGGTGTTCAAGAAGGCGCTCGACAACGTGAAGCCGAGCCTCGAAGTGAAGTCGCGCCGCGTCGGCGGTTCGAACTACCAGGTGCCGGTCGAAGTGAATCCGAACCGGCGCCTCTCGCTCAGCATCCGCTGGCTGGTCAGCTATGCGCGTCAGCGCGGCGACGGCAAGACGATGCAGGAGAAGTTTGCGAACGAGCTGCTCGACGCGTCGAACCTGCGCGGCGGCGCCGTGAAGAAGCGCGAAGACACGCATCGCATGGCGGAAGCGAACAAGGCTTTTGCGCACTACCGCTGGTAGGGATCAGGGATCAGAAGACAGGGATTAGGACGGACTAGCAATGCCTCGGCAGACACCGCTCGACCGGACACGGAACATCGGCATCATGGCGCACATCGATGCCGGCAAGACGACGACGACAGAGCGGATCCTCTTCTATACCGGAATTACGTACAAGATCGGCGAAGTCCATGAAGGCACCGCGGTCATGGACTGGATGGAGCAGGAGCAGGAGCGCGGAATCACCATCACGTCCGCGGCGACGACCTGCTTCTGGCGCGACATCCGCATCAACATCATCGACACCCCGGGTCACGTTGACTTCACCGCTGAAGTCGAACGCTCGCTGCGCGTGCTCGACGGCGCGTGCGCGGTGTTCGACGCCGTGGCCGGCGTCGAGCCGCAGTCCGAGACGGTCTGGCGCCAGGCGGACAAGTACCGCGTGCCGCGCATCTGTTTCGTCAACAAGATGGACCGCATCGGCGCCGACTTCAAGCGGACGCTCGAGCAGATCGAGACCAAGCTGGGCGGCAACCCGGTTGCCATTCAGCTGCCGATTGGCGCTGAAGACAAGTTCCTTGGCGTGGTTGACCTGATCAAGATGAAGGCGATCACCTACAAGGACGAGACGATGGGTGCCGACTACATCGTGTCGGACATTCCTGCGAACATGCTCGACGAAGCAAAGCAGTACCACGAGAAGCTCATCGAGAAGGTCGCGGAGCACGACGAGAAGCTGTTGGAGAAATACCTCGGCGGCGAAGAGATCACCGAGGAGGAAATCAAGAAGGCGCTGCGCGATCGCGTGGTGCGCTCGGTGCGCGAGGAGCCGACGGCATTTGTCGTCGTGATTTGCGGATCGGCGTTCAAGAACAAGGGCGTGCAGCCGCTGCTCGACGCCGTTGTCGATTACCTGCCGTCGCCAATCGAGATTCCGCCGGTGCAGGGGCTGAAGCCGGGGACCGAGGAAGTGCTGACGCGGGAGGCGAGCGACAGTGCGCCGTTCTCGGCGCTCGCCTTCAAGCTGATGACCGACCCGTTCGTCGGACAACTCACGTTCATCCGCGTCTACTCGGGCGTGTTGACCTCGGGCTCATCCGTCTACAACGCGACGAAGGGCCGCAGCGAGCGCGTCGGCCGCCTCCTGAAGATGCACGCCAACAAGCGTGAGGAGATCAAGGAGGTCTACGCCGGAGACATCGCGGCGGCGGTGGGTCTGAAGCAGGTCAGCACCGGCGACACACTGTGCGACGAGAAGAACATCGTCGTGCTCGAGTCGATGGACTTCCCGGAGCCGGTCATCGCCCTGGCCATCGAACCGAAGACGAAGGGCGACCAGGAGAAGCTCGGCGTCGGCCTCGGCAAGCTGATGGCCGAGGACCCGACCTTCCGCGTCAAGACCGACGAGCAGACCGGGCAGGTCGTCATCTCGGGGATGGGCGAGCTGCACCTCGAAATCATCGTCGACCGCCTGAAGCGGGAATTCAACGTCGAGGCGAGCGTCGGCAAGCCGCAGGTGGCCTACAAGGAAACGCTGACGCGTCCGGCCGACGGCGAGATGAAGTACGCCAAGCAGACGGGCGGCCGCGGTCAGTACGGCCATGCGAAGATTCACGTCTTCCCGGGAGATCCGGGGACCGGCTACATCTTCGAGAACGAGGTCACGCAGGGCGCCATCCCGCGCGAGTACATCAAGCCGATCGACGAGGGTATCAAGGAAGCGCTCACCCGCGGCGTGCTGGCGGGCTACCCGATCGACGACGTGCGCGTGGTGCTCTACGACGGGTCGTATCACGATGTGGACTCGTCGGAAATGGCGTTCAAGATCGCCGGCTCGATGGCGTTCCAAGACGCGGCGAAGAAGGCGAAGCCGGTGCTGCTCGAGCCGATCATGCGCGTCGAGGTCGTGGTCCCGAAGGATTACCTCGGCGATGTCATGGGCGATCTGGCGAGCCGGCGCGGCCGCATCCAGTCGCAGGAGGATCGCGGCGGCACGCAAATCATCAACGCGCGCGTGCCGCTGTCGGAGATGTTCGGCTACGCCACGGATTTGCGGTCACGCACGCAGGGCCGCGCGACCTACTCGATGCATTTCGACCGCTACGAGCAGGCGCCCAGCAATGTGAGTGAAGAAGTCGTCGCCCGTATCCAGGGCACTAAATAACGGAGACGCACGCTAATGGCGAAGGAAAAATTTGATCGTTCGAAGCCGCACGTGAACGTCGGGACGATCGGCCACATCGACCACGGGAAGACGACGCTGACGGCGGCGTTGACGAAGGTGGCGGCGGACAAGGGCTGGGCGAAGTTCGTGCCGTATGACGAGGTGGCGAAGGCATCGGAATCGCAGGGCCGGCGCGACGACACGAAGATTCTGACGATCGCGTCGAGCCACGTCGAATACTCGTCGGCCAATCGGCACTACGCGCACGTCGACTGCCCGGGGCACGCCGACTACATCAAGAACATGATCACCGGGGCGGCGCAGATGGACGGGGCGATCCTGGTGGTCAGCGCCGTGGACGGCCCGATGCCGCAGACGCGGGAGCACGTGCTGCTGGCGCGGCAGGTCAACGTGCCGTATCTGGTGGTGGCGCTGAACAAGGTGGACGCGGTCGATGACCCGGAGCTGCTGGACCTGGTGGAACTGGAAGTGCGGGAGCTGCTGAGCAGCTACGGCTTCCCGGGGGACGACACGCCGGTGGTGCGGGTGAGCGCGCTGAAGGCGTTGAACGGGGAGCCGGACGGGGTCGAGAGCGTGGTCAAGCTGATGGAAGCGCTCGACAGCTACATTCCGCTGCCGGAACGGGAAGTGGACAAGCCGTTCATGATGCCGATCGAGGACGTGTTCTCGATCTCGGGGCGCGGCACGGTGGTGACGGGGCGGATCGAGCGCGGCCAGGTGAAGGTCGGCGAGGAGATCGAGATCGTCGGGTTCAAGCCGACGGAGAAGAAGGTGGTCACCGGCGTCGAGATGTTCCGCAAGCTGCTCGACGCGGGGGTGGCGGGGGACAACGTCGGGGTGCTGCTGCGCGGGGTGGAAAAGACGGACGTGGAGCGGGGGCAGGTGCTGGCCAAGCCGGGGTCGATCAAGCCGCACACGAAGTTCAAGGGCGAAGTCTACATCCTGTCGAAGGAAGAGGGCGGGCGGCACACGCCGTTCTTCAACGGCTACCGGCCGCAGTTCTACATCCGGACGACGGACGTGACCGGGTCGCTGAAGCTGCCGGAAGGCGTCGAGATGGTGATGCCGGGCGACAACACGACCATCACCGCGGAACTGCACGTGCCGGTGGCGCTGGAGAAGGGCGCGCGCTTCGCCATTCGCGAGGGCGGCCGCACCGTCGGCGCGGGAACGATTACCGAGATTGTCGAATAGGACAGTTCGAACAGGACAACGACATGGACAAGATCCGCATTCGCCTGAAGGCCTACGACTCGCGCATTCTCGACCAGTCAACGGGCGAGATCGTCGACACGGCCAAGCGGACGGGCGCGCGGCTCGCGGGCCCGATCCCGCTGCCGACGGCAAAGAACAAGTGGACCGTGCTGCGATCGCCGCACGTCGACAAGAAGTCGCGTGAGCAGTTCGAGATTCGCACGCACAAGCGGCTGATCGACATCTTTGAGCCGACGCCGCAGACGGTGGACGCGCTGATGAAGCTCGACCTGCCCGCCGGCGTCGACGTCGAGATCAAGGCGTTCGGCAAGGACCACGGCAGGTAGTTGGGCAGTTGGAGAGGTCATAGCGAGATCGTTGGATAGTGAGCCGGTTCGTCCTGCGAACTACCAACGACCAACGACAAACTGGTGAAGACATGGTCACTGGACTGATCGGAAAAAAAGTCGGCATGACGCAGCTGTTCGCAGCGGACGGCACCGTTGCGCCGGCCACCGTGCTCAAGGCCGGCCCGTGCGTCGTTGCGCAGGTCAAGACGACCGCGACCGACGGCTACGAGGCGGTGCAGCTGGGACTGGTCGAGGCGAAGCCGACCAAGGAAAACAAGCCGAGTGCGGGTCACTTCAAGAAGGCGGGCGTGCCGGCCACGCGCGTGCGCCGCGAGGTGACGCTGAAGGCCGGCGGCGACGCCGCCAAGCCGGGCGATATCGTCAACGTGTCGATCTTTGCCGACGGCGACCGCGTCGATGTCATCGGGACCAGCCGCGGCAAGGGCTTCCAGGGCGTCGTCAAGCGGCACCACTTCCGCGGCGGCCGTGCCAGTCACGGTTCGATGTTCCACAAGGCGCCGGGTTCGATCGGCGCCTCGTCGTACCCGTCGCGCGTCGTCAAGGGGATGCGGATGGCGGGACACATGGGCGCGGACCGGGTCACCGTCCGGAATCTGAAAGTGCTGCGCGTGGATGCGGAGAACGACCTGCTCCTGCTCGAGGGCTCGGTGCCGGGCGGGCCGAACAGCGTCGTGCTCATCCGCAAGGCGATTGCCGCGAAGCCGATCAGGGTCGCGCAGGTCGAGCCGACGAAGAAGAAGGGGAAGAAGTAGCTTCCGCCTTCAGGCGGGAGGACGTGAACCATGCAAATCGACGTCGTCAACCAGCAGAACGAGAAAGTCGGCTCGCTCGCCCTTCGCGACGAGGTGTTCGGCGGCCGCGTGAAGGTGGACCTGATCCACGAGTCGGTGGTGCGGGCGAACGCGGCGGAGCGCCGCGGCACGCACGCGACGAAGACCCGCGCCATGGTCGCCGGATCGGGCAAGAAGCCGTGGCGGCAGAAGGGCACCGGCCGCGCTCGCGTCGGCGAGGTCCGCAACCCGCTCTGGCGCAAGGGCGGCACCGTTTTCGGCCCGCAGCCGCGCAGCTACGACTATCAGCTCCCGCGCAAGGTCGAGAAGGGCGCGCTGCGCGCGGCGCTCTCGCAGAAGCTCCAGGACGGTGCGGTCACGGTTGTCGATGCGCTGACGGTGGGCGAGATCAAGACGAAGACGGCGGCGGAGATGCTGCGCCGGCTCGGCGTGGACGGCAAGACGCTGCTCGTCGACGTCAAACCCGAGGACAAGCTGGCCCTGTCGGTGCGCAACATCGACGGCGTGCGGCTCCTGCCGAGCAACCGGATCAGCGCGCGCGACGTGATGGACACGCGCAAGGTGGTGCTGACGCGTGCCGCGCTGGAAAAGCTGCAGGAGGCGTTGGGGTGATGAAGAAGCTGACTGACGTCATACGGCGCCCTCTCATTACCGAGAAGACGACCGTCATCCGCGACGACGGCCGGACGCTCGTGTTCCAGGTGGCGAGGGACGCCAACAAAATCGACATCAAGCGCGCCGTCGAGCAGCTGCTCGGCTCGAAGGTCGACAGCGTGCGCACCTCGCTCGCGCACGGAAAGATGAAGCGCCAGGGGCGCTACGTCGGCCGGCGGGCGGATTGGAAGAAGGCCTACGTGAAGCTGCGCGAAGGCGAGAAGCTGCCCGAGTTCCTGCAGGGGGCATAAGACATGCCGATACGGAAATTCAATCCCACGTCGCCTGGATCGCGGTTTCATACGGTCCAGACGTTCGACGACATCACGACGAACGAGCCGCATCGTCCGCTGACCGAGAAGCTCGAACGCTCGGGCGGCCGCAACAACCGCGGCGAGCTGACCGTGTGGTGGCGCGGTGGCGGCCACAAGCGGCTCTACCGGATCATCGACTTCAAGCGGGACAAGAAGGACATCCCGGGGCGCATCGAGACCGTCGAGTACGACCCGAACCGCTCGTCGCGTATTGCGCTGGTGACCTACGCGGATGGCGAGAAGCGCTACATCCTGCAGCCGGCTGGTATGAAGGTCGGGGACACCGTCGTGGCCGGCGACAACGTCGACATCCTGCCGGGCAACTGCCTGCCGCTGAGGAACATCCCGCTTGGCACGACGATCCACAACGTCGAGCTGCGGCCCGGCAAGGGCGGCCAGATTGCCCGCAGCGCCGGCTCGTCGGTGCAGCTGGTGGCGCGCGAGGGCGCGTATGCCTCGGTGAAGATGCCGTCGGGCGAGATTCGCAAGATCAACGTCGAGTGCGTCGCGACGATCGGGCAGGTCGGCAATCTCGATCACGAGAACGTGTCGATCGGCAAGGCCGGACGGAGCCGCTGGCTCGGGAAGCGGCCGCACGTCCGGGGCGTGGCGATGAACCCCGTCGACCACCCGCTCGGCGGCGGTGAAGGCAAGACGTCCGGTGGACGCCACCCGGTCACGCCGTGGGGACAGCCGACGAAGGGCTACAAGACGCGCCGGCGGAAGAACACGGACAAGTTCATCGTGCAGAGGAGACGGAAGTGAGTCGTTCACTGAAGAAGGGCCCGTTCGTCGACACGCCGCTGCTCGAGAAGCTCGAGGCGATGAACCGCGCCAACGAGAAGAAGGTCATCAAGACCTGGTCGCGCCGTTCGACGGTGGTGCCGGAGATGGTGGGGCACACGATGGCGGTGCACAACGGCAAGAAGTTCATCCCGGTGTACGTGACCGAGAACATGGTCGGCCACAAGCTGGGTGAGTTCGCGCCGACGCGCACGTTCAAGGGCCACACCACCAAGACGGAAAAGGCCGCGGCCCCTGCGCCCGCGCCTGCCGCCGCCGGCGGCAAGGCGTAGACGGGCGTCGCGGTTAAAGGGAACTGACATGATCGAGGCACAAGCAACGGCGCGCGGCGTGCGCACCTCGGCCCAGAAGGCAGGGCTGGTGTGCGAGCTGATTCGCGGCAAGAACGTCAACCAGGCGCTGGCGACGCTGCAGTTCACGCGCAAGACGATCGCGCGCGAGCTGGCGAAGGTGCTGCGCTCGGCGGTGGCGAACGTGCAGCAGAAGGACGGCTTCAGCGGCGACATCGATCGGTTGTATGTGGCGGCGTGCTACGCGAATCAGGGTCCGTCGATGAAGCGCGTGCGGCCGGCGCCGATGGGCCGGGCGTACCGCGTGGTCAAGCGCAGCGCGCACCTGACGGTGCGCGTCGCGGAGCGGCCGCTGAAAATTGCGCGCGTCGGCACCGGGGCGGACGCTGCGACGGCGAAGCCGGCGCGGGCGCGGAAGACGGCAAAGACAGCAGAAGCGAAGGCTTAAAGGAGAGATACGTGGGCCAGAAGGTTCACCCCTACGGTTTCAGGCTCGGCTTCAACAAGACCTGGCGCTCGCGCTGGTTCTCGGGGAAGGACTACGCGAAGCTGCTGCACGAGGATCTGGCGCTTCGCCAGGATCTGAAGAAGCGCTTCTCGCACGCCGGGGTGTCGCGCATCGAGACCGAGCGCGCGGCCAACAACCTGAAGATCGACATCTACACCTCGCGCCCGGGCATCATCATCGGCCGCAAGGGCACTGAGGTCGACAAGCTGAAGCAGGAAATCCAGAAGCGAACGAACCGGCAGGTCTTCATCAACATCCAGGAGATTCAGAAGCCGGAGCTCGAGGCGCAGCTGATCGCCGAATCGGTCGCCGTGCAGCTGGAGAAGCGCGTGGCTTTCCGCCGCGCGATGCGCAAGGCGGTCGAATCCGCCCTGCGGTTCGGCGCCCGCGGCATCAAGGTGCGTGTGTCGGGGAGGTTGAACGGCGCGGAAATCGCGCGCTCCGAGTGGTACCTCCACGGGCAGCTCCCGCTGCAGACGCTGCGCGCGGACATCGACTACGGGTTTGCTGAAGCGAACACCACCTACGGGCAGATTGGCGTGAAGGTGTGGCTCTACAAGGGCGAGCGCCTGGTGCCGCGCGTGGGCCGCGACGAGGAGTACCGCGATCGGGCGCCACGGCGCCCTGCCGGTCGGGCGTAAGGGGTAACGAATCATGTTGATGCCGAAGAAGGTCAAGTACCGCAAGCAGCAGCGCGGGCGCATGACCGGCAAAGCGTGGCGCGGGTCGGATGTGTCGTTCGGCGACTACGGGCTGAAGGCGATGGAGCCGGCCTGGATCACCGACCGGCAGATCGAGGCGGCGCGCGTGGCGATGACGCGCTTCATCAAGCGCGGCGGGAAGATCTGGGTGCGCGTCTTCCCGGACAAGCCGATCACCAAGAAGCCGCAGGAAACGCGCATGGGCAAGGGCAAGGGCGCGCCCGAGCAGTGGGTCTGCGTGGTGCGGCCCGGCAAGATCATGTTCGAGATGGAAGGCGTGACGGAGACCGACGCCCGCCGGGCGATGCAGCTGGCCGCGGCCAAACTGCCGATCAAGACCAAGTTCGCCACGCGCTTCGCCGAGGAGAAGGCGTCATGAAGCCGGCGGAAGTCCGAGAACTGAGCAGCGACGAGTTGCGCGGGCGCGAAAAAGAGCTCGACGATCAGCTGTTCCGGCTGCGCATCCAGAAGTCGATGGGCCAGCTCGAGGCCCCGGCCAAGGTCGCCACGCTGCGCCGGGATCTGGCGCGCATCAAGACGATCCTGCGCGAGAGGGATACAGAGCGAAGCGAGAGAGAGACAGAGCGAAGCGAGAGAGAGACAGAGCGAAGCGAGAGAGAGACAGAGCGATGAGCGTCAAGGCACAACTGACCGGCACCGTGGTCAGCGACAAGATGGACAAGACGGTCGTCGTCTCCGTCGAGCGGCAGGTCCGCCACGACGTCTACGGCAAGACCCAGCGCAAGACGTCCAAGTTCGTCGCCCACAACGAGAACAACGAGGCGAAGATGGGCGACACCGTCGCCATCGCCGAATCGCGTCCGCTCAGCCGCCGCAAGCGCTGGATCGTGACGCGCGTGGTCGCCAAGGCGCCACAGGTCTAGGAGACAGCCATGATTCAGATGCGCTCGATTCTGGACGTCGCCGACAACTCGGGAGCCCGCAAGATTTCGGTGATCAACCCGATTGGCGGCTCGACGGGCCGTTATGCGCGTCTCGGCGACATCGTCACCGCGTCAGTCAAGGAAGCGACGCCTGACGGCACGGTGAAGAAGGGGCAGGTCGTCAAGGCGGTGATCGTCCGGACGCGCAAGGAACAGCGGCGCCGCGACGGCAGCTACATCCGCTTCGACCGCAACGCCGCCGTGCTCATCAACGACAGCAACGAGCCGATCGGCACGCGTGTGTTCGGTCCCGTTGCCCGTGAGCTTCGCGAGCGGCGGTTCATGAAGATCATCTCGCTCGCGCCAGAGGTGCTGTAGGTCATGTCTCGGTTACAGAGTCCGATTCGCCGCAACGACACCGTCATCGTCACGACGGGCAAAGACAGCGGCAAGCGCGGCCGGGTGCTGAAGGTGCTCCCGGACAAGAACCGCGTCGTCGTCGAAGGCGTCAACATCATCAAGCGCCACACGCGTCCGAACCCGCAGCGCAACATCAAGGGCGGGATCGTCGAGCGCGAGGGCGCGCTGCATGCCAGCAACGTGCAGCTGGTCTGCCCGGAGTGCGGCAAGATGACGCGCGTCGGGCACTCGATGCAGGGCGACCGCAAGGTCCGCATCTGCCGCAAGTGCGAGGGAGTGGTGGACAAATGAGCCGCCTCAAGGATCGGTACCAGAAGGAAGTCATGCCGGCCCTGAAGAAGGAGTTCGGCTACGCCAACGTGATGGCGATCCCCAGGATCGACAAGGTTGTCATCAACATGGGCCTCGGCGAGGCGACGCAGAACGCGAAGCTGGCCGACACTGGCGCCGACGAGCTGGGGCGTATCACCGGTCAGAAGGCCGTGGTGCGCCGCGCGACGAAGTCGATCGCCCAGTTCAAGCTGCGCCAGGGCATGCCGGTCGGCGCGATGGTCACGCTGCGCGGTGAGCGGATGTACGAGTTCCTCGACCGGCTGATCACCATCGCGCTGCCGCGCGTCCGCGACTTCCGCGGCGTGTCGCCGAAGGGATTCGACGGCCGCGGCAACTACACGCTCGGGCTGCGCGACCAGCTGCTGTTCCCCGAAATCGACTACATGAAGGTCGACAAGGCGCGCGGCATGAACGTGTCGGTGGTGACGACGGCGAAAACGGACGAGGAAGCGCGAAAGCTGCTTCAGTTGATGGGCATGCCCTTCAGGACGAATTAAAAGAAGGCTCTGATGGCTACGACTGCAAAGATCGCCAAGGAAGAGAAGACGCTGAAATACAAGATTCGCCATCGCAACCGCTGCAATCTGTGCGGCCGGCCCCGGGCGTACATGAGGAAGTTCGACATGTGCCGCCTGTGTTTCCGCAAGCTGGCGCTCGAGGGCGACATCACGGGCGTGACGAAGAGTTCTTGGTAGGAGATAGGAGGAAGGAGACAGGAGATTGGA
>Ga0307415_100000627_pt1 | contig 15490 bp, 11 predicted proteins | sample DK1Cmetagenome_FD_204524 | JGI IMG/M metagenome (GOLD analysis project Ga0307415, IMG submission 204524) | Maize rhizosphere microbial communities from greenhouse at UC Davis, California, United States - DK15-C-2 | ecosystem: Host-associated > Plants > Roots > Rhizosphere > Soil | place: USA...
TTTCCGTGAGCGTCGTCTTCCCCGCGTCCGGGTGCGAGATGATGGCGAACGTCCGCCGCCGCTCGACCTCGCGGGCACGCGTGTCGCGTTCGAGCCTGTCCGCCGTCGCTTCAGCGGAAGCGGGCGAGCGCTCGTCGGTCGTTTCGGGCTGAACCATGGATGATCTGAGGATAAACGATGGCGGCCGATTCAACGTATTGCATTTCTGTGACGCGCATTGACGTCGACACCGTAGACGGGCGCATGGACTGCCACGTCTTCACACCCGAGGGTTCGGACACGTGGCCGGCTGTCATCCTGTTCATGGATGCGTTTGGCATCCGGCCGCAGCTCGCGGAAATGGCCCAGCGTCTCGCCTCGAACGGCTATTTCGTCGCGGTGCCCAACCTCTATTACCGCAGTGGCGACTACGCCCCGTTCGATCCGACACGCGTGACCGCGGAAGGACCGGAGCGCGACCGCTTCAAGGCCATGATCCGATCGATCACCGACACGATGGTGATGCGCGATACGGCAGCGGTGATCGAGATGATCGACGCGCATCCGTCGGCCCGCCAGGGTCTCATCGGCGTCGTCGGCTACTGCATGGGTGGAGGCTTTGCGCTGAGCGCCGCCGGAATGTTCCCCGAGCGCGTCGCCGCTGCGCTGTCGTTCCATGGCGGGTCGCTCGCGACTGACAAGCCGGATAGCGCACACCTGCTCGCCAGCAGGATGCGCGCGCGTGTCTACGTCGGCGTCGCGGAAATCGATCCGACCTTTTCACCGGAACAACAGCACCGCCTGGAAACGGCGCTGTCGCAGGCGGGCGTTGAGCACACGATTGAAACCTACAAAGGCGCGCGGCACGGGTTTGCCGTCACCGGCCATCTGGTCTACGACCGGGATTCGTCGGAGCGCCATTGGCAGCGCCTTCTGCAGTTGCTGCGCGAGACGCTGCGCCACCAGTGAGAGGCCGACGTAAACGTCGGCCTCTCCAGATCAGGCTGAGCTAGCGCAATCGGCCCGGCCGCCGCTGCTCCAGCGACGGCGGCACATCGATTGCCATCACATCCTTCACCGGGAGGTCGTGATGAGGTGGTTGATCGTCGCTGGTGCGCTCGTGATTTCGATTCCTGCGGTCGCGCAGGTTAACAGCCGTCCGACGGATCCCCCTATCGTTTCCGCCGAAAACGACGCCTGGTACCGCCTCGGCGAGCCGGTCGTCGTATCCGGTGAGTTCTACTATCCGGCAGGGCCAGTCAGCTTTTTCAACGGAAACGTCATGGTTCGTGTCGGCCACTACAACGGCGTGCCGCTGTACGCCAATACGACACTCGAGCCGCACAGCATCGTGTTCGTTCCGATAGGCCGCGGTCAGATGCAGCCGTATGAGCGCCTTCGCGCCGGCGATCTGGCGGGAACGTCAGGCAGCCGTTTGCCGTCGTTCCCTGGCCGAAGCGACCGGCTGCCACCCGGGATCGCCTCGATAGCGGCGCCCGCCGCTGTTCCTCAGGCTGCCGGGACAATCAGCGCCGTCACACCGGAGCGGCCCGTCGGGACGACAGGAATCGAGCTCACCGTGCCGGCAGTGCCGGCGCCAGTGCGCGGAAAACCGTTCACCTACGACATCGTCTCGGTTCAATTCATGGGCGAGAAGTGGGTGATGGCCGGACCCTCGATGGAAATGCCGCCTGGTCTGATTCGAATTGCCGAATACAAGGGCTTTCCCGTCTACGCCCAGAACGGGCAGCAGCACGAACGCATCTATCTGCCGCTGATTGCGGGACGCGTGGCGCCTTTTACTCCGAAGCGGTGAATAGTCCGGCTGAAGCCGGACACTACGTACACAGGCTGACACCGGAAGCTACGTCACACGCAGCGTGACCACGGACCGCACCGGCGCATCGCGCGGGTCGCCGGCGTAATACACGCGCTCGAGGAACAGTCCCGACGCGGGCGCGGTCAGCCGTGCCGCGTCGCCCGAATCGGACGCAAGCAGCTTTTGCACGTCGGCCGGCGCAAAGCCGCCGCGGCCAACCTCAACGAGCACGCCGACCATGCGGCGGACCATCTTCCAGATGAAGTGCGAGCCCTCGATGTGAAAGAGGATCAGATCCTCGTCTTCGTAGATGTCGAACGCGTCGACCAGCACTTCTGTCGATTTCTCGACTGGCTCGTCGTCTGAGAACGCGCGGAAGTCGTGGAAGCCGACGAAGGCCTGCGCGGCGTCGCGCATCGCGGGCACCGACAGATCCTCCTTGACCCACCAGACGAATGGCTTGGCAAACGCCGTGCGCCTGCGGGCAACCTGATAGAGATAGCTACGGGCGACCGCATCATGGCGGGCATGAAACCGGTGCCGGACGCGCTCGACACGAAGAACGACGATGTCGGCGGGCAGGGCGTCGTTGATGCGCCGCCGCAGCGTATCCGGCGGGAGGTTCGAGGACACGTCGAGGTGGGCGACCTGCGCGAGCGCGTGCACGCCGGCGTCCGTCCTGCCAGAGCCGTAGAGCTCGAAGTCGTTGACGCCCGTCGCAGTGCGGACGGCGCGTTCGAGCTCGCCCTGTACCGTCCGTGCGTTCGTTTGAATCTGCCAGCCGCTGTATCGCGTCCCTGCGTATTCGATGGTCAGCTTCAGTTTCATAGGTCTCCGTCCCGGCACCATCCCTGCAGAGCAGGGCCGGGTCTACGATCGCATCGATGCCTAGCCAAACAGCCGAGTTCAAAACACCACTGATGAGTTCCGAGACGAGACGTCTCCCCATCGGGGCCGAACCTCAGCCAGGGGGAGGAGTTCATTTTCGCGTGTGGGCGCCGGCCCCCGAAACGGTCTCTCTCGTGATCGATCGGAACGGACAGCCGCACGACGTCGGTCTGGAGACGCAGCCAGGCGGGTATCGCGCCGCGTTCGTCGGCGATGCGGCGTCCGGAACGCGCTACTGGTATCGCGTGAATGGCGACCTGTTGCCCGATCCTGCGTCACGTTATCAACCGGACGGACCGTTCGGCGCATCGGAGGTTGTCGATCCCGGACGATATGTCTGGAAGGCGGCTCGCTCTGCCGGCGTCTCGATGCGAGGTCAGGTGATCTCCGAGATACATGTCGGCACCTTCACTCCGGAAGGGACCTGGGCGAGCGCGGCGTCGAAGCTCCCGCTGCTGGCACGCACCGGGATCACGATGGTCGAGGTGATGCCCGTCGCGGAGTTTCCCGGCCGCTTCGGCTGGGGATACGACGGGGTGTTTCCGTTTGCGCCGACGCGCCTCTATGGGACGCCGGACGACTTCCGGGCGTTCGTGGACACGGCGCACGAACTCGGACTGGCGGTGATCCTCGACGTCGTCTACAACCATCTCGGTCCGGACGGCTGCGTTTTCGGCCGGTACTCACGCGACTATTTCGCGCGCTCGAACGAATGGGGAGAGGGGCTGAACTTCGACGGACCCGCCGCCGGTCCGGTCCGTGAGTACTTCAGCAGCAATGCCGCCCACTGGATCGACGAATACCGGCTCGATGGCCTGAGGCTCGATGCCACGCAAGCCATGCACGACGAGTCCGACGAGCACATCATTGTCCTCATCATGCGGCGCGCGCGAGACGCCGCGGCAGATCGGCGGATTGTTCTCATTGCTGAAAACGAGCCGCAGGACGTCCGGCTGGTGCGGCCCTGCGAGGAGGGCGGGTACGGCCTGGACGGCCTCTGGAACGACGATTTCCACCACAGCGCCGTTGTCGCGATGACCGGCCGTCGCGAGGCCTACTTCAGCGACCATCACGGCGCACCGCAGGAGTTCGTGTCGGCTGCGAAGTACGGCTATCTCTTCCAGGGCCAGCGCTACGCGTGGCAGAAGCAGGCGCGGGGAACGCGCGCCGACGGCCTCGACCCCGCGGTGTTCGTGAACTTCATCGAAAACCACGATCAGCTCGCCAATACGGGAGATGGATCGCGGACGCACGCGAGCACGACTCCCGGCCGCTATCGCGCCGTGTCGGCGCTGTTCATCCTGATGCCAGGCACGCCGCTGCTGTTTCAGGGGCAGGAGTTCGGAGCATCGGCGCCGTTTCTGTTTTTTGCGGACCATCGGGCGGAACTGGCGGAGGCGGTTCAGAAAGGGCGGGCCGAGTTTCTGTCCCAGTTCCCGAGCCTGGCCTCCGTCGAGATGCAGCGGCAACTGCCGCCGCCGCACGATTCGCGAACGGTCGACCGCGCGACCCTCGATTGGCGCGAATACGACGCGCACGCGCATCATCGGCGGCTGTATGAGGATTTGATCGCCATGCGCCGGACTGAACGCGCGTTCACCGAACCGCACGCAGGAGATGTCGACGGCGCGGTGCTGGCGCCCGAGGCGTTCGCGCTGCATTACTTCTCCGACCGGCCCGGGGACGAGCGGCTGCTGTGCGTCAATCTCGGCTCCGATCTGATTGCCGGATCGTTTCCGGAACCGCTCCTGGCGCCACCGGACGGACACGTATGGCAGGTCCGTTGGTCGAGCGAAGACCCTCGGTACGGCGGTACGGGCACACCTGCGGTCACGGGCGATCACGGATGGAGGATTCGTGCACACTCCGCCGTTGTGTTGAAGCCGGTCGAGAAGTGACAAGTGACCAGTAGCAATCTGCAAGTGGGCGAGGTGATCTCCCACGCCGCGATCACTGACACCGACCTGGTGCGTCGCATCCGCTGGGAGCCGACGCCGGAGGGACGACAGGAGCTGGCCTGGAAGGAATGGCTGGTGACGAACGGCCTTGGCGGCTATGCGAGCGGAACGATTTCCGGCGCGGTGACCAGGCGATACCACGGCCTGCTGATCGCGGCGTTGCCGACGCCGTTCGGGCGGACGGTGATGCTCAATTACGTCTGGGAGCAGCTCCGCTTCGGTGATGGCCGTGTCGTTGCCCTGCCGAGCATCTACCACACCACCGATGGAAAAGGGTTCGACTGCTCGCGGTACCTGGCGGCCTTCAGACTCGAGGCGGGTCTGCCGGTGTGGGAATACGACGTCGAGGGCGTGCGGTTCGAGAAGCGGGTGCTCATGCCGCATCTGCAGAACACGACGCACTTGTCGTATTCGCTCCTCTCCTCCGAACCGGTGCGACTCGAGCTGAGACCGCTGATCGCTTTCCGGCTGCATGAAGCACCGGTCGACCAGCCGCTGGACGTTCCCTACGGCGTTAACGCGCTGGGCGATCGATTCGAGGTTCTCCCGGGCGGCGACCTGCCGTCGCTGCGTCTCTTCCTGCACGGTCACGAGAAAGCGTTCACAGTGATCCCCGAGCTGTTCCCCTCGCTGGTCTACGAGCTGGAACAGCACCGTGGCTACGAATGTTGCGGCGATCTCTGGAGCCCCGGCTATTTCCGCCTGACCCTGACGCCGGACAGTCCCGGGGCGCTGATCGCGTCAACGGAATCGTGGGAAACGATCGGCGCGCTGACGCCGCGTGACCTGCCGCACGCCGAGCACCAGCGCCGCACCCGGCTCGTCGAGGCCGCGAAGGCGCCCGCGCCGGGGATCGTCGGCGAACTGGTGCTGGCGGCGGATCAGTTCATCATCACACCGGCCGGGCGCGTCGAGGAGGCGGCACGCGCCCGCGCCATGGGTGATGAGGTCCGCACGGTGGTCGCCGGCTATCACTGGTTCACCGACTGGGGACGCGACACGATGATCAGCCTGGAAGGCCTCACGCTCTGCACCGGCCGGCAGCGCGAGGCAGGCTACATCCTGCGCACCTTCGGACACTACGTGCGCGACGGGCTGATTCCGAATATGTTCCCGGAGGGAACCAAGGAAGGCCTGTACCACACCGCGGACGCCACGCTGTGGTTCTTCCACGCCGTGCATCGCTACGTGACCGCCACGCACGATCGATCGACGCTGCGTCAACTGCTGCCGAAGCTCAAATCGATCGTCGAACGTCACGTTGCCGGCACCCGTTTCGGGATCGGCGTCGATCCGGGTGACGGTCTGCTGCGTCAGGGTGCGGAGGGGTACCAGTTGACGTGGATGGACGCCAAGGTCGACGACTGGGTCGTCACGCCGCGACGCGGCAAGCCGGTCGAGATCAACGCGCTCTGGTACAACGCGCTGCGGCTGATTACCGAGTGGCTCCGCCAGGAAGGCGATCCGATGGCGATCGAGACGGACGAGCGTGCGGCGCGCGTGCACGAATCGTTCAATCGGCGGTATTGGTACGCGGACGGCGGCTATCTGTACGACGTAATCGACGGTGAAGACGGCGACGATCCGACCTGCCGCCCGAACCAGATTTTTGCGATTTCGCTCGATCACCCCGTCCTCGACGCCGGCCGCTGGCGGCCGGTCTTCGATGTGGCCCGCGACCGCCTGCTGACGCCCGTTGGACTGCGTTCGCTGGCGCCGGGTCACCGTGACTACAAGGCGCAGTACTACGGTGATCTGCGCTCGCGCGACGCGGCCTACCACCAGGGGACCGTGTGGGGCTGGCTGGTCGGCCCGTTCGTCGACGCGTGGCTGAAGGTGAATCCCGGAGACGTGGCAGGTGCGCGTCGATGCCTCACCGGCTTTGAGGCCCATCTGAACGACGGGGGCGTCGGAACGCTGAGCGAGATCTTTGATGCCGAGCCGCCTTACACGTCGCGCGGCTGCGTGGCGCAGGCGTGGACCGTCGCAGAGGTCCTCAGGGCATGGCTTCTGACTGAACAGAATCCCCACTCCCAAATCCCATAACCCGGCTTTTCATCATCTCCGCATCCGCTCGAGCACTGCACCGAGCAGCTTGATCTCCTCGCCGTATTTCGCCCAGTCACCGGCCCGCTGCGCGGCGATGGCGCGATCGTAGTGTGCGCGTGCTTCGGCCGTGAGCGCGCCGACGTCGGCCGACGGTGCCGCTGGCGGCGCACCCGGAGGCGGCGCCGCGGTGGTGCGTGTCGGGTCAGTGTCCGGCGGGACTGACGCTGGCGCCGCGCCGCCGAACAACCGCGCAATCGACGCCTCGAGCGTCGGCTCCATGACGATGCGATCCTCGTAGGCGACGATGACCCGCGTCAGCTCCGGGATGCGGCCGCCCTGGGCCTTGAGGTAGAGCGGCCGGACGTAGATCAGCGATTCCTCGATCGGGATGACCATCATCGTTCCCCAGATCACCTGCGACCCTTGCTGGTTCCAGAGCGTGATCTGTGGCGAGATCGTCTGGTCCTGACTGATCCGGCCGACGATCTGCTTTGGACCGTAGATCAGGCTCTGCTTGGGAAACTCGAAGACGCTGAGGCGCCCGTAGTGGTCGCCGTCGCTGCGTGCCACCAGCCACGCCGCCAGGTTGTCCTTCCGGCGCGGGGTAAACGGCAGCATCTGAATGAACTCGGCGTCCTTCTCGCCGGGCAGCCGCATGATGGTGTAGTACGGCTGCATGATGGTGCCGCGGCCGTCGCCGGTTTCCTCGATGATCGGGATCTCCCACTGATCCTCGCGCTTGTAAAACGTGGCCGCGTCGGTCATGTGGTAGGTCGCGTACATCTGCGACTGGATGGCAAAGACATCTTCCGGATATCGCACGTGCTGACGGATTCCGGCGGGCATCTCGGACATCGGCTTGAAGAAGCCGGGGAAGATTCGTGCGTAGGTCGCGGCGACGGGGTCCGTGGCGTCGGCAAGGTACGCCGTCGTCGTGCCGTCATAGGCGTCGATGACGACCTTGACGGAGTTGCGTATGTAGTTGATGCGCTCGGTGGTATTCGCGGCGCGTGTCGAATACGGATAGCGGCTGCTGGTCGTGTAGGCGTCGTAAATCCAGTGCAGACGGCCGTCCACGAGCACGAGATACGGATCGCGATCGAATTGGAGGAAGTCACCGGCCAGGCGCTGGACGCGGTCACTGATGCGCCGGTTGAAAATGATGCGGCTCTCCGGAGTGACAGCGTCGCTCAGGATAACGTCGTAGGAGGCGAACCGCAGAGCAAAGAGGACCTTCCGGAGGAACGAGCCGATCGGCACGCCGCCGCGGCCCGCATATCGCGTCGACTCGTCACCATTTTCCCGCGGGAAGTGAAACTCCCGGACGGCGCCCCCGACGATCACGTAGTCGTTCGACAGCTCGCCGAAATAGATGCTCGGTTCGGTGACCTGCAGCCCCGCCGTCGTCACCGGAGGCATGTCGCGTATGAAGAGCACGGGCAGACCCTGCGACGTGACCTGATTGACCGGGCCGAGCGTCAGGCCATAGCCATGCGTGTAGTTGAGGCGCTCGTTCACCCAAGTCCGGTTCGGCAGCGAGCTGGTATTGATCTCGCGTCCAGACAGCATCACCTGTCGCAACGATCCGTCGATCGTGTAGCGGTCGTTGTCGATCGCGTAAAAGTCGTAGTACGTGCGGATCTCCTGCAGCTGCGAGAAGGTCTCGAGGAGCGGCTGGTGATCCCAGAGACGCACGTTCTGCAGCGTGGCGGCGTTGCGGTCGATGTCGCCCCGCGTCAGCCGTGCTTCGCCTGAAATCGGACGTTCCTCGACGCCATCGAGCGCAAATGCCCGCCGTGTGGCCTCGATGTTGTTCCTGATGTACGGCGTCTCGCGTGCCTGCTCGTTCGGGCTGACGACAATGCGCTGTAGGAGCGACGCGTAGACGCCGCCGCCGACCGAAACCACCAGGTACAACGCCACGGCAAGCGGAATCGGCCAGCGGCGATCGGTGAATGCCTGCACCAGCGCGAGCGTGGCGCCGACCACAGAGACACCGATCAGCAGCAGGGCGGCCGGCATGCGCGCGTACACGTCGGTGTAGGTGGCGCCGACCGACCCGGCCGCGCTCGGGATCAGGTATTCCGCGTGCCGCAGCCAGGCACCAAACGCGAGGACCACCAGGAACGCAGCTCCCAGAAGCGCCAGATGCCGCCGCGCAGTGGGACTGAAGGTGACGCTGGCCGGGAAAGTTGATACGAGGCTGCCCGAGAGGAAGTACAGCGCACCCGAGGCGACGGCGGCCGTGACGATCGCCAGCTGCAGCAGCGAGCGCACGAGCTCGAGGAAGGGCAGCGTGAAGACGTAGAAGCCGACATCACGGCCGAGCAACGGATCGGAGTAACCGAACGGCACGCCGTGACGCCACGCCATCCACACGTTCCATTCGCCGGCCGCGTAGAGACCTGCGAGCAGCGCGATGAGCATGGCGGCCGCGTTGGCGATGGACGTGAACTGCCGCCGGCCGGGCAGCGAGATGCTGAAGCCTTCAGGGGTGGTGTACATCGGCCGCGCATCGGTGAGCGAGCCGACCGCGATACGGAGGTTCAGCGTCAGCCACAACGTCATGGCGACGAAGACAATCGTGAACAGCGTCCCCTGACTTCTCAGCATCGTCGCCAGAACGGACTGATAGCCGATCTCGCCGAACCACAACCAATCGGTGTACAGGCGGACGAACGACGGAGCAGCCAGGAACACGAGCAACCCGGCGGCGACAATGGCGAAGCGAATCGCGCGTGTGGTCATGACGACCTGTAGTGGGTGCCCGCGGCATCAAGGTCCGCGCGGATGGCGCGGGCCAGCGGCGCCGGGGACACGACGCGGGCAAACGGTCCCCAGCTCAGGATCCAGCTGCGCAGCGCCCAGTCATGGCACACGTTCATGGTCAGGCGCATCCGCCCGTCGCCGTTCTCGCGCACATCCTGCGATGGATGCCACACCCGGGCGCGGACATAAGGTGCCACATCAGCTGCGAACTCAAGTTCTACGCGTTCCGGTGGCCCGGTGTTTACCCCGAGGGAATTGGCGAAGACGTCGTCGCCGATATCCTGCCTCGGGGTGAACGTCTGCTTTTCCAGCGTGACTGAGGTGATCCGGTCGATGGCAAAGGTCCGGACAGACTTGTATTCCGGGACGTATGCCAGCAGATACATCCCTCCCTGGGCGAACGCCAGGCGATACGGGTGGACCACGTATTCCTTGACCCGCTTGCTGGACACCGAGTGATACGTCATCGTGGTTACGCGAAAGTGCAGAGTCGCTTCGAGCAGGCGGGCGACGGTGTCGGGGGAGGTGGCTGCGCCGCGGGCGCGCGGGCCGGGCTTGGCTGCCAGCACCGACGGCAGTCGGTCGAGGAACTGGCGCATCCGCGGCGAAAGCATTTTCTCCAGCCGGGCGAATGCGTTGGTGAGATCGCGCTGGAACGGCGTGCCGGCGACGGCTTCAAGAAGGTTGCGGCTCAGATAGAGCGCGCACACTTCGGGCAGCGTGAAGCCTGACTCGAGCCCGTGGAGCGCCTGGCCGTCGATGCGCCAGCGCACGCGCCCCTCGTCATCGCGCTCGTCGAACAGCGCGAAGCCGGCCTCCTGCAGCGCGGCAAGATCGCGCCGGATGGTCCGCGTCGTGACGTCGAGCTCCGACGCGAGGCCGTCGATCGTGGCGCCATGACGGGATGACTCGAGCGCATGCAGGAGGCGCCACTGACGGATGACTTCCTGGTTACGTGGCACGCGCCCCGATCTTACTCGCCCTCCTTGAAACGCCGGATCTGGCGCCGCCGCCTGCGATCGGGCGTTCCGGCGGCGGCGGCCGCCGCGCGGTAGGCGCGCTCCTGCCGGCGCATTTCGGTCTCTTCGGCAGACGGTTTCGGCGTGACGTCGTCATAGAGGGCACGCGCTTCAGTCTTCTTGACGTGCTGTTCGAGGATGATGCGGACGATCACGTCCTGAAAGCGGCCGCCGCCGCGGCTGATGCGAACGCGGTCGCCTTCACGGACCAGTCTGTTTGGTTTGGCGTGATCGCCGTTGACGTCGACCTTGCCGCCCTCGCAGGCTCGCTTCGCCTCCGACCGCGTCTTGAAGAGGCACGCGACATCGAGCCAGATGTCGAGGCGGATGCTGTCGCTCACGGCGCGTCAGACGAGAATCTCGACCTTGCCCTTCGCCCGCAGCGCTTTCACGAAAGACTCGGTTTCACTTTCCCGGTTCTGGTGCTTCAAATACTCTTCGATGCGGGGCCGCACTTCGTCCAGCGGCACGGTACGCGATGGCTGCTTCTCGGCCACGCGGATGATGTGATACCCGAACTGGGTCTCGACCAGGTCGCTGGTTGCCCCGGGCTTGAGGGTGAACGCCGCGTCGTTGAACGGCCCGACCATCTGGCCCTGCGGAAAGAAACCGAGGTCGCCGCCGTTGACGGCGCTGCCCGGATCCTGCGAATGCTGCCGCGCGAGGGTCGCGAAGTCCTTGCCCGCTTTCAGGTCCTTCAGGATCTGTTCGGCCTTCGCTTTTGCCTGCGACTTGGCGGCAGCGTCGGCACTTTCCGTGATGCTGATCAAAATGTGGCTGGCGCGGACGCGTTCGGGCTGGATGAACTTATCCGGATTGCTCTTGTAGAACTCGTCGATCTGTGCCGGCTTCACCGCGACCCGTGGAGCGATTTCGGCATCGATCAACTTGGCGATGGACATGTCCCGGCGTGCGTCCGCCTTGATCTGATCGAGGGTCATCTTGCGATCGATCAGCGTCTGCATGAACAGGTCCTCGGACGGAAACTGCTTCTTCACTTCAGCGACGCGGGCGTCAACGTCTGCGTCAGCCACGGTCACTTTGCGCGCTCTCGCTTCCTGCACCAGCAGCTTGTAGCCGACGAGCTGGTCGATGACGCCGCGATAGATCCGGTCGCGCTGATCCGCGGGAATCGGACTGCCGGCCTGGCCTTCGAGATTGCGCACGTAGTCTTCGAGTTCCGTGCGCGTCACCGTTTCACCGTTGACCTTGGCGATCACGTCGGGGAGCTTTTCGGGGACCGCCTTGACCGGTTCGGCCGCGGCTCCTGCCTGGGCGCCGGCATCGGATTGCGCGGTTCCCGCGACGCTGGTGGCAGCGTCCTTCTTACAGCCGGCGACGACGAGGATGAGGATCAGGATGAACGGGGTTGCTCGGAACACTTGGAAACTCCTGCGAAACTCGATTTCGTGGCCTGCACACGCGGGTCGCCTCGCCGCTCCGCGGCTACGGCGGGACAGACTTCGCTCGCCGACCTGCTCGCGGCCGCGGCCAGCGCGCAGCGCTGGCGAGATGAAGCTCGCGCGAAGCGCGAGCGAAGTCTGGTGGCCAGGGCCGGAATCGAACCAGCGACACCCGCATTTTCAGTGCGGTGCTCTACCAACTGAGCTACCTGGCCGCGAACTCGGTCCACCTTGGCTGCTTTCAGTTACGGTGGACAACCTTCCCGGCCTGCCAACCGTAGCTCACGCGAACGGTGGCAGACGGGAGCGAAGGTTGGATAAGGAGGCCGAAGAGACGTTCGAGTATATCAAAGGGGGTTTTGCGGTTCTGAAGCGGGACGTTGATGGAGATTGAGGGTGACCGGGTCGTCGACGCCACGGGCGGCTCGCTCTTCGCGCATGAGAATGAAGGAACAAGCGCCGCCGCCGATTAGGAGCAGCATCGCAAGGAATCTAAGAGGGCCATCCAACTCGAGCCACGACACGACGGCGGCAAGCGGGCACGTGACGGCCGCCCAGACTTTTACCATCCGCATGGTCGAGATCCTACTCCCGGGGGAGGCCCGTGAGGGCGTTCCGTAGTGTATTCCTTTCAGCCCGGCCGTTTTGAAACCTACCTGAACCGTAAGGAGCGACTATCGCTTTTGCGGGGGAATTCGCCTTCTCAGCAATTGGCGTCCGCCTTGCCTCTTCCGCAGGTATGGCGAATCTCTACCTCGTCAAGACGGACCGTTCGAAGCAGGACACACCGCGGCGCGGCCGGGGATCCGCGGTCTCTACGGAACGCCGTTACCGCTATCCGTCAGAAGAAATCTGGCAGGTTTCTGACGACCGGTGGCAGGTAGCGGAGGCCCGCCACCTGCCACGAGAGAGCAGGCCGAAGTCGTAAGGCCCAAGGCCTAAGAGGGCTCAGGCGATTGCGACGACCTCGGCTTCGCGCGTGAGGCCGAGCTCCTTGCGGACGCGGTCGTCGATTGCGCGACGGACGTCGCCGTTGTCCTTCAGGAACTGCTTGGCGTTCTCGCGGCCCTGACCGAGGCGTTCTCCCGAATACGCGAACCACGCCCCGCTCTTCTCGACGATTCGTTTCTCAACCGCCAGATCGAGCAGATCGCCTTCCCGCGAGATACCCTCGCCATACATCACATCGAACTCGGCCTCGCGAAACGGCGGCGCCACCTTGTTCTTCACGACCTTGACGCGCGTGCGGCCGCCGATCACCTGATCGCCGTCCTTGATGCTGGCGATGCGCCGGATATCGATGCGCACCGAGGCGTAAAACTTCAGCGCGCGGCCCCCGGTCGTGGTTTCCGGGTTGCCGAACATCACGCCGATCTTCTCGCGCAGCTGGTTGATGAAGACGAGCGTGGTGTTCGACTTCGACACCACGCCGGTGAGCTTCCGCAGCGCCTGCGACATCAGCCGCGCCTGCAGCCCCATCTGCGCTTCGCCCATTTCGCCTTCGATTTCCGCTTTGGGCACCAGGGCGGCCACCGAGTCGACCACGACCACGTCCACGCTGTTCGAACGGATCAGGACTTCCACGATCTCGAGCGCCTGCTCGCCGTTATCGGGCTGCGAGACCAGCAGGTTCTCCAGGTCCACGCCCAGCTTCTGTGCATACTGCGCGTCGAGCGCGTGTTCGGCGTCGACGAACGCTGCCATGCCGCCAGCCTTCTGCGCCTCGGCGATGACCTGCAGCGCCAGCGTGGTTTTACCCGAGGACTCTGGGCCGAAGATCTCGGTGACGCGGCCACGGGGCAGCCCGCCGATGCCGAGCGCGTAGTCGATGCTGATCGAGCCGGTGGAGATGGAGGCGATGGGACCGACCGAGTTGCGCTGGCCGAGCCGCATGATCGAGCCTTTGCCGAACTGCTTCTCGATCTGGCCGACAGCGATATCGATGGCTTTGTTGCGTTCCTTCTGATCGTCGAAAGGCGGCATGCAGGCTCCTTTGGTCCGCTCCGCGCCAGCTTTCGCAGGGCGCTTCGGCGGGACAAGCTGTGATGAATGGATTGTGAAGTGTGGTGGTGACAGAGGAGGTCACAGCCGCGGTAGATCCTAGGGCCGTGCCGCGCGAAAGTCAAGCGAAAATGTGTGCAGTGAAGCCGCTGTCAGCGTAATTGGGTCAATGACTTAGCGTGACATCTGACTTTCGCCCCAGAGGCGTGACGATCGCACTTTCTGCGCCGTTTGGAAGCTGCCGAAATCGCAATTTATGCGCACGGGAACGCGGCCTAAATGAAGCACGAACCGGTGCAAGCGATGACGAGGGATGAACGAACTGAAGGGAGAAGAGCTAATTCGTCGGTTTGTGAAGGACTCGGTAGCCGACGTAGCCCAGAGCACCAAGGACGACGAGAATGAGGATTTCGGGGAGTCCGATGGGAACGGTGTTCATCCTGCGGATTGAGACGATACTGCCAGCGTTGGCGTTCCAAACCCTAAAGGCATCATTACCTGCCGATTGAGACGGCTCTACAGACTTTGGAGTTCCCCGACAGGCGGTACGTGCTTCATGCGCGCTCGACCGCGAGCGCAACGCCGTTGCCGCCTCCCAGGCACAGACTTGCGATTCCGCGCTTCAGGCCGCGCTGTTCGAGCGCGTAAAGCAATGTCGTCAGAATGCGGGCCCCGCTGGCGCCGATTGGATGACCCAGTGCGACCGCCCCTCCGTTGACGTTGACCTTATGCGGATCGATTCCCAACTGCCCGAGGACGGCGATCAGCTGCACCGAGAACGCTTCGTTGATCTCGAACAGGTCCACGTCCTCCAGTTTCCAGCCCACCTTCTGCGACAGCTTGCGGACGGCCTCGACGGGCGTCATCAGCAGATACTTCGGCGCCAATCCGCTTGTCGCCTGACCGGCGATGCGCGCCATCGGTTTCAGCCCGAGCTGCGCCGCCCGCGCGGACGACATCACGACGATTGCTGCGGCCCCGTCGTTGACCGGCGGCGCGTTGCCGGCCGTGACGGTCCCGTCCTTTCTGAATGCTGGCTTCAGCGCGGCCAGGGCTGAGACCGATGTGTCGGCGCGCACCGACTCGTCGCGCGCGACGACAATCGGGTCGCCCTTCTTCTGAGGAATCGTGACCGGGAGGATCTCCGGCTTGAATCGTCCCTCCGCTTCCGCGGCGGCGGCCTTGCGATGGCTGTTGAAGGCGAATTCGTCCTGCGCCGCGCGGCCGATGTTGTATTCCGTGGCGATCAACTCGCCGGCATTTCCCATGTGACAGTGCTCGAACGAGCACCACAGGCCGTCGTGCACCATCGAGTCGACGAGCTGCGCGTTGCCCATTCGCAGTCCCTCGCGTGCGTCCGGCAGCAGGTACGGGGCGTTGCTCATGGACTCCATTCCCCCGGCCACCGCAATCTCGATATCGCCTGTCGCGATCGCCTGCTGCGCGAGCATCACCGCCTTGAGTCCCGAGCCGCAGACCTTGTTGATCGTCAGGGCCGCGACGTGGTCCGCGAGGCCTCCACGCAACGCCGCCTGACGGGCAGGCGCCTGGCCGACGCCCGCCGAAACGACGTTGCCCATGATGCATTCCTCGACGCTGGCCGGG
>Ga0307415_100000629_pt1 | contig 15476 bp, 15 predicted proteins | sample DK1Cmetagenome_FD_204524 | JGI IMG/M metagenome (GOLD analysis project Ga0307415, IMG submission 204524) | Maize rhizosphere microbial communities from greenhouse at UC Davis, California, United States - DK15-C-2 | ecosystem: Host-associated > Plants > Roots > Rhizosphere > Soil | place: USA...
GACCTCGCCTACCCGCGGCTCAACGCCTTCGGCTACTGGGTCTTCCTCATCGGCGGCGTCTTCCTCTTCGTCTCGCTCTACCTGAACATGGGGCCCGACACGGGGTGGTTCTCCTACGTCCCGCTGGCCGGCCCCGAGTACGCGCCGGGGAAGCGGGTGGACGTCTGGGCGCAGGTGGTGACGTTCACCGAGATCGCGGCGCTCGTTGCGGCGGTCGAGATCATCGCCACGGTGCTCAAGCTCCGCGCCCCGGGGATGTCCCTCAACCGCATCCCGCTCTACGTGTGGTCGGTGCTCGTCATCGCCTTCATGATCCTCTTCGCGATGCCGACGGTGGCGATCGCGAGCACGCTCATGCTGGCGATGGACCGCCTCGTCGCGACGCACTTCTTCAACCGCGCCGAGGGGGGGGACCCGCTGCTCTGGCAGCACCTCTTCTGGTTCTTCGGCCACCCCGAGGTCTACATCATGTTCATCCCCGGCCTCGGCTTCGTCTCGGCGATCATCGAGACGTTCACCGGGCGGCGGATCTTCGGCTACCCGGTGATGGTGCTCTCGCTCTTCGTCACCGGCTTCGTGGCGTTCGGGCTCTGGGTCCACCACATGTTCGCCGGCCCGCTGCCGCAGCTCGGGCAGAGCTTCTTCACCGCGGCCAGCGTCTTCATCACGATCCCGACGGGGACGCAGATCTTCTGCTGGATCGCGACGATCTGGTCGGGGCGGCCGCGCTACACGACGGCGATGCTGTTCGCGCTCGGCTTCATCGTCGTCTTCGTCATCGGCGGGGTGACCGGGGTGATGCTCGCCTCGGTGCCGTTCGACCTCCAGGTGCACGACAGCTACTTCGTCGTCGCGCACTTCCACTACGTCATCCTCGGCGGCGTCGTCTTCCCCCTCTTCGGCGCCTTCTACTTCTGGTTCCCGAAGATGGCGGGGCGAATGCTGAGCGAGCGGCTCGGGAAGTGGCACTTCTGGCTGCTCTTCATCGGCACCAACGTCACCTTCTTCCCGATGCACCTCCTCGGGCTCGACGGGATGCCGCGCCGCGTCTACACCTACCTCCCCGAGCGCGGGTGGGGAGAGCTCAACCTGCTGGCGACGGTCGGCTCCTGGTTCATCGCGGCGAGCGTCGTCGTCTTCCTCGTCAACGTGCTGAAGAGCGCGCGCGGCGGCGCCGTCGCCGGCGCCAACCCGTGGGGCGCGCCGTCGCTCGAGTGGGCCACCACCTCGCCGCCGCCGTCGTGGAACTTCACCCACACGCCGGTCGTCGAGAGCCGCTCGCCGCTCTGGGAGGCGGGGCCGGCGATGCCGGTCGCCACCGGGCTGCGCACCGACCGCCGCGAGTTCCTCGTCACGACGGCGCTCGACGCGATCCCCGACAGCCGCCACGAGGTGCCCGACGAGTCCATCTGGCCGCTGATCATGGCGCTGGCGATCGGCGTGACCTTCATCGGCGCCGTCTTCACGCCGTGGGCGTACGTCGCCGGCTTCACGCTCGCCTCGGTCGCCTTCGGCGGGTGGGCCTTCCCGCGCTGGTCGAAGGCTCCGCCGCCCCCGGGACGGCTCGACTCCAGCTCGCCGGCGCGGGAGGGTGCATGACCGGGCGACCGACGCTGCGACCGACCGTGCAGGTGCTGGCGCACACCGTGTCGAACGGGATGCCGCAGGCGGCGCCGCGGCCAACCCGCGCCGTGCTCGACGTCGGGGACACCCCCGACGTCGTCTTCGGCGTCCGCGACATCATGTGGTGGGGGACGCTCGGCTTCGTCGTCATCGAGGGCTTCACGCTCGCCGTCTGCGCCGTCTCCTACGTCTACCTGGGCCAGAACTTCCCGTCGTGGCCGCCGCCCGGGACGCGCCCGCCCTCGGTGCTCGTCCCGACGCTGCACGTCGTGCTCATGCTCGCCAGCCTCCCGCTCATGCGCTGGACGAGCAAGGCGGCGCACCGCTTCGACGTCCCGAAGGTGCGCACCGGGCTCACGATCGCCACGCTCCTCGCCGCCGCGTTCATCGCCCTGCGCACGATCGAGCTGCTCGACTCGCTCAACGTGAAGTGGGACACCAACGCCTACGGCTCGGCGCAGTGGCTCGTCGTCGGCTCGCACGCCACGCTGATCGCGATCGAGTTCGTGGAGGTGGCGGGAATGGCGCTCCTCTTCTGGTCGTCGCGCGTCCAGCTGAAGCACCTCGCCGACGCCGCCGACATCGTGTTCTACTGGTACTTCATGGTGTTCGGCTGGCTGCCGTTGTACGTGCTCTGCTTCCTGGCCCCGCACTGGGTCTGACGAGGAGACGCGCCGATGTCCGAACGAACCGCCGACGAGCGCACCGGGGTGGACCGCGAGCTTCCTCCGGAGCGGGGGCTCGCGTCGCAGTGGGTGGGGCTGCTCTTCGCCCCGGCCGTCTTCTTCCTGCACCTCCAGTTCGCCTACGCCATCGTCGAATGGTCGTGCCGGCACGACAACAGCTTCTGGATCCACGCGTCGGGGGTCGCGTCGGTCGTGCTGGCGGCGATCGGGACGCTCGTCGCCTGGCGCGTCTGGCGCCGCGAGGGCGGGGACGACCCGGGCGAGGGCCACGGGATCTCGCCGCGGGCGCGTTTCCTCGGCGTCGCCGGGCTCGGGCTCGGCGCGCTGCTCACCCTCATACTCGTCGCGCAGTGGGTGGCGGCGTTCGTCGTCTCGCCATGCGAGTGAACGAGCGGATGGGGGAGCGGGCCACTGTCCTCGCCCTCGCGCTTCTTCTCGTCGGCTGCAACCCGGACGTGCGGGCAGCCGAACACCGGGCGGCGGCCGCGATGACGGGCGGCGTGCCGGCGCGCGGGCCGGCGCTCATGCGCAGCTACGGCTGCGCGAGCTGCCACACGATCCCCGGCGTCGTCGGCGCGAATGCGCTCGTCGGCCCGCCGCTCATCCACATGGCGAGCCGCGGCTACATCGGCGGCGTGCTCGCCAACTCGCCCGACAACATGATCCGCTGGATCCGCGACCCGAAGGCGGTGGACTCGCTCACCGCGATGCCCAAGCTCGGCGTCACGGAGCGAGACGCGCGAGACATCGCGGCCTACTTGTACACGCTGAGGTAGGGAGAGGGAGTCGTGGCGACCGTAACTGCGTGAGACGTGAGACGAATTTCCCTCTCACGCCGAGAGCCGAGAGCCGAGAGCCAGATGAGACCACGCACCGTCGCCACGCTCCTTCTCCTGTTCGCCTGCGCCGAGCCGCGGGTGGGGAACGTCGTGCCCGACTCCGTCTCCGCCGCGGGGAACGGGCTCCACGCCGGGATCGGGGCGCGAGACGTCGCCTTCGTCGCCAACGTGGACGGCTTCCAGGGGCCCGAGTCGGTGCGCTACGACTCCGAGCAGGACGTCTACTTCGTCTCGAACATGGCCGGCTACGGCTCGGCGAAGGACGGCAACGGCTACATCAGCCGCCTCAGCGCCGCCGACGGCGGGAGCGCGGTCGTCTTCGTCGAGAGCGGAAAGAACGGCGCGACGCTCGACGCGCCGAAGGGGATGGCGATCCACGGCGACACGCTCTGGGTGGCGGACATCAACGTCCTGCGCGGCTTCCACCGCCGCACCGGCATGCCGCTCGGCGAGGTGGACTTCACGCCGCGCAACGCCGTGCTGCTCAACGACGTCGCCGTCGCGCCCGACGGCTCGATCCGCGTCACCGACACCGGCATCCTGATGAGCGACGTCGGGGTGATCTACGTCGGCGGCGAGCGCGTCTTCTCGCTCGGCCCGAACCGCGCGATCACCGTCGTGGACTCCGGGCCGCGGCTCAAGCGGCCGAACGGCATCGCCTGGGACCGCGCCGGCGGCCGGTGGGTCGTCGTCTCCTTCGACCCATTCAAGGGAGAAGTGGCGGCAATGCCGCCGCGCGACAGCGGGCGCACTGTCCTCGAGACGGGGCCGGGCAAGATGGACGGCGTCGAGGTCCTCGCCAACGGCGCCATCGTCTACGCGAGCTGGACCGACTCGAGCCTCCACCTGCTCGAGAAGGGGCGCGACCGGCGGATCGTCCGCGAGATCCCCGAGCCGGCCGACATCGGCCTCGACACGCGCCGCAACCGCGTCGCCATCCCCCTCTCGACCCTCGGCCGCGTGCAGATCTGGAGCCTCGGCCGGATCGGCGCGCCGGGCGCCGCGCGTTAGGCACCCGGCGCGCCGCCGTCAGCGCACGACGACCGGGATGATGCGGGCCCTCGGGCCCGCCCCGACGACGAGCCGCAGGGTGTCGGCCGCCGACGGGGGCGTGAGCTCGAAGTCGTAGATCTCCCCGGCAAAGATACGGAAGCGCGCCGGCCGCGCGGTCGCCTGCGACGCCGGCAGGTCGGCGCCGTCCTTGGCGACGGCGCGCCAGCGCACGGGCGTCTCGCCGTCGAGCAGCGCGACCGGCGCCCCGCCGACGGCGAAGATGTTGATGAAGCGCAGCCGGTGGGCCACGCCCGCCCGCAGCTCGATCGGCGCCGGGTCGGCGCGGCCGTTGACGAGGATCGGCGACGTCCGCTCCGGGCCGTCGGCGCTCAGCACGACCACGTGGTCCGTCGCCGGGTCGTGGCGCGCACCGGAGTCGAGGACGACGATCGCGCCGTACAGGCCGCCGGCGATCTGCTCCATTTCGTTGAAGTGCGAGTGGTACATGAACGTCCCCGATCGCGGCGGCGTGAAGCGCACGGTGAGCGAGTCGCCGGGCGCGATCGGGCGCAGGAGCGGACGCGGGAAGAGCCACTGCAGCATGCGGCCGCGCGGCGCGCCGCTCCAGTCGGGGACGCCGTCGGGGAAGCTCTCCAGCTCGATGCCGTGCCAGTGCACCGCCGTCGGCTCGTGGGTCCGGTTCACGACGGTGATCGCCACCGGCTGGCCGCGCTCGAGCACCAGCGTCGGGCCGGGGAGCGCCATCGTGTCCGCGCTCCGCACCGTCGCGGCGTAGCGGCCGTCCTGCTCCAGCCCATAGGCGTAGGCGTGCGACTTCCCGTCCGGCTTCGCCGCCGAGCGCACGACGAGCCGCATGTGCCGCGTCGCCCGCGCCAGCTTCGGCGCGCGCGCCGCGCGGCCCGGCGCGACGTGGATGCCGAGCACGAGCCCCGCCATCCCGTGCGGCTGCCGGCCCGCACTGTCCGGCTCGGCGTGCGCGTGCGCGGCGGGGCGCGCCGCCGCCTTGCCGAGCCGCAGGTGGTGCGAGATGTGGAACGCGAAGTGGCAGTGAAAGACCCAGTTGCCGGGGCGTTCGGGTCCCCACGTGAGGGCCATCGTCTCGCCGCCGCCGAGCCGCTCGGTCACCGCCAGCCGCCGGTCGGCCGGCGCGTAGATCGTGTCGCGCGCCGCGTCCCCCCTGGCGTCCACCCGGAAGTAGAAGCCGTGCAGGTGCATCGGGTGCGGCGCCTCGGTGACGTTGATCCACCGCCAGCGCACGGTGTCGCCGACGGCGAGGTGGAACCGCTCGGTGTGCGGCCACGAGCGGCCGTTGATCACCATCGTGCCCCGCTCCTCGCGCCGCCCCTTCGTCGAGTCCGCGTCCTCGAACCACCACGAGATGAGGAAGACGCGGTCGGGACGGGCCGCGCCGGGCGGATCCACGACGATCGCGCCGTTGAGCTGACTGTCGTCTTTGTAGCGGAAGAGGAACGACTCGGCGCCGGTCGTCGCGCCGTAGTAGTAGGTGCCGGCGGCGGGGGCACGGAAGCGGACCTCGCGCACCTCGCCCGGCGCGAGGCGGAAGCTGTCGGCCGGCGCGCCGCGGCGCTCGCCGAGCCCGTGGACGGTCATCGTCCGGCCGGGCAGGGCGTTGCGCACCGTGGCGCGGATCTCCGTCCCCTCCGGCACGCGGATGAGCGGGCCCGGGTCGAGCGGCGCCTCCCCCTCCTCGGCCCACGCCGCCACTGGCAGCCCCTCGCCCTTCTCTCCCTCCGGGTACCACGTCCCGTCGCGCGCTACGAGGCGCAGGGTGAGCACGCCGCCCTCGAGCCGGCCGGCCGGGCGCCGGTTGTCATTGACGGCGATGTGCGGGCGCTCGGGCGGCGGGTGGTGCGGCTGGGCGGCGAGCGCGGCGGGGAGGAGCAGCGACGCGGCGAGCAGCGTCGCGGCGGCGTGGGCGGGGCAGCGGAGCACCATGGCGTCCTCCGGGGACGCTCGGGGGCGCGGCGGGCGGGGCTCTCGCCCCACACCGGCGCGCGACCCCACGGCGGGCGCGCAGCCCACAACGGTTAGGGCCGGCCGGCCCGAGCGTCAAGGACGGGCGCGCGACTCAGCCGCCGGCGGCGGTGGGTAGGGGGAACCGCGCCGGCCGGTCGCCGGCGATGCCGGCGGGCTTTCGCGTCACCGCCCGCATCCGCTGGCCGAGCCAGACCATGAAGAAGACCCAGACCACGCATGCGAACGTCGCGAGGGCGAAGACGACGGGCTCGCGCGTCCACGCGATGAGCCGCTCGTTCGTCAGGCCGGCGGCGTCGGAGGCGATGCTCCAGAGGTTGTGGGCGGCGTGGGCGACGATCCCCACCCACAGCGAGCGCGTGAGGTAGACGCTCGCGCCGAGCGCGACGCCGGCCGCGACGTAGTAGGGCACGAGGAGTGGGTAGCCGTGGGCGAGGGCGAAGAGGAGGGCGCTGATCCCGATCGCCCACGCCGCGCCGGCCCGCCGCTCCAGCGGCCGCTGGACCCAGCCGCGGAACGCCACCTCCTCGACGAGCGGCGCCGCGACGAGCATCGTCGCGTACAGCGGGAGCCAGCCCAGCGGCACGCGCTCGAGCTCCTCGAACGGGTTGGGGTAGTCGGCGGCGCGTGGTACGAGGTGGAACCACACCACCGAGACGAGGTTGTCGAGGACGATCGTCGCGCCGATCCACGCGCCGACGATCCCCCACGCGCTCCGCGGCACGGCCCGCAGCCGCAGCACGGCGCGCCGCGCCAGCTCCCGCCGGCCGCGGTGCGGCTTCGGCGCCAGGTAGCGCCAGACGAACGCCGCGACGACCGCCAGCTCGAGGGCGAACATGGCGAGCGGCGGAATCGGCAGCATGAGCACCCCCACGCTGAGCAGGTTCCAGAGCAGGAACAGGAACAGCTTCCTGACGACGCCGACGACGAGGGAGCGCATCCGGGGCGGGCGGGGTACGGGTGAGGGGAGTAGGCGGACGGCTGCCGCCGGCGCGCACTCCCCCTACATCTTACGGCGATCGCCTTCGCCGCACCTCCTACTTCCGAACCCTCAGTGATGCCCACGACCCGAGCGTTCCTCGTCCTCGCCGCTGCCGGAGCCGCCGCGCTGGCCGGCTGCGCGACGCGTCAGCCGCAGCAGCAGGAGCCGGCGCCGGCACCCGCCGCGACGACGGCCGCCGCCGACAGCGCGCCGACGCCCCCCCTCGGCTCCGAGGTGGACGCCTACCTTCGCGGCTACGCCGAGACCTACCAGCGCCTCTACTACGCCTCGCAGGAGGCGCAGTGGGCGTCGAACACCCACATCGTTCCGGGCGACACGACGAACGCGGCGCGCACGAAGCGGGCGCAGGAGGCGTTCGCGCGCTTCGTCGGCAGCAACGAGAACGTCTCGCGCATCCGCGGCTACCTCGCGCGGAAGGGCGAGCTCGCGCCGCTCCAGGTGCGGCAGCTCGAGGTGATGCTCTACGCCGCCGGCGAGGCCCCCGAGGCGGCGGCCGACGTCGTGCGCCGGCGGATCGCCGCCGAGACCGAGCAGGTGGAGACGCTCTACGGCTACACGTTCAAGCTGAACGGCAAGCCCGTCACCCCGAACCAGATCGACTCGATCCTCCGCGTCAGCACCAACCTCGCGCAGCGGCGCGCGGCGTGGGAGGCGTCGAAGCAGGTCGGGCCGGCGCTGCGCCCGGGGCTCCTCGCCCTGCGCGACCTGCGCAACCAGACCGTCCAGGCGCTCGGCTACCCCGACTACTTCACCTATCAGGTGTCGGACTACGGGATGACGACGCCCGAGATGATGGCGCTGCTCGACACCCTGAACGTCCAGCTTCGCCCGCTCTACCGCGAGCTGCACACGTGGGCGCGCTACGAGCTGGCGCGGCGCTACAAGCAGCCCGTCCCCGACCTCATCCCGGCGCACTGGCTCCCCAACCGGTGGGCCCAGCAGTGGACCGAGCTCGTGAACGTCGAGGGGCTCAACGTGGACTCGGCCGTCGGCCGCCACACCCCGGAGTGGGTCGTGCGGCAGGGGGAATCACTCTACGTGAGCCTCGGCTTCCGCCCGCTGCCGGAGACGTTCTGGACGAAGTCGTCGCTCTACGCCCTGGCGCCCGACGCGCCGTACAAGAAGAACACCCATGCCTCGGCGTGGCACATGGACCTCGACCAGGACGTGCGCTCGCTGATGAGCGTCGTCGCCGACGCCGACTGGTACGAGACGTCCACGCACGAGCTCGGGCACATCTACTACTACCAGGCGTACTCGCGCCCCGAGGTGCCGCTCATCCTGCGCGGCGGCGCCAACCGCGCCTACCATGAGGGGATCGGGAGCATGATGGGGCTCGCCTCGTCGCAGCGCCGCTTCCTCGTCGGGCGCGGCCTCGTCCCGCCGGGCGAGGCGTCCGAGAAGCAGAAGACGGCGCAGCTCCTCCGCGAGGCGCTGCAGTTCGTCGCCTTCATCCCCTTCTCGGCCGGCACGATGTCGCGCTGGGAGCGCGACTTCTACGTGAGCGGGCTCCCCGCCGACTCGCTCAACGCGCGCTGGTGGGAGTACGCGCGGCGCTACCAGGGGGTCGCCCCGCCGGCGGGCCCGCGCGGCGAGCAGTTCACCGACGCGGCGACGAAGACGCACGTCAACGACGACCCCGCGCAGTACTACGACTACGCGCTGTCGAACGCCCTGCTCATCCAGCTCCACAACCACATCGCGACGTCCATCCTGAAGCAGGACCCGCACGACACCGACTACTACGGCAACCGCCAGGTCGGGGACTTCCTGCGCACCCTCATGGCGCCCGGCGCGAGCCGCCCCTGGCGCGAGGTTCTGCGCGAGACCACCGGCCGCGAGCTCGACGCGCGGGCGATGGTCGAGTACTTCCAGCCGCTGTACGTGTGGCTGCAGGAGCAGAACAGGGGGCGGAGGGCGACGCTGCCGGAGATCTGAGGCCCGTCGCGCGGGCCAGCCGCGCCCTCGACCGGCCCCTTTCTGGCGGGCCGTGTGCCGTGTGCCGTGTGCCGTGTGCCGTAGAGGCCTCGGAACGGTCCTCCTCCAGCCTGCGCACCACTCGACGCGAACAGTGAGCGGGCTCGGTACGGCGTGGCGCACCGAGATGATGCGAGAGAGGCGAGCCTCCCTAGCTTCGGGGCTCGCCCCTCTCTCGCATGCAGGATTACCGTAAGCTTCGCGTTTGGCACCGGGCGCACGCGCTCAGTCTCGACGTTTACCGACTCGTGCGTTTCCGCGGGTCGGACCGGTACGAGCTCGCGTCCCAGATGCGACGGGCGGCGGCGTCGGTACCGACGAACATCGCCGAAGGGTGCAAGCGCCGCAGTCCGAAAGAGCTAGCCTACTTCCTCGACATCGCCGCCGGCTCCGCTGGGGAGCTGCGCTACCAGCTCCTCCTGGCGCGCGACCTCGCGCTGATCGAGCCCGGCGACTACGCCCGCCTCGACGACGAAGCCGATGCCGTGCAGGCGATGCTCTGTGCGCTGAGGCAGCGGGTGAGCGGGGAGAAGCGTAGGCCATAGGCCGTGGAAGCCGCCTGAGGCCACCACGGCTGACGGCGAACGGCAAACAGCCCGCGAGTAGTGGCCACTCGAGGCGCGCCTCTCCTACCTCGCCACACGCCCCTCGAGTTCATCCGCCACCCGCCCCGCATCGTACATCTTCCTGAGCGCCTCCGTGATCGCGCGGCTGCTCACGCTGACGCTGCGCGCGACGTCGTCGGTGAAGATGAAGCGGTTGGGGAGCGACTCGATGTTGCCGTCGAAGATCAGGCCGACGACCTCGGCGTCGCGGTTGATCACCGGGCTCCCCGAGTTGCCGCCGATGATGTCGTTGGTCGAGACGAAGTCGAACGGGGTCGAGAGGTCGAGGCGGTCGCGGCGCGCCACCCAGCGCGGCGGCAGCCGGAACGGCGGCTCGTTGTCGAACGACGCCGCGCGGTCGTAGAGGCCGTAGAAGGTCGTCTTGTAGGGCGCGACGGTGCCGTTCATCGGGTACCCCTTCACGACGCCGTCGGTGATGCGCAGCGTGAACGTCGCGTCCGGCGGCAGCGTCGTCCCGTAGACGCCAAACAGCGCCTGTCCGACGCGCTCGGCGTTCGCCGCCACCGCCGCGTTGAGCCGCGCCGCGCGCGCGGCGAGCGGGCGGTTCAGCTCGTACATCCGGCGGGCGAGCACGATCGCCCGGTCGGTGCTCGACGCGACCGCCGCCGCACCGCCCTCGACCAGGGCGCGCCGACCCTCCGGCGTCGTCAGCGTCGAGCCGCGCACGATCGCCGCCGCGGCGGCCTCCGGACTCCGCCCGCCGGCCAGCGCCGCGGCGAGGAGCGGGTCGCCCGCGGGGAGCGCCTTCTGCGCCGCGCGCAGATGCGCCGCGATCACGCCGACCTCGAATGCCGTGTCGATCGTCAGCGTGCTGGCGAGGAGCTGCTTCCGCACGCGCTCGATGCCCTCGCCCCGGTACGCCGAGAGGCGCAGCGAGTCGGGGCGCGCTGCCTCGGCGGGGAGCTGCACGATCTGTCCCGCCGTCTGCATCAGCAGCGAGCCGCCGAAGCCGAAGCCGTAGAAGCGCTGCTGGTCGTAGAAGGAGGCCAGCTCGCGCTGCGCCACTGCGACCTCGTCCCACGCCGAGCCGTAGCGCGCCTGGAGCTGCGGGTCGGCGGCGACGCGGCGGCGGAAGTCGGCCTCGAAGGCGCGCTTGCGGGCCATGATCGCCGAGTCGAGGAGCCCCGCCCGGTAGCCGGTCACCGCCTTGTGCGAGTTGGAGAGGCTGAACACGGGGTTCTGGTAGGCGCGCGCCGCCTCCGGACTCTTCGCCGAGAGCTCGCGGTAGACGCCGAGCTGCTGCTCGTAGCCGGCGAGCTGCGCCGGGTACTGCACGTCGCGCAGGTACTCCATCTGCGCCACCGTGTTGAGCCGCCCCGTGGAGCCCGGGTTGCCGGTGACGAAGACGAGATCTCCCTCGCCGGCGCCGCGCGCGCTCCACCGCAGGTAGTCGCGCGGCCGCAGCGGCCGGCCGTTCTCGTAGATGCGCAGCAGCGTCAGGTCGAGGTCGTAGCGCGGGTAGGTGAAGTTGTCCGGGTCGCCGCCGTAGAAGGCGATCCCCTCCTCGGGCGCCATGACGAGCCGCACGTCGTCGAACCGCCGGTAGCGGTAGAGCGAGTACATCCCGCCCTGGTACAGCGTCACGACCTCGCAGGTGAGCTTCGTCTGCTCGCCGCACTCCCGCTCGATCGCGGCGATCGCCGCCGCGCGCTGCTCGCCCTGCGCGGCGGGCGTCGCCGCCATGACGGCGGCGCGCAGGCGCGGCGTGACGTCCTCGATCGACTGGAGCTGGTCGGCGTGGATCGTCGGGCACTTCTTCTCGTCGGCGATCGAGCGTGCCGCCCACCCGGCCTCGATGTAGTTCGTGTCCTTCGCCGAGACGCCGGCGGTGCAGGCGCGGGCGCAGTGGTGGTTCGTCATCACCAACCCGCCGCTCGAGACGAGCGACGCCGAACACCCCGGGATGCGCACCGAGGCGAGCCGCACGCGGTCGAGCCACGCCTGGTCGGGGGTGAAGCCGTAGCGCGCCTTCCAGTAGGCGAGCGGCGGCGCGTCGAACGTCCACATCGTCCCGAACTCCTTGATCGGCCGCGCCGGGTCTATCGTCGCCTGCGCGCCGGCGTCCGTGCCGCCCGGCGCCGGCGTGGTCGCGACCGGCGCGGGGGCCGGGGACTGGCTCGCGGGCGCCGGCGCCGCGGCGGGCGCGGTCGCGCAGCCGGCGGCGAGGAGCGCGGCGAGGAGCGCCACGGCGAGCGTCGTCGTCGTCGTCGCAGCGGCGGCGGGCGCGTCGCTCCGCATCGGATGGCGGCGGAGGCGCGGCGGGAAGGTGGACATGGCTCTCTCTGTGCGTTGGGCCGGTGCGCGTGCGCGACGGCGCTCGCCGGCGGGTGGACGACGCGATCGGAGGACGATGGACCGGGACAGCGACGGAAGGACCATGCCGGGGCGCGCGGCGGCCGTGCGCCGGTGGCCGGAGGTGCACTGGCCGGTGGTCGCGGCGGGCTTCGCCTGCGCGCTCGCCGTGGGCGTCGTGGTCGCCCTCGTCGTACAGGCGACGGGCGACTGGGCGCGCGGGCTGGCCTGGGAGCGCGCGCTCCTGCTCTCGCTCGACACCACACTCCCCGCGTGGGCCGACGTGGCGCTCGTCGCCCTGCCGTGGTTCGGCACGAACTACACCCTGCTGCCGATCGTCCTCGCCGCCTCGGCGTGGCTCTGGTTCCGCACGCCGCACCGCGACGTCGCGCTGCGGCTTCTCGTCGTGCAGCTCGGTAGCCTCGCCCTGAACCTCGCCCTCAAGGGCCTCTTCGACCGCCCACGCCCGGCGCTCTGGCCGAAGCGCGGGCAGTTCGCGCTCGCCTCCTACCCGAGCGGTCACGCGATCGCCAGCGTCGCCGTGCTGCTCACCGTCGCCCTGCTCCTCCTGCGCGCCGGCCGGCGCGCGCTCGCCGCGCTCGTCGCCGCGTTCGTCCTCCTCTCCCTCTACTCGCGGCTCTACCTCGGCGTCCACTGGCCGACCGACGTCCTCGGCGGCGTGGCCGTGGGCTCGATCTGGCTCTGGGCGACGACGAAGGGGTTCGCCGCCGCCGAGCGGGACCAGAGTCGTTAGGCGGCGGCAGGAGCGGCGGGGCGCGTCACCGGCGCGGCGCCTCGCGCTCCGACGAGAACTCGGCGCCCGCCTCGCGGTGCCACTCCAGCTCGCCCGGCGTCGCCGGCCGCAGCATCAGGTCGAAGGCCAGCCAGAGCAGCTTCGCGAACGGGAAGAAGGCGAGGATGGCGAGAATCGCCACCACCGGCAGCCCGTTCTCCAGGAGGTCCCACGGCGTCGCGTCGGTGGCGAGCAGCATCACGAACAGCACCGCGTAGGTGAACAGGCCCACCATCACGAAGAGGATCATCATCGAGCCGACGAAGTAGTCGTGCTCGCCCCGCTGAAAGCGGAGCCCGCAGGTGCCGCACTTGACGCGCAGCTTGAACCAGCCGTCGAGCACCGGCCCCTCGCCGCAGTTGGGGCAGCGCAACACGAGCGCGCGTCCGAACAGCCGCGCCGTGCGCCCGAGGCTCGGCACCTCGAGCCCACTCCCGGAGTCCATCTCGTCGCGTCGCATGGCGTGCTCCCCCCTTCGAGTTCGGCCTACGGCCGCGAGGAGGCGCGAGCTGTCATCCCGGACAGGATCCGTCGCGTCGCCGCCGGCTGCTTCGTGCCGATCAAATCTACTCCCGCGTCGAGGAGCGCCGCGTAGAGCCGCGCGTCGGCCGGCACGTTGTGCACGCGGACCAGGACGCCCGGCGCATCCCGCTTCGCGGCGCGGAGGGCGGCGAGCCACCGACGACGGCCGGCGTCGCTCGTCCACCGCCTCCCCATCGTCTTGCCGTAGTCCAGGCTGAGCAGCCCCACGCGTTCGCCGGCCGCCGCGGCCGCGTCGTCGGGGCGTCGCAGGCGGTGCTGGAGCGAGGGCAGGCCGGCGTCCGGCCCCATCTCCGGCGCCGGCGGGTGCCACCCGACGAGCACGACGTCGACCGGCGCCGCGCCCCCGCCGGCGGTGGGCGAGAACAGCGCGCGGTGGCGGGCGAGCGACCGGAGCAGCGCGTCGTACGCCGGCCGCGAGCGCTCCTTGATCTCCACCGCGAGCAGGAACGGGCGCCCGTCCGCGGTGAGGGCGCCGCACCGCGCGACGAGCGCGGCGAGCGGCTCGAGGTAGAGCGCGTCGAGCGTCCCACGACCGCGCGCACGGCGGCGGTCGTGGCTCACGCGGAGCGAGTCGCCGACGAGGAAGACGTCCGCCTCGGTGCCGCGAAGACCGAGCGCGAGGGCGTCGGTGAGCGGGCGCGCGTTCTCGTAGTCGTTGTGCGCGTAAGCCGGCAGATCGCCGCGCGGACACGCCGGCTGCGCGCTCGCCTCGCTCGGAAGCGCGGCCAGCAGCGCCGTGGCCAGGACGCCCGCGGGGCGGCGCACTCGCCCTATCGCCCCGCGACCGGCTCGTCGCGCTCGCGGATCATGAGCAGCGCGCGTCCGTCGGGGGTGTCTACCTCGCCGACGGCGCGGAACCCGGCGCGCTCGTAGCAGCGGATGGCACGCCGGTTGGCCGGCGACGGGTCGGTCTGGATTCGCGTCACGGCGGGGTCCGCGAACAGCCGGCGGACGAACGCCCGCACCATGAGCGTGCCGAGCCCGCGGCCGAGCTGGTCGGCGTTCGCCAGGAACTGGTCTATGCCGCGCACGCCGGGGTCGCGCTCGTCGGGCCACCAGCCGCCGCCGGCGCCCATCGCGACGTACGACTGGATGAAGCCGATCGGGACGCCGTCGGCGAGCGCGACGTAGGGCTGCACGCCCGCCGCGGCGGCGCCCTCGGGGCCGTATTCCTCCTCCACGTCGGCGAGCGGCGGCGTCGGCGTCCACCACTCGGCGACGTGCGGGCGCGACAGCCACTCGTGGAGGAGCGGGAGGTCCGGCGCGGCCAGCGGCCGGAAGGAGACGACCAGCGGCGGGTCGGTCATCCCCGAAGTCTACGGCGCGGCCCTGCCGGCCGCAGCCGGACTGCTACACCGCGACGGCGCGCGACTGCTGCCGCGCCGCGATGGCGAGCGACGGCGTGAGGCGGGCCAGCATCGCGAGCATCGCCTCGTCCGCGGCGACGACGGCGATCGCGAGCGCGGCGTACGGGTTGGGCGTCTCGTGGAGCAGGGAAGCGGACGGGACGGGCATGCGGCCTCGCTGGGAGAGCGTCTCGGGCGGCGCCCGTGCGGCCCGCCCGCCAGATGGACGCGCGCCGCATCGCGGCGGCAACGGCGCCGCAACGGACCCGTCCGCTAATCCAGGCGCCGGCGCGGCGTCCGCGCCACGCTCATTCGCTCACGCGTCCGACGCCGACCAGCGCACCTGGAACTCGATCTCCTCGACGCCGCCGGCGCGCTCGTGCTCGACGTTGAACGCGGCGTCGGCCGGCACGCGCAGCCGCTCGCTCGCGACCTGGATGCTGAACGACTCCCGCGCCTCGATGGCGTCGGCGAGGCGGCGCAGCTTGGCGACGAACTGCGCCCGCGAGTAGGTGCGCTCGAGATCGCGCGCACGACGACGACGGCGAGTGGCCATGGTTTCGGCGGTGAGGGTTCGGTGCCGGTGCCCGCCGCCAAGCTGCGCCCCGCCGTCGCGGGCGGCAAGGCGTCACCGACGACCAGTGCGGCAGCTACGCGCCGACGCCGCGCCGCGCGGCGAGGCGGGCGGCCTTCTGCACGAGGTAGTCGCGCTCCGGCGCGCTCGCCGTGCGCTCGGCGG
>Ga0307415_100000630_pt1 | contig 15453 bp, 36 predicted proteins | sample DK1Cmetagenome_FD_204524 | JGI IMG/M metagenome (GOLD analysis project Ga0307415, IMG submission 204524) | Maize rhizosphere microbial communities from greenhouse at UC Davis, California, United States - DK15-C-2 | ecosystem: Host-associated > Plants > Roots > Rhizosphere > Soil | place: USA...
AATACCATCATAGGAGTACGTCCAATCTACCGATCCATCGGGTAGCGCAAGGAGCGGGTGATAATCGGCGAGGAGATAACCGCGCTCGGCCGCGAGGTCTCTGATGCGCGAATTCCAGTTGGTAATGTTTACGTTTCCGCGCTCAGCATCAACGCCAACGCCCCACACCTCATTCGGTGGGATCGTGCCGAGGATCACGCATGCACCGGACATTGCTGCGCGCTCAGCCATCGATATCACCGCATCCATCGATGGATCGTGGTAGATGCGGACGTCGTTCGTGCCAGCGAGGATGTGGACGACGGAAGGATTGAGAGACATCACCTCGTCGTCGAAGCGCGCTTCCATCAACTGGCTCCACTGTCCCGAGGCGCCGGCGTTCACGTACTCGCGCTCTCGCGGGAAAGTCCAGCCGGCCGTGATGCTATCCCCGATGAACACGACGGGGCCCGGTTCTGGAGCCTGCATGGGTGGTGGAGCCTGCACCGGCGTTGCCATCTGTGATTCTCCATCGCAGGCCGACATCAGGATCGCGATGGTGAGTAGCAGAAAGCGCATTATGTTTTGGCCCTCGACGCGGCGCGATATTGCATCGGATTTTGGACAGAGTGGCGGATTTTGGACGATCCAGATCCACCGATTGTTATAACTCATTGATTACTGGCGCCCCCGGCCGGAGTTGAACCGACGACCTACCGCTTAGGAGGCGGATTTTCGTTCGGTTGTAAGTTGTTGGTTGAAAGAAATAAATAACAAACACGCGTCCAAAATAATGCGCAATGCATCACGTTGTAACTGCCTGATTGGCCGAGATGCGAATTTGGATTTTGGACGCATTTAGACGCCGCTCTTGAGCTTCGTGACGAGTGCTTTCGCACGCTTCGGGAGGCGCCTATAAACCCGCTGGGTGAGCTTCACATCGCTGTGGCCCAGACGGTCGGCCGCCGACTGATCGTCGTCAGAATCGCTTGCTGATTTGGCTCGCAGGTCATGGAAGTGGAAGTGCTCAGTGAATCCGTCCTTCTTGCACTTTCGCATCAGCCGCTGCCACTGGCTCTGAAAGCCGTTCGGCGAGTAGGGCTTGCCCTGGCGGTTACAGATCAGCACCTGGCGCACCTGTGGCGACAGGCGCAGGATGGATTTCACAACTGCGCGCAGTTCGTCATTCCATTCGATCAGCTGTAGCTTGCCAGTCTTTCCACGCTCGAACTCGATGCCGTCGTCGGTGAGGTTGCGGCGCTCGAGCTTCCGGATCGTTCCTTCATCCATGCCGGCAAGGTACGCCAGGTCCATCGCGTAGCCGATCATCGGCTGAGCTCGGTCGCGGACGAACGAGAACGCGTCGTCGGTGACGTAGTGGTCTCGCGGCTTGGAGTCCGGGAATCGCAGCTTGTAGCAGGGGTTCTCGTGCGATATGACTCCGGTCTGACGGGCATAGGTCATCAGCACCGATAGGCATCGCACTTCCTTCTTGGCCTGTTCGATCTCGCCGCGCTTCTTCCAGTAGTTCCACGCGTGGTGCGGCTCGACGTCGCGGGGATGCATTGCCCCGAACACTGGCTCTAGCATCGACCATTCCTGGTGACGATTCTTCTGAGTCTTGGCTGCCTTCTTGTGCAGCTCGGCCAACTGGTACTTGGCCCAGAGCGCCGACATCGTTTCACTGGCGTCGGCCGACTGGACGATCGCGGCCCACGTCTTCAGCCCGTCGGGCAGCGGAATCCATTCCTCAGTGCCTGGCTTGACGTAGTAGAGCTTGCCGCGGCGCTGGTAGACGCGCGGCGGGAGGTGCTTATTCTTTTTGCGGTTGCGCCCCACACTAGCTCGCTTTGCGAACCTTACTGAAATCCGGCTCGGTGCGCTTCTGGACTTTCGCTGTCGTCAGACCGGCAACCGCTTCGCGCGGGACGCGGACCTTGTTCAAGGCGTTCAGGTAGAACTTGATGCCATTGTCACCCAACCATCGCGCCTGACAAGTAGGGCGCATGTACCCGGTCAGGTCGCGAAGCTCTTCGTCGGATAGCCAGGGCATCGTGGTCATAAAACTAGGTCAACCTTGACTATCCGCCACGGCCGTCCATGCGTCGGCCGGTGTTCGGCTCGACTTGCACGGCGCGGTCATCCCACAGCTCAACCATCCCGTAATCTTTGTGACAGGTGACTGGCAGTCGGACACCGAAATGTTTCTCGGTCCAATCCTGGATGTGTGCGCGGATCTCGTCGGCGCTCTTGCGGGCCTTGTTGCCGATGATCGTGTAACCATCGAACACGCGCGCGGTGAAGATCCGCACGTCTTTGCCGTCGGCCAGCCACTTACGCACTCGGAACGCCATGGCAGGCACTGGCTCGCCGATGTGTTCCTCGCCCTTCCAGCCATCGTATTCGGCGAGGGTTCCATCAAGATCAACAGCTATCCATCCGCTCATAGTTCAAAATCTCGATTGCAGTAGTGGCAGTGCTCAGTCGGTATATGGGTGAAGGAATCCGCGGGACTGAACGGGCCGCGATGGAATCCCAGGAAGCAGAGCAATTTTCGAAATCGATCTTTCATAGGTAGCACTCAGCAATTCAGAGAGCTTCTTTCGCGATCTTGCCAACGCCAGTGATCACGTGTCGCATGTTCGATGCGCTCACGCAGTCCAGGGATAGACCGGCATTCAGCAGTGCAACTTGGACGGCTTTAAAATCTGGCTCCGGAAACACATCCAGCGGATATGCATCCGACCACTGCGCTATCCTCTGAAGCGCCGATTCAAGCTTTTCGATGCGAGTATCGACCTCTTCGGAGTCGTACATTAGGCAGTACTCGTCTGCACCGTCGGTGCTATGAAGTACGTTCCCGTCTCTCACGTAGTACTGACGCATAGTCTTCTCCGTCACTCAGCCTTGCTCGCTGAATAGGCAATCTCGTAAACCTCAGTGCGGGCTTGATCTGCAGATTCGATTGCCGCCGACAATTCGAACGGCAGATACTTTCCCTCTGCCTCTCGCCTGATCCTCTCGACCGCATGGATCAGGTTTTTCAGTGACTGTCTTTGCGCGTCATTCATGGTCAGCCGCCTTGCCCTGAGCGAGCGTTTCTTTCACTGCGGACTCAGGCTCCGCACCTGCCTGGATCGCTCCAAGGATCTGCCCGATGGCCCAGAAGTGATGTTCACTACAGAAGATGGCGCGCGGGTCAGTCGGCGTGAACATCCGCTCGCAATCCTTCTTGGCGCACTTGCGTGGTTCTCTGTTCATTTCGTCTCGCTCACCATTAGTTCGCTGAGCGCTTCACTGTGCGCTGTGGCCGAAAGTACCAACTCACCAGCCGATTAAACTCCTTACGGCTGAAGGAAACACTCTGCGAGCTAGGCTCGCCGGCTTTCTGTCTCGCGATGGTCACTCGATCACCATCGGTGAGAATCCATCCGCTTGGGATGTTGAAGTTATCGGTGCGCAGCGAGCAGACCTCGTCGAGGGTCTTCGCGTGCGCGGGCGCCAGCATTTTCTGTTTCTTCATGTCGCTCTCTTCAACTATGCGTTGCTCATATCGCCATGCCGATCGTGGTCCGGCGTAGATCGTGCAACTCGACATACGCCGGATTCAGTTCGCATCCGATGAACTGTCGGCCCAGATCTGTCGCGACCTGTGCCGTTGTGCCGCTGCCGATGAACGGATCAAGCACGACATCGCCCGGACGTGATCCTGCAATGATGCAGGGCTGGACTAGCTCTCGCGGAAACGTTGCAAAATGAGCGCCACGAAAAGGCTTGGTGGGGATCGACCAAACCGTACGCCGGTTTCTCATTCCATCGAAATCTCGATAGCCAATTGGATGTGTGCGTGATCCAGCGCCGGTAGCTTCTTCCCTCGTCATCCTGGCGTTTTTCTCTCCACCGAAAGAATATGCATACCTCTCGCCGCTCGCCACGTCGGCCGGCTCTTTGGCGCCTTCGTAGTCGTAGAAGTACTTTTCTGATTTCGCCAGTAGAAACAAATACTCATGTGCTTTGGTGGGTCTGTCGGTCACGCTTTCTGGCATTGGGTTTGGCTTATGCCAGATAATGTCCGATCTCAGGTACCAACCATCCGCCTGCAGCGCAAAGGCGACTCGCCAAGGGATACCGATCAGATCCTTTGCTTTAAGCCCTGGAGTGTTCTTTAGGCTTCCAGTGTGCGTTCGTCCGAGCGCGTAGGCTTCTATCTGTCTTGCCTCCAGCATTGACGAACCTTCTAATCTCGAAGTTGCTTCACTTGCAGTGTTGCCGCGCGATTGTGCTCCCCATGATCCTGCGTAGCTGTCCCCGAGGTTGAGCCACAATGTGCCGTCATCGGCGAGCACATCGCGGACGAGCCGAAACACGGCGACCAACTCAGCCACGTAAGCCGATGGGGTTCGCTCAAGTCCAATCTGTGCCGCGTTCCGATAGTCACGTAAGCCGAAGTAGGGCGGCGAAGTAATGCACGCCTGCACGCGCACACCGTCCGCTGCCATCTTCGCAAGCAGATCGCGACAATCTCCGACATGAGTTTTATTGAGCCAGCTCATCGACGCAGAAATGTTCTAACGAGCCAGCGCTTGAACCGGGTGTCAGCATGGACAAGTTGCCAGCCATTCGACTGCGCTTTCCACGAAGGGTGGAACACGCCTTCAGCGAGTTCGAGCACGGCCGACTCTCCGCTGTACACGGCGCAGCGTTGATCATGCTCCGCGAAGATCCCATGGTTCTCAACGCGGGGCTCGCGAGGTTCTAATGATGGTCGGTAGAGCATTTCAGGTTCTCGAAGTGCTACAGGTGCTGGCGACACTTGCCGCAGCGAGGCGACTCGATCGGAAGTTCCTCCTTGCCGGCCTTGTTGAACACAGCGCGCCGGAACTCGTCGCACATGCGCGAAAGAGTCAGGCTGTCGAGTGAAGAGAGCGGGATCGCGAGCTGGTCGCGAGTAACGTCTGGATTCTCGCTCGGCCGAACGAAGTTCGGAATGCTGAATGGTTGCAGATCTATTTCGATTGTTGCTTTCATGGAGTCACTCCCCGGTTCGCAGTTGGACACGTCGAAGCCTCATCAGTGTGCAGATGCTTGTCGTAGTGCTCGCCGCAGTTACGGCACTGATGCCGATTGGACTCGGGTACGCCGCGCCAGAAGTGGCCGGGCGGAACTGCCGGCGCTTCCTGCACCCGCCGTGGCGATCGCTCGAACGCCTTCACGATGGAAGCCTCGGGAGCCGGGACCGTTTCCTGAGCGGGCCCTTCGCCGCCCATCAGTCTTTCGTACTGCTCTGACCCCGGTTCGTAGAACTGTCGCGCGACCCACTTGCGAGCCTCGACCAAGCCATCCTTCATCGCTGGATCGTTTTCGAGTTCGGCGATCAATTCTGAAAACTTGCGCATTACACTTCCTCTCCCAACCCGAGTCGATACTTGTTCCAGAATCCACCGACGCCAAGCGCACCATCGGAGTCGGTTATCTGTTCCGCGACCATGTCGAACCGATCCTTGTAGTAGTCGTCGGTCAACTGCGGCTCATAGCAGCGACTGAGTTGCTCCGGCGTCAGCAGGGCGCGCACTTGCTCTCGCGAGAGCGTCTTCCATTCGTCGCCGTCATTCGCGAGTGCCTGGACGTAAGCGAGCGCGATCCATTCACACTCGCTCTTCCCCCATCGCGAGCAGCTTGGGTTACCTAGCGCGGCGAAGTCGCTCGGCTTGTAGTTAGTCATAGACTATTTCCCTTCGTTGAGGTAGCTCGGTCGATAGCGGCATCGAGCGCTGCGCCGTTGTCCGCAATCAAGTATTCGAATTTGATGTTGATGCCCGGCGCTGGTGGCGTGTTTACGTACCAGCGGCGTTGATCACGCAAGAATCGGTAGCGCTCGGCATCCATGCGATCGCAGATTGGGCACGGGTCCGTGCAATTGGGATGCATGCCAGGCCCAGGGATCGGCGGTTGCGGTGAGCAGATCGCGCACGAACCGTCCTCTCGCTTGAAGTCGGGATCTTCGTGCTCGCCAGGACACGGTTCGGGAGCGTGACGTTTGTTCCAGTGCAGCCCGTTTTTTTGATCGGGCCCGCATGACACGCAATCCATGCACTGAACGTACTCAACCAGACCAAGGTCGCCGTCTCGGAACAGATACTTGTTGAGATTGGAACCGCCGCACCACGGACACGGCAATAGGTCCAACTTCTTCGATGGCACTTGCTCATTCATCGCTGCACCTGAATGCGGTGACTCGTCCGACCGCTGTGAAGTACTTGCCAGTGAATTCACGGTTTAGATACACGTCATCGGTGCACCGCTTGTCCGTCACACAGGACGCATAGCTATTAAGGTCGGCAAGCGCTAAGTAGCACTCGCGCGTTTTGTAGTCGTAGCCACAGCCACTGAGTAGTAGCAGGGCACAGATACTCAGGGACTTTGTCATGACAGCTTCCCTCGGATCAGATCGATACCTGCTATGAAGTCTCGGTAGTCATCGCCGCCAACGTTTACGTACTGAACAATGAAGTTGGCAGCCGTGCGCCAAGCATCAGCCCGAGACTTTTGCCAAGCAGAGATAGCCCGCTCATTTCGGAGGTCGCTAAGCTGGTCCATTGGCGGGTGTAGGCTCGGCTGTGCTGCCGCCTCGATAGCCTGCATCAGCTTTTCCAAGCTCACCTTCTCTTTGGGGAGCGTGACGTTTTGGTCACTCATCGGCCTAGCACCTCTTTGTCGATTCGCTTCAGCGCCTGTCGTGCATATAACGTCAAGCGCTCCGGCGTCGGTGCTGAACCACGCGGGCAGCCCTTGAGCACGCCGCCGGTGCGCTCACCCTGGTACGAGCATTCATTGCCGTACCATTTGAGCGTTTCGTAGATCAGGTCCATGAGGCGCTCTGGCACCGCATAGCTCTTCTCCTCCGAGGGAAGTTGCTCGTTCAAGTCGCGCCCTCCACTCGGTCGCAGTGCTGCATGTCGATGTGATGACTGATGCGAGCGTCGATGTAGTCCTTACGCCAAGGAATATCGGTCTCACGCATCGCGTGCTGTCGGAAGGCTTCATCCTTGGTCCACACATGCGCCTTGCGGATGTCGCACACATACCCGCGACGATCCTTGCCCCACCACAGCATCGAGTTGCCGACATGCTGACGTTTGTCCTGCATGTAGTAGAGCGGCTCGTCAGAAGTGGGCTGAGTAGGTTCGGTCACGACTGCTTCTCCAAGCCCAGATACTTGCGCCAGTGGACCTTTCCGATTTCGGTGAGGAAGCCCCACTCCTGCGCATTCGGTCCCGTGCAGAACAGCGTCCAGGCGGTTTTTCCGGTAGGAATCACAAGCCGATGCCATGAGTTAGCAGGGCGGAACAGAATTGATCCTGGGCCGTGCCATTGCGTCTCTTCACCGGCCTGCAATCCATCTTTCAGGATGGGACGCACCTCGAAATATCCGCCGCGCAGGATGATCGTCAGATAACTCCACGGATGGTCGTGCGGATGACGATCTCGATCACTTCGGCAGATGTGGTGGATGCGAGCAGCGAATCGCGGGTACGGCGCGCCCGCTGTCGAAATGCCATTGCCCTTGCCAAACCGGAAGAGCCAGAAACGCTCCATGTACAGCGAGCCGTCGTCGTCGTGGATCGGTGTGTAAGGCGTGCGCTTGGCGCGCGCGATCAACCAATCAACGAAGCGACTACTCAGAGTGTCGGGTGGAACTGGAGCAGGGGAGTTCACGCAACCACCTTGCGTGGGCGCTTCGGTGTCTGCTCGCGCACATGCTTGCGGATACGCAGCGCCCAGCGGTCAAGGCGGCTGGCGAGCTTCAACAATCGGTCGCGGTTTTTCTTTGTCATGCTGCTTCATCCTGTTTCAATCGCTCGTCAATCTCTGCCAACTGCTCGCGCTCGGTGCCATAGCAGGCGACGAACTCTCGTTTGTGAAGGGCGAGAGACGGTCCGTACACCAGGCGCATTTCACGGTTGCTCATGTATTCGACGCGCTCACCGCGGTGATGCCAGCCGCACATCGGGATCGTGGCGTCGTGCCCGCCGGAATGCTTCCGAGTCCCCTTGTCAGTCAGGTGATGGGCCTCGGTTCGTGATGGCTGCGCGATCTTCTCTTTCACGCAAGGTCCACACGGCATCGCGTGGATACGATCCAAGCGCAGCTGCTCGGCCTTCGTCGGCTTGCCGGTGCTATGCTGCACGAGTCATTTCCTCGTTCGGATCAGGGACGTAGATTCCCTTCTCCGCCATAGCTCGTTGAATAAAAGCCACGTGATCACCGAACTCGGTCGTCGTGAGTTTGGAACTGCGCCGAATCGGCTTGAGGCGCTTACGGCCGAGGCCCTCCAGCGTCTCCCATCCGAAGTGTTCTCCAAGGAAGTATTCGTGCAGATCATCGGCGTCCCATCCTGGCAGGTGCTGGAGAATCGTCGGATAGACGACGCCCCAGAGATAAGCGTTCTGTTCGTTGCTTCGCGTGCGCTTCCATTCGCCAATCGTGATCTTCCAGGCAGCGTCGCGGGGCAGGGCGGAGAGAAACCCGATTAGCTTCGTGAGGTTTCGCTCGGCCGCTCGCTGCAGAATGAACGTTTGCTCTTTCATGCCCGTGCCTCAAACAACTTCTTGAGCCTGCAGTACCGACGCTGCGCAGCCCGGTGAACTTCACGACCGCGCGGCGTCTTTGCGTAAGCAGCCCGCTGGGCGCGATACTTCGGCGTCGCCGATCGCCGCGACTGCTTGGCGCGGTAGTAGCGCCACTTCAACTCGTAGTTCTCGCGTGACTGCACGCGCTTGCATTCCTTGCAGGAATTCATCCGGCCGTCCCGATACGTCGGGTGCCGATAGAAGTTGCGGAGCGCCAGCACGCGGCCGCAGTCCTTGCAGGGCTTGCGAGCGTGAACTCTCATGCGGTGTGCGTCTCGCCGCGGTTCAGGCCGATCTTGAGATACTCCTTGAACTTACCTTTCTTGATGACGCCTGCTTTGGCTAGGCTGTCGAGCACGCGCATGTAGCGTTCAGGGAAGGGATTCAGGAACTCGGCTTCGTAGTTCCGCAGATCCTCGGCAATGGCGTACTCGTCCTTGTCCTGGTTAAGCAGGTCTGTGATAGCGGCCACGTGCTGCATCTCCTCGATGTCGCTTACGTTTGACGTGTCGCCACGGGGATCGACTCGTGTAGCGGTCACGACAACGGCCTCGGGCTCAGCCTCGACGATTCGCTCAGCCTCATCTGGGTCGTAGATGCCACCGAAGCCGAACGCGATACGGGCGCACTGGATCATTGCCTTATGGCGCAGCATGCGGCGGGGGTGTGACTTCCAGGGGCCCGTGTCACGCTTGCACTCGCTCATCCATTCCTTCGCGGAGATGGGGTGCGCGCGGTCCTTCCGATGGATCGTGCATTTGATCCACTTGCCATCCTCGTCTTCTTCGAAGTCCATGCCGTCGAAGTTGGGGTGCGTGTTGATGATGCGCGACCACCCATCAACCCCGACGACGGGGACGATGCCATGGTTGCGGTCCGGGAACGCATAGATCTCTTTCGTCCATGGGTTGAGGCCGTGCTGCTCGGCGACGACCAGCAGCGCCATCATCTGCTCGTTGCTGACGTCACCCTTGAACGCGGTGGCCTTCAGCGTCGTGAGCATCTTGTTCGGGTCCACGCCGAACCGGTTTGCCATCCGGCTGACCAGCGACTTGTTCTCTTGAAACTCTACGACTGCGCTCATTTGCCAATTCCTTCCGTAATCGTTTGCTGCGTTCTGCGTCGATCTCCATCTTCTGGAGCATCAGTTCAAACGCGTCTGGTGGTTCGTCGCACATAGTCGAACTTCACGCTGTTCCAGGTGCGGGGCTTCTTCGGCGGTCCAAGCCACCATTGCTTGAATCGAGATCGCAGCGACAGGCGCTCGGCCATCGGCGGCGCTTGCTCGATGGGCTCACCGAGCTTTGCCTTCACGGGGAATCGGATGATCGTGCTCACTTGGCAATCTCCATAAGAAGCTTGGCGTTCTGCTCGAGGAACATGCGCAAGCCAGGTTGCTGCGGACTGCACGCCTCGGCGCGCTCCTGATTCATCGTGGCCTGTATCAGCGCTTGCAGTCGCAGATCGGCCGAGATGGTCTTTGGCTCCTCACGAAACGTGTCTGCGTTGGCGGCGCTCAAGGACTTTCTCCTGCGATGACTAGGCGGCTCGGCTCTTGCCTTTCCACTCTTCGTCCTTCTCGATCGTCGCCTTGAACATCAGGTTGCCTTGGACATGGAAGCAGACGATGCCCTCGGGCTTCATGAAGCCAGGCGCGGCCGTCGATCCGATTGCCTTGAGTTCATTGAGCGCGCGCGTAGCCACACTGAATGACTCATGCGCTTCTCCACGGACGAGCACGGGAACGACGTGGCAGCACGCAGGGCGAACAGCTGGGTCTTCCCATCGGCTCACGTTGAACAGCGAGAAGCGCTTCTCTGTGAGTCCGTAGCCGCGTTGGATGCCTTGGCCCCACCACTCGCCGAAGTGATGGCCTGGACCAAGCATCGCCAATTCGGCTTGATGCTCCTGGACCCAACGCGCGAAGCCGAAGTTGTCATCGGACGGCGTGATGACCCGCGAGCGCGACTGAGCGCCCACTGCATAACCGCCTGCGCCGTCGTCCACCACAACCACGGCGGCATTCGTGCCATCGATCTTCTCGGTGATGATCACTTCGCGGTTGAGGCGAGCGATCTTCGGGAATTCTTTGAACTCGATCATTTGGATACTCCAGTCCGTTCGTGAACTCAGCTCTTGATGCCGTGCTTGTCGCGCAGGTGGTCGGCTAGGCCGGTTTCCTTCACGCGCCGCTGACACTTCGGGCAACTGACCTTGGTTTGGCTCGGTCGCACGTAGTCGGGCATCGTTAGGAACTCCCGCCTGTCCTCATGGCACGAGGCGCAGTAGCGAGGTACGCCATACGATTCACCTTCGAGATACACGCCGCAGCCTTCGCACAGCGTGCCGTCCAACATCATGTCTGCTACGTCGCCCATTGCTCTCTCGCTCTATTCCTGGCTCTCGGCCGTGAAGAATCGATCCCCTTCGCCGGTCGGCTGCACTGACATGTGATCGAAGCCAAGCTCGTCGCCGAGCGCCTTCCAAGCACGATTCGCGTTCTCCTGCGGTGATGAGATCGGGCCGCAGTTCAGCGCGATCATCGGAACGGCCCTGCTTGCCGACAGCAAGATGTCGAGCTGGCTCTGTGTCATTTCGTATCGCTTACGCATTGCGACTTCCTCTTGATTTGAGAGTGCTACTCGGCCGCAGTGACGACGAAGTGCTCGATGTAGTCAGCGGCTTCGATCGGTGTCTTGGCATTTCCACAACCTTCGCCGCCAAAGAGTTCTAGAGCTTCCTCAGCAGATATGCCGAAGTGCTCCAGAAGCGGAGGATCGTCGTAATCCAAGCGGTCATAACCGCGTTCGTCATCGTGTACGCGATACTCAACGGAGAAGTAGTCGTCCTCCCGGACTTTGATGACACAAAGTTTTTGTAAGTCAGTTCGGAACGCGTAATGCCCAAGGGCACATGCCGGGGTTCCGCAGTCGTTGACGTAGTCGGTCATGTGGAAGTCGTTGGGGTTCGCTGATTCCCGCAGGGCCTTAGCGACATTCAGCAAGCGTTCTTTGTTCATGACGTAGCACTCTCGATCTGGCGGCTGTTACTTCTGCTCAACTGCGAACAGCGCAGCGTAAGCGGCATCAAAAACGGGCTTCACGGATGGAAATTCGAAGCTGACCTCTTGAAACGAACCGTGCCGTTGGCACTCATTGAGTAAGCCTCGCAGCCCATCCACTAGCTGCTTATGCGTGGCTCGCAGCCGATCGAGTTCGACAGCCGCTTCGTACGGGTTGTCGAGCACGTACTTCATGATTTCGTTGTGCTCGTCCATCATCGCGGCTCCCAGTTATCGCGTGCGTCGTTGATCCACTGCTCGATGAGTGCACCGAGCTCGTTGCAGTTCTCGTGCGTGAACAGCTGCAGTTCGTCTTCCAGAATCCGGCTCGCGGCGTCGTAGTAGCGCGCGCGGCAGGTCACGGGAGAGGGAAGACTGGCCTTGGCAGCCCCAAGGCCAGCGGTGGCGCCATCAGACTCTCCTGCCGGAGCGGAGCTAATACGGTTCCGGGGTGACTGCGGGTCTGAGGGCGTGGGGGAACTTGTTTTGAACTGGTCCTGCGCGAACTCATACAAGTCGGCGTAGGGCAGGCGATCTGGGTCTTCGCCGCTCGCGAATGCGGTATCACGCCAAAAGTTCATCACGAGGTCGGCGTTGATTGAGATCCACGCCTTGTATGTTTCAGCCCGCGCGTACGAAGGCCGAATCAAAGGACGTTGAGTGATCTGGGCGAGGGTGTTCATGCCACCTCCCGCAGGTCGAGTTCCTCGCGCGTGATGACAGTCGGCTGGCCGGCAACGCAGTAGATGACCCAGCGCTCTTCACCGCGGAACCAAAACTTGCGAGTGATGCGGCCCATTTCTCTCTCCACCTGAGCGGTGCTGCTCGATGGAAAGAGTCTCTACCAGGGGTAGATGGATGTCAACACACAGTAGACACTAAATTGCTACCGAGCGTTGTTTTCGCGCAAGGCGATGCACCACGGATCGTGGTTGTGGCAGGCACAAAAAGCCCGGCACAAGGCCGGGCTATGTTGTTCCCCTGGGGTTGTCTTTTCGTGTGGTGAGCTGGCCCGGGGAGCTGGGCCGCTGCTGCTCTAGAATCTAAACATGGCTCCCACGGAAACGACGCGAACGTCCGTCCCATCCAGTTCGGCGCCTTCGTACTCAGCGCGCAGACCAAATCGCGGTGTGAAGTGGAGCGAGCTGCCTATTCCCCATCCGAAGTCGGTGCCGTCGTTCTCTGCGGTGAGGGTGATTCGGCCGTCGGTGGCGCTATTCTCAGCTTCCCATGCAATGGCGCTTAACCGCAGATAGGCTTCCCAGCGATCGCTGATTGGTACCTGCCATAAAGCAGAGGCTTGGATCGCGCTTGAATCAGATTCAATGGTGACGCCAGCTATGGTGTCGCTGGGCGTGCCGCCGTCGTTATACGAAACCTCCAGCGAACCATACTCATTGAAGCGATAGCCGCCGAACAGCTTGTACCCGGTATCGCTTGCCTCAATCTTATAGCCGGCGACATTGTCTTTTAAGGTGGCCTCTCCAGCGCTTGCCCCTGCATAAAAGCCGATCCTTGGCTCCTCGGCAAGGGCCGGCAGGCACAGCAAAGCTAACGTCACTCCCGTGGCCAGTTTCTTGATCATTTAGAACAACTCCCAAGTACCACCTCGAGGTGGTTAAACGGATTTTCTTGCTGGTCCGTTTTTCGACTGCGCCCTTCGTTGTTCTTCTTAGTAGGACGCCATTCCTCATTCTTTAGATCCGGTCTTGCTGGGCTCTTTGCTTAAGGATGCCAAGAGCTCATAAATGGCGGCGCGCGCCTCGGCGTTGGGCAGGTTTTCGAACATGCGTGCGACGATTGCGCCGCGTTCCGTATTCACGCGGTATTTGCCCTCGGCCTCAGCCAGGCCGGCTTCACCACCATAGGTCAATTTGACGAGATCGCCAAAATCGTACCCGTATCGGTCTCCAAACTTCCGCAGACGCTCCGCTGACGGCTTAGAGCCACCATTGCGGTACTTGTCCACCATAGCTCGGGAACAACCCAGAACCTCCATAGCTGTCTGAATAGATAGGAACCTACCGCGGATCATGCGCTCGAGCAGATCACCGAAGTCGGTCGCTAGCTTGATGTCTATCATCGGTAGACAGTAATCCCGTATATCGCATTGGCTCAATGCATGCCTACTGTCGGTTGACATATGCAAACCGAGGGTAGATATTCCACGCATGGAGACATCTATTGATCGCGCCGTTAGGGCAAGTGGTGGCCAGCGAGCATTGGCTAGAGCGCTGGGCATATACCCGCAGGCGGTGAACAAGTGGGTCAAGGCGCAGCGAGTACCCGCTGAAAGGGTGCTGAAGCTGGAATCTATATCTGGTGTATCTCGCCACGAATTGCGTCCTGACCTGTATCCCGTTGAACCCCAAAAGCCATCTGCAGTGAGAACTCGCAAGGTGGGCTGATCACCTTTCGTCTTCGCCATCATCGCCCCCTTTTTTTAGATAGACCCGGAAAGAACCGGAAACACATGGTTACTGCAGTTTCCAAGCTTCAACTGAAGATGGATTTTGAGCCTGGTATCAATGAGCAATTTCGCACGTTGAAACAGTGCGTTGCGGCTTGTGTATACGGATACCGAGGTGGGCTCGGTGCTGTTGCCGCGGCATGTGATGTCTCGCCGTCCGCGCTGTCGCGGATGTTGAACGATAACGAAGATGACCCGCGCCACCTGCCGATCGACTTCCTGACCAAGATCATGGAGACGACTGGTGACATTCGGCCGCTGCAATGGCTCGGCGGAAAATTCATTCCTGATGAGGATACGCGCCGTGATATGGCGCTTGCCCGACTTGAGCAGCTCCTTCCTGGGCTTGTTTCTGATCTCGCAGAGATCAGGGGCAAACGTCGATGACTGCATGTATAGAGCACACGCGCACCATCCGAGAGATTGGTGGAATCGCGGGGGCCGGTGGGAACCTTTGCGCCCGCTCATCCGTGAAAGTTAACCTGAGATATGTTTGTAGTCCCCTTGCCGTCGTACCGCAAGAGTTTCCCACTAGCGGAAACCACGCAGGGCTAACGACCGTCGTATGTGATGCGACGTCAACGTCATCGGGGCTTTGCCTAAAACCGAAAACATCCCCGACAGTTTTGCGAATGGCGTCACGCATTTGCGCCGTTTTGTCGTTGCGCGCTGCAGACCTTGTATCAAAAGTCGTAGCAGTTGCTCGGTCAATTCTTTCCTCGCAGTCCCCATTTGCCGCGGCCAAGTCCGCGGCGTTTTTTTGAGGTGAGGTCATGAGCTGCAAAGACACTCAAAACGACCGCCTGCTCGCTGAGTTCAAAAAGGGCAAGCGCCTCTCGATGAGGCAGATCCTCACCGGGCTGCACATCAACAATCCCTGGGCCCGCATCTCTGAACTTCGCAAGCAACACAACATCGACGATGACTTTGTAACCACGAAGGGTGGGGCTCGCATCAAAGAGTACTGGTTGGTTCAGCGGAAGCGCGCAGCGTGATCAACCCCGAGGCACACCTGTCCGACGCCGAGCTGGAACGTCTGATCGACTTCCAGCACGGGCTGCTCGTGACATCGATCACGCCGGCCGAGCATACGGCTGCATGGGAAGAGATGAAGCGCCTGATTGATATGCGCTCGCCAGAGCGTGTCGAGCAGATGGAACGCGAGATCGGAATCAGAAAATAGATGCGCGCGCGTAACGTGAAACCATCCCTCTTCAAAAACGAACTGCTTGCGATAGCAGACCCGATTTACACAGTCGTGTTCGCAGGGCTGTGGTGTTTGGCGGATCGCCGCGGTCGGTTGGAAGACCGTC
>Ga0307415_100000631_pt1 | contig 15450 bp, 16 predicted proteins | sample DK1Cmetagenome_FD_204524 | JGI IMG/M metagenome (GOLD analysis project Ga0307415, IMG submission 204524) | Maize rhizosphere microbial communities from greenhouse at UC Davis, California, United States - DK15-C-2 | ecosystem: Host-associated > Plants > Roots > Rhizosphere > Soil | place: USA...
CTCCTTGAACACGACGAGGTGGCTGCCGCCGGCGAACGCGGTGTCCTTGCCGCTCGGACCGGCCGGCGCGAGCGCCGTGCCGATCTTCGACTTCAGCTCCGGCTTCGTCTGGATGATCGAGTTGTACGTCCAGCCGCCCGCGATCAGCATCGCGATGTCGCCGTTGATGAACGCCTCCTGGGCGTCCGGCTCCTCCCAGCCGATCGCCGCCTTCGGCGTGTAGCCCTGCTTGTAGAAGCTCGTGTAGTAGTCGATCGCCTGCACCGCCTCGGGCGAGTCGACCGCCGCCTTCCACGAGTCGCCGTCCTGCGTCGCGATCTCACCGCCGGCCTGCCAGATCGTCGGCAGGTAGTAGTGCTCGGTCAGGCCGTTGAGCGCGATCGGGTAGATCCCGCCGCCCTTCTGCTTGATCGCCGCGGCCGCCGCCTTGAGCTCGTCCCAGGTCTTCGGCGGCTCGGCGATGCCCGCCTTCTTGAACACGTCCTTGCGGTAGATCAGGGCGCGGGCGCCGGCGTACCAGGGCTTGCCCCACACCTTGTCGTCGAGCGTCGCCGCGTCGACGAGCGAGGAGACGTACTCGCCCGCGCCGCTCGACGGGACGGCCTCGAAGGCGCCCTGGTCGGCGAACTCGGGCGTCCACGTCGTTCCCATCTCCGCCACGTCGGGCACCTTGCCGCCCGCGATCGCGGTCGTGAACTTGTCGTGCGCCTGCGCCCACGGCACGAACTCGATCTTCACGTCGGTGCCCGCATGCTTGGCCTCGAAGTCCGTGGCGTAGCCCTTGAACACCTCCTGCAGCTTGGGCGAGCCCGGATCCATGATCCAGGTCGTGACCGTGCCGGACACCTTGCCGCCGGCCTTGGCCCCAGTGCCCTCGTCGTCGTCGGACCCTCCGCATCCGGCCACCGCCAGTGCGCCTGCCAGGACGCCTGCGGCGAGCCATCTCAGCCCCTTCATCGCTCTCCTCCTCGTCGCCCACCCGCATGGATGGGATGATTTGAGGCGTCGTCCGTTCGCAGCGGGCGACGCTGACGTGCGTTGCAGTTCGCCGGCCGCCGATCCGATCGGCGGCCGGCGCTTGTCTCTCAGCGCAGTGCCGGTCGCAGCTCGGTCACCAGCCGGTAGCGGTCGCCCCGGTAGAGGGACCGCACGTACTCGACCACGTCACCCCCTTCGCTCTCGGTCGTGCGCTTGAACAGGAAGGCCGGGCTGTGGACCGGGACGGCGAGCATCTCGGCCTCGTCCTCGTCCAGCACCGTCGGCTCGATCGTCTGGACGCCGGACGCGATCACGATCCCGTGGCGCTCGCGCAGCAGCGTGTAGAACGAGTGCTCCTCGAGGTCCTCGCGGCGCAGGTCCGGCAGCAGCCGGCGCGGCACGTGCAGGAACTCGATCGCCATCGAGACGTCGTCGGCCAAGCGCAGTCGGCGGATCGCCCAGACCTCGGCGACGGGCGAGATGCGCAGGCGCTGGCCGAGCTTAGCGCCGGCGCTGATCGGCTCGAACGAGATCACGTGGCTGCCGGCGCGCATGCCGCGCCGCGCCATGTCCTCGGTGAACGACGTCATCGTCAGCGGGAGCGCGATCTTCGGCTCCGACACGTAGGTGCCGCTGCCGTGGCGCCGGCGCAGCAGGCCCTCGCGGACGAGCTCGTCGATCGCGCCGCGCAGCGTCGGGCGCGAGACGCCGAGCTGGCTCGCGAGCCGGCGCTCGGGCGGGATCGCGTCGCCGACCGCGAGCTCGTCGAGCAGCCCGAGCAGCTCGTCGCGCACGTGCGACTGCTTGCTTCCGCGACCGTTGCCCTCGCTGATCACGGCCGGCAGCCTACACAGTGGTCAACAAGTGGTCAAGACCAATTTCAACCAGTTTTCAAGTCGGAAGACGGCCGCGTAGCGTCTAGGTCTCGAGCGCCGGCCGGAGCGCGCCGGCGGTGGCCTCGAGCAGCGCGCGCCCGGCGGCGGCGTCGACGCGGCGCGCGAGCATCACGATCGCCAGCGTGACGTCGTCCTGGGCGGCGGCCAGCGCCGCGCGCGCGGCGTCCTCGTCGCAGCCGGCCGCTGCCATGCAGACGCGGGCCGCGCGGTCGCGCAGCTTGTCGTTGGCCACGCGCATCGACGTCATCAGGTCCCCGAGCGTGCGCCCGCGCCGCACCATCACCGCCGTCGAGAACGCGTTCAGCACGAGCTTCTGCGCCGTGCCGGCCTTCAGCCGCGTCGAGCCGGAGATCGCCTCCGGCCGACGGGAACCTCGACGACGAGGTCGGCGCGGCGCGCCAGCTCCGAGCCGACGACCGACACGATCGCTCCGCGCAGCGCCCCGGCGGCCGCCGCCGCCTCGAGCGCGCCGAGCGCGTAGGGCGTGCGCCCGCTCGCCGACACCGCGATGACGACGTCCTCGGCGCGCGGGCGCAGCGCGCGGACCGCCGCCGCGCCCGCCGGCGCGTCGTCCTCCGCGGCCGCCTCGGCTGGCGAGCCGGCCGGGTGCTCGGCGCCGGCGACGAGCGCCACGACGCCGCCGGCGGGAACGGAGAACGTCGGCCCCCACTCGGTCGCGTCGACGAACGCGAGCCGCCCGCCGGAGCCGGCGCCGGCGTACACCACGCGCCCGCCGGCGTCGAGTCGCTCGGCGACGGCGTCGGCAAGCGCCGCAATCGCGGGCTCGGCCGCCTCGACGGCGGCGAGCACGTCGCGGTGGCCGCGCACGACCGCGCGCACGACCTCGATCGTCGGCCGCAGGTCGAGGTCGGCCAGCGCGCCGGTGCGGCCTTCGGTCTCGAGCTCGCCCAAGCCGCCGGTCATCGCGAGCGAAGGTAGGCGGCGGCCTGGCGACGGACGAGGCGCTCGAGGTCGCCGAGCGCGATGTTGGCGTCGACGAGATGCAGCCCCCACGTGGCGTCGGGCACCGCGTTGAGCGCGGGCGCGCCGCCGCGCGGCGTGATCTGCAGCACGTGGGCGCCATGGTCGGACGAGCAGCGGGCCGAGTAGCTGCCGGGGAACGCCAGCCACGGCGTGGTCGACGCGGGCCGGGTGAAGCCGACCGCCTCGGTCGCGAGCCCGATCAGCGTGCCCGGCTCGAACGGCGCGCGCGGGAAGACGGCCTCGACCATCGCCTCCCCGCCGCCGAGCGCCGCCGGATTCGTGCACAGCACCTCGAGCCCGGGCTCGATCGCGCGACCGAAGCGCGCGTCGGGCGGAACCGGCGCGTCGAACGTCGAGAACGCGACCACGCAGCCCAGCTGGCGATCGGAGCGGCATGCGCGCACGTGGCGGAAGTCGCCGCCGGCGTCCCGGCCCCGGCGCACGGTCACGTTGCCGCCCAGCAGGACGCCCGAGACGAGCCGCCGGCGCAGCTTGCGCCGCGGGTCGATCTCCTCCCTGATCAGCCGCCGCAGCCAGAACGTCCCCTGCGAGTGGCCGATCAGCACGACGCCGCGGCCGCGGTTGTGGTGCCTCAGGTACGCGCGCCACGCCGCGCGCACGTCGCCGTAAGCGCGCTCGGTGATGTCGATGATCGCCGGAGTCAGCCCGCCCGCGAACAGCCCGTTCAGCGTGAGCTGCCTGTATACGGGCGCGTAGATCCGGCAGTCGCGCGAGTAGCGCGCCGCCTGGTAGAGCGCGATCGAGCGCAGCTCCGGGTCGATTCTGCGGCTCGCCTGAAGGGTCGGCTGGTCGCTTACGGTCGGGTAGACGTAGAAGCAGTCGACCCTCGGCCGCCGCCGGTCGATCCGGTCGATCCCGAGCCGCTGGCCGGTCGGCGAGAACCGCGTCGTGTCGAGGCCCGGCTTGCACGGGTTCGCTCGCATCCCCGGCTTGCACAGCCACACCGTCTTCGCGCCGGCCGCTGCGGGCGCCGCCGCCGGCGCGGCCGCCAGGACGACGGCGAGGAGCAGCGCGCGCGGGGTGCCCATGGCGCACACCGTAAACCCCCCGCGCAGCGCACTGGCTCAGCCGCCTCACCCAGACGCCGGGAGCGCGCCCGCCGCCCCGGAGCAGTCATACAGGCCGTCGACGCTGCCGACCGGCGTGCACGTCTGACGCACGGCGGCCATCACGGTGCTGCTGCCGGTGCGCCCGTCGTTGGGCATGCCGTCGCCCTCGCCGTCGGTGAGCACCCAGCGGATCGTGCCGTCGGCTACGCGCTGCGCGAGCCACTCGACGCTCACCTCGCTCTCGCGGCCGGAGAAGCCGCCGAGCGCGGCGACGTCGGCGCCCGAGCGCAGGACGGCGCCGGCGGCGCCGTTCTGGCTCGAGACCGCGACGGTGCCGCCGCCGTGCGCCTTCGCGTAAGCGATCGCGGCGGTGAGCGCGGCGTTGCCGCCGAACATCCCGCCGGCGCCGCCGCCTGGGCCGCCGGCGAGCCCGCCGGGAAGCGCGCCGCCGCCGCTCGCGTCCGCGGGGCCGCCGGCCGGGAACGTGCCGCTCGTCGCGTGGCCGAGCGTCTGGACCGACCACGCCGCGGGGGCGAGCAGGAGCGCGGCGAGCGCCGCGGCCAGCGCGGCTTTGCGCAGCCGCGGCGCGCTCGCCGACGCCAGCGTCGCGGCCGCGAGCACGCAGGCGGCCGCCATCACCGGCGCGACCGTCTCGAGCTCGCCCGGCAGCTTGCCGAGCACGGCCAGCTCCGTCGCCATGCCGGCGACGACCGCGGCCGGGGCGAGCATCCTCCCCGTCCGGCCCGCGCCAGCCAGCTGCGCCGCGCCGGCGCCGACGAGCGCGGTCGTGAACGGCGCGAGCAGCGAGACGTAGTAGGGGTGGAAGATGCCCTGGGCGAAGCTGAAGGCGACGGCGGTGACCGCGAACGCGCCGCCGACGGCGACCACCCAGCCGGTGCGGGCGTCGACCCGGCGCAGGCGGGTCGCGGCCACGAGCGCGAGACCGGCGACCAGCGCGAAGCCGAGCAGCCAGCCCGCCTGCCCGCCGAGGCTCGAGTCGAGCAGCCGCAGCACGCCCGGATCTCCGCCGAACACGCCGCCGCCGGGACCGCCCATCCCGGCGGGCCCGCCGCTCTGGCCGCCCAGCCGTCCGACGCCGTTGTAGCCCAGGATCAGCGAGACGATGCCGTTGTCGCTGGTGCCCGCGATCCACGGGCGCTCATCCGCGGGTGTCAGCGCGATCAGGGCGGGCCAGACGCCGCCGACGATCACCATCGCGACGCCGCCGGCCAACAGCTGGCGCAGCGCCGCCGCGCGCCCGCCCGGCGCGACCCACAGGTACGCGGCGACGCTGGCGGGCACGACCAGCAGCGCCGCCGCCATCTTCGTCTCGAAGCCCAGGCCGACGGCGATGCCGGCGAGCACGAGCCAGCGAGTCCGGCCCTGCTCCAGCGCGCGCACGACGCACCAGAGCGCCGCGACCGAGCAGAGGACGAGCAGCGCGTCGGGGTTGTTGTGGCGCGCGATCGCGACGCTGATCGGCGTCAGCGCCAGGACTAGCCCGGCGACGAAGCCGCCGGCCCGGCCGAAGCGCCGGCGCACGAGGTCGTAGACGAGCGCGACGGACGCGACGCCCATCAGCGCCTGCGGCACGAGCATGCTGAGCGAGTCGAAGCCGAAGGCCTTGACGGAGAGCGCCTGGACCCAGAGCGCGAGCGGCGGCTTGTCGACGGTCATCACGCCGGCCGAGTCGAACGACCCGTACAGGAACGCGTGCCAGTCGGAGCTCATCGCCCGGACCGCCGCGCTGTAGTACTCGTTCGCGAAGCCGTTGCGCTGCAGCGCCCAGAGGTTGAGCAGCCCGGCGACGCCCAGCAGGGCGGCGAGCTCCGGCCGGACGCCCGGGACCGAGAGGGCGAGGCGGCGCGGCGCGCGGCGGGCGGCCTCGATCGGGATCGAAGTCATGCGGGCAGCGTCGGCGCAGGGGCTCGGAGGCGGCCGAGCGGCGCCTGGGAGTTTCCTGAGCGCGCGGACTCAGGAAGCTCTCAGGCTGCCCCCAGCGTGCTCCCGGCCGGCGCGCGCACGATCGGATCCATCACCGATCGCAGGAGGAACCGATGGATCACCGATTCCGCAAGGTCGCCGTCTTCGTCGGCGCCGCCACCCTCGCGGGCGGCGTCGGCGTCGGCGTCGCCGCTCAGGGCAGCGACACGGCCGGCACGCAGACGGCGCTGCGCCAGCGCGCCGGTGCTCCCGGCCGCCCGCGCGGCATGGACGTCAGCGCGCTGGCGGAGAAGCTCGGCGTCTCGACGGCCGAGCTGCAGGCCGCGCTCGCGGCCGCCCGCCCCTCCGGTGACCGGCGAGACGGGGACTTCGGCGCGCCGGCCGGCGCCGGCGGCGCGGATCCGATCGCGGCCGCGATCGCCAAGCGGCTCGGCGTCTCGACCGCGAAGGTGCAGGCGGCGCTCGAGGCCGTGCGGCCGCGCGACGTGGAGAGTTGATCCGCAATGACGAGCCCCCCTTCCCGATTCCGCGCGCGAGCGCCTCGCCGCGCGCGCACGCCGGACCGCCCTGATCCGGCGCCGCGTCCTCGTCGCCACGCTCGCCGCGTTCGCGCTCGCCTGGGGCGTGATCGCGTTCGACGGCTCGATGGGCACGTCGACGACGACCGCGTCCGTGTCGTCCTCGGACGGGGCGGCGTCCACGTCCTCGAACGCGAAGTCGTCCCACGACACGCCGTCCTCGTCCTTCGGCGACTCCTCGGCGGCCGTCACCACCGCGCAGTCCTGAGCCGATGGACTCCGAGCACATCTTCTGGATCACCAGCCGCGCGGCCGGCGTCGTCGCGCTGCTCGCCTCGAGCGCCGCCGTCGCGCTCGGCCTCCTGATGAGCGGGCGCGTGCTCAGGGGCAGGACGGCCCAGCTGCGGGTCAACCACGAGGCGCTCGCGCTCGCCACGATCGCCGCACTCGTGGTGCACGCCGGCGCGCTGCTCGGCGACAGCTTCCTCAGCCCGAGCCTGGCCGACGTGACGATCCCGCTCGTCAGCGGCTACCAGCGCCTCTGGACGACGACCGGCATCGTCGCCGGATGGACGCTGATCGTCCTCGGCCTCTCCTACTACGCGCGCGTGCGGATCGGCGTCGCGCGCTGGCGCCGGCTGCACCGGTTCACGGCGCTCGCCTGGGTGCTCGGCGTCCTGCACGGGCTGTTCGAGGGAACCGACGCCGGGACGCCCTGGTTCCTCGCCGCGGTCGCGGCGGTCGTGCTGCCCGGGGGCGCGCTGCTCGCAGCGCGGCTGGCGCAGACGCCCGCCGCGCCGGCCGTCCCGCGGCCATGAGCCGCGAGGCGGTCGAGCGATTCGAGTGCTTCGGCGGCAGCTGCGAGGTTCGCGTGGGCGTGGCTCAGCCCCCGCGGCAGCCGCGCGCGCACGGCAGCGGCTGCTCGACTGGCACGACCGCTTCGCGCTTCACGCCGGACAGCGAGCTGTCGCGCCTCAACGCCGACGCCCGCACCGAGATCCCGGTCAGCGAGACCATGGCCGCGCTCGCCGAGGCGGTCGTCGCAGCGGCGGAGCGCAGCGGCGGCCTCGTCGACGGCAACGCTGGCGAGCGAGATCGCGGCCGCCGGCTACCGCCGGGCGCTCGGACCTCCACTGCCGCTCGCGCTCGCCCTGCGGCTCGCTCCACCGCGTCGGCCCGCCGACCCGCGCCCCGGCGCCCGCGCGCGGGGCATCGTGGTCGATCGCGAACGTGCCATCGTGCGCCGGCCCGCGGGCGCCTCGCTCGACAGCGGCGGACTGGCCAAGGGCCTCCTCGCCGACCTGATCGCCGCGGATCTCGCCGACCACCCGAGCCTGGTCGTCAACTGCGCCGGCGACCTGCGGCTCGGCGGCGACGAGCCGCGCTCCGTGCGGGTCGCGAGCCCGTTCGGCGGGCAGATCGTCCACACGTTCCGGCTGCGGCGGGGCGCCGTCGCGACCAGCGGGATCGGCCGGCGCAGCTGGCTCGCCGCGAACGGCCGGCCCGCGCATCACCTGCTCGATCCGGCCACCGGCCTGCCGGCGTTCACCGGCATCGTCCAGGCCACCGCGCTGGCGCCCACCGCGCTGGAGGCCGAGGTGCTGGCCAAGGCCGCACTCCTCGGCGGCCCGCGGGCGGCTCGCCGGTGGCTGCCCCACGGCGGAGTCATCGTGCTGGACGACGGCAGTCACCGCGTGTTCCAGCAGCCCCGCGGCCGGGGCCGGCTGCCGCGGGATCGCTGACGCATGCTGCACTCGCGGGTGGGCGGACCCGCATCGCCGGAGCCGCGATCACCGCCTTCCTGCGCGACAACGCTGAGCCGCTCTCTCATGCGACTCCCAGGCTCCTCCCACGGCCCTCCCACGGCTCGAGCCGAAGCTGGGGCCATGTCAGCCCTCCCGACGCCGGCGCCTCAGATCGACGTGGTCGTCCCGGTGCACGACGAGGCGGCGGTGCTCGAGCACAGCGTCCGCCGCCTGCACCGGTTCCTGTCGGCGGAGCTCCCGTTGACTTGGCGGATCGTCGTCGCCGACAACGCGTCGACGGATGCGACGGCGGCGATCGCCGAGCGGCTGCGCGACGAGCTGACCGGCGTCGAGCTGCTGCGACTCGAGCGCAAGGGTCGCGGCCGCGCGCTGCGCGCGGCGTGGTCGGCCAGCCACGCGCGGGTCGTGTGCTACATGGACGCCGACCTCTCGACCGACCTGCGTGGGCTGCTGCCGCTGGTCGCGCCGCTGCTGTCGGGCCACTCGGATCTCGCGATCGGCACGCGGCTGGCGCACGGCGCGCGCGTCGTGCGCAGCCCGAAGCGCGAGCTGATATCGCGCGCCTACAACCGGCTCCTGCACGCGGCGCTCCGCGCCCGCTTCTCCGACGCCCAGTGCGGCTTCAAGGCGGTGCGGCGCGACGTCCTCGACGGGCTGCTCGAGAACGTGCGCGACGACGGCTGGTTCTTCGACACCGAGCTGCTCGTGCTCGCCCAGCGGCGCGGCCTGCGCATCCACGAGGTGCCGGTCGACTGGATCGAGGACCCGGACTCGCGCGTCGCGATAGTGCGGACGGCGATCGAGGACCTCAGGGGCGTCGCCCGCCTCGCGGCCGCTTCGCAGGTCGCGCGCTTCATGGGCGTGGGGGTGGTCAGCACGATCGCCTACGCGCTGCTCTTCCTGCTGATCCGCAGCCCACTGGGCGCGGGCGCGGCGAACGCGCTGGCACTGGCGGTGACCGCCGTCGGGAACACCGCGGCGAACCGCCGGCTCACGTTCGCGCTTCGCGGCCGGGCGGGGCTCGTGCGCCAGCATGCGCTCGGCGCCCTCGTGTACCTGCTCACGCTCGGGCTGACCAGTGCGGCGCTCGCCGTCCTGCAGGGGCTCGACGCACGCCCGCCGCGTGCGCTCGAGCTCGCCGTGCTCGTCGGCGCGAGCGCGGCGGCGACGATCACGCGCTTCGTGGCGCTGCGCAGCTGGGTCTTTGCGCGCCGCCGCCGGACGCCCGTCCCGGCTCCCTCCTCGAGCCTCAACCGAGCCTGAGCGGTCTCTCAGCGAACTCCAAGGTTTGCGTCGACAATGGAGGATGATGCCCGCGCCGTACCGCGTGCTCGTCGTCGATGACGAGCCCAACATCCTCGACGTGCTGTCGATGGCTCTGCGCTTCCACGGCTTCGAGATCGAGACGGCCGCGAGCGGCGAGCAGGCGCTTGTGGCGGCGGCGGCGTTCAAGCCGCAGCTGATGGTGCTCGACGTGATGCTGCCCGACATCGAGGGCTTCGAGGTCGCGCGCCGACTCGGCGCCCGGCGAGCCGAGATCCCGATCATCTTCCTGACGGCGCGCGACGCGACCGAGGACAAGATCCGCGGCCTGACCATCGGCGGCGACGACTACGTGACCAAGCCGTTCAGCCTCGAGGAGCTGATTGCCCGGATTCGCACCGTGCTGCGGCGCACCGGGCGGGCGGCGCCGGAGTCGAGCCGGCTCTCCTTCGAGGATCTCGCGCTCGACGACGACACGCGCGAGGTCGCGCGCGGCGACGCGCCGATCGACCTAACGGCGACGGAGTACCGGCTGCTCCGCTACCTGATGCTCAACCCGCGCCGCGTGCTCACCCGCGAGCAGATCCTCAACCACGTGTGGGACTACGACTTCGGCGGCGACGCGCGCGTGCTCGAGACCTACGTGAGCTACCTGCGCAAGAAGCTCGACCTCCACGGGCCGCCGCTGATCCACACCGTGCGCGGCGTCGGCTACGCGCTGCGCGCGCCGCGGCCCCGATGAGCTCGCTGCGCGCCCGCCTGATCGCCGTGCTGCTCGTCGTTGCGGCGGTGGGGGTGCTCGCGGTCGCCGGCATCACTTACGCCGAGCAGCGCTCGTTCCTACTCGATGGCGTCGATCGCCAGGTGCGCAGCGCCCAGGGCGTCGTCGACCAGACGCTCGAAGGGCGCGGGCTCGACCCCGACGGGTTCCGGCACGGCGACGGGCCGCGCGGGCCGCCGCCCGGCGAGGGGCCGCCACCGGGCACGTTCGTGCAGCGCCGTCCTCCGAGCGGCCCGTGGAGCGGCCGCTTCGTCGGCTACCAGACGGGCGGCGCTGCGCCGGATCTACCGGCCACGCTGCCGCTCGGCCGCATCGTCACGGTCAGCACCGAGGGGGGCGACTACCGCGTCCTGGCCGAGCGTGACCCGGCCGGCAACATCGACGTCGCCGCCGTGCCGCTGAGCGCGACCGACGAGACGCTGGACCGGCTGCTGCTGGTCGAGGCGCTCGTGATCGCCGGCGTCCTGCTCCTGCTCGGCGTCGTGGCGGCGCGGCTGGTCAGGCTCGGGCTGCGGCCGCTGGACCGCATGGCCACGACCGCGGGGATCATCGCCGGCGGCGACCTGTCGCACAGGGTGAGCCCGGCGACCCGGCGTACCGAGGTGGGCCGCCTGGGGTTGGCGCTGAACGCGATGCTCGACCGGCTCGAGGAGGCGTTCGCGAAGCGCAAGGAGTCCGAGGACCGGCTGCGCCGCTTCCTCTCGGACGCCTCGCACGAGCTGCGAACGCCACTCGCCTCGATCCGCGGCTACGCGGAGCTGTTCCGGATGGGCGCCGCCGACGACCCCGAGGACATGGCGAGGGCGATGCGGCGGATCGAGGACGAGGCCGCCCGGATGGGCGTGCTGGTCGAGGACCTGCTCGCGCTCGCGCGGCTCGACGAGCTGCCCGACAGCGTGCGCCTGCCGGTCGACCTCGCTGACGTCGCGCGCGACGCGGTCGACGACGCGCGCGCGACGGCGCCGGATCGCGCGTTCACGCTGGACGCGACGCTCGGCGCGTCCGTGCTCGGCGATCAGCACCAGATCCGGCAGGTGCTCGCCAACCTGCTGCGCAACGCGATCGTGCACACGCCGGCGGGCACGCCCGTCGAGGTCGACGTCGCGACCGCCGGCGGCGAGGTGCGGGTGCGCGTGCGCGACCACGGGCCCGGGCTGCCGGTCGACGACACGGGTGCGCTGTTCGACCGCTTCTGGCGCGCCGAGGGCGGCCGCGAGCGCGGCAAGGCGGGCGCCGGGCTGGGGCTGGCGATCGTCGCCGGGATCGTCGCGGCCCACGGCGGCCGCGTGCACGCGGCCAACGCGCCGGACGGCGGCGCGTGCTTCACCGTGCTGCTGCCGGCGTCGACGCATGCGGTCACCGATGCGCCCGTCTCCGCGTAGCGTCCGCCACCCTCAGCGCGCCAGGTGCCGCGCGATCACGACCCGCTGGATCTCGTTCGTGCCCTCGTAGATCTGCGTGATCTTGGCGTCGCGCATCATCCGCTCGACCGGGTACTCGCTGACGTAGCCGTAGCCGCCGAGCACCTGCACGGCCTCGACCGTCACGTCCATCGCCGTGTCGGACGCGAACAGCTTGGCCATCGAGGAGTAGAGCGCGAGCTGGGGGTCGTCGCGGTCGGCGAGCGCGCACGCCTTGTAGAGCAGCTCGCGTGCCGCCGCGGTGCGCGTCTGCATGTCGGCGAGCTTGAACTGCAGCCCCTGCAGCTCGATGATCGGCCTGCCGAACGCGACGCGCTCCTTCGCGTAGGAGACGGCGTAGTCGAGCGCGCCCTGCGCGATGCCGACGGCCTGGGCGGCGGCGCCAAGCCGCGTGCGCTCGAGCGTCGCCAGCGCGACGGCGAGGCCGCGGCCGACCTCGCCGATCACGTTCTCCTGCGGGACGCGGACGTCCTCGAGCACGGGCTGCCCGGTCGGCGACCCGTGGATCCCGAGCTTGTGCTCGAACTTCGGCACCGAGAAGCCGGGCCGGTCGCTCTCGACGACGAACGCGGTGAAGCGCCGCGCCCGCCGGTCCGTCACGGCGAACACGACGTAGAAGTCGGCGACGCCGGCGTTCGTGATCCAGTTCTTGGTCCCGTGGATCACCCACTCGTCGCCGTCGAGCACCGCGCTCGTGCGCATCGCCGCAGGGTCGGAGCCCGCGTCGGGCTCCGACAGGCAGAACGCCGGGGACCACTCGCCGGTGGCGCAGCGCGGCAGGAAGCGCTGCTTCAGCTCGGCCGAGCCGAAGCGCGCGATCGGCAGCGTGCCGAGCTCCTGGACCATCAGGATCAGCGCGCACGCCGCCGACGCGCGCGCCAGCTCCTCGACCGCGACCTGCAGCATCAGCGTGCCGGTGCCCGTGCCGCCGTGCTCCTCGTCGAACGGCAGCGCGAGGACGTCCTGCTCGGCCAGCAGCCTGCGCACGTCCCACGGGTACTCGTCGGCCGCGTCGATCTCCGCGGCGCGCGGGACGATCCGCTCCCGGGCGAGCTGACGGATCGTGGCGCGGAAGTCCTTGTGCTCGTCGGGAAGCTCGTAGACGTCCGGGCTCATCGCAGCGCCAGCGCGTTGGCGATCAGCTGGGCGACGCCGCCGGGACCGGGACCGGCGTAGCGCGCGGTGCGCTGGAGCAGCGAGACGGTCGTCTCGCCGCCGCAGCCGAAGTTGACGAGCCTGAAGCGGTAGCCGCGGCGCTTGGCGAGCGCGAGGCCGCGGATGAGCATGCGAAGGCGCGACATGGCGGCGCAGCCTATCCGCGGTCAGCGGCGCGCCCGCGCGGCCAGCACGATCAGGTCGGCGCAGTCATCGAGCGGGATCGCCGTCGATTCGATCACGAGGTGGTAGAGCGCGGGCTCGCGTGGGTCGGTCCGGTAGAAGTGGTTCACGTAGGCCTGGCGCGCACGGTCGGTCTCCTCGAGGTGGCGCTCCGCCGTCGCGCGATCGACGCCTTCGATCCGCATGCCCTGCTCGATCCGCGCCTGCTCCGGCCCGGTCAGTCGAACGTGCAGCGCGCGCCGCTCGTCGCGCAGGACGATCGCGCCGGCGCGGCCGAGGATCACCGCGCCGGCGCCGGCCGCGTGCTCGCGCAGGACCTGCTCGGTCGCCTGGCGGAAGGCGTCGTCGGTCAGCGCCTGCTCGGGCACCGGCGTCGCGCCGGCCAGCACCGGCCCGACCTGTCCGAACGTCATCAGCGCGCGGGTCAGCCAGCCGCCGATCGACTCGTCCCGATCGATCGCCTCGCGCAGCGGCACCGCCAGGCGCTCGGCCACGGCGGTCGGGATCGCGCGGTCGACGAACGGCACGCCGAGCCGCTCGGCGACGGCCGGGCCGACCTGGCTGCCACCCGCGCCGTACGGGGCCGAGAGCGTGATCAGGGTCATCGGGGTCGGGCTACCCTTCGACGGCATGTCAACGGAGGTCACCGAACGGCAGGCACGCGAAGTCGCCGAGGCCGCGCGCGAGCGCGAGTGGAAGCTTCCCAGCTTCGGCAAGGAGCTGTTCCTCGGCCGCTTCCGGCTCGACCTCATCTTCCCGCAGCCGCGGCTCGACGCCGAAGCGGTCGAGAAGGGCGAGCGCTTCCTCGCGCGCCTGCGCGAGTTCCTGCGGGCCGAGGTCGACCCGCTCGAGATCGAGCGCGACGCGAGGATCCCCGAGCGCGTGATCGACGGCCTGAAGGCGATCGGCGCGTTCGGGCTCAAGGTTCCCGCCGGCTACGGCGGGCTCGGGCTGTCGCAGGTCTACTACAACCGCGCGCTCGCGCTGGCCGGCGTCTGGCACGCGTCGATCTCGACGCTCCTCTCCGCGCACCAGTCGATCGGGGTCGCCCAGCCGCTGATGGACTTCGGCAGCGAGGAGCAGAAGCGCAAGTGGCTACCGCTCGTCGCCGCCGACCACGTCTCCGCGTTCCTGCTGACCGAGCCCGACGTCGGCTCCGACCCGGCGCGACTCCGCGCGACCGCCGTGCCGACGGCCGACGGCAGCGGCTACACGCTCGACGGGCTCAAGCTGTGGGCCACGAACGGCGCGATCGCCGACATCGTCGTCGTGATGGCGCAGGTGCCGCAGTCCGACGGCCACCGCGGCGGGATCACCGCGTTCGTGCTGCCGTACGACTCGCCCGGCGTGACCGTCGAGCACCGCAACGCGTTCATGGGCCTGCGTGGGATCGAGAACTCCGTCACGCGGCTCGATGGCGTGTTCGTCCCGCGCGAGAACGTGATCGGCGAGGAGGGCCAGGGCCTGAAGATCGCGCTCACGACGCTCAACACCGGCCGGCTCGCCCTGCCGGCGATCTGCGTCGGCACCGCGAAGTGGGCGACGAAGGTCGCGCGCGAGTTCGCCTCCGAGCGCGTCCAGTGGGGCCAGCCGGTCGGCCGGCACGACGCCGTCGCGCAGAAGATCGCGTTCATCGCCGCGACCGCGTTCGGGCTCGAGGCGATGCTCGACGTCGCCAGCCGGCTCGCGGACGACAAGCAGAACGACGTCCGGATCGAGGCGGCGATCGCCAAGCTCTACGCGTCCGAGCTCGGCTGGCGGGTGATCGACGAGCTGATGCAGGTCCGCGGCGGGCGCGGCTACGAGACGGCGGCGTCGCTCAAGGCGCGCGGCGAGCGGCCGGTCGCGGTCGAGCAGCAGCTGCGCGACATGCGGATCAACCGCATCTTCGAGGGCTCGACCGAGATCATGCACCTGCTGATCGCGCGCGAGGCCGTCGACCAGCACCTCGAGGTAGCGGGCGAGATCCTCGAGGGCGACGGCGACCTCAAGGACAAGGCGCGCGCCGCACTCCAGGCCGGCCGCTTCTACGCGCGCTGGCTGCCGCAGCTCGCGGTCGGCGAGGGCCAGAAGCCGGGCGCGTTCGACCAGGTCGGCGAGCTCGCCGGCCACCTGCGCTTCGTCGAGCGCAGCTCGCGCAAGCTCGCCCGCTCGACGTTCTACGCGATGGGGCGCTGGCAGGCGAAGCTGGAGAAGCGCCAGGCGGTGCTCGCCCGGATCGTCGACATCGGCGCCGAGCTGTTCGCGATGTCGGCCGCGGTCGTCTACGCGACGACGATCCGGACCGAGCGGCCCGACCGGGCCGCCGAGGCGGCCGAGCTGGCCGACCTCTTCTGCAAGCAGGCCGCGCGGCGGGTCGGCACGCTGTTCCGCGCGCTGTGGAGCAACGACGACGTGGAGAACTACGCGCTGGCGCAGCGCGTCTTGGACGGTCGCTACGTCCTCCTCGAGGAGGGTGTGGCGGACCCGGCGGACGCGTAGCGCTCCGCGT
>Ga0307415_100000632_pt1 | contig 15442 bp, 12 predicted proteins | sample DK1Cmetagenome_FD_204524 | JGI IMG/M metagenome (GOLD analysis project Ga0307415, IMG submission 204524) | Maize rhizosphere microbial communities from greenhouse at UC Davis, California, United States - DK15-C-2 | ecosystem: Host-associated > Plants > Roots > Rhizosphere > Soil | place: USA...
GCATTCAAGATCAATTCTTCCCAGGTTCCAGGTCTTCCCGCGCCGGTGCCCTGGCGGGAGATCTGGGTCTACAGCCCGCGCATCGAGGGCATTCACCTGCGCGGCGGCCCCGTCGCTCGCGGAGGCTTGCGCTGGTCCGACCGGCGCGACGACTTCCGCACCGAAATCCTGGGGCTGATCAAGGCGCAGATGGTGAAAAATGCAGTCATCGTGCCGACGGGCGCGAAGGGCGGCTTCTATCCCAAGCAGCTGCCGCCGATGACCGACCGCGACGCGTGGCTGGCGGAGGGGACCGAAAGCTATCGTATCTTCATTCGCTCGCTGCTTTCGATCACCGACAATCTCGTCAACGACAAGGTGGTGCACCCAGACAGGGTGGTGATCCATGACGGCGACGATCCCTATTTCGTGGTCGCCGCAGACAAGGGCACCGCAACCTTCTCCGACGTTGCCAACGCCATCGCGCTGGAGCGGAATTTTTGGCTTGGCGATGCTTTCGCCAGCGGCGGGTCCAACGGCTACGACCACAAGGCGATGGGGATCACCGCCAAGGGCGCGTGGATTTCCGTTCAGCGGCACTTCCTGGAAATGGGCATTGACGTGCAGTCGGATCCGACGACGGTCGCCGGTTGCGGCGACATGTCTGGCGACGTGTTCGGCAACGGGATGCTCTTGTCGAAGGCGATCAAGCTGGTTGCAGCGTTCGACCACCGCCACATCTTCATCGATCCCAGCCCCGATGCGAAGGCGAGCTGGACGGAGCGCAAGCGGCTGTTCGGCCTGCCGCGCTCCAGCTGGGACGACTACGATCGCGCGCTCATCTCAAAGGGCGGTGGCGTTTTCGCGCGGACTGAAAAGTCGATCGACCTGAGCGCGGAAGCGCGCAAGTTGCTGGGGATCGAGGCGAAATCCGTCGATCCGACGACATTGATCACCGCCATCCTGAAGGCCGAAGTCGACCTGTTCTGGTTCGGCGGCATTGGCACCTACATCAAGGCCTCGACCCAAAGTCAGGCGGACGTCGGCGATCCTTCGAACGATGCGCTCCGGGCTGACGCTTCGGAGGTCCGGGCGAAAGTGATCGGCGAGGGCGCCAATCTCGGCATCACGCAAGCCGGCCGCATCGAGTTTGCGAAGCTTGGCGGGCGCATCAACACCGACTTCATCGACAATTCGGCCGGCGTCGACTGCTCCGACAATGAAGTGAACATCAAGATTCCGCTCAACCGGGAGATGCGCGAGAACCGGCTAAGCTTCGAAAAGCGCAACGCCCTTCTCGCCAAAATGACCGACGAGGTCGGAGAATTGGTACTCGAGGACAATCGGCTGCAGACGCTCGCGCTGTCGATCGCGGAATCGGGCGGATCGCAGGCGTTGCCGGGCCATGTGCGGACCATCGAGCTGCTGGAGACTTCCGGAAAGCTCGACCGCAAAGTGGAAGGCCTGGACTCCAGCGAAGAGCTGATCCGGCGCGGTCAGGAAAACCGCGGCCTGACCCGCCCCGAACTGGCAGTGGTGCTGTCGGTCTCCAAGATCGTGCTTCAGGATGCGGCGGAGGAGTTGCGGCTCGCCGACGATCCACTGCTCGAGCCCGAGCTTCTGGCAGCGTTCCCGAAACCGATGCGCAAAGCTCACGAAGCCGCGATCCGCGCACATCGCCTTCGCCACGACATCGTCGCGACAAAAGTCGCCAATCGCCTCGTCAATCGGCTTGGGCCCTCGGTCGCCTTCGACTTGATGGAGGAGGAAGGCTCTTCGCTTCAGCAGGTCGTGATCGCCTTTCTCGTCGTCGAGCGGCTGCTCGATCTCGACAAATTGTGGGCCGAGATTGAGGAGGACGCGCTGCCAGAAGCGGTCCGCGTCGAGCTGTTTGCGATCGCCGCGGCGACTATTCGCGCGCATCTGTCGGACGTGCTCCGCTCCGTCGGCGGGGACCTCAGCCTCAGCCGCATGTGCAACCTGCTCGAGCCCACGGTGCGCCAGGTCTCCGCGGCGGCCGCCAAGCTCATCCGATCGGAAGTTCGTAACGAAGCCGCCGCTCGGCGCGACCGGCTGCTCGCTCTTGGTGCCAACGAGGATATTGTTCGCGGGCTGGTCCGGCTGTTCGAACTCGACGGCGTGTTCGGTATTGCCGGCCTTGCCGCCCGCAAGGCCATAGACCCGCTGGAGCTGACACGGGCCTATACCCAGCTGGGCGAGGCGCTCGGGCTCGACTGGGCGCAGCAGCAGGTGGCCCGCTTCGTCCCGCGCGATCAGTGGGAGCGGCTGCTCACCGCCGGCCTCGCGCGCGACTTTGAACAATTGCGGATCGAGTTCCTTGCACGGCTCGGTAACAAAGCACCCGACGTTGCGGTCGACGCCTGGATCGGCAAGCAACAGCAGCGGATCGACCAGTTCCGCTCGCTGGTGGGACGCGCCCGCAGCGAAGGCCAGGTGAGCGCCGCAATGCTGGGCCAGATCGCCAGCCAGGCGAGAATCCTGCTCGGCCGCTGAACGCTTGCGGATCGCATTCCTCGTTCCGCCCGACGATTATGCAATCGACTGGGGATGGGCGTTCGAGCCGGAGGCGGCGCCACTGCGCGCGGCGGGGGCCGAGGTGGTTCCGGTCGTGTGGACGGAATTCGCCGATTGCAGCGGCTACGACCTCGTCCTGCCACTCATCGTCTGGGGCTACCACCTTTGGCACAGCGACTGGTTGAAGCTGCTCGACCGGCTCGAACGGGATGGCGCAACTGTCGCCAACCGCGTCGAGATCCTTCGCTGGAACACCGACAAGGTCTACCTCGCCCAGCTGGGAGAGCGGGGCGTCTCGACCGTGCCGTCAGTCGCCTTTGCCAGTTTAGATGAAGCTTCAATTGAGCGGGCGCGCGCGGAGTTCGGTTGCACGGACATCGTCGTGAAACCGACCGTATCGGCCAGCGCTTACGGTACCCACCGACTCGCGCTCGGGGATCCCTTCCCGGAAGACGTGCGCGGCTGGCGAATGCTTGCGCAGCCGTGGCTCGAGCGCATCGTCGACAAGGGTGAATTCTCGCTGATCTTTTTCGATGGCCGGTTCAGCCACGCCGTCAGCAAGGTGCCAAAAAGCGGCGAGTTCCGCGTCCAGCCCGAACATGGCGGCGTCATTTCCTCATGCACGCCGCCGGACGGGGCAGTCGCCCTTGCCGAGGCAGCGCTCGCCTGCGCACCGGCCGAGACCAGCTACGCGCGAGTAGATCTCGTCGTTGGAAACAACGGCGACCTTCAGGTGATCGAACTGGAGCTGATCGAACCGGCGCTTTTCCTGGATCGTGCACCACAAGCGGGCGAGCGGTTCGCTCGCGCGGTCCTAAGAGCGGTCGAGCGCTCGTAAGAGCAGCCACTGGCGAAGCGCTGAGGTCAGGTTCGGCGCCGGCCGCGATTCCAGGCGAAGCACGTCAACCTCGGCAATCAGCGCGTTGAGCGGCTTTCCCGCCTCCGCTGCAGCCTCCTCCAGCTCGCGCCAAAACATCGGCTCCAGGCTGATCGATGTTTCGTGCCCGGCAATGGTCACCGATCGCTTGGACGGACGTCCTAAGCTTCGGCTCGTCAATACATATGCTGCCCGCCGTTGATCGACAGCGTCGATCCGGTGACAAAGCCGCCATTCTCGTCGACCAGGAACGCTACGCCGCGCGCAATCTCTTCCGCCTTGCCGAGCCGTCCCACCGGGATGCGCGCGACGATCTTGCCGAGGACGTCCTCCGGAACGGCAGCCACCATGTCGGTATCGATATAGCCCGGAGCGATGGCGTTCACCGTCACGCCGTTGCGCGCGCCTTCCTGCGCCAACGCCTTCGTGAAGCCGTGGATGCCGGACTTGGCGGCCGCGTAATTGACCTGTCCGTACTGACCAGCCTGACCGTTGATCGAGCCGATGTTGACGATCCGCCCGTAGCCGCGCCCGGCCATGCCTTCGAACACCGCCTTGGCCATGTTGAAGCAGCCGCCGAGGTTCGTGTCGATGACCTCCTGCCACTGCTCGTGCGACTGCCGCTTCATCGTCGAGTCGCGAGTGATTCCGGCATTGTTGACCAGCACGTCGACGGGGCCGAGATCGGCCTCGACCTTGCGCACACCCTCTTGGCAGGCATCGTAATCGGCGACGTTCCATTTGTACGCCTTAATGCCCGTCCGCTCGGTGAATTCCTTCGCGCGCTGGTCATTGCCGGCGTAATTGGCGGCGACCTGCATGCCCATGTCGCGAAGTGCGACGCTGATCGCCTCGCCAATACCGCGCGTGCCTCCGGTGACGATCGCCACTCGAGCCATGGTGTCCTCTCCTGTTGTTATGGTTGCGCCGCTTAGGTCGGCGGCAGCCAGCCTGCAAGTTCGCGGACGACTAGCCGCTCCAGCATCGCGACGCCTTCAAGCGAATCGTTCAGGCATTCGAGCAGCGCGAACCGCTCGCCCCCGCTGGCCAGGAAGGTGTCCTTGCCACGGATTCCAAGTTCCTCCAGCGTTTCGAGGCAGTCCGCGGAAAAGCCTGGCGCCGCGACTGCGACTCGTTTCACACCGTTGGACGGATATCCCGCCAGCACGTTGTCGGTGGGCGGCTCCAGCCATTTTGCGCGCCCGAACCGCGACTGAAACGCCACGTCGACCGGCATGCCCAGCGCCTCGCCGACTAGCCGCGCGGTCTTTTGGCAGTGGCAATGATAGGGATCGCCGAGCTCCAGCGTCCGCTGCGGCATCCCATGGAAGCTCAGCAGCAGACGGTCGGGCTGAAAATCGAGTGTTGCAAGCTGGCGTTCGAGGTTGCTCTGTAGCGCTTCGATGTAAAGCGGGTCGTCGTAATATGGCGGCAGGGTCCGCATTGCGGGCTGCACCCGCATCGCAGCAAGCGTTGCAAACACGGCGTCGATCGCGGTGGCGGTCGTTGCCGCACAATATTGTGGGTAAAGCGGAGCGACGAGGATCCGGGTGCAGCCCGCATCCGTCATGCGCTCGATTGCTGCCGCGATACCCGGATTGCCGTAGCGCATCGCATATTCGACCATGACTCCCTCGCCGATACGATCGCTGAGCCCGGCCGCCTGGCGACGGGCGATTACCGCCAGGGGCGAGCCTTCGTTCCTCCACACCTGGCTATAGGCATGAGCCGACTTTTTGGGGCGAACGCGAAGGATGATGCCGTGCAGGATCGGCTTCCAGGCAATCGGAGGAATCTCGACCACGCGGCGGTCGCTGAGGAACTCGGCCAGGTAACGGCGGACAGCGGCGGCTTCCGGCGCGTCGGGCGTGCCGAGGTTGATCAGCAAGACGCCGATGCGCTGCTGCTTCACCTCCGGATGTTCGGGCGGCCTGCTCACGCGGCCGACATAAGGTCGAACGGCAGGGTTCGCAGCCTTTTCCCGCTTCCGGCGAAAATGGCGTTGGCGACGGCGGGGGCGAGCACCGCCGGTCCGAGGCCACTAATTCCCCCAGGAGAGTCGCTGCTCGAGATGATTTGAACGTGGATTTCGGGCACGTCCGCAAGGCGGGGAAGACCGACGCCACCGATCGGCCGCGCCCTCGGCATGCCGGCGACCCATTCCGGCGAGGGCACAATCGCCTGACCCAGCGCCCAGATCAGTCCAGCCTCGACCTGCTGCGCGATAAGGCCGGAATTGACGATTCTTCCGCAGTCCACCGCGGCGATCATTTTCTGGACCTTGATGCGCTGATCCTCGCCAATGCTGGCTATCGCAACCAGGCCGATGTGCGATCCAAAGGCGGAGCAGCCGGCGATGCCCATGGTGCTTCCAGGCCCGCCGCCGTCCCACTGCGCGATCCGCGCCGCGCCCTGAAGGCAGCGGGCCAGCCGGCCATTGCCGCCAAGCATGGTCATTCGGAAGGCGAGCGGCTCCAATCCCAAGCGACGCGCGAGTTCGTCGACGAAACTTTCGGTGAAAAAGCAAAACTCGCGTTGCGGGGATCCCCGCATGTAACCGGCGGCGATGGGCAGGTCGGCGCGCAGCGCCTGGATGCGAAGGTTGGGGAAGGAATAAGGGGGAATCGCGTCGTCGAGCGCAGTGGCGCCAAGGCCGCCGGACGGGTCCGTTCCGGTAAGCCGCGCCAGCGACGACCCCATTCCGTCCGCGGTCGCCACGCGCATCTGCCAGGCGGAGATCATTCCGGCGGGATCGGGGAGTGCAGTCATCCGGGCCAGCGCTCCCGGTGACACGCTGCGGTGATTCTGGCTGGCCGACTGCGCAAGCATCACCTGGACGGGCCGACGCAGCGTCTTCGCCAGATCGACCGCGATGGAGGCGGCCGGGTTGTCCATGGCCGAGCCCGATGGTGCGCCCACCGGCATCGGGTAGAGAGACGCATCGCCGGCCATGAGACTGGGCGCCTGGGTTGCGGACCAGAGTTCGACCGTGCCGTTTGCAACGCGAGCTGTCGCGGTGATCGGCTCGAGACTGAAATGCTCGGATGGCGCGACATAATAAGTGGCGGCAAGCGCGCGGGCGTTGCGGGTGACACCGTCGTAATCGCCCTTGGCGAACCATTCCTGCGACTTGCCCGAGGAGACAAGCTCGTCGAGGATTGGGCGGAAATCGGTTGGGGTTCGCGGCCCGCTGAAGATCGGCTTGGCTGCCTTCATCGCCCGCTCGGCGGTCCAGCGGTCGTCGGCCGAAATTGCGATCCAGCCGTCGCGGGCAGTGACGTTGCGCACGCCCGAAACGGCCCGCACCGCGTCCTCCGAGAAGGATCGCAACCGCCCGCCCGGAGGCGCTAGCCGGGCGGCGGCGAAGAGCATGTTCGGCAAGCGCACGTCGCCGGCGAAGCGCCAGCTTCCGCTCGCCTTGGCTGGCCCATCGAGCCGGGCAAGCGGCTTGCCGATCAGGCGGGCCTGCTGGTCGTTGCGAAACTCCGGCTGGCGCGGAGGGCTGCGGTTCGCCGCTTCTTCGGACAGCTCTCCGAAGGTGAAGCTCTGGCCCTTCAGCATGATCAGCCCGTCGACGATCTCGCATTCGGCCGTGCTGACGTTCCAGCGGTCGGCTGCGGTGCCGAGCAGCATCGCGCGCGCCACCGCTGCAGCTTCGCGAATCGGGAGTTCGAACGCGCGCACCGAGGTCGATCCCGCGGTGATTCGCATCGCGCCATCACGGCTAAGCGAATACGCCCGCAGCCGTCCGAAGCCTTCGAACCAACCTTCCTGTTCCGCCAGCGGATTGGCGTAAGCCTTGGTCAGTGGTGCCGGCTCGACGGCGATCGTCTCCCATGCCGCGCCAAGCTCATCGGCGACGATCTGAGGCAGGGCGGTCCAGATGCCTTGACCGGTCTCGGTCTGCGGCACCGCGACGGTGATCCGTCCGTCCCGCGCGATCTTGATAAAATTACCGAACCCTCGCTCGCCGGCTGCCAACGGCAGGTCGCTGTCCAGCCGGCTTGGCCAGAGCGCGTAAGCGACGACCAGCCCGACGCCGACGCCGCCCCCCACCAGCAGTGTCCGGCGGTCCAGGTTCAACTGGCGTACTGGGCCTTGAGCGACCGGCGGTCGATCTTGCCTGTCCCCAGGCGGGGCAGGGGATCGGGCGACAGGATGATCCGCGCCGGAACCTTGAATTTGGCGATGCGGCTTTCAAGGAAACCGCGCAAATCCTCCTCGCGAAGACCGTTGCGGGAGTGAATGACCGCGATCGGGACTTCGCCCAGCCGCTCGTCGGGGGCGCCGAAGACCGCCACTTCGGCGACATCCGGACAGGCGTAGCATTCCGCTTCAACCTCGGCCGCGGAAATGTTCTCGCCGCCGCGGATGATGATCTCTTTCTTGCGATCGACGATGAACAAATAGCCGTCCTCGTCGAGGTAGCCGACATCGCCTGTGCGGATGTAGCCGTCGTCGGTGAACAGGGCTTTGGTCGCTTCCGGATTGCGCCAGTAACCCTTGATGTTGCAGGCGCCGCGAATGGCGATCTCCCCGACCTCGCCGATGGGCAAGTGCTTGTCGCCCGCGCCAAGGATCGCCGCCTCGACGTAGGGAACCTGCGCCCGCCCGGTCGACGCGGGCTTGGCGGCATAGTTGCCCCAGAAGTTGCTGAAGCCCGCGGCGTTGGTTTCGGTCAGGCCATAGCCCAGCGCGGGCTGCGCTTCGGGAAACTCTTCCTTCAGGCGATCGACGTGGCTCACCGGACGCGGCGCTCCCCCGGCCGTGATGTCCCGCAAGGACGACAGGTCGTACCTGTGGCGGTCGGGATGGGTCATGAGCTCCAGGCTCATCGTCGGCACCCCGACGAAGTAGGTGATCCCCTCCTTCTCGATCAGCCGCAGCGCTTCTCCAGCATCCCACTTGGGCATCACCACCATGCAGCGGCTGACGACGAAGCTGTTGAGCATCACCGGCACTTCGCCCGTCACATGGAAAAGCGGCACGCTGAGCAGGGTCCGCGGCGTCGGCGGGGGGCGGCCTTCTTTGATCAGCACACCTTTCAGCACCATCAGGCCGGTGGCGTAGGCGTAAGTTGCCGCGGTGACCGCGCGATGCGTGGAAAGCGCGCCCTTGGCCTCTCCCGTCGAGCCTGACGTGAACAGGATTGTCGCATCGTCGTCGGGCCCGATCTCCGGCAAGGCCACGGCCTCGTCGGCATCCTTCAGCAGGTCCGCAAGCGCGGTCTCGATCGGCTGCTCGACCGCGATCGCGACCGTCGGAAAGCCGCGCTCGCAGCGTCCAAGCCGCTTGGCCCGCGCCTCATCGGCGAGGATCAGCGCGGGCTCGGTCAGCTCCAGCGCATGCTGCAGCTCATGCGCTTCCCACCAGCCGTTGAGCAGGGTCGCAACGCCGCCCGCTTTGACGATCGCCATGTAACTGACGATCCAGCTCGGGCAATTGCGCATCGCAATTCCGACGCGATCGCCTTTCTTGACACCGCGCCCGGCCAGGGCGTGGGCGAGCCGCTCCGAGATGCGATCGAGGTCGGCGAAGGTGAAGCGCTCGTCCCCGGCGACCAGTGCCTCGGCGTCGGCGTTCAGCTCGCTGAAGGTCCGAAGCAGCGCCGGAATGGTCGCCGGCAGATTGTCGACGATCGCGCGGCCTTGGTCATCATGGCCAATTACGAGCGGGCCGCCCGGGGCGATCAGTGCCTCCAGGACTTCGTCATATTTCCGGTCGAGGTCGGTCGCCACTCACCCTCCTTTGCCTTTACGGCGCGCCACCTTATGAGGCTCTGACTGCCCAGGGGGAAGTCCTTGCAAGTCCACAGTAACTCCCAGTACGTCGCCTTCCCGGATCTTGGCCTGTCGCCGGTCGCGCTGTCCATCGGTCCTTTCGACCTTAGATGGTACAGCCTTGCCTACCTGGCCGGCATTTTCATCGGCTATTGGTACCTGCTGAAGCTGATCCGCCAACCCGGGTCGCCGATGGGCCGAAGGCATGCCGACGACCTCGTCTTCTATGCCGCGCTCGGGATCATCCTCGGCGGGCGGCTGGGCTACGTGCTCTTCTACAACCTCGGCTATTACCTGCAGCATCCGGTCGAAATCCTGAAGCTGTGGGACGGGGGCATGTCCTTCCATGGCGGGGTCATCGGGACATCGCTGGGCATCATCTATCTCGCGTACAAGGAAAAGGTGAGTTGGCTCCGAATCCACGATTATGTGGCCTGCTGCGTTCCCTTCGGCCTCGGCTTCGGCCGGCTGGCGAATTTCGTGAACCAGGAATTGTGGGGCGCGGCGACGGCCGTCCCCTGGGCCGTGCGCTTCCAGGAAGTGACGCCGTTCGGCCTTGCCCTTGGCCCGCCGCGCCACCCCAGCCAGCTCTATGAAGCGGTGCTGGAGGGGCTCGTCCTGTTCGCCATCTTGTGGTGGATGTTCTGGAAGACGCAGGCGCGGTACGAGCCGGGCAAGCTCGTCGGAGCGTTCCTGTTCTTCTACGGCTGCTTCCGCTTCGGCGTGGAGTTCATTCGCGAGCCGGATCACCAATTGGCCGGCTTCGCCCAGGCGACCGGCCTGCACATGGGCCAGTGGCTGTCACTGCCGATGATCCTTGGCGGCGTCTTCCTGATGGCGACGGCGAAGAAGCGCCGCGTGCGGGTCGAGCCGATCGCCGGGCCGGAGAGCGTCGCCTGACACCGTTCGAGCGCGCTCTTCGGGAGAGGATCGCGGCCGAAGGGTCGATCAGCGTCGAGGCCTATATGGAGGCCTGCAACGCTTATTATTATGCGACGCGCGACCCGCTGGGCCGGGACGGCGACTTCACCACCGCGCCGGAACTCAGCCAGATATTCGGAGAGATCGTCGGCGCCGCGCTTGCCGACTGCTGGTCGCGCGCGGGTTCGCCGGGAGATGCCATCTATGTGGAGCTTGGGCCGGGCCGGGGCACCCTCGCGGCGGACGCGCTGAGAGCGCTGCGGAGCGCCGGTTTCAGCGGCGAAGTACACCTCGTCGAGACCAGCCCGGCGCTTCGTGAAATCCAGGCACGAAGTGTGCCGGGCGCGCATTGGCATGAACAGGTCCAGGAGCTGCCCGAGCGTCCGCTGCTACTGGTCGGCAACGAATTCCTCGATGCATTGCCGATTCGGCAATTCGTGGACGGAATCGAGCGCCGCGTCATGGTGGCCGCCGGCGGATTGGCGTTCGACCGCGACGGTGAGATCAGTGAGGATTCCCCGGCTCGGGATGAGTTGGTCGCAAGGATCAGCAGGCGCATTGGCACTAGGGGCGGGGTCGGCCTTCTTATCGACTATGGTCATGAACGCACCGCATTCGGCGACACGCTCCAGGCGGTGCGCGGTCACCGTTATGCGCCGGTGCTCGACATGCCCGGCGAGCAGGACCTGACTTCCCACGTCGACTTCGAAACCGTCGCGAATGCTGCTGCTAAGACCGGCGTGTCGGTGACTCCGTTAGTGACGCAAGGAGAATGGCTAAACCGGCTCGGCATCGGTGCCAGGGCGGCCGCCCTCGCCACCGCTCATCCGAACCGGGCGGAGGAGCTTGCGTCCGCCGTCCATCGCCTTACTTCCCCAAAAGAAATGGGGCAGCTGTTCAAGGTCATCGCGATCCACGCGGCGGGCTGGCCGCAACCGGCAGGCTTCGCGCCGTGACCGTCACCTTCCGCACCCCCGGCACAGGCGATGCCGAAAAGCTGGCGGCCTTAGGGGTGAAATCGTTCAGCGAGACCTTTGGCCACCTTTACCGGCCCGAGGATCTCGCGCTCTTCCTGGAAAATCACACGGCCGAAAAGTGGCGCGCAGCGCTCGCCGATCGCGCGCTGGCGATCCGCCTCGGCGAAGCGGACGGCCAAGCGGTCGCCTACGCGAAGCTGACGCCTCCGGAGCTGCCGGTCGAAATTCGGGAGCCCGCGATCGAGCTGAAGCAGTTTTACGTTCTCAACGGATGGCAGGGTGCCGGCGTCGCCGCGCCCCTGATGGACTGGGTGATCGAAGAAGCGGGCAATCGCGGCGCTCAAGGCCTCTACCTTTCGGTTTTCACGGAAAACGAGAGAGCTCAGCGTTTCTACGCCCGCTTCGGCTTTACCGAGGTCGGGCGGCAAAAGTTCATGGTCGGCAGCCATGCCGACGAGGATATCGTCATGCGGCGGGGGCTGTGACGGTCGAGGTCATTCGAGCGTCTGCCCTGTCGCCGCTGCCGCACGGCTTTCTCGGCCGCCGAGGCGGCATTTCGACGGGCGAGGTCGCGGGGCTCAACGTCGGCTACGGCAGCAAGGATGACCGCGAGGCGATCGCGGAGAATCGCCGCCGGGCGGTCGATGCATTGCTTGCCGGCGCGGAGCTGGCGACGGTGCATCAGGTGCATTCCGCCGAAGTCGTCTATGCCGAGCGAGCGTGGCCGCAGGACGAGCGGCCGCACGCCGACGCGCTGGTGACCGACCGCACGGGCCTGCTGCTCGGAATCCTGACCGCAGATTGCGCGCCGGTCCTGCTCGCCGATGCGGAGGCGGGCGTGATCGGCGCGGCGCATGCCGGCTGGCGCGGCGCGCTGGCCGGGGTCACCGATGCGACCATCGCCGCTATGGAGCAGCGCGGGGCTCGCCGCGAGAGAATTTCGGCCACGGTCGGACCCTGCATTGCCCAGCCATCCTATGAAGTGGACGAAGGCTTCCGCATTCGCTTCGTCGAGGCTGACGGATCGAACGCCCGCTTCTTCACGACCGGTATTTCCGGAAAGCCGCATTTCGACCTTCCCGGCTACGTGCGGCACCGTCTGCTCGCGGCGGGCATCGGCCAGGTGGAGGCGCTACACCTCGACACCTACGGCGATGCCGATCGCTTCTACAGCTTCCGGCGCGCGACTCACCGGGGCGAGGCCGATTACGGCCGGCAATTGAGCGCCATCGCGCTCGGCTAGGCAACACAAGCAGGGCTTATCGACCGATCGCCATAGCTTGATTGGCGAGTCCGCGGACGAAGGGCTAAGGCGCGGCGCAAAGGAGATATCAGCGTGTACGACGAGACCGAGTTCGACCCAATGCCGTCCAGCCGCCGGCCGCCCAGGCAGACCCCGACCACCATCGGCAATCACAAACTAAAGCCCGCGACCCTGATGATGGGCTACGGCTTCGATCCCTCGCTCTCGGAAGGGTCGCTGAAAGCCCCGATCTTCCTCACCTCCACTTTCGTGTTCGAAAAGGCGGCGGACGGGAAACGCTTCTTCGAAGGCATCACCGGCAAGCGGCCCGGCGGCGGCACGGCCGAGGGGCTCGTCTATTCGCGCTTCAACGGCCCGAACCAGGAAATCCTCGAGGACCGCTTGCGCATCTGGGAAGATGCCGAAGCGGCGCTGACCTTTTCCAGCGGGATGACCGCGATCGCGGTGCTCTTGCTCGCGCTGGTCCGTCCCGGCGACGTCGTCATCCACTCGGGCCCGCTCTACGCGGCGAGCGAGACGATCATCGACAAAATCCTGCCGCAGTTCGGCGTGCACTTCGTCGACTTCCCCGCGGGCGCGACCCGCGAGGAATTGGACGAGGTCATGGCGGCCGCCAAAGCGAAGGGCCGCGTTGCCGTCATCTATCTCGAAAGCCCGGCAAACCCGACCAATGTCTTGGTCGATGTCGAGGCGGTCCATGCTGCGCGGCAGGCGGCGTTCGGCGACCAGGACGAGCTGCCGCCGATTGCCATCGACAATACCTTCCTCGGGCCGCTGTGGGCCAAGCCGATCGATCAGGGTGCGGACATCAGCGTCTACAGCCTCACCAAATATGCCGGCGGGCACAGCGACCTCGTCGCCGGTGCGCTGGTCGGCAAGCGCTCGGTGATCGACAAGGCGCGGCTGATGCGCAACGTCATGGGCGGCATCTGCGACCCGAACACGGCGTGGATGCTGCTGCGGAGCCTGGAAACGCTGGAGCTTCGCATGACCCGCGCCGGCGAGAATGCCGAAAAGGTCTGCGCCTTCCTGTGCGATCATCCGAAGGTCGAGAAAGTCGGCTACCTCGGCTTCCTGGAGGAAGGATCACGCCAGGCGGACATCTACCGGCGGCACTGCACCGGCGCCGGATCGACCTTCTCGCTCTATTTGAAGGGCGGAGAGAAGGAGGCGTTCGCGTTCCTCGACGCGCTGCAGATCGCGCATCTCGCAGTGAGCCTCGGCGGAACCGAGACGCTGGCCAGCGCCCCCGCGGCGATGACGCACCTGTCCGTGCCCGAAGAGCGCAAGAAAGCGCTCGACATCACCGACAATCTGGTGCGCATCTCGATCGGCGTCGAGGACCCCGACGACCTGATCGCCGACTTCGCCAACGCGCTGAACGCGGTTTAGATATCAGTCAGGTGGAATGTCTGCTTTGGGTGGGAAGCAGACATTAGTCTCGTTCGCGTTCCGACTTGGACGCATCGGTCACAGTTTGGTCGTGACCGCTCTTGTCGCTGAAGAAGGCAGCAGCGAAAAGGCCACAGCCCAGTAGGGTCGCAAAGAACACGCCAAGCGTCGTTGCCACGACCGTGTTCGTGTCGAGAGTGCTGTATAAGTAGAGGTAGGTCAGCGCGCCGACCACCATCAAGACCGCTATCGCGGCAATGATGACCATGATGCGCTTGAACTCCGCAATCGCGGCTTGGCGGTTATTGGCCATGTTTCGACAACCGAAGCCGCTGGTGCTGGTTCCTACTGTCGTTCTTATGTCTTCTTTGGGTCGAAAGCAGACACTAGCCCCAATCCTCGACTGCCCACCCGCGCTGCTCGGCGAGGCGGCGGAGCTTGCCGTGCGGGTTCACCGCCACGGCTTCGTCGGCCCATTCGAAGGCGGGCGCGTCGGAGACGTGGTCGGAATAGAAGCGGACGTGGCCGTGCTTGCCGGTCAGGCCTGACTTTTCGACCCAATCTGCGATCATTCGAAGCTTTGCCGGACCGTAACAATTGTCGCCCGCAATCCTGGCGTAAACCCGCTCGTCCAGGCCGATGATCGATCCGGTGGCGATTACATCGTCGAAGCCGAGGCGGTCGGCAATGGCGTCCGCGTAGAGGCGGTAGGAGGCCGTGGCGAGGACGACGCGGCGGCCCTCCGCCTTGTCGCGCGCGATGGCCGCGCGGGCGCCTGGGCGGACGTTGGTCGCCATCTGCCCTTCCGCGAAACTGTCGACCAGCGGCTTCAGGTCGCGCGGATGGATCCTGCCGCCGAGCAGCAGGCGATGGTTGATCTCCTTCAGCCGTGCGCGGTCGATCAGCCGCATGACATAGGCCAGCATCGATAGCAGGACGAACGGCAGGAACAGCAGCCGCCACGGCGCGCGGCGGGTGGCGCAGTGAATCAGGAAGGGCGTGTAGGTCGCGTGTCGGGTGACCGTCCGGTCCATGTCGTAGATCGCAAGGTCGGTCATGACTTCCCCGCCAGAACCGCCTCGGCCAGCACATGATCTTCCGGCTTGTCGACGTCGACTCCGGCCAGCGGGTCCGACAGGCGAATGGCGCGAATCTTCAGGCGCAGCCGGTCGCCCAGCTGCCGGGTGACATCGTCGATGCTGGCGAGGCGCAGCGCGGTCGTCATCAGCATGATCGGGCCGAGCAGGGAAATGATCCGCCACGCCTTCTTGCGGTCCTGCTCCACCGATCGCCACAGTTCCACCGCGGGTGCGACCTTGGGCGAGGCAAGCGCGAACAGGTTCGCCCCGGTGTAGGCGCCGCCGCGAAACTTGAGCCAGGTGCGCTTCGCGTCGGGAAAGCGGCGCAACAGCGTGCGCCGCTCGACCACTCCGATCGCAATGTCCGATCCTGCGGCGCCGCCGATAAACTCATCGACCGTGGCGGTGTCGAGCAGGGGATGGTCGGCGGTGGTGACCAGCAGCGGCCATTGCAGGGACGGGCCCTCGAACAGGTCGAGCAGCGTCGAGGCGATCGTGTCGCCGGATTTCGCGACGCGGATGCGCGGGTCGCGGGGCAAGGCTTCGGCGATGCGCTCGGGGAACTGGGCGAGGACGATGATCTCACCGACCTGCGCGCTTTCGAGCAAAGCGCGGACGGGGCGCGCCATCATCGGGTC
>Ga0307415_100000633_pt1 | contig 15441 bp, 14 predicted proteins | sample DK1Cmetagenome_FD_204524 | JGI IMG/M metagenome (GOLD analysis project Ga0307415, IMG submission 204524) | Maize rhizosphere microbial communities from greenhouse at UC Davis, California, United States - DK15-C-2 | ecosystem: Host-associated > Plants > Roots > Rhizosphere > Soil | place: USA...
CGCCGGCGAGGAGCTGCGGGCGCTGACCCGGCAGCGGCGCCAGCTCACGGCGGCGGTCACCACCCGGGCCCGCGCGCTGGCGGCCGAGCACGGGCAGAAGGTGACGTCCGCGGTCTCCGACCAGGTCGAGGCGACGCTGACCGCCGCCATGGTCGACGAGGACTGCGCGGCCGCCGTCCGCAGCGGCCTGCTCGTGGCGCCGCTCGCCAGCACGGGCGTGGAGAGCGTCGAGCTGGGCGCCGCCGTGGCCGTCCCCGAGGCTCTCGGCTTCAGCGCCGTCCCGCGCGCGGCACGGCCGGCAGGCGAGCCGACGGCGCGGCCGGAGCTGCACGTCGTACCCGACCCGGACGCGGACCGGAAGGCGATCGCGGCCGCCCGGGCGCGCCTCGAGGAGACCGAGGAGGTGCTCGCCCGGGCCACCGAGGCGGTCACCTCCGCCGCCACCGACGTGGCCGAGCTCGACGCCCGCAGCCTGCAGCTCCAGGGGGAGATCGACGAGCTGCGGCGCCGGCTGGCCGAGCTCGAGGCGGCCGTCGAGGAGGTCGATGACGAGCTCGCCGACGCCGAGGAGGTCCGCGCCGAGGCGGAGGCCTCGCTCGCCGCCGCCACGAAGGACCGGGACGCCGCCGCCGCGGCCCTGGCCAGGCTGGAGTCGGACGCCTAGGTTGCCCAGCCCTTCGACCGGTGCACGGCCTCGATCCACCGGGCGTGGCCGGCGTCGGCGCTGGCCCGATCGGCCTGCGGGTCGAACCGGCGATCCAGCTGCCAGGTCTGGCGCAGGTCGTCGGTCGAGGACCAGACGCCGGTACCGAGGCCGGCGAGGAACGCGGCCCCCAGCGCGGTCGTCTCCACGATCCTCGGTCGCTCGACGGGTACGCCGACCTGGTCGGCCTGGATCTGGCACAGCAGGTCGTTGGCGCTGGCGCCGCCGTCCACCCGCAGGGTGGTGGTCGTCCCCGGACCGAAGCCGGGCATCGTCTCGAGCACGTCGCGGACCTCGAAGGCGATCGCCTCCAGGGTGGCCCGCACGATGTGGCCGCGGGTCGTCCCCCGGGTGAGGCCGACGATCAGGCCGCGCGCGTGCGGGTCCCAGTGCGGGGCGCCGAGACCGGTCAGCGCCGGGACGAACACGACGCCCTGGGTGTCGGGGACCGTCGCGGCGATGGCGGCCGTCTCGGCCGCCGACCCGACGATCTGGAGGCCGTCGCGCAGCCACTGCACGGCTGCGCCGGTCACGAAGATCGCGCCCTCGAGGGCGTAGGTCAGCTCACCGTCGGGCGAGCGCCAGGCCGCGGTCGACAGCAGGCCCGCGTCGGAGCGGACCAGCGAGGTGCCGGTGTTGGTGAGGATGAACGAGCCGGTGCCGTAGGTGCACTTGGAGTCGCCCTCGTCGAAGCAGGTCTGACCGAACAGCGCGGACTGCTGGTCGCCGGCGACCCCCGCGATCGGGAGGGACAGGTCGCAGAACGACCGTGGGTCCGTGGTGGCGATCTCGCCCCAGTTGGGCACCAGCTCGGGCAGCGCGTCGCGGGGCACCCCGAACAGGCCGCACAGCTCGTCGGACCAGTCGCCGGTGGACAGGTCGAGGAGCAGCGTCCGGCAGGCGTTCGACACGTCCGAGACGTGCCAGGTGCCGCGCGTCATCCGCGCGATCAGGTAGGAGTCGACGGTGCCGACCGCGTAGCGGCCGGACTCCACCAGCGCCCACGTGTGCGGCTCGTGCTCGGCCAGCCACATCAGCTTGGTGGCGGAGAAGTAGGGATCGAGGCGCAGCCCGGTCAGCTCGGTGACCCGGTCCTCGTGACCGGCGTCGCGCAGGCGGGTGCAGATGTCGGCGGTACGACGGTCCTGCCACACGATCGCGCGCCGGGGTGAGCCGAGCGTCTCCCGGTCCCACAGCAGGATCGTCTCCCGCTGGTTGGTGATGCCGACGGCCTTGAGCTCGGCGGCGTCGACCTGCCTGAGCACCTCGCGGGTGGCCTCGAGCGTCGCCTGCCAGATCTCCTCCGGCGCGTGCTCGACCCAGCCCGGTCGGGGGAAGTGCTGCGCGAACTCCTGGTAGCCGCGCGCCGTGATCGTCCCGTCCTCCGCGACGACCACGGCGGTGACGCCGGTGGTGCCGGCGTCGATGGCGAGGACGCTCACCGGGGCGGTTCCTGCGCGCGCAGGATCTCGAGGACCTTCTCGTCGATCCAGGCGCCGTCGGGGGCCACCCGCATCTCGTAGTTCTCGGTGCCCACCCAGGCGTGGAAGTCGCGGTGCCCGAGCGCGGTGGCCCGCTCCTCGAGCTCGCGCGCCAGGTCGGGCGTGACCGGGACCTTCTCCTCCTCGGTCGAGGCGGTGAGGTAGAGCTCGCTGAGGGTCAGCAGCCTGGCCAGCTCGGTCACCGGGTCGGTGTGGTCGTCGACCCGCAGGTCGACCGCGATGTCGTCGAGCCCGCCGTACCCCGCCCCGTCGCGCACCACGAGGATCGCGGCGGACTGCCGCCCGCGCCGGTCGCCACCGGCGTCGTCGCCGGCGGTCAGCGCCGCCAGCAGCCGCCGCGCCAGCGGGGCGTCGTCGTCCGAGGTCTCCCAGGCGGCCTGCATGGCGTCGACGACCTCCTCGCCGACCAGGATGTTGCCCTGGATGGCGTACCCGTCACCGGTGACCCCACCGGCCCAGTCCAGGCAGGCCTGGCCGGTGTACGTCGCGGCGCCGCCGTCGACGTCGACGATGCCGACCTGCCGGTGCTCGCGGCCGCTGTCCTCCTCGATCAGCCGGGCGAGCGCCACGGAGGCCGTGGCGCCGTCGTCGAGGTGGGCCAGCGCCTGGCCCTTGTAGGCCACGTTGGCGTCGGCCTGGGTGGCGATGGCGCCCACCTGGGCCACGGCGGCCGGCACGGCGGAGCCGACGGCCAGGAACTTGCTGGCCACGGCCACCCCCCACGACTCTCCGTCGGCGGACCTGGCCACGATCGAGAACGTCATGCCGGGAGGGTAGCGAAGGGAAGCCCCTTCGCGAGTTGTGCTCACGTCGGGTCGAGGTCGCAGGATGCTCCCGTGCAGCGCTTCCTCGACCGGCTCGGCTTCCCCTCGTTCGGCAACCACCGCCGCTTCGTCACCGCGATCGCGGTCGACGCCGTCGGCAGCGGGGTCTTCATGCCGGTCTGCGTCCTCTACTTCCTGGTCACCACCGACCTGAGCCTCGTGCAGGTCGGCGCCGCGATCTCGCTGGCCTCGGCGGTGGCGCTGCCGGCCGGCCCGCTGCTCGGCGGGGTGGTCGACCGGTACGGCGCCAAGCACGTCCTGCTCGCCGGCAACCTGCTGCAGTGCATCGGCTTCGCGGCCTACCTCGCCACCGACTCCTTCGTCGCGCTGACGCTCTGGACGATCGTGGTGACGGTGGGGCGGACCGCGTTCTGGGGGTCCTACGGCAACATCGTCGCGGCGATCTCGGTGCCGGGGGAGCGCGAGAAGTGGTTCGGGTTCCTCGGCGCGCTGCGCAACGTGGGCTTCGCGGTCGGCGGGCTGCTCTCCGGGCTGGCGATCACGATCGGCACGCCCACGGCGTACGCCGCGGTCGTGATCGCCAACGCGGTGTCGTACGCCGTCGCGTTCGGGCTGCTGCTGGCGGTGCCGGCCATCCCGCGGACCGGCCATCGTCCGACGGCGGGGGCCTGGGGCGTCGTGCTGCGCGACCGGCCCTACCGGCTGCTGTGGGCCGCCCAGCTGGCGTACTCCACCTCGATGATGGTGCTGAACTTCGCGATGCCGGTCTACGCGACGACCGTGCTGCACCTGCCGGGCTGGGTCACCGGGGCGGTCTTCACGCTCAACACGGTGATCGTCGGGTTCGGCCAGGGCCTGGCGGTCCGGGCGATGACCGGCGCCGTCCGCTGGCGGGTGCTGCTGCTTGCCAACGCGGTCTTCGCCGCGTCGTACGTGCTGATGCTCGGCGCCTCGTGGCTCTCGGTGGGACTGGCCACCGCGGTCGTGCTGGTGGGCTCCGTGGTCTACACGCTGGGGGAGGTGCTCGGCGGGCCGGTGCACGGCGCCCTGTCCGCCGAGGCGGCTCCGGACCACCTGCGCGGGCGCTACCTCTCGCTGATCCAGCTCGCCTGGAACCTGGCCGGGACGGTCGCGCCGGTGGCCTTCGCGTGGCTGCTCACCGAGGGGTCCGGCCCCATCTGGCTCGCCCTGCTCGGCGTCGCGCTCGCGGGCGGCCTGCTCGCGGTCCGCCTCGGCGGCACCCTGGCGCAGGCCGCGCAGCGGGTCACCAACCGCGCCGAGGAGCCGGCCACCACCGGGTGACCCTGCGGCTCCTCCGACCGGGATCCGGACCGGGGTGCTGGCCCTCGCCCGGGTCGCCGGTCTACAGTCGTGAACTCCGTGTGAACGATCCAAATCAGACGATCCAATTCAGGAGTGGGCATGCGCGTCGGAGTACTCACCGGGGGCGGGGACTGCCCCGGACTGAACGCCGTCATCCGGGCGGTGGTCCGCAAGGGCGTGCGCCAGCACGGCCTGGAGTTCATCGGCTACCGCGACGGCTGGCGGGGCCCGCTCGAGGGCGTGACGATGGAGCTCGGCGTCGAGCAGTGCCGTGGCATCCTGCCGCGCGGCGGCACGATCCTCGGCTCGTCGCGCACCAACCCGTTCAAGATCGACAACGGGGTGGAGCGGATCCAGGAGAACCTCGCCAAGGACGGCGTCGACGCGCTGGTCGCCATCGGCGGCGAGGACACGCTGGGCGTCGCCACCAAGCTCGCCGACCTCGGGGTGAACGTCGTCGGGGTGCCGAAGACGATCGACAACGACCTGTCCGGCACCGACTTCACGTTCGGGTTCGACACCGCCGTCAACATCGCCACGGAGGCGATCGACCGGCTGCACACCACCGCCGAGTCCCACCACCGGGTCCTCGTCGTGGAGGTCATGGGCCGCCACGCCGGCTGGATCGCGCTGCACTCGGGCATGGCCGGCGGCGCCAACGTCGTCCTGATCCCCGAGCAGCCCTTCGACATCGAGGCCGTCTGCGAGCTGGTCGAGCAGCGGTTCAAGACCCGGTTCTCGCCGATCATCGTGGTCTCCGAGGGCGCCGTGCCCGCCCAGGGTGGCGACATGACCCTGGTCTCCGGCGAGAAGGACGCCTTCGGGCACGTGCGGCTCGGCGGGATCGGGGACCGCCTCGCCCACGAGATCGAGACCCGCACCGGCAAGGAGGCACGCGCCGTCGTGCTCGGCCACATCCAGCGCGGCGGGACGCCGACCGCGTTCGACCGCTGGCTCGCCACCCGGTTCGGTCTGCACGCGATCGACGCGGTGGCGGAGGGGGACTTCGGCAAGATGATGGCGCTGCGTGGCACCCGGATCGTCCGGGTCCCGCTGATCGAGGGCACCGGCGAGCTCAAGCTCGTGAGCCCGGAGGAGTACGCCGAGGCCGAGGTCTTCTTCGGCTGACCCCGGCTCAGCCGGGCGTCCCGAGCGTCAGGTCGACGACCAGCGCCTGGTGGTCCGAGAGCGCGAGCCGGCGGGCCTCGGACGCCTCCGTGCGGACCGGCCCGTCGGCCAGCACGTGGTCGAGCTGCTCGCGCGGCTCGTCGACGGGGAAGGTGTGGTGCCTCGCGAGCGAACGCAGGCCGGTCAGCGACGCCGCCCGGGCGGCGTCCATGTTGAGGTCACCCATCAGCAGCAGCGGCCGCCGCGCGGAAGCCAGGGACCGAACGAGGTGGCGCAGCTGCCACCGGTTCCACCAGCGGATGAACGACAGGTGGGTGTTGGCGACGGTGAGCGTCCCCTCCGGTGTCTCGACCTGGGCGGCCACCGCCACCCGGGGCTCGTCACGCACGAGCTCGGGGATCCGGCTCCCCGAGAACCGCATCGGGACCGGCGCGGGCAGCGCGGGGAGGCGCACGATCTCCCACGCGGTCACGGGATGCCGGCTCAGCAGCGCGATGCCGTAGGCCGCCGCGTCCGGCTGCTCGACGCCGGTGGCGGCCACCCAGGTCGCGCCGGGGCTGCCGCTGAGCGCGGCGACGAACCGGTGGTCGACCGCGCCCATCGCCTCGGCCGCCACCGCGGTGAGGTCGGCGCCGTGCGAGCGGGGCTGGTTGCGGTCCACCTCCTGCAGGGCCAGCACGTCAGCGTCCAGGCTGCGCACCGCCCGGGCGAGCGCCTCGACGCTGACCTGGTCGTCGGTGAGGGACCGGCCGTGGAGGATGTTGAAGGTGGCGACGCGCATCGAGCGTCGCCTACCCGTCGCGGGCCGCGGCTAACCCTCGGGGCATGCGCGCGCCCGCCGAGGGGTACGCACCGCAACATGGGCGACGACGTACAGACCCGGCTGCGCGAGGCGCTGAAGCTCGTCGCCGTCGCGCTCAAGGAGGGCGACGCGCCGTTCGCGCTGGCCGGCGGCTACGCCCTGTGGGCCCGCGGCGGGCCCGAGCCGGACCACGACGTGGACTTCGTGGTGGCCGAGGAGGACTCCGCCCGGGTCGCCGACCTGCTGGCCGGGCGCGGCCTGGAGGTGGTGCAGCCGCCGGAGGACTGGCTGTTCAAGGTGTACGTCGACGGGGCGATGGTCGACGTGCTCTACCGCCTGAGCGGCGACCCGGTCACGCGCGGCAGGTTCGAGGACGTCGACGAGCTCGAGGTCGAGTCGGTCCGGATGCCGGTCTTCTCGACCACGAGGCTGATGGTGGACAAGCTCAACGCCCTGGAGGAGCACGCCTGCGACCTCGGCTCCATCCTCCCGGTCGCGCGGGCGGTGCGGGAGCAGGTCGACTGGGCCCGGGTCGCCGAGCAGACGAAGGACAACGACTTCGCGGTCGCCGCCCTCTTCCTGCTCGACCGGCTCGGCATCGTGGAGAGGCCCGACGGCGGGGGTGCTGGCGCTTCGGCGTGATCCCGGTCACGATGGCGGGACCGCGACCGTCGGACCAGGGAGCCCCCCGATGAGCACAGGCACCGAGAACGTCCACACGCACGAGCCCCAGCTCAAGCGGGTGATGGGCCCGCGGCTGCTCCTGCTGTTCATCGTGGGTGACATCCTCGGCGCCGGCGTGTACGCCGTCACGGGGGAGATGGCCCTCGAGGTCGGCGGCGTCGTGTGGGTGCCCTTCCTGGTGGCGTTCGCGGTGGCCATCATGACGGCGTACTCCTACCTCGAGCTGGTCACGAAGTATCCCCAGGCCGCGGGCGCCGCGCTCTACACCCACAAGGCGTTCGGCGTGCACTTCCTGACGTTCCTGGTGGCGTTCGCGGTGGTCTGCTCCGGCATCACCAGCGCCTCGACCTCCTCGAACCTGCTGGCCACCAACCTGCTCGCCGGCTTCGACGGCCTCGGCGTCGGGGTGTCCCAGGGCAACACCGCGATCACCATCACGGCGCTGGCGTTCATGCTGCTGCTCGCCGTGATCAATCTCCGCGGGGTCGGGGAGAGCGTGAAGTTCAACGTCGTGCTCACGCTGATCGAGATGACGGCCCTCGCCATCGTCATCGTGATCGGCCTCCTCGTCATGTCACGGGGCGACGGTGACCTGGGCCGCGTGGTGGTGTTCGAGTCCGGCAGCGAGCGCGGGCTCTTCCTCGCGGTCACCGTGGCCACCGCGATCGCGTTCTTCGCCATGGTCGGGTTCGAGGACTCGGTCAACATGGTCGAGGAGGTGCAGAACCCCCAGCGCATCTTCCCGAGGATGATGCTGACCGGCCTGGGCCTCGCCGCGCTGATCTACGTCCTGGTGTCGATCTCGGTCGTCGCGGTGATCCCCGAGGGTGAGATCGAGAGCGTGGTCAGCCAGGAGGGCAAGGTCCTGCTCGAGGTGGTCACGCGGGGCGCCCCCGGGATCCCGATCGACAAGATCTTCCCGTTCCTCACCGTCTTCGCCGTGGCCAACACCGCGCTGATCAACATGCTGATGGCCAGCCGCCTCCTCTACGGCCTGGCCAAGCAGGACGTGCTGCCGCGGTCGCTCAGCAAGGTGCTGCCGGGCCGGCGCACCCCGTGGGCCGGGATCCTCTTCTCGACGGTGCTGGCGCTGGGGCTGATCGTCGTCGTCACGTACGCCGCGGAGACGACCGTGATCGCGGCGCTGTCCGGGACGACCGCGCTGCTCCTCCTGTGCGTCTTCTCGGTCGTCAACATCGCCTGCCTGATCCTGCGCCGCGACCCCACGCCGAGCGACGGGTTCCGGGCCCCCACCTGGGTGCCGGCGCTGGGGGCGACCTGCTGCCTGTTCCTGGTCGGACCGTGGGCCCGCGACAGCGAGGACTACGTCCAGTACCAGATCGCGGGAGCCCTGATCGGCATCGGCGTCCTGCTCTGGGCGCTCACCTGGGCCACGAACCGCGGCGTCCGGGCGAAGAAGACCGGATTCCGCGACATCGAGCACCTCGAGGACTGACCCTCGGGACCACGTACGCTGGGGCGGTGACAATCCCCGACCTCTCGGCCCTGCACGCTCTCGGACCCGCCCAGCAGCCGACGTACCCCGACCGTGCTGCCGTCGACTCGGCGGTCGCGCGCCTGCGCACCGCGCCGCCGCTCGTCTTCGCCGGCGAGTGCGACGACCTCAAGGAGAAGATCGCCGCGGTCGCGCGGGGCGAGGCGTTCCTGCTCCAGGGCGGCGACTGTGCCGAGACCTTCGCCGGCGTCACCGCCGACAACGTCCGCAACAAGCTGCGCGTGCTGCTGCAGATGGCCGTGGTGCTGACGTACGCCGCCTCGGTCCCGGTCGTGAAGGTGGGCCGGATCGCCGGTCAGTACGCCAAGCCCCGGTCCTCCGACTTCGAGACCCGCGACGGCGTGACGCTGCCGGCCTACCGCGGCGACGCCGTCAACGGCTTCGACTTCACCCCCGAGTCCCGGATCCCCGACCCGCAGCGCCTCGTCGACGTCTACAACTCCTCGGCCGCGACGCTCAACCTGGTCCGCGCCTTCGTCACCGGCGGGTACGCCGACCTGCGCCAGGTGCACACCTGGAACACCGACTTCGTCCGCGAGTCGCCGGTCGGCCAGCGCTACGAGCAGATGGCCAGCGAGATCGAGCGCGCGCTGACGTTCATGAAGGCGATCGGCGCCGACCCCGACGAGTTCCACCGGGTCGACTTCCACAGCAGCCACGAGGCGCTGGTGCTCGAGTACGAGCACGCGCTCACCCGGGTGGACTCCCGCACCGGCACGCCGTACGACGTCTCCGGGCACTTCGTCTGGATCGGGGAGCGCACCCGCCAGCTCGACAACGCCCACGTCGAGCTCCTGAGCCACATCCGCAACCCGATCGGCGTGAAGCTCGGCCCGACCACGTCGCCGGACGACGCGCTGGCGCTGGCCGCCAAGCTCAACCCGCAGAACGAGGCCGGCCGCCTGACGTTCATCACCCGCTTCGGCGCCAACAAGATCCGCGAGGGCCTGCCGAACCTGGTCGAGAAGGTCAACGCGGCCGGGGTCGAGGTGGCCTGGGTGTGCGACCCGATGCACGGCAACACGTTCGAGGCCAGCTCGGGCTACAAGACCCGCCGCTTCGGGGACGTGATCGAGGAGGTCCAGGGCTTCTTCGACGTGCACCGCTCGCTCGGCACCTGGCCCGGCGGCGTCCACGTGGAGCTGACCGGCGACGACGTCACCGAGTGCGTCGGTGGCGGCGAGGAGCTGCTGGAGACCGACCTGGGCGGCCGCTACGAGTCGGTCTGCGACCCGCGGCTCAACCGGGTCCAGTCGCTCGAGCTGGCGTTCCTCGTGGCCGAGATGCTCCGGAAGGCCTGAGGCCCGCGTGATCGACCTCCGCAGCGACACCCTCACCCGACCCGGCGAGCCGATGCGGCTGGCGATGGCGCGGGCCGAGGTGGGCGACGACGTGTACGGCGAGGACCCCACGGTCCGTCGGCTCGAGGAGCGGGTGGCCGGACTGTTCGGCCACGAGGCGGCGCTGTTCATGCCGACCGGCTCGATGGCCAACGTGCTCGCCGTTCGCTCGCTCGTCGCCCCCGGCCAGGAGGTGCTCTGCGAGTCGCGGGCGCACATCGCGCGCGCCGAGCTCGGCGCGCACGGCGCCTACAGCGGGGTGACGATGCGCACCTGGATCTCCGAGCGGGGCCAGGTCGACCTGCCCGTGATCGAGTCACTGTTCGCCCCCGACATGGGGCCTTTCTTCGTCCCGACCGCCGCGATCTCCGTGGAGAACACCCACAACTTCGCGGGTGGGGCGGTGCTGCCGATCGAGGACCTGCGGGCGCTGCGCTCGTTCGCCGACGCGGCCGGTGCCCGGGTCCACATGGACGGCGCCCGGGTCTGGAACGCCCACGTCGCCACCGCGGTGCCGTTGGTGGAGTACGGCGCGGTCGCCCACGTGATGGCGGTCTGCCTGTCGAAGGGGCTGGGTGCCCCGGTCGGCTCGCTGCTGGTCGGTACCGCAGACACCGTCACGGAGGCCCGGGTGTGGCGCAAGCGGATGGGCGGCGGGATGCGGCAGGTGGGGATCCTCGCCGCCGCGGGCCTGTACGCCCTCGACCACCACGTCGAGCGGCTCGCCGAGGACCACGCCCACGCCCGGCTGCTGGCCGAGGCCTGCGGGGTGGACCCCGCGGGCGTCGACACGAACATCGTCGTGGTGCCGCGGCGCGACGCCGGTGAGTTCGTCGCGGCCGCCCGTGACGCGGGCGTGCTGGTCGCCACGGTCGGGCCCACCACGGTGCGGCTCGTGACGCACCTCGACATCACCCGCGACGACGCCGAGAAGGCAGCCGCGGTCCTGGCCCGCCTGGCCTGAGTCGGTTCCGGGCCGGCTCCGGTCCGCCGTACGCTGGGGCATGACCGGTTTTCGCCGGTGGTCCGTGGTGGCGGCCCTCGCGCTGCTGGTCGTCGCCGCGCCGCTGGCCTGGCGGGCGGTGCCCGCGCAGGACGAGCGGGTGGGCGCCGCCGCGTTGCTGGCGCGCATCGAGGCCGGACGCGACCACGCCTACTCCGGGTACGTCGAGTCGCGCGGCACGCTCTCGCTCCCGGTCGCCGACCGCTTCACCGACCTCGGCGCGCTGCTCGGGGACGTCACCCGCATGCGGGTCTGGTGGCGCGGCAGCAGCTCGTGGCGGGTCGCCGAGCTGCTGGCCACGGGGGAGCGGGACGTGGTCCGCGACGGCTCGCTGACGATCTCCTGGGACTACGAGGACAACGAGGCCGAGCGCAGCGTCGACCCCGACATCCGGCTGCCGCGGGCCGCGGACCTGGTGCCGCCCGCGCTCGGCCGCCGCCTGCTCGAGGACGTCGACCGGGACCACGTCCGCCGCATCCCCGCCCGCCGGCTGGCCGGCCGCGAGGGGCTCGGCCTGCGGCTGGCCCCCGCGGCGCCGCAGTCGAGCATCGACCACGTCGACCTCTGGGCTGACCGCGAGACCGGAGTCCCGCTCCGCGTCGAGGTGTACGGCGCGCCCGGGCGGCGACCCGTCCTCGTCTCGGAGTTCCGCTCGTTCGACCCCGGGCGGCCGGAGGCGAGCACGAGTCACTTCACCCCGCCGGCCGGCGCGGACTCCCACTTCGACGACATCCTCGACATCGCGGACGCGGCCAACCAGTACGCCCCGTTCGTCCCGCCGCCCACGCTGGCCGGGCTGGCGAAGGCGCCGCGGGCGGACCGGGCGGTGGGCCTCTACGGCTCCGGCATGACCCAGCTGATCGCGGTGCCGCTGTGGAGCCGGGCGGCGAACCCGCTGCGCGAGCAGCTGCTGCAGACCCCCGGCGTGCGCCGCGTCGACGAGGGGACGCTGGTCCGGGTGGGACCGCTCGGCCTCCTGCTGACCCGGTCGTGGGACGGCGTGGGCCAGGGCTGGCTGGTGAGCGGCACCGTCACCGACGAGGCGCTGCTGGCCGCCGCGCACGACCTGGCCGCCGGGGTGCGCCTGGTGGTCGGACAGTTTCCGTGATCCGCTCCCGCGGCCTGACCAAGCGGTTCGGCAGGATCCTGGCCGTCGACGACCTCGACCTCGACGTGCGCGAGGGCGACGTCTACGGCTTCCTCGGCGCGAACGGGTCGGGCAAGACCACGACGGTCCGGATGCTGCTCGGACTGGTGCTGGCGACGTCGGGGACGATCGAGGTGCTGGACCGGCCGATGCCGGCGTCCGCCCGCGTGGTGCTGCCGGAGGTCGGGGCGCTGGTCGAGGCGCCCGCGGCGTACGCCCACCTCCCGGGGCGCGCCAACCTCGCGCTCTTCGACGCCATGTCGAACGGTGGGCACGCCCGCGGGAGCCGGGCCGCGCGCGCGGGACGCATCGACGACGCGCTGGACCGGGTCGGGCTCGGCGGCGTCGACGGCCGACCGGTGCGCGCCTACTCGCTCGGCATGCGCCAGCGGCTGGGGCTGGCGCACGCCCTGCTGCGGCGACCGCGGCTGCTGGTCCTCGACGAGCCGACGAACGGCCTCGACCCGCAGGGCATCCGGGAGATCCGCTGCCTGCTGCTGGAGCTGCACGCCGCCGGCACCACGATCTTCCTGTCCAGCCACCTGCTCGCGGAGGTGGAGCAGCTGTGCACGCGGGTGGGCGTCCTGGACCGGGGCCGGATGGTGGTCCAGGACCAGCTCGACGCGCTGCGCCGTCCCACCGGTCGCGTCCTCGTGCACACGCCGGACGCCGCCGCCGCCCACGCCCTCCTCGACGGCCGGGTCGAGCGGGTCGACGGCCACCGCCTGCTGGTCCGCTTCGACGACGCCGCGGCGCTGAACGCCCGCCTGGTCGGGGCCGGCATCCGCGTGGAGTCGCTCGTGGCCGAACGCCGCGCGCTGGAGGACGTCGTGCTCGCCGCCACCCGGCCCGGGAACGACCGGATCGCCCGCCGATGATCGCCGTCGAGCTCCGCAAGCTGCTGGTCAGCCGGCGTACCTGGGTGACGATCCTGCTGATCGACGCCCTGCCGACGCTGGTCGCGGTGCTGCTCGCGGTGACCGACGTCGGGCCGCGGCCGGGCACCGGGCCGGCCTTCCTGTCGGCCGTGCTCACCGACGGGAAGCTGTTCCCGCTGGCGGCGCTCGGCATCGTGCTGCCGCTGTTCCTGCCGATCGCGGTGGCCCTGCACGCGGGGGAGGCGATCGCCGGGGAGGCGCAGGCCGGCACCCTGCGGTACGTCCTGGTCCGGCCGGTCGGGCGGACCAGGCTGCTGGTCGCGAAGATGACCAGCGTGATGGCGTTCGTCGTGCTGACCGTGCTCGTGGTCGCGGTGACGGCGTACGTCGTCGGTGTGCTGCTGCTGGGCCGGTCGCGGGTCGCCACCGGCGGCACCGCGAGCTTCTCGGGCAGCACGTTCTCGACCCGCGAGCTGCTGCTGCGGACCGGGCTCGCGCTGGGCTACGCCATGCTCTGCATGCTCGGGGTGGCGGCGATCGCGCTGTTCCTCTCGACGGTCACGCGGTCGCCGCTCGGGGCCGCGCTGGGGGCGCTGGCTGTCCTCGTCGCGTCCACGATCCTGCTCGGTCTCGAGGCCGCGAGCGCGCTGCAGCCCTACCTGCCGACCCGCTACTGGCTGGCCTTCGTCGACCTGTTCCGCGACCCGATCCTGTGGCGCGACGTGCTGCGCGGGGTGGCCCTGCAGGCGGTCTACGTCGTGGTGTTCCTCGCCGCCGGGTGGGCGAACTTCATGACGAAGGACGTGACGGACTAGGACCCGGGCTGGGACCCGGGGCGGCACACGGCCCCGTCGGGAACGGCCGGCTCGGCGGTGCCGAGCGCGGCCAGGGTCATCGCGACGACCGCCGGGGTCCGGGGCAGGTCGGCGTGCGTGACGGTCAGGCCGGGGCAGACCGACTGGACCGAGAACCCGAGCGCCCCCTCGAGCCGCCCCGACGTCGGTGGCACCACGGTCTGGTCGTCGGTGGTCCAGATCGTGACCCACAGCGGCCCGTCGGGTGTCTCGTCGTGTGCGTTCAGGGTCCGTAGCAGGTCGCTGTCCGGGGCCAGCTGACGGCACGCGCTCGAGCAGGCGCCGGGCACCAGGCCGCGGGCGAGCGCGGCCAGGTCGCTGCCGTGGTGCGGGGACGCGAGGGTGACCACGCGGCGTACGACGGACGCGGCCGCCGGGTCCTCCACCCACAGCCTGGCCACGACCCCGCCCGCGGAGTACCCCACGACGTCGACCGAGCCGGCGCCGTCGTCGGCCATCGCCCGCTCGGCCACCTCGGCGAGGTGGCGCGCCTGCTCCGGCAGGTCCCCGGTGCCGTCGCCGGGCGGGTCGACGATGCTGGCCACCCGGCCCGCGTCCCGCAGCGCGGCCGCGAGCACCTCGAGGGCGTCGGTGCCGCCGCCGTACCCCGGCACCAGCAGCACCGTCCCGGGCTCGTCCTGCGCGGCCGGGACCACCGGAGCCTCCCGGCTGCGGGCGGCCAGCACCACGGCCACGACCAGGACCGCGAGCAGCGCGAGGCCCGCGGACCCCAGCACGAACCGCCGGCGCGCCGGGGACAGGTCTGCGAGCACGGATCGATCGTGGCACGCGGACGTGGACCCCTCACACGGCGATGTGCTGGACCTCGGCCTCGAGCTTGCGGCGCGGTGCCAGCTCGACGATGAGCATCGCACTCAGCACGACCAGGCCGCCGACCATCATCCGCACGGTGGGGGACTCGTTGCCGACCAGCACGGCGAAGAACGCGGCGAAGACCGGCTCCATGCTCATGATGATCGCGGTGCGGGTGGCCGGCAGGTGGGCCTGCGCCCACGTCTGGCCGATCATCGCGAGCGCGCCGGCGAAGACCGCCATGTACCCGACGGAGAGCCAGTCGCCGACCGTGGCCGGCAGCACCACCCCGTCGGGTGCGGTCGCGACCAGGCAGACCGCGGCGATGACCACGATCTGCAGGATCGACATGCCGAGGGCGTCGCTCGGGGTCGACCAGGCACCGAGGCCGACGATGTGGAGGGCGTAGAGCAGCGCCGCCACCAGCGTGATCGCCTCGCCGTACCCGACCGCGAAGCCGTCCAGCGTGAGGATGCCGAGGCCGGCGGCGGCGAGGCCCACCGCGGCCCAGGTCAGCGCGGTGATCCGGGTGCGCAGCAGCAGCGCCGCGAACAGCGGGGTGGCGACGACGTACATGCCGGTGATGAAGCCGGACACGCTCGCGGCGGTGTGGGCCAACCCGGCGGTCTGCAGGATCTGCGCCACGCCGTAGAGCAGGCCCAGGACGATCGCCCGGTTGCGGGTCTCCGGGGACAGCCGGGCGACCGCCCGCGGCGCGGCGACCAGCAGCACGATGCTGGCGATCGCGAACCGCACCGCGAGGAAGTCCAGCGTCGGCACCCGGTCGAGCAGATCCTTGATGAGGAAGAACGTCGACCCCCAGCAGGCGGTCATCGCCAGCAGTGCCGACGTCGCGAGCAGCGTCGTGCGCCGGGACTCGGTCATCCCCGTGCGGCCTTGCGCAGCTGCTTGAGCAGGGGGATGTCGGCGTTGCCCGGGTCGCGCGAGCCCGGCGTCTCCAGC
>Ga0307415_100000635_pt1 | contig 15410 bp, 12 predicted proteins | sample DK1Cmetagenome_FD_204524 | JGI IMG/M metagenome (GOLD analysis project Ga0307415, IMG submission 204524) | Maize rhizosphere microbial communities from greenhouse at UC Davis, California, United States - DK15-C-2 | ecosystem: Host-associated > Plants > Roots > Rhizosphere > Soil | place: USA...
TCGCCTCGGCGGCGACGAAGTAGGCGGTCGCCTCGACACCGGTCGGTAGCCGTCGGTCGAGCTGGTCGGTGACGACGACCGGCAGCGGCGCGCGGTCGGCGAGCGAGCCGAGCGCCGGCCCGAGACCCGACTCCGTGAGGATCGCGGGGTGGACGCCGCGGGCGAGCTCCCGGATGTCGGCGATCGCCGCGGCCGCCTCCGCGGCCGCGGCGTCGAGCTCCGCCACGGCGGCCGGATCAGCCGCGGGTCCGAGGTCCCGCCGCAGCATCTGCAGGGAGAGCTGGAGCGAGACGAGGCGCTGCTGTGCACCGTCATGAAGATCGCGCTCGATGCGCCGCCGCTCGTCGTCCTGGGCTTCGACGATGCGCGCACGAGACGCCCGGACAGCCTCGAGCTGCGCCCGGACCTCCGCCTGGAGCCGCTCGTTCTCGACGGCGAGCCGCACGGCGGCTGTCGCTGCCGCGATGAGGCCCGGGTCGTCGCGCAGCGCCGGGTCATGGGCGACGACGAGCTCCGGCGATCCAGCCGATCCGATCGTCAGGACGGCGCGAGAGGCGCCGTCGGCCGGTGGCGTGGCCGCCTGCCCGGTCGCATCCGTGAACGCCGTCGCCGATGGGTCCCAGCGGTAGACGTCCAGCGACGGGTCGCCGAGAGCGTCGCGCAGCGACGCCTGCAGGACGGGCATCGGCGGCAAGCCGTCGAGTCGGACGACGAGGTCGGCGATCCGCCCCCGGGCCGCCTCATCGCGCAACACCCCGAAGAGCAGCCCGACGGCCACGAGGACGCGCAGGACGGCGAGGATGATCGTCCGCAGCTCGCCGAGTGGTTCCCGGCCACCCGTCGGGTCGACGGTCTGCCAGACGAACGTGGCGATGAACCCGCCTGCAAGCACGACGCCCGCCAGGAGGACCGGCGTCTGTCGCACCCGGGCCGCGCCACTCGCCGAGAGCCAGCGCGCGACCACGACGGCCAGCAGGCCGACGCTCAGGGCTGTGAGGAGCAGCGTCTCGATCCGACCGAGTGGATCCATGGCGTCGTAGGCCACGAACCAGCGATCGACGGTCGAGATGCACGTCGGGCAGTCCCACCAGGCGATCGGCCGCATGCCGTAGGCCTTGACCACGGTCCAGCCGGCCTGCACGACGACGAAGCCGACGGCGAGAACCCGGTCGACGCGGCCGACGATCCGCCCGGCCGGGTAGGCGAGGATGACCAGCGCGAACAGTGGATCGAACCAGCCGTGCGCCAGCGACGCGAGATACGACACGACCGCGACGTCGGAGCTGACGAGGTCGCCGATGAACCAGACGAACCCCGTCACGATCGCGAGCGGGCCGATCCGGTTCCCGGGCCGCCGGTCCGCGATGATCAGGCCGGCCGCGATCATCGACCAGCCCACCGCGACATCCGCCAGGAGGAGCGCCGGGCTGCGTTCGGCGGTGCGCATCAGCTGCGACGTCGCGAACGGCCCGAAGAGCAGCGCGATGAGACCGACGACGCCGAGGACGAGCCGTCGACGCGTGACTGTGCGGGTCACGATCGTGCCACCTCGACGATCGCTCGCACGGCGGCCCCGTCCAGCCGGTCCTTGGCGATGAAGCCCGCCGCCGGGCTGACCAGCACGCGTTCCCGATAGGCCTCCTGCTCCCGGCTCGAGATGAGCACGATGGAGGGGGCGCGGCGGCCTGCGGCAAGCCGCTCCGCCACTTCGAATCCGTCGACATCGGGCAGGCCGATATCCAGAAGCACCACGTCGGGCATGAGGTCGGCGGCAGCCGCGAGACCGCTCTGTCCGTCGATCGCTTCCCCCACGACCGTCCAGCCGTCGCGCTCGAGCAGGCGTCGGGCGGTGGCGCGGAAGCCGCCGTGGTCGTCGACGACGAGGATCGTGATCGCCGTCATGGGACGCGGACCCACGGCTGGCGATCGAGCATCGCGAACCACCCGGCATCCTCGGCGAGCTCCGAGTCCTCGAACGTCGTGATCAGTCGATCGCCCTCGAGGCGCCAGCGATGCTCGTGGTCACCCCAGAACGAGGGTGCGTCGACCGTGATCGACAGCAGGTCGCCGTCGACGGTGAAGTGGCCCCGGGCGGGCCCGCTCAGCAGCGTCTGGCCGGCCGTGGCCTCCGGGACCTCGGCCCAGTCTCCGTCCGCATCGAATACCCACGCCAGGCGGACGGGTCCGAGGACCGGGTCCACGATCGACTTGACGAAGACGCCGGTCGGAAAGCCGTCGGGTCGGACGCCCGCCGGTGGCGGTGCCTGGCCCGCCGGGGCGCAGCCGGCGACCGCGACCATCGAGGCCAGCACCGCAAGCACCGTCCGCAGGCGTAGTCGACGCACCATGGCGGAACGATACGAGGTCCTTGTGCCGGTTCCATCCGGGTCTTCCCGGAGATGGATTCCCGCGCCCGCCCGGATGGCAACGGCGCCTCGACAGCCGAGGCTCGACGGACCGGCGGCTCTTGCGCCGGAGCCATCAGGAGGGCAAGTCATGGGTCCCCGCATCGGGCGCCTCGCCGGCGCCATCGTCTTCGTGATCGTCAGTGGCGCCTGCAGTGGAGCATCGGCGCCGTCGTCGCTGGCGCCATCCGCTGCGGCATCGCCGAGCGCGGCAGCTCGCGACTGGGTCGCCGACATCGACGTCGGTGGCCGGACGCTCAGCATCGCGTGCGTCGGTCCGACCGACACGGGTCGGCCGACGGTGATCTTCGAGTCCGGCCTCGGCGGCGACCGCGGCGTGTGGGCCGATGTCATGACCGCGCTCATGCCGACCGAGCGCGGGTGCAGCTATGACCGCGCGGGCCTCGGCCTTTCGCAGCCCGGCCCGAAGCCCCGCACGACGGACGACCAGGTCGACGATCTCCATGCGCTGCTCTCGGCCGCGAAGGTCGAGCCTCCGTACGTCCTCGTCGGGCACTCGTCGGGCGGCTGGAACGTGATGGTGTACGCCGGGCGATACCCGGACGACGTCTCCGGGACCGTGCTGGTCGACGTCCGACCGCCGGCCTTCAGCGAGCGATCCGCGGCCGCGCTGCCGCCCGAAGCTTCGAACGAACCCGACGCACTCCACCAGGCTCGGGCGGAGGGCGACTTCGAGAAGGATCCGAGCGCCAACCCCGAAGGCCTCGACCTGATCGAGAGCGCGGCCCAGGCCGGCGCGAGCCCAGGCTTCGGTGACCGGCCGTTGGTCGTCCTCACCGCCGGAGATCGGGCGGCGGTGACCGAGGGACTCCCGGCCGCCGTCGCGGAGGACCTCGATTCGATCTGGATGGAGCTGCAGACGGGATTGGTCGGCCTGTCGACGAAGGGTCGACAGGAGATCGTCCCGGACGCCACCCATGAGATGCCGTTCGAGAAGCCCGATGTGATCGTGGGCGCGATCACGGAGGTCATGGCCGACGCCGCGGGCTGACCCCCGGGGCCCGAGCGGGGCGGGCTGGCGGCCAGTGGCCGTCGGCCCGCCTCGGCGCATCCAGCCGCGGCCGCCACGGCGGTGGTGCCGAGGTCGGTACACTGCCCGCAGGCGGGTCGGTGTAGCGGAGGGTGGCATTGGCGGACACCGAGGGGTCAACCGGGACGCGGTCTTCACCCGCGTCCACCTCGACGGAACGCGGGAAGCGAGAGCGCGGCAAGACCGTCCACGGTGAGCCGGCCAATGCCGGGCACCGCGTCCTCGCACCGGACGATGCGGAGGTCGAGGCCTACCTCGAGACCGCATTGCACGCCCCGGCCCCGGATCGCGCCGGCCCAGATGCCGCCGCGGCGACCACCGGACCGGTCGTCGTCCTCGACTTCGGCAGCCAGTTCGCCCAACTCATCGCCCGCCGGGTCCGCGAGCTCGACGTCTATTCCGAGCTGCTGCCACATGACACCCCGTTCACGGAGTTGGAGCGCCGCGGCACCCGGGCGATCATCCTGTCCGGCGGCCCGAACTCCGTGTATGACGATGCAGCGCCCAAGCCCGACCCGGCGGTGTGGAGCGGTCGGATCCCCGTCCTCGGCATCTGCTACGGGGCCCAGCTCATGGCCCGCGAGCTCGGTGGCGACGTGCTGGCGGCCGGCAAGCGCGAGTACGGCCCGGCCAGCGTCCAGCTCGACACGAGCGACGGCTTGTTCCTCGGCCTCGAGCGCGAACAGCCCGTGTGGATGAGCCACGGCGACTCGATCACCCGCCTGCCAGAGGGGTTCGTGTCGACCGCCCAGACGGACTCGACGCCGTTCGCCGGTCTCGAGGCGCCGGATCGGAACCTCTACGGCATCCAGTTCCATCCGGAGGTCGTCCACACCCCGCGCGGCAAGGACGTCCTGCGCAACTTCATCGAGGGCATCGCGGGCATCGAGCCATCGTGGACGGCGGCCAACTTCATCGATTCGACCGTGGCCGGCATCCGCCAGCGGGTGGATCGGCACGCTCGCGAGACCGCCTCCGACGGCAAGGTCATCTGTGCGTTGTCGGGCGGGGTCGATTCCGCGGTAGCGGCCGCGCTGGTCCATCGCGCGGTCGGTGATCGGCTGACGTGCATCTATGTCGATCACGGCCTGATGCGGAAGAAGGAATCGGAGCTCCTCCGGGTCACCTTCGAGCAGAACCTGGGGATGCAGCTCGTCATGGTCGATGCCCGGAAGCGGTTCCTTGCACGCCTGGCCGGCGTCGAGGACCCCGAGCAGAAGCGGCGGATCATCGGCGACGAGTTCATCCGGGTGTTCGAAGAGGAGGCGGCGCGTATCGGCGCGATCGACTTCCTGACGCAGGGGACGCTCTATCCCGACGTCATCGAGAGCGCGACCGCCGAGACGAAGACCGCCCAGAAGATCAAGACCCACCACAACGTCGGCGGGCTCCCGGCCGATCTGCGCTTCCAGCTCATCGAGCCGCTGCGCTACCTGTTCAAGGACGAGGTCCGCAAGGTCGGTCTGGAGCTCGGCTTGCCCGAGGCGATGGTCCTCCGCCAGCCCTTCCCGGGCCCGGGCCTCGCGATCCGGATCATCGGCGAGGTCACCGCCGAACGGCTCGACACGCTGCGCGAAGCCGACTGGATCGTCATCGACGAGGTCAAGGCGGCGAACCTGTATCGGAGCCTGTGGCAGAGCTTCGCGATCCTCACGCCGGTCCGCTCGGTCGGCGTCATGGGCGATAACCGGACGTACGCGAACGTCGTCGCGATCCGGGCCGTCACCTCAGAGGACGGGATGACCGCCGACTGGGCGAAGCTGCCGTACGACGTGCTGGCGAGGATCAGCAGCCGGATCGTCAACGAGGTCCCCGGCGTGAACCGCGTCGTGTACGACATCTCGTCGAAGCCACCGGCAACGATCGAGTGGGAGTAGCGCTCGGCCGGACCGGGCGATGCATATTTCGACGGCGCCGCGGGCGGGTCGTCACGTGTTGCATGTCGCCTGGTGATCGGCCCGGTACCGCGGGCCCCCCGGACCGATGGGGTATTCCGACGTGCTGAGGGCGCGGTAGCATTCCCGCCATGGTCGACGCCACGAGTCCGTCGGCCGAGCCCGCCGGTTCCGTCTGCCCGTGGTGCTCGGCCCGCTATACCGGTGAGCCCGATACCTGCCCGTCGTGCGGCGCGGCGCTGGCCGTCGACCCGGCGACCGACCCGACCCTCCCCGGGCTGACCGCGATCGACGCGGCCGCCATCGTTCGCGCGAAGACCCCCGTCGCCCGCCCGCGGAGCCGACTCCTGTCGTGGATCAGCGGCGAGTACCCGGACGACACCCCGACGGCGACCGAGGTCGGCGCGCTCGCTCCGCCGGATGCGGAGGTGCGTCGGGAGATGCTGCGGCTCGAGCTCGAGGCGGAAGTCGCCAACCTCCAGGCCGAGGCCGGCGCGCTCATGGCCGAGGCGACGTTCGAGGGTCATGCGCCCGATGCGTCGCCAGAGACCGTGGCCGCCGCGGAAGCCGCCGTCGAGGACCTGAGTGACGTCGAGGCGGAACTCGCCGAGGTCGACGAGGCGCTCGAGTCCGACACCACGACCAACGAGGACCGGCAGCCGGCCTGATCCTGACGGCCGCGTAGACTTGCGGTCGTGCCCGATCGACTCCCACCGCCAGGGCCGTCGTTCCTGCGCGAGCACGAAGTCCGGATCGGCGACCGAGCGCTCCGCGCCGGGATGGCCCGCCCGTCCGAGGCGCCCGACGGCTGGTGGCTGGCCGTGATGTGGGTCGCCGACGACGACGGTGTCGTGAGCTTCCGCGACGTGGCGCCCGCGTCCGGGCCACCGCCCGATCCCCCGCTCGGTCGTCTCGGACCGGCCCTTTCCGGGGCGTTGTCCGGGTTGATCCTCGAGGATGCCGGGCGGCTGCAGATGCGGGTCGGGATGGTCGTGCCGCCCGACGATCCGGAGCGCACCTGGCGCGCGCCACTCGCGGTCCGGGCAGCATTCCGGTTCGAGCCGGCGCGCGCCGCGACGATGCCTCCGAACGAGCTCGCCGACACCGTGCTGGCCGCGTTCCGTCGCTCGGTCGAAGCGCTGGCACGGCCCTAGTATCGGATCCCATGCGCGATCTGTTCGACGACTTCCTCGAGGAACTCCGCCGACGCGAAGCGATCGCCCGCGGCGATGACCCGGACGCGGACGCGCCGCGAAGGCCGAAGGCGGTCGGGCCGAACCCGGACGATGACGGCCCGCCGCTACCTCGTCGCCTGGCCCGGCGTCGCCAGCGCGATGGACGGTCGAGACGGTGGTGGGCGATCGTCGTCGCTGGTGTGGCCGCCGTCCTGCTCCTCACCTTCGGCCTCGATCTGTGGACCGATGCACTGTGGTTCCAAAGCGTCCGGTTCGATCCGGTCTTCTGGACTCGGGTCACCGCCCAACTGGGGCTGTTCCTGGCCGCGGCGGCCGGGGTGCTCGCGGTCATCGTCATCAACCTCGCCATCGCGGCCCGCTTCACGCGGGACATCGGCGACGGGCTCAGCCCGTTGCGGGACGTGTTCGCGCGTCTGAACGATGCTGCCGACCCTCGGCCCGGAGGCGGGCGATCGACCGACCGAGCGCGCACTGTGACAGTCGGACCGGACGACATCCCAGATCTGACGCCGATCGCCCGGGTCGTGCTCATCGGCAGCGTCGTCTTCGTCACGTTGGCGATCGGCGGGTCGATCGCGTCCTCCTGGTCCACGATCCTGCTCTGGGCCAATCGCGTCCCCTTCTCACCCGATCCGGCCACCCCCGTGATCGATCCGGTGTTCGGCCGCGACATCGGGTTCTTCCTCTTCGAGCTGCCGTTCCTTCGGCTCGTACAGACGCTCTTCAACGGCGTGATGGTCGCCACTCTCCTGGCGGTCGGCATCCGGTACCTCATGGCGGCCTCGCGCGGGGAGTTCGCCCCGACCACGCCGATCCGGGTCCACCTCGGCGTCCTGGCCGGTCTCTTCCTGCTGTCTTTCGCGTTCGGTTACCAGCTCGACAAGTACGAGCTCGTGTACAGCACCCGCGGCTTCGTGACAGGCGTCTCGTACACCGACCAGAACGCGCAGTTCTTCGCCTATGACGTCCTGACCGTGCTGTCCGGGCTCGCTGGGGCCCTCCTGGTGGGGGCCGCGTTCACGAGGTTGGTCTGGCCATTCGCGCTGACCATCGGGGTGTGGCTCCTCGCCTCGTTGATCATCGGGCGACTCTACCCGGAGGCGATCCAGCGACTGACCGTCCAGCCGAACCAGTACGCCCAGGAGGAGCGCTACATCGCGAACAACATCGCGATGACTCGCATGGCGTTTGGACTGAACGCCTGGGAGGACCGCTCGTTCCGCGGAGAGGAGCACCTCGACGCCGCGGCGATCGAGGCCGAGGCGGACACCTTCCGCAACGCACGTCTGTGGGACTACCGACCTCTCGGCGCCACGCTCGACCAGCTCCAGCGCGTGCGCCGCTACTACGACTTCGTGGACGTTGACACCGACCGCTACGTCATCGACGGCGAGCAGCGCCAGGTCATGCTGTCAGCTCGCGAGCTCGCCCTCGAGCAGAACCCACTCGCGATCGGCTTCGTGAACCAGCGGATCATCTATACGCACGGCATCGGGGCGGCGATGGTGCCGGTCAACGAGGTCGCCAACGAAGGCCAGCCGCGGCTGTTCATCCGCAACCTGCCCCCGGTGTCGACCGACGGGGCACCGGAGATCGTCGAGCCGCGGATCTATTTCGGCGAGCGACCGACGGACTACGTCATCACGGGGGCCCGGCAGGCCGAGTTCGACTTCCCGACTGGCGAGGGCGAGGGCGGGGCGGATCCCGGGACCGAGACCCGCTGGACGGGTGACACCGGGATCTCGATCGGCAGCCCCCTCATGCGTCTGCTGTTTGCCGCCCGCGTCGGAGATCTCGACCTGCTCATCAGCGACCAGGTGACCGCCGACAGCCAGCTGCTCATGCACCGCTCGATCGCCGACCGGATCCCCCGCATCGCGCCGTTCCTCCGCTACGACAAGGACCCGTACCTCGTTATCGGGGACGACGGACGCCTGCTGTACCTCCAGGACGCGTACACGATGTCGGATCGCTTCCCGCACGCGCAGGGGTTCGATCCGGGCGCGTTCGAACGGACAGGGTTGGGCGACGACCCGTTCAACTACCTGCGCAACAGCGTCAAGGTCACGATGGACGCTTACGACGGGACGATGACGTTCTACGTCGCCGACCCGTCGGATCCGCTCATCCGTGCCTGGTCGGGCGTCTTCCCGACCCTTTTCAGGCCGATCGAGCAACTACCGGCGGACCTAGTCCCGCACCTCCGAGTCCCCGAGGAGTTGTTCGATGTCCAGACCCGCGTGTTCGGGCGCTACCACGTCACCAACCCGCTGCGGTTCTTCCAGAGCGACGACCTGTGGACGGTGCCACAACCGCAAGGCAGCAACCAGAGCCTGCCGTCGGAGGCGTACTACGTGATCATGCGCATGCCGGGCGAAGCGGAGGCGGAGTTCCTGCTCCTCCAACCGATGGTCCCGGTCAACCGCCCCAACATGATCGCGTGGATCGCGGCGCGCATGGACGAGCCGAACTACGGCGCGACGCGTGTGTTCAGGTTCCCGGCCGAGACGACGATCTTCGGGCCGGCCCAGATCGAGGCGCGCATCGTCCAGGACCCCCTCATCAGTCAGCAGTTCACGCTGTGGAGCCAGGGCGGCAGCACCGTCATCCAGGGCAACCTCATCGTGGTCCCGGTCGACGACTCGCTGATCTACCTGCAGCCGGTCTACCTGCAATCGCAGCAATCGGCCTTTCCGGAGTTCCAACGGATCATCGTGGCCTCGCCTCGGGAAGTCGTCTGGGCCGAGTCGTTGGGTGAGGCCCTTGATCTCCTGCTCGAGGCGGAGGGGGAGGCGCCGACCGCGCCGCCGTCGCCGGCACCGACGCCCACCCCGGCCCCGACTCCGACGCCTGGTCCTACCCCGAGCGCCGGGCCGGACGGGCTGCCGGTCGATGTGCCCGGGCTCGTCGGCTATGCGAACGAGCACTTCGAGCTGGCCCAGGCGGCCCTGCGCGACGGTGACTTCGCGCTGTACGGAGATGAGATTGCCAAGGTCGAGGCCGCGTTGCAGCGGCTGAACGAGCTGGCCCCGGGCCTGACCTCCCCCTCACCGGCTCCGTGAGCGTCGGAGCGACGCTGACGGCCTCGCTCCTTGCGGTGCTGGACCGGCCATCGACCTGGCTCCTGGCGCTGGTCGGCTTTTTGATCCGCGGCGGGTGGCTGATCGTCCTCGCACCGATCGTCGTCGTGCCGACCGCCGTCGGAGTCGCGAACGTCGTGGCCCCGCTGCTCGAGGACGTGGCCTTCGGGCGGCGCACGGACGAGGTGCTCGCGAGCGCGGCGATCGGGCTTCTCGTCGCGGCGATCTGGCTCGTCGGTGGTGGCCTGCTGGCCGCCGCCACCGAAGTGGAGACCGTTCGTCGTACGACCGAGGATCCGGAACGCGCGGTCGTACCGACGCGTCGCGGCAGGGTTTGGCGGGTGCTGGCCGTGCGGCTCCTCGCACTCCTGCCGCTGGTCGTCGCGATCGGCTGGGCGGCGCTTCGATTCGTCGGCGTGGCCTACCGCGAGCTCACGAATCCGTCCGATGTCGCGATCCCGGCCGCGTGGCGGATCGTCGCTGGTGCGCCGGACGCCGGGCTCGCCGTGCTCGGGGCGTGGCTGTTCGCCGAGATCGTCGGGGCGGTCGGTGCCCGCCGGGTCGTGCTCGCCGGCGATGGCGTCCGGGCCGCGCTCCGTAGAGGAGTCGCCCATCTGCGGAGCGACGCCGTCCGGTCCATCGCGCTGGCCTCGGTCTCCGCGCTCGCGCTCATCGTGGTCCTGGCGATCAGCGGGTTGGCGGCGGGGACCTCGTGGACGGCGCTGCGGGCCGCCCTCGCGGATGGCGATGCGTCGACCGGCACGGTCGCGGTACTGGTCCTGTTCGTCGGCCTCTTCGCCGGCGGCCTCGTCCTCATCGGCCTCACGACGGCGTGGCGATCAGCCGTCTGGACGGTCGAACTGGCCGATGCACTGCCAGTGAGGGACGGGACGTTCGGGGGAGGTCGGGGCATCCAGTCGGGGGACTAGAACGGCCGTCGGGCGTCTGTCAGCGTGAACCACCCTTCGATCCGCGGGGAGGATCGGAGATGCACACGAGGTGACGGATGACGGCGCAGTCGATCGTCTGCGGCAGTTGCGCAGCCGAGGTCCCGTACGGCAGGTTGTCCTGTCCGTCGTGCGGCGAGTTGCTCGCGTCCGTCGCCGGGAGCCGCCGGAACGCCACCGCCCTCGCGACCCGTGCCGCCTTCCCCGATGTGTCGTACGAGCCGCCGGCCGCCCCGAGCGCGGCGGTCGTCGACGGCCAGCTGGCGCTCGATCGCGCACCGCGGGACGTCGAGCCGGCACGCGACGCCGATGCGGAACTTCCGTGGGCCGATGCGACCACGACCGATGGGGCTGGGGACACGTTCGCCGCGTCGTTCGGAAGCGAGCCCGACGCCCCGCGCGGCAAGGGCGCCGAGTCCCCGATGGCGCCGTGGATGCCCGGAACGGGCATGACGGGCAGCGCGACGCCGAAGTACATGCCCCGGCCGACGCCCCGCCAGCGGTCGGCCGCGCACGCGCAGGACGAGGCCACCGCGCCGGAAGCGTACGAGCTCCTGACCCCGGAGCCGGCACCGACGGCGAATGGTTCCGCACCTCCGGCGCCGTTCGCCCCCAGGTACGAGCCGGCGCCGTTCGCCCCTGCGTACGAGCGGGCGCCGTTCGCCCCTGCGTACGAGGCGGCACCGGTGCCACCAGGGCCGATGCCGGTCGCTCCAGCGCCCTCGCCGGCGACGGCGGGGCCTGTCGCCCCGTTCGCCGGGCCGGGCGCCTACGTCCCCCCGCTTCCCATCCCCGCCGTGCCGGCCGGTCTGCCTGCTCCGGCCCGGGAGTACGCCGGCTTTGCGGGTGACCCGGACCATGCAGCGGCGGCGTCTGGCACCGGCGGCCGGGCATCCCTCGTCCTCGAGGGTGATGCGCGCGACCGGCTGCTGGATTTCGCTCGATGGCTGTCGGTCGCCGGTTCCGCGTTCGCCGCGGTCGGCTTCCTCCTGCCCTGGGGACTCGTCGTCATCGGTTCCAACGACGTCAGCTACTTCGGCCGCTGGGGGATCGCGGGTCCATGGCACATCGTCGTGGCGCTCGCCGTGCTCGGGAACCTTGGCCTCGCCCTCCTCGAGAACCGCGTGCCCGTGTGGCTCCGGACCGGTGTCGCCGGGCTTGGGCTCGGCGCGCTCCTGCTCGGTCTCGTCTGGCCGTACATCACCCTCCCGGCCCTCGGGACCGGCCCAGGCGCGATCATCGCCGGGATCGGTGCGGCGGCCCTCGTGGTCTCCGGCCTGCTCGCCCTCGTGACCGACCGTCACGCGAAGGTCGATCGGCCCGTCTGACCCGGGCCTCTGCGCCCCGTCCTGAAGGGCGGCCAGCGAAGGAGCCCCTGCTACACTGCCCCCCGATGACCGACCCATTGAGGCGAGCCCCGGCGCATGCCTGAGATCCTCGACAGCATCGGCCAGACGATCGACGGGATCATCAACAGCCCGGTGGTGATGGTTGCCACGCGGCTGATCTTCGTCTACCTCGTCGTCCTGTGGATCGCGTCGGCCTATTGGGCGTTCCGTGACATGCAGCAGCGGTCGGACAACGCGATCCTGCCGTACCTCGTCGCCGCCGGCGTCATCCTCTTCACGCCGTTCCTCTTCTTCCTCGCGGTGTGGGTCTACAAGATCATCCGGCCGCACGAGAAGATCGGCGAGGTCTGGGAGCGCAACCTGGCGGAAGAAGCGCTGCTCAACGAGGTCGAGGCCGTCCGCCACTGTCCGACCTGCGAGCGCCGCGTCGACGAGGAATGGATCATCTGTCCGTCCTGCCGCACGCGATTGAACCGTGTGTGCCCGAACTGCTCGAGGCTGGTCGGCCTCGACTGGTCGCTCTGCGCGTGGTGCGGCAAGGACTTCGAGCGCCGCGAGGTCGTCGCCGCCGGGATGCTCCAGCCGCTTCCATCGGCCAACGAGCAGACCGGCCGGATCGCGGCCCAGGCGAGCCAGGCCCCGTCGGCGCTCCCGGCGGCCATCCAGCGTTCCGTCCGGTCTCGGGGCGGGCGCCAGCGTCCATCCACCGCCGGGGATCCGCTACCCGAGCGGTGACGGGCCCGACCGACCAGACGCCCACGCTCGACCCGTCGGTGCCCTCCCAGGAGCCTTCAGACCCACCGGGCCGTCCGGGCACATCGACCTTCACCATCGAGGGCCGGGCCGCCCCCGGCCTGTTCGTGCTCGGCTGGCTCGCGACGCTCATCGGGCTTGGCGCGATCCTCATCGGGGTCATGTCGAGTTCCGGCGCGAGGACGCCGCTCGCTCCGGGACCGATCCTCCTGTTCATCGGCCTGGTCCTGCTGGCGGTCGGGTTGGTCGCCGGGGCGGGCAGCCAGGCGATCGAGCGCCGCGCCCGCGGGGGACGCGCCTACACGGGACCGTCGCCGTTCCTCGTCTTCGCGGCCGGCATCCCGATCAGTGGCCTCCTCCTCATCGCGGTCGGCGCACTGTTCGGTGCGATCGGCATCTCCGTCGATGGTCCACTGGGCCGCCTCGCGTCGGTGCTGCTGCAGGCCGTCGTGTACATCGGCCTGATCAGGCTCCTGGTCGTCGACAGCGGCGCAATGTCGTGGGCGGCGATGGGCGTCACCCGGCCGAAGACCGAGTCGATGGCCGATCTGCTTCGTGGCGCGGTGTGGGCGCTCCCGGTGATCGTCGCGACGATCCCCATCGCGGCCATCGTGACCCGCTTCCTGCCCGTGCCGCCGCAGAGTCCCCTGCCGCCGACCGGTGACCTTGCCGGGCTGTTGATCAACCTCGCGGCGGGCGTGATCATCGCGCCGATCAGCGAGGAGATCATGTTCCGGGCATTTGCGACGACCGCCTGGATGGCCGACATAGGCAAGTGGCGTGGCGTCATCCGCGGCGCGCTGTTCTTCGCCGTCGTCCACGTCCTGACGATCAGCGGTGCCGAGGCGAGCCAGGCCGTCGGCGTGGCGCTCGCGGCATTCCTGGGGCGGATCCCGGTCGCTCTGGCACTTGGCTGGCTGTTCGCGCGGACGCGCACCATCTGGGCGCCGTTGGGGCTGCACGCGGCGTTCAACGGGATCCTCCTCCTGCTGGCAGAGGCGGCGTTCCGATACGGCGTGCCGCCCCCTTGACCCGCATCCGGGCGGATAAGCCGCCGACCACCCACGGGTGAGTCCGCGGTGAGCCCCCGTCGGTAGGCTCCGCCGCGTCCTCGGGGTCCGGATGGCGGGAGGAATCGGCGGGCTCTCGTCGTCCGGGCCGCGAGGACACCTCCTGATATGCCGACCCCTATCCGAGGCTTCCGTGCTCGATCCGATGCCAGCGTCGCGCGCCCCGGGTCACGCCATCCGCGAGCTCCCCGAGGCTGAGCGTCCGCGAGAGCGTCTGGCGCTCCGCGGTCCCGGCGGGCTGACGACCGCCGAGCTGATCGCGTTGCTGTGGGGGAGCGGGGTCCGTGGCCGCTCGGCGGTCGAGCTGGCGACCGACGCGCTCGCGGTCCACGACGGACTCGCCGGGCTTGCGCGGGCGACCGACATCGAGCTTGCCGCGATCCCCGGTGTCGGCGTGGCCAAGGCGGCCCAGCTCGTCGCGGCGTTCGAGCTCGGCCGGCGACTGCTCGCCGATTGGCCGACCGCCCGCTGGCTGATCCGAGGCCCGCGCGACGTCGCCGACCGGCTGATCCTCCAGATGGGCGGCCTCGAACGTGAGGAGCTGCGGGCCGTGATCCTCGACACGAAGAATCACGTCCTCCGCGTCTCGACCGTGTACCAGGGCAACGTGTCGGCGTCGCTGGTGCGGGTCGGCGAGCTGTTCCGCGACGCCGTCCGGCTCAACGCGGCGAGCGTGATCCTCGTCCACAACCACCCGTCGGGTGACCCGACGCCCAGCCCGGACGACCTCCACCTCACGTCCGAAGCGCTGGCCGCGGGTCGCCTCCTGGACATCGCCCTGCTCGACCATCTCGTGATCGGGCACGACGCCTACGTGTCGCTGCGCGATCGGGGCGTGTCGTTCGAGCGCCCGAGCTCCCCACCACCCTGACGGCGGCGGCCCCGCCCAGGGCCGTTCAGGGAGGCTCTGCTAGACTGCCCGGGCCCATCGGCCCCGATGGGCACAACCGGACGATCCCGGCACGACGCGACCACGATCCCGGCTCGCCGCCGTGCCCGACCCCAAGCGACCCACCGACCCACGAGGACCCTCCCCCGAACATGCTCGACCGCCTGCTCGGCCTCTTCTCGCGCGATATCGGCATCGACCTCGGCACCGCGAACACCCTGGTCCACGTGCGCGACCGCGGGATCGTCATGAGCGAGCCGTCGGTCGTCGCCATCGACGCCAAGACGAAGCGTGTCCTCGCGATCGGCGCGGAGGCGAAGCGGATGGTCGGCCGGACGCCCGCAAACATCATCGCCGTCCGACCGCTGCGCGATGGCGTCATCAGTGACTTCGACGTCACCGAGCAGATGATCAAGTACTTCGTGAACCGGGTCCACGATAGGATCGGGCTGATCCCGCGACCCCGGATGCTGCTCGGCATCCCGTCGGGCGTGACCGAGGTCGAGAAGCGCGCCGTCCGCGACGCCGCCCTCAATGCCGGGGCGCGCTGGGCGCGGCTCATCGAAGAGCCGATGGCCGCCGCGATCGGCGCCGGGCTCCCGGTGAGCGAGCCGTCGGGCAGCCTCATCGTCGACATCGGCGGCGGGACCACCGAAGTCGCGGTCATCTCGCTCGGCGGCATCGTCGTCAGCCGCTCTATCCGGATCGGTGGCGACGAGATGGACGGCGACATCGTCACGTTCGCCCGGCGCGAGTACAACCTGTTCCTCGGCGA
>Ga0307415_100000637_pt1 | contig 15394 bp, 17 predicted proteins | sample DK1Cmetagenome_FD_204524 | JGI IMG/M metagenome (GOLD analysis project Ga0307415, IMG submission 204524) | Maize rhizosphere microbial communities from greenhouse at UC Davis, California, United States - DK15-C-2 | ecosystem: Host-associated > Plants > Roots > Rhizosphere > Soil | place: USA...
ATGCCACTGATACCGCGCCGGACGGTGTCGGCGGCTCCGCGCAGGTCCGTGGCGAGGTCCGGTTCGCTGGCGGCCGCGGACCGGGCGGCGGCGCTGGAGACGACGTACGAGGCGCCGGCCAGGTCCTGGATCACGCCGTCGTGCAGCGTGCCGGCGATCCGACGACGCTCGTCGTTGGATGCCTGCACGGCCCGCTCGAGGAGCAGGGCGCGCTGCTCCTGCGCGTCGCGCAGCCTCGACAGCATGCGCCAGATCAGCGGGAGCATCAGAGCCACCAGGGCCAGCAGGCTGGAGACGGTGATCCCCGCGAAGGCGCGCCAGAGCTGGCCGGCGCGTGCGGTCACGCCGTCGTACGGCGCGTAGACCTCGAGCAGCAGTGGATCCCCGGACGGCGTCCACACGGGTCGGTACACCTCGAGCAACTTGCCCTTCCCACGCTCGAAGACGTTCTCCGGACGGGACAGGTCCGACACCTCCCCCCGCGTGGCCGGATGGGTGAACACCTCGCGCTCCTCGGCCCCGAGGGGGTAGACCTTCCCGATCAGCTCGGGCTCGTCGGAGTAGACGATCTCTCCGTCGGGCGTCCAGATCTTGACGCGGATGATCGCCGGTCCGAGGACGTGCTCGCGGACGGCGTGATCGATGGCGGTGAAGGCCTCGCGATCCCCGGAGACCAGGTCGTCCTGCAGTGCCGGTTGCACCACGGCATCGGCGAGCACGCCGGTGCTCCGGGCAGCGTCGTAGACGGACTCCTTGGCGGCGAGGCGCTGCGCCGCGATCGAGCCGGACACCGCGACGATCAGGAGCACGGCCACTGCGCCGCCGATCACGATCGCGAGGACGTTGCGGCGGCTCAAGGCCGTCGGATAGCTGCTCGCGGCCGGCTTCACGGCATCGGACAGCGTCGTCCACGGCCGCTCGTCCTCCGGCGGGGGCGCAGGCCGGCGCAACCGCGGTCGAGCGGCCTCCATCATTCCTTGCCGGAGTGGTCCTCGCCGCTGCGGTCGCCACCCCCCTGGTCGTGACCGGGTCCCATCGAGGCGGTGCGGTCGTCGTCGCTCGCGTCGTCGTCGGACCCGGTGCCGCTGTGGTCGTCGGCCTCGTCGTCGTCGCTGCCGGACCCGGTGCCGCTGCGATCGTCGCCGGACCCAGTGCCGCTGTGGTCGTCGGCCTCGGCGTCGTCGCTGCCGGACCCGGTGCCGCTGCGGTCGTCGTCGGCCTTGGCGTCGTCGCTGCCGGACCCCGTGCCGCGGTGGTCGTCACCGGCCTCTTGGTCGTCGCTGCCGGACCCCGTGCCGCGGTGGTCGTCACCGGCCCCTTGGTCGTCGCTGCCGGACCCCGTGCCGCGGTGGTCGTCGTCGGCCTCCGTGCCGTCGCCGCCGCGGTCGTCACCGCCGTGCCTCCGGCCGCGACCGACCTCCTCGTTGTCGAGGTCGCCACGCGCCTCCGCCCGGTGGCTGCGAGGTCCGCCGCCGTGGTCGTCGCCGCGCTCCGTTCGGTCACCCCGAGGGCGATCGCCCCCGCGGTCGTCGCTGCGTCGAGCGACCTCCGTCGATGGCCCGTGGGTCGGGTTGCCGTGGCTGTCCAGCAAGGTGGCCGCCGAGGGGATCCGAACCGGGACGTCCGCGGAGAAGGTGGCGTCCCCGATCAGTCCGATGGACGCAGGCGCAGCGGTGAAGATCACCGCGGTCCCGATCATGGCGATCAGGTTCATGACATTCCCTCGGGTCGTCCGGTCGTCGCGTCGGGCTCCCGGCCACTGTCGACCGGATCCGGTGCCGGAGGCCATACGACGTTGGTACTAGGACCCCGCGCTCGGCGGACCGGCGAGAACGGTGGGCACGTACTCGAGCAGCTGCAGTCGTCCGTCGAAGGTGCGGCTCGCGACCATCTCGAGAGCAACGTCGGGCCACCCGTCGTAGATCCGCTCGCGTCCCGTGCTGCCCGTGACGACGGGGAAGACGACCACCCGGAAGCGGTCGACGAGACCGGCCTCGAGCAACGACCGGCACAGGGTGAGGCTGCCGATGGTGCGCAAGTCGTGCGAGCCCTCCGCCTTGAGTGACCGCACCGCCTCCACGGGGTCCTGGTCGACCAGGCGCGTGTTGGCCCACTCCAGCGGCTCCGTCAGGCTCGAGGAGAACACCACCTTGGAGGCCTCGGTCAGTTCCGCGAGACCGTCCCCAGAGGTCGCAAAGCCCGACATCAACCGGTACGTGTTGGCCCCCATGAGAACCGTGTAGTCGCGCTCCGGTGACGTCTCGAGCCAGCCCAAGTACTCCGGCCCCTCGAGCCCCCAGTAGCCCGGCCAACCCTCCGCCGAGGCGTAGCCGTCGAGCGAGATGATGAAGTCCACCAACAGTTCTCGCATCGCGATTCCTTCCTCGCCTCCTCCACACCGTGCAGCGTGCGCTGGTCGGTGGCAACCCCAGCAGTCGCTGGCGCACGAGGCTGGCTATCGTCGCGAATCATGGAGCCCACTGCGCGCCGCCTGCACCGGCTCGTGGAGCCGATCCACCTGGTCACCTACTTCTCCGACGAGCCGACCGATGCGCTCAGGGCGCTCGGCCACCGGAACTACTGGGACGGCTACTTCGCCGGACGGGCCGCACTCCTGGGCCGGGTCCCGGCCGAGGTGGTCCATGCGATCTTCTACAACTTCGCCGAGGGCGAGGTGGCCCGCCACATCCCCCGCGTCTGGGACGTGGCCACTCCCGAGGCGGCGCTCGCCGCTCGCGAGCAGGGCAGCGTGGCGGCGCTGAGGCGGATCCTCGGCGACCTCGCCGCACCGGCGTACGACAGCCTGGAGCCGAGCGAGCTCGACCGGCTCATCGCGGACCTCGAGCCCATCTCCGCAGCGCTCGACGCTGTGGGCTCCCGGTAGGGGCGCGGGATCAGTACGGGGCTCGATCCCCACGTCCACCCTGGGTCAGTGCGTCGTCCTCATCGCGTGACGCACCGGTGCGGCGGTTGAGGGTCCAGGGCCACGTCGCGAGCGCCCACACCGCGATGATGATCGCGATCTCGGCGAGCACGTAGCCCGGCCAGTTGCCGAGGTAGTCGAGGATGCTCGCGGCCTTGGGCTTGGCGTTGAGATAGCCGTAGTTGGTGCCGACCACCACGTTGAAGGCGTAGATCGTCACGGCCCACACGGCGGTGGCGGCCACCGCGATGCCGTACGTGCGCCAGTTGGGCGTGAGCCCTCGGCCCCACACGAGGTAGACGGCGGCCCACACGATGATCAGGTGCATCCCCCAGTACAAGATGAACACCGGGTCAGGAAAGGCAGCGGCCAGGTCGGGGGTGATGATGGCCTGAGTGGTCAACGTCAGGCCCCAGTAGTAGACCAGTCCCACCGCCCAACGCTTGTGCGTCCAGAGGGCGTAGATCGCCACGAAGGAGGCGAGGTCGCACAGCTGGATCGGAAGGGTCTTCTGCAGGTCCCAGTAGCTCGGGGTGAAGTACAGGATCTGGAGCGGCACGGTGAGCGCCAAGGTGACCACGGCGAGCACCTTCCCGAGGCGGTCCCCCGGATCCGCGAGGCGAAATCGTCGTCCCGCCCAGATGAGGAGTGCGATGCCCACGACCAGGATGGCGATCGCAGCCTGATGGGACGTGTCGTACGCCGAGAAGGTGGCGACATCGTCCGCACTCATCGATCCGGTTGACGCCTGTGGCAGCATGACGGCCTCCTGAAACGGGGTGCGACCCCGAACGGGGCCGGCTGACCGCCAGCCTGCGCGGAGTCCTGTTGCTCCGGATCAGCACCGCTACTCAGTCCTACCACCGTCCGTCCACCCAGTGCCGGCACGTGCGGGGGGCCACACCCCCGACCAGGGGCCCGCGGTGGGCCGCTCGGTGCACCGAATGAGTACCGGTCATCAGGCGCGGCGCGGCGGCCGGTACCCACACTCCCCGCATGAACCCTTCCTGGTCCAACCTCACCCTGACAGCCGTCCTCCTCGCCGCCCTGACCGGATGCGGCAGCAGCGAGCCGGAGCCCGATGCGCAGGAGCGCCGTCGCACCGAGCGGATCACCCCTGGCGGCATCGCCGCGCTGGTCGACGAGCACCTCGGCGCCGACAACGTCAAGCGGTACGGCAGCTATGGAGAGGAGGAGGGCTCAGTCGACGTGATGGTGCAGCTACGACGAGCCGATCGTCGCGACATGTTCGTGGTCGGCGTGGCTTCCCCTGACCAAGCCGACCGGGAGTTCCCCGGAGCCGCAGGCCTCAGCTGCCGCGAGCTGCAGCGCCACGGTGAACGCCGCGGCGGTCGGCTCTGGTGCGAGGACTTCTCGGACGGTGGAGTGGCCTACGTGCAGCTCGTCCCCTACGGGTTCAGCGACGACAACGCAGACGGAAGGACACTGGGCGCCATGGCCGCCCACCCCGACGGGCGCTGGGCAAACGCCATGTACGAGAGCTACGCACCCCACGTCGGCATCGACGCCCAGGACCTCCTGGCGCTGATGGCCGACGAGCGGCTGGCCTGGTCGACCGATCCGGCCGTCAACGAGGCCGGACGTGACATCGACGTGCGCCCGCTGGCAGGCGGCTGATCCTGCCGCAGCAAGACCTGCGATCCCCCAGCCCGGATAGCGTGACGGACATGAGCGATCTGCCATCCGGCAGCCGGTTCCTGGTGCTGGTGACCGGCCACGCCGCCGCAGGGAAGACCACGATCGCGCCGCTGTTGGCCACGGAGCTGCAGGCGCTGTGGATCAGCCGGGACCGCATCCACGAGATGGTCTACTCGGGTTGGGAGCCGGAACACCCGGCGCTCACCTCGGAGACGTACGACCCACGCGTCGGCGACTCCGTGTTCCTGGAGGGCTCGGTCGTGTGGAACATCTTCCTCTGGATGCTGCAGCAGACCACTCGCCACACGCCCGTCGTCGCTGACACGCCCTTCAACCACGACTGGAACCGGCGCATGTTCGCAGCAGTCGCAACGGAGATCGAGGTGCCGATGGTCGAGGTCGCGCTCCACGGCGACCCGGAGGTGCTGCTGCGGCGGGCACGCCTGCGGGCGGCCAGCGGCCGGGTGCATGAGATCAAGGCGAAGTTCAGCGTGAACGGAGCCCCGTACTACGCCTCGCCGTATCGACCCGTCCTGGCCGAGGACCACGTCATCCGAGTCGACACCACGAACCTGGATGCGGTGAACGTCCCCGAGGTCGCCGAACGGGTGCGCGCCACGCTCCGTGACTTCTGAACGCCGCCTGGGGTCCTCGGGCATGGGCGCCACCCTCTCACTGGGCGCATCGTCCTTTTGGTAGGTTCTCTCGGTCGAGCGGCCAGGCGCCCTTTCCCCCCATTGGTACGCCTGGTCGCTCGACCCGGCAGATCTCCGCGTCGTCGACCTGGCCACGCTCCGGGGAGATCATGAAGCCTAGGATTCGGCCATGAGCAACAGGCCGAACGTCGTCCTGCGGGGCGGTCCCGCGAACGGCGAGACGATGCACTTCCCCGATCTCGGCGACCCGCTGTCGTACGAGGACGAGGGTGGCGGATCGATCACCTACCTGGACACCGATCGACTCGAAGAACACGACGGGATCCTGCTGCGCGTCTACGAGCCCAAGATCTCCTAGCATCCGCTGTTTCGCGCCCGCGCTTCGCGGCGAGCGACGAACGCACCGCCCGGACGTCATGGACCACGGCTCAGCAGGGTCGCGCCCTGTCCACGGCTTGCGCAGCGCCCCGGTAGGCACCGAGCTCCCGCACCCCGCGTTGCCAGTTGGCCAGCCACATCTGGGTGGCAACGGTGGGCGACAGGTCACCCCTGCGCAGCATCTCCATGTCGTGGACGTGGTTGCGCCAGGTGCCCATCGCGGTCCCGGCCGTGTCGAGCGCCTCCTGCTCCCGGACAACGTGCCGGACACACGCCCTCAGCTCCGCCGACGCCCGTGCCACGCTGTCCGGAGCCGGACAATCGGGCTTCGTGGACGGCACCCGCCGCGCCACGGAGTAGAAGTGGTCGAGGCTTCGCCGAGCGCCCACCCGCGTCTGGGTCCAGAACGCGGTGGCCTGCGCGAGCGTGATCTCGCCCGCGACCAGCTTGTTCATCGCACCCACGTGGATCTCCCACCGGTCCAGTCCGGGGACGGCGGCGTGCAGCGGCGCGGCCAGCTCCGCGTCGGCCCGCCGGCAACGGTCGGTCGGGGTCACCGGGGACGCGGTCTCGTCCTCCCCGCTCGGCTCGGGAACAGCCTCGGCGGCGGGGCTGGTGCTGGCGGCAGCGTCCACTGCCCCGCGGTCCGCCCCGGCCCGAGGGTCGGGCCCCCTGCCGGTGACGAGAGCCGCACCCGCCCAGATCAGGCCCAGAGCCACCAGGCCCGCGAGCACCCCGGCTAGGAACGCCGGCAGCGTCCGTTCGTCCTCCGGCTCCTCAGACCCGGGCGCCACCGCCCACTCGCTGTCGCCCAAGGCCCACCCTGGGCTGTTGCCGCCGATGTCGGGGTGTGACGCCGCTCCGGCAGGTGCGTCGTCCGGCAGCTCGTGGCCGTCATCTGGCCGTCCGCCGGAGCCGCCTTCGCCACTCACGTCGCGAGGACCCGTACGCTCGCTCATGGCCTCACCGTCCACGCCAACGCATCGTCGGTCTTCCCCCACACGAGGGAAATCGTCGTCTGCGGCGTCAGGGGCGAGGGTCGACCCTCGTCCACGGCTTCTCGTCGCGCCGGCGGCCGGTCGCGGCGTTGCAGCGCCGACACACCACGGTCACGCGGTCGGCGTCGCGGCCCGTCGCCGGCTGGACGTCGAGCCAGTCGATGTGCGAGAAGCGCGTCAGCCCGGCCTTCTTCACCGGGAGACCGCACAGCGTCTGGTTGGTCCCGGGCAGCCAGGCGTGGACCTCCCCGGCCGGCGCTCGGAAGCCGTCCGGGTCCCTCCACGCGTTCGTGGCCGCAACTGCTGCGCGCACACGTCCTCGTACCCGCAGCCCGGGGCCCTCATGCCCCGCGCCTTCCCATCTCCGGAAGGCGGCAACCCTGATCCCCCCGGCCCACGCCTGTCGATCCCGAATCTCCGTCAATCTGATTTGATGTATTGTCGGGTCATGGCGTTGTCGGAGCCTGTCACCGCACCACCGGAGTTCGTCCGGTTGCTCGCCCATCCGGTGCGCTGGAAGCTGCTGACCACCCTTGCGGAGAGCGACTACCGGGTCCGCGAGCTCGTCACCCGGGTCGGCGAACCTCAGAACCTGGTGTCGTACCACCTGCGGCTGTTGCGAAGCGGGAGGCTGGTGACCGCCAGTCGCAGCAGCCACGACGGCCGCGACAGCTACTACCACCTGGATCTCGAGCGCTGCGCGGAGGCGATGGCCGAGACCGGCACCGCGCTCCACCCGGCTCTGCACGAGCACCCCACTCCCCCGACCGCGGCGGGTCGCCGATCGTCGTCGCGGCGCCTCAGCGTGCTCTTCGTGTGCACCGGGAACAGCGCCCGATCGCCTATTGCCGAGGCACTGCTGCGGCACCACACCGACAACCGCGTGACCGTGACAAGTGCCGGCACCCGACCTGCGCCGCGACTGCATCCCCACACCGTGCGGGTGTTGGACGAGGAGTTCGGCATCGACGTCTCGGGTCAGCAGCCGCGGCACCTCGACACCGTCGCCGGCCGCCGCTTCGACCAGGTCATCACACTGTGCGACAAGGCCCGTGAAGCTCGCCTCGACTTCTCTCACCACCCGCGGCGCAGCCACTGGAGCATCCCCGACCCGGCCAGGGCGAGCGACGCGGGCCAGGCCGGCTACTCCGTCTTTCGACACCTGGCGGCAGACATCGACCTGCGCGTCAGGCACCAGGTGTCGGCGCTCACCTCGACCCACGACTGAGGAGGTTCCACCATGCCCACGGACGACCAGCATGCGAGCGTCAGGTACATCGTCGACGACGTACAGGCGGCCATCGACTTCTACACGAGCCACCTCGGGTTCTCCCTGAACACCAGTGCCGCGCCCGCCTTCGCCGACGTGATCCGCGGCCCGCTGCGGCTCCTGCTGTCCGGACCAGCCAGTTCCGGGGCCCGTGCCACTCCCGACGACGCCGCCGCCGCGGGGCGGAACCGCATCCACCTCGTCGTCAGCGACCTGGATGCCGAGATCGCCCGGATCCAGGACGCCGGCCTGCCCCTGCGCAGCGAGGTGGTGGCCGGTCCCGGTGGGCGCCAGGTCCTGCTCGCCGACCCCGCCGGCAACCTGGTCGAGCTGTTCCAACCGGCCCACGGTCCCGACGCACCCACGCCGGCCACGACCTGACCACCCGGGGATCGTTGTCCACCTCGAGCCTGCGGCCCGAGGCCCGCCGCGTCCCCATGCGTGATGAACCCGTATGGCGTGTCGCCGCAAAGTGTGCTTAGAGTCCTTCCCGTGCGCCGCGGCCGTTCAGGCCACGGCGCAGGTCTCACAACTGCATAGCCAGGCGCGGTTTCGCCGAGTCCTGCCCGCCGCAGCCCTGGACCCATCCCTCGAGCAACCACACCGGGCAGGAGTGGGGGACCCACGATCCTTGCCGCAGCTCCCGGTCGACATCGACCGGATCGCAGCGGCTCGGGGTGAAGTCACTCGCGTCGACCTCCGGTCGACCGGTGACGGGGCACCTTTCAGCCCTAACCCGACAGCTCACCTCACAGGCGTGGAAAGGACTCCTCGCCATGCCTGCGACCCTTCGCATGCGGCACGCCGCCGCGCTGCCACTCCTCCTCGCCGCCCTTGTGATCGGCTCCCTGTTCGCCTTCGTCCCCCCTGCAGACGCCGCGTTGAGCCGCGCCCAGCGGGTGAGCTCGGCCTTCGACATCGTCCGCGCCCAGAAGGGCGACCCCTATCGCTACGGCGCGGCCGGGCCGAACGCGTTCGACTGCTCCGGACTCATCTACTACAGCTACCGCAAGGCCGGCTTCTCCAACGTCCCGCGGACTTCCAGCCAGCAATCCAAGGCGTTCCGGGCGGTCAAGCGCAGCAACATGCGCAAGGGGGACCTGGTGTTCTTCCACAGTGGCGGGGACGTCTACCACGCGGCTGTCTACGCCGGCCGGAAGGACGGGCGCCGCATGGTCATCCACGCCTCCCGCTCCGGGACCCCCGTCAAGCGGGACCCGATCTGGACGAACTCCTGGTTCGCGCGCACGCTGCGCTGACCCAGGGGAGACGTTTTCATGCCTGAGGCCCCGTCGGCTCGATGCCGGCGGGGCCCTCGCCGTGACTGTTGACAGGTTTCGCTTGTCGAGCGCACGATCCTGATCAGACTCGGCATCGGAGTGGACGATGAAACAGCCATCCGCTCCACCTATGGCGACCGCGGCGCCGGCGTACGGCGCGGTCGAGGATCGGGGCTGCTGAGCGCGCACGGGAGGCCGCAGTTCTGATCTATCGCTGAAGGAGATGCTCGGAATGTCCACAGCAATCGCGGAGGTCACGGAGGTCGGCTCCGGCGACGAGCGCCGCCCCCTGATGACATCGGGCAACATCGCCTGGATGAACCTCGGGTTCTTCGGCGTCCAGTTCAGCTTCGGGCTGACGCAGACCGCGGTGAACCCCCTGTTCCTGCTCCTGGGGGCGGATGCGCACAACCTGCCGATCCTCAACATCGCGGGGCCGATCACCGGGTTGCTCATCCAGCCGTTCATCGGTGCCATGAGCGACAAGACCTGGAGCCCCCGTTGGGGACGTCGAAAGCCGTTCGTGCTCGGTGGCGGCCTCGTGTGCGTCCTCATCCTGTTCCTCTTCCCGCTGGTGACCGCACTGTGGATGGCCGTCATCTGCCTCTGGCTGGTCGACGCCGGCAACAACACCGCGATGGAGCCGTACCGCGCACTGATCTCGGACCGGCTGCGCAAGGTGCAGATCCCCCAGGGCTTCCTGATCCAGAGCATGTTCACCGGCGCCGGTGCGGTGCTGGCGAACGTGTCGCTGTACGTCTTCCAGAAGGCCCTCACCGGATCGTCGGACGCCGGCGTACCCACCTGGGTCTTCGTCTGCTTCTGGTTGGGAGCGGTCTGCTGCCTCGTCACGATCTCGATCGCCATGATGCGGACCAAGGAGGTCACGCCGAGCGACGAGGAACTCGAGGAGATCCGGACACAGTCGAAGGGCATCGGCGCCACCGTGTCCGACGTCGCCCGAGCAGTGAAGGTGATGCCGATCGGCATGCACAAGATCGGCCTGGCGTTCATGTTCCAGTGGTACGCGATGTTCATCTACTGGCAGTTCGTGAGCGTCAGCGTCGCCGAGTCGGTCTTCAACGCCGCCCCGGACTCACCCGGCTATGAAGAGGCTGCCGGCTGGACCGGCCTGATGAACGGCGGCTACAACTTCGTCACGATGGTCTCGGCCCTGTTCCTGTTGCCGCTGTGCCACCGGTACGGCGGAAAGCGGGTGCACGCCGGCACCCTGGCACTGGCTGGGGTGTCCTTGGCGGCCCTGTCCACGATCAACAGCCAGACGCTGACCCTCCTGCCGATGGTCGGCCTGGGCATCTGCTGGGCGAGCATGGTGGGCGTGCCCTACCTGATGGTCGCGAGCATGGTCCCCCGGGAACGCACCGGTGTGTACATGGGGATCCTGAACATGATGATCGTGGTCCCCATGCTCATCCAGACGCTGACGTTCGGGTGGATCTTCGACAACCTGCTGGACAGCCGCGGCACCAACGCCATCCTGCTCGCCGGCGTGCTGCTCGGGTGTGCGGCGCTCTCCATGCTCTGGGTGAACCCGCCACACGGCGACGAGGACTCCAGCGTCATGCCGCTGGCCGGGCGTCGCGAGATCACCGTGTACGACCGCGTGGTCGTCGGCTCCGACGGTTCGCCGTCCGCGTTGTACGCCGTCGCCCGGGCGCACGAGGTCGCCGCCGCCGCCGAGGCGAGAATCGTGGTGGTCACCGCCTACTCCCCTGAGGACGCGGTCGAGCGACCCGTGCAGGTGGGCGGCCGTCACCTGTTGTACGGCCAGGCGGCCGCTCGGCAGGCCGTGCACAGATCCGTCCAGGAGCTGACCTCGGAGCGGATTCGCGACGTCGAGCAGGTCGTCGTCGCGGCCGAACCGGCGGAGGCACTGCTCCGCGTCGCCCAGGACAGTCCGGCGAGTCTCATCGTGGTCGGCAACCGCGGACTGGGCGCCGAGGAGGGCGAAGTGCTCGGGTCGGTGCCCGCCAAGATCGTCCGGAACGCCGTGTGCGACGTACTCGTCGTGCAGACCTCGGCGCTCCACGAGGAGGTGTGACGTGGGCGAGATCCGGTCGATCGTCATCGGCGTGGACGGTTCCGACAGCAGCCGAGCCGCCCTGCACTGGGCACACGACGAGGCAGCCCACCACGGCGCGTCGCTCACCGTCGTCACCGCCTGGCACCTGCCCACGCTGCCGATGACGCCGCCGTACGGGTCCCTGCCCGAGGCCGGCTACGAGTCGCAGCCCAAGCAGAACGCCCTCGAAGTCCTCGAACGTCTCGTCGCCGCGCTCGAAGTGCGAGAACCGGCCGTCGACGTCCGGAGCTCCATCGAAGAGGGCAGCCCGGCGAAGGTGCTGATCGAACGGTCCAAGGAGTGCGACCTTCTCGTGGTCGGTCATCGAGGACGCGAGGGGTTCGCCGGGATGCTGCTCGGCTCGGTCAGCCAACATCTCGTCACCCATGCGCACTGCCCGGTCGTGGTGGTGCGCTGAGCCGACCACGGCACCGGAGGTTCCCGGAGCTGCGGCGACTCTCCTGGCGGCCCCCCATCTGGGGGGTCGGGCACCCCCCAATTTTCGGGGCGGAAACCCAGCCACGTCGCTGGGTAGCGTGGTCGACAGGGACCGCCCGAAACGCTCATTCCCGGCGACCAGTGTCCCCCGCACCGTTGGTCGCCGGGGGTGGGTGACTGCGTGCGCTACACGCCCCGTCCGCGAAGCTTCAGGATGGTCGACTCATTGTCGATCGCGATGTCGGTCGTACCCCTCAGAGTCCCCGTCGACAGCGGAGTGAACGTGATGTCGAAGGAGCAGCTCTCACCGGGGTCGAGGAAGGCATCGGGCGTGAAGCAGGTGTTGCTGTCGAACGGGAAGCCGAACGCACCGTCATTGCTCGAGACGCCGATCGAACCGAAGCGCACCGAGGTGGTCCCCGTGTTCACGATCGTGACCGTGTGCGTGGTCGTCGTCCCCACGGCCTGCGTTCCGAAGTTGCGGTCCAGACTGATCTTGACCGTCGAGGCAGCTGCAGCCGCCTGCGGACCCACGAGCAGCAGCACCATCGTTCCCAGCAGCGCCAGCCACCGTCTCACGTGCGCCTCCTCTCCCCGAATCGCTCCACGAGCCTAGTAACCGCTCTTCCCCCGAATCAAGAGCGGTTCTCCAGCGCACCGTCGCAGGCTCGTCTAGCCTGAGCGGTCGGCTTTCCCTTGTGATCGGAGTCTGATGCGCGCGCGTCGGTTGGCGTCTGTTGGTGTTCTTGTCAGCGCATCCCTGGTCGGGGTGTTCCTGCCCTCCGCCTCGCACGCAGCTGCCTACTCGTCGACTGGGGCTCGCTGCACCGTCGTGGGCACCCGGGGTCCAGACGTGCTGACCGGAACAACGGGTCGTGACGTGATCTGCGCATTGGACGGCAACGACCGGATCAACGGTCTCGGGGGCAACGACATCATCGACGCGGGTGCCGGCAAAGATGTGGTCGACGGCGGCGCCGGCAACGATCGGATCGACGGCGGCGCTGGCAACGATTCCCTGCACGGACAGGGTGGCGTGGACGTCCTACGCGGAGGTTCCGGTCCCGACAGCCTTCAGGGCGGCGCGGACAGCGACCGGATGTACGGCGACGCAGGCGACGACGTGCAGAGCGGCGGCTACGGCGACGACGTACTCAGCGGTGGTGGCGGCGACGACGACCTGAGCGGAGGTCCCGGAGGCGACGACGTCGACGGCGGAGCCGGCTTCAACGTGTGCGACCAGCCTCGTGCGGCCGATGATCAGCAGATCCGTTGCGCCCTTGACGCGTCTCCGCCGGTGGTCGAGGAAGTCTCTCCCACTCCCTCGACGGTCGACGTCAGCGCGGCCGCACAGCTCATCCGGATCGTGGCCCACGTCACCGACGACACCGGTGTGAAGAGCGTGCAGATCGGAAACGTCGCTCGCCTTGTCTCCGGTACGTCTCGGGACGGAGTCTGGGCGACGACGATCGAGGTGCCGCGCTTCATCACTCCGGGAGCTCGAGACGTTGACGTCCACGTGCAGGACCGGGTCGGACGCAGGACCGATGAGACCTTCACGAATGCGTACACCGTGCTCAACGAGGTCAGCGACCAGGAGATGCCAGTCCTGCAGTCGATGAAGCTGAGCACGACCGCCGTGGATGTGCGCTCGCTCTCGAGGCCGATCACCGCGACGATCCAGGTCACCGACGACCTCGCCGGCGCGACCGATGTGTATCTCTGCCCTGCGCACGCCTTCCCCAGCGGGACCCCGAAGTTCCGACAGGCTGGCGCCTGCGAATGGATGGAGCAGTCGTCCGGCACGCGCACCGACTCGACCTGGAGGGCCACCTACCTCGTGCCGAAGGGCGCGCCGAGCGGCACCTGGAACTTCGAGGTCTGGATCAGCGACGCGGCCGGCAACGCCCCGAACGACTTCTGGCTGGGGCCTGACGGGCTCGCTGCCATCGGCCGCACCAGTTCGCCCCGATACCGAGCGATCCCCGACGGCGCCGGCGTGTTCTTCGTCCAAGGCTCCGCACAGGATCTCAACGCTCCGGTGCTCACCTCCCTCACCCTCAACCCATCCACCGTGGACACGTCGACCGGCGCCGTGCAGGTCACCGCCGACATCGCGGGCACCGACATCGAGGGCATCACTGGGGCCGGTCTCTTCATCTACGGTTACCCCGGATATCCGGACAACCCGACGTGGACCGACCCGATCAACGTCGCCTGGGTCGACAGCTTCCAGCTCCGGAGCGGCACACCCCAGGACGGGGTTTGGCATGCCGGCTTCGTGGTCCCTGGCGGAACGCCCGACGGCTCGTACTTCATCCAGGTCGGCCTCGAGGACTCCCTGCACTTCGAGTCCTGGGTCTCGCCCGACTCCGGTTGGACAACCGACAACCACCTGCTCACCCCGGACCTCGCGCCCACCGGGAACCGCCTCACCGTCGTCAACTCGTGACGGCTGAACCGCCCCGGGTCTGACGACATACTGGTGTGGAGGCGAAGGTCATCGACTGGTGCACCGCCCAGCGGCGAACATAGCCTCAGTCGAACGCACAGATCCGGGGGTCGTCATGGAGGTGGTCGGCCTCTGGCGTTATCCGGTCAAGTCGTTGCAGGGCGAGCCGATCAACCCCGCCCGGGTGGAAGTCGACGGCGTGGCGGGTGACCGGCGATGGGGCATCCGCGATCAGCGCACGGGACGGATCCTGACGGCGCGTCGTCGCCCCGAGCTCCTCGCCGCCTCCGCGGCGTACCGCGGCGACGAGCTCGTCATCACTCTCCCGGACGGCAGCACCGTCGCCGGTCCCGGGGAACGAACCGACCGCCGGCTGTCAGAATGGCTGGCGAGCCCCGTGTCGCTCGTCCCGTCCTCGGGCGAAGCGGGCAGGGCCGAGTTCTTCGCCGATGCGACCGACGACACCAGCGAGGCCCTCGAGTGGACGATGCCAGCCGGGCGGTACGTCGACGCGGCACCGATCCTGGTCCTGACCACGGCGTCGTTGCGCACCGCCGCCGGTCACCACCCGAACGGCACCTGGGACGTACGCCGCTTCCGGCCCAACGTCCTGATCGACCTGGACGCCGAGGGGTGGGTCGAGGACTCATGGGTCGGGCGCCGGATCCAGATCGGCTCGGTCACGCTGCGCCCCACCCAGCCCTGCGTCCGCTGCACGATGGTCACCCGGCCGCAGCCCGGGCTCGACGCCGACGTCGACGTGTTCCGCGCCCTTGCTCGACACCACGGCGGTCTCTTCGGGGTGTGGTCCGACGTGGTCGTTCCGGGGAGCCTCTCCGTCGGTGATCGAGCAGCCGATCTCGCACCAACGCCTTAGCGCAGTAGTCGTCAAGTGGTGGGCCTCTGGCCGGTCCCACCTGCGACATCACAAGAGGAGTGCTGCCGTGAGCCTCAGCGGGCGGCGCCGGCGATCTCGTCCGCAGCGAAGTCGACGTCCCCGGCTGTCGTCCAGCGTCCCAGCGAGAGCCGCACGGCACCCAGTGCGCGTTCGCGGTCGGCGCCCATGGCGGTCAGCACCGGCGACGGCGTGTGCTGTCCGCTGTGGCAGGCGGACCCGGTGGAGGCGGCGAGTGTTGGAACGGCCGCCAGGAGTTCGTGGGCGACCACGCCCGTGATGCTGACGTTGAGCGTGTTGGGCAGCCTTTCGACGACCGGTCCATTCAGCCTGACGTCACCGGGAAGGCGGCGTTCGAGCGC
>Ga0307415_100000638_pt1 | contig 15393 bp, 15 predicted proteins | sample DK1Cmetagenome_FD_204524 | JGI IMG/M metagenome (GOLD analysis project Ga0307415, IMG submission 204524) | Maize rhizosphere microbial communities from greenhouse at UC Davis, California, United States - DK15-C-2 | ecosystem: Host-associated > Plants > Roots > Rhizosphere > Soil | place: USA...
CAGGTCCCCCGCTCCCCGAAGATGTTGTGGAACCGCACGATCCGGGTCTCGAGCCCGTGGTCCTCGCGGTAGTGCGTGCAGAGGCGTTCCGTGACCAATTTTTCCCACCCGTACGCGTCCTGCGGGCAGGCGGGGTACGCGTCCTCTTCTTTCAGCGGTCGGACGTCCGCGTCCTCCTGCAGATGTTCCGGGTAGATGCAGGCGGAACTGGTATACAGATACCGTTTAACCCCGTTCTCGCGGGCCGCGTCCAGGGTGTGGATGCTGATCAGGGAGTTGTTGTGCAGGATCTCCGCGTGGTGGGCCGAGATGAACCCCATCCCCCCCATGTCGGCCGCGAGGGCGTACACCTCGTCGACCCCCTCGGTCGCCGCCAGGCAGTTCCCCCAGCGCCGCAGGTCGAGGATGCGGAAATCGTCCGCGTCCGTCGCGCCGAATTCGGGATATTTCAGATCGGCCCCGCGGACCCAGTACCCCTTTCCCCTCAAGTAAGTGACCAGGTGGCCCCCGATGAAGCCACCCGCACCCGTGACCAGTACCTTTGTTTGATTCGTCATCAATATTCTATTTCGTAGTTCGAACCACTATAAATTTATATTTCGAAAGTGCTTTAATTTTTACCTATTCGGAATGCCCACTGCAAGTCATTCGTCGCCGACGATCGCGTTTGACAGGCCGGTTTTGCAAAAAATAAACTTACGCGTGCAATCAATTCCCGGCGAGCTTGCTGAACCGCAAATACCCTCCACGGCGGGAATGACAAGCAGAGTAATGAAGGGTAGCCTCTGGACACTGGGCGGCCAAGTAGCCCCCTTATTCTTCTCATTCATCGCCACTCCTTTCGTTATCCGCCTTCTGGGGGTTGAAGGGTATGGCGTATTTATCCTGATCGGACTAATTCCTAGCTATTTCAACTTCGCCGATCTCGGAATGGGAATGGCTTCGACGAAGTTCGGCTCCGAAGCTTATGCTGACGGTGACCGAGGGCGAGAAGCTCGCATCGTTCGAACATCCGCCTTGCTGGCGCTCGTGATGAGCGTTCCGATCGCTCTTTTGATCGCAACTTTTTCAGGCCGGTTGGCGGCGCTCTTCAACGTTCCCTCCGAGTTTCAAGGTCAGGCCGGACTCGCCTTGCAGATAGCTGCAGGTACGTTCGTTTTGAACTTTCTCAACTCCATCTTCAATACTCCGCAGCTCACGCGGCTGCGGATGGACCTGAACACGCTCGTTAGTTCGGTGCCACGGATCCTCGGCGTCATCGCCGTACCGATGGTCATTTATTTCGGGGGCGGTATTGTCGGAGCGGTCACGGTACTGTTCATGGCAAGCTTACTGACCTTAATAGCAAACCTGTATTTCTCCCGAGCGTTGTTGCCCGATCTCGTCGGTGTTTCCATCGAGCGTGCGGTGATTAGACCGTTATTGAGGTTCGGCGGGGCACTTGTTTTCGCCAGTATCGCCGCCGTTTTCCTTGTAAACGTCGAAAAACTGATTCTCGTAAGGGTGACGTCAGTCGAAACCCTCGCGCATTATTCTGTCGCGTATACCTTGGCAAACATGGTCACACTTTTCACTGTTGCGATGGCGCAATCTTTGGTTCCCGCCTTCTCGCAACTCGCGAAACCCGATAAACGTGACCAGCTTGATCGACTCTACGTCCGCAGTCTCAGGATCAATATCTTTAGCCTTTTACCCTGCCTTTTGATCCTGGCCATCGTCGCCAAGCCTTTCTTCACGGTTTGGGCGGGTCCGGAATTCGGGGTTGCGAGCCCGCTACCGTTCTATATCTTGCAGATTGGACTATTTTTCAACCTCAATGCGTGCATTCCGTGGGCGGTAATACTCTCGCAGGGGCGTACTGACATTTTCGCAAAGTTGTATTGGATCCAGATACTCCCATATATCGGGTTGTGCGCGTTTTTGACGTACCGTTTTGGTGCGGTCGGTGCCGCCACCGCCTGGAGCGGACGGGTCATATCGGAATCGTACATTTTATTTAAATATGCGGGCCGCATCGGTGGAGTACATTTTTCGCTTTCGCAGTACGTTGGCGCACTCCTGCTTGGCCTACTGATATTGCTTCCGCCGCTGCTGCTAGCGGCGGCCGTAAACGAGCTGTCACCGTGGCTACTAGTCTTAATACCTGTTTCGCTTGTCTCTTACTCCGCATTGATATGGAAAAAGATCGTCGAGCCGGAAGAAAAGGTTTGGGTCGCTCAACAGGGAAATAATCTTTACAATAGAATTTTTCGTTTCGTTTATTGAGATGAATTCGAATCAGAGTGACCGAGCCCGCTCCATTCTAAGGATCTTGCTTCGTTGGATAAGTGCCTTTGGGATCGATCCTATTCGGTTCCGCTCGGCGATCCAAAATTTACCGACAACCGCGCGCGAATACAGGAGGTTGTCTGCACAGAACGCTGATTCCGGGAAAGAATGGCTCATTGAATTTCGGGAACCGTTTTTTCAAGATCGGGCCGACGCAGGCGGAACGGCGTCCGGACATTATTTCCATCAAGACCTTTTGGTCGCACAGCGGATATTTGAGCGTGATCCGCATCGACACATTGACGTTGGTTCTCGCGTCGACGGGCTGGTCGCGCACGTGGCGGTGTTTCGCGAGATCGAGGTTTTTGACCTCAGGCCGGTAAACGCAAACATCAGGAACATAAAATTTGTTCAACGCGACATAACTCGCCCGGCCGCTGATATTCAAGAGTGCTGTGACTCGCTGTCCAGTTTGCACGCGATAGAACATTTCGGGCTAGGGCGGTATGGTGACAGTATCGATCTCGATGGTTATAAGAAAGGGTTCGAAGTTCTGACCTTAATGCTAAAACCCGGAGGAATTTTATACCTCTCGGTCCCTATCGGTCGGGAACGGATTGAATTCAATGGACATCGCGTTTTCTCTGTCGGGCGTGTACTAAAATTGGCGGAGAGGGAGTACGAATTGATGGCATTTTCATATGTCGACGATCATGGAAATCTTCATGAGTCTTCTTCAGTATCCGGAGATGTTACGAAGCTCGACCGCGATTTGGAATACGGCTGTGGAATATTCGAGTTTCGGAAGCTGATTGTTTAATACAAAGCATTGACTCGGTTAAATCGATTCTTAATAAATGAGTTTTACAGACAGAATTCTCTACAAATTTCTCAAGATCGAAAGATCGTATTCGCAGACAGGTGAAGACAAGATCCTTAGTATGCTTTTCCAGGGCTTCGGAAAGAGCAATATTCGTTATCTGGATGTGGGTACAAATGATCCGGTTGCTATAAACAACACATATCTTTTCTATAGAAACGGCGGAAGCGGAGTTTGTGTGGAGCCCAATCCGGAGATGTGTCGTCGTATCATAAAGAAACGCCCGCGGGACAAATGCATCAACGTCGGAATTGGCGCCGAAGATGGTGCAGAAGCTGACTTTTACACGATGTCGTCGCACACGCTCAGCACATTTTCGAAAGAAGAAGCCGAGGGAATAAATGCGGCCGGCGTTTTCAAGATAGAAAGCGTTTCGAAAGTCCCGCTCAAGACGATCAATTCGATCATTAAGGAAAACTTTTTAACACCTCCGGACTTGGTTTCGATTGACGTCGAAGGATGGAATGAAGAGATCGTTTATTCTCTAGATTTTGAGAGCCCGAGGCCATTTTGCTTCTGCGTCGAGACGCTCACCTTTTCACACTCCTTCAACGGTAGAAAACTGACCGGTATAATCGACCATTTCGAGAAAAACAATTACTCCGTATTTGCAGATACCCATATAAACACTATCTTCGTTGATAACGATGCGTACGAGCGGCCACCGCAAACCACACATTGATATTCAAATTCGACTATTTGTGCCTACTTTTCCAATCGTTTGAATCGCGTTAATGCAAGATGATCGAGTAAAAATCGTTGAGCCGGATGCCGACGAGGTCGATAGCTACTTCCGTCAGGAGCGTCCGGAAATGCTACCTTTTGTCGACGATAACGTAAAAACGGTACTCGATGTCGGCTGTGGGGCTGGGGAATTTGCAGCGTCATTGAAGGTAGAAAGGCCGGGCTTGGTGGTGTGGGGTATCGAGCCAGTGGGCGCGGCCGCCTCTCTGGCGGGGGCTCGGCTGGATCGTGTGATAGCTCAGAGCTTCAAACCCGGGATGGACGACCTGGCCGGGAAGCAGTTCGACTGCATCTTGTTCAACGACGTTCTGGAGCATATGGTGGACCCGGATAATATCCTTCGCGAATGCCGCGAATACCTTGCACCCGGGGGGTGTGTCGTGGCTTCGATACCAAACATTCTCTACTTTTATGAGATAACAAGAATACTGGTCAAGGAGGATTGGGAATACCGAGACCACGGCATTCTCGACAAAACCCACCTTCGTTTTTTTACGCGAAAAAGTATCGTTAGGATGTTCATTGCGGCGGGTTACGAAATCGACGAGATTCGTGGCATCGGCGGCTTCGCGGGAAAAAAATACAAGATCGCGAATTTCCTTACACTTGGTAGACTCCACGACTGGCGGTACGTCCAGTTTGGCGTGAGGGCCCGTCTTTCGCGGTGACTGCTTCAGAGCTCGCCATAATAATCGTAAACTGGAATGGAAGAGAATTTCTTCCGGCGTGTCTGCAGAGCATCGTTGACAACCCCCCGCTGACGCCGTTCGAGATTGTGATTGTTGACAACGCGTCGACCGACGGGAGTACCGAGTGGCTCAGGTCCGACGAATGTTCACAGATGCTCGCGGGAAACTCTTTTCGACTTATTAAGTCGTGCGAAAATCTCGGGTTCGGCCGCGCAAACAATCTCGGAAGCGCGTCCAGCACGGCCTCGAGTATTTTAATACTGAATCCGGACACCCTTATCACGCCGGGAGCTCTTCAGCGGCTGGTGGATACACTCTGGTCTAAGGAAAATATCGGCATAGTCGCGCCCAAGCTCGTCCAGTCAGATGGGAGTCTCCAATATAGCGTCGCCCGGCTGCCGGAGACCCCGTTAGGGATAATGATCAAAGGCTTTGCGGTGAACCGGCTAATGCCAAAGCGGCTTTTTGCGACATGGCTTTATGCCGATAATTGGACTTACGATAAACGGGAGGCCGTGCCGATCGTCGCGGGTGCGGCGATGATGTGCAAACGTCTGGCATTCGATCAACTTGGCGGATTTGACCCTGCCATCTTTATGTATAGCGAAGATTTTGATCTTTGCGTGCGGGCCAGGAGAGCCGGCTGGGAAGTCTGGTTTGAACCTGATGCAGAGGTGATACATGCCGGAGAAAGATCCTCTTCCCAACGCTGGCTGGATGACGAGCGAGCTGTAGTGCAGGAACGCGCAACGATAGACTTTGAGAACCGTGCGTTCGGCGGGCCGCTCAATATCTTGAACTGTGCCGCCAGAGTATTAGTTTACTCGGTTCATTGTTGGCGTTTTAAAATGACGGGCCGGGAGACTGGCACATTAAGAAGCCTTCGGCGGGTAAATCAGAAGAATTGCAAGCTCATAGCAGCCGGTTATCTGGGGTGGCCGCGTCGGCCAAAAGATAGTTGATGATAATTATGCGGTTAACTGGCGGGTTGGGAAATCAAATGTTTCAATACGCATTTGGTCGCCAATTGGCACATCGCCATAAAACAGAGCTCAAGCTTGACGCGAGCATTTATTCTGATCAGGTCGCCAATGTTCCAAGGCGTACTTATGATCTAGGGATCTTTAATATTAGCGGACAAATTGCCCATGAAGATGAGATTCGGCGATTCGCAAGCTGGTCGAGAAACAAGTATGTAGATAAGCTTCTAAACCGTGTCATCGGACTCAAGCCGAGCCATATCCGCGAGCCACACTACCATTTCTCCCGAGCGGCGATGGACGCGCCGGATAATGTTTATGTGAGCGGCTACTGGCAAAGCGAACGGTACTTTCAAGACGCCGAGACGCAGCTGCGTGACGAGTTCACTTTCCGCGACCCGATGTGTCCAGATGCCGAGCCCATCTACGACGCAATCACCAGCACCGAGAGCGTCTGCGTCCACGTCAGGCGGGGTGACTTCCTGACCAACCCGCTTAACGGTCTACATGGCGAAGAATATTACTCCGCGGGTGCAAAGATCGTGGCGCGAACCAATCGTGACTTGTCATTCTTCGTTTTTTCGGACGATATCGAGTGGTGCCGCGAGAATTTGAGATTCGACGGACGGACGACTTTCGTTGACGATGACTTTGGGCCAATGAAGTTTCGCGACGACCTTAGGCTCATGTCCCGCTGCAAACATTTCATCATCGCGAACAGCAGCTTTTCGTGGTGGGCTGTTTGGCTTAATCGGAATCCTCAGCGCGTGGTCGTCGCGCCAACTGAATGGGTCACGGATAAATCGTTGGATACACGCGATCTTTATCCAGCGAATTGGATACGTATTTAGAGATCTTAGATTTTGGGTTCGGCAAACAAGGTAAATGAAAAATAGAATTTATATCGCAGGTGGTGGGGGCATGCTCGGCGAGGCCTTCTACAAGGTGTTCTCTGAGGATTCCGAGGTTCGCGTGACCGATATCGACGTCAACGAGCCGTGGATCGACTTAATAGATTTTCGGGATTTTCCGTCGTATGAAAACGATGTGGTCGAATTCGATCCCCAATACCTTTTCCATCTCGGCGCTCACACGAGCCTGGAGTACTGTGAAGAAAATCCCGACGACGCATACCTCACGAACACGTTGAGCGTGGAGAATGCGGTGAGGATCGCGAATCGGTTGAAGGTACCGTTGCTCTACATCAGCACAGCGGGGATCTTCGACGGTGGGCAGGACACGTATGACGACTGGGACTTACCGAATCCGTTGGGACACTACGCCCGTTCCAAATATATGGGCGAGAGGTTTGTCGTCGAGAACAAGGATGAATACCTGGTGTGCCGCGCAGGCTGGATGATGGGCGGCGGGCCAAACAAGGATAAGAAGTTCGTTAACAAGATCCTTCGGCAAATAAAGGACGGCAAACGTACTATCGACATAGTCAACGATAAGTTCGGGACGCCCACTTACACGCACGACTTTGCGCGCAATGTAAAAGAACTCATTCAAGCTAGACACTGGGGTGTGTACAATTTGGTTTGCGAAGGGGTAACAAGTCGCTTAGACGTGACTCGCGAACTGATCAGATTGCTTGATCTCGAGTCTCGAGTCGAGATACGCGAGGTGACGTCGGATCACTTCCGCGAAGAGTATTACGCTCCTCGGCCTGCCTCGGAGAGATTGTTAAATACGAAACTCAATTTGCGTGGCCTGAATCATATGCGGAACTGGAAGATCTGTCTCAAGGAATATCTTGAGAATTACTTTGTTAATTATTTTGATCGGGCTTCAGAGACGGGTAACAGATAATGGACGAGCGACTAAACGCCAGAGTGGACAGTCCTTGGCGAGGAGAGCATTTTTTTCGTTACGACTATGTCGAACGATTTATAGAGCCGACAGACCGTGTACTAGACCTGGCTTGTGGAGAAGGCTACGGTACTTACCGAATGTCACAACGAACATCGCGTGAAGTGATCGGCTGCGATATCTCCGAGGATGCTGTGAACTACTGTCGAGGTGCGTGGCAAAGTCCTAACCTCTCGTATCGCGTAGCCGATGGGACCGCCCTGGATTTCGCTGATGGACATTTCGACAAAGTAGTATCGTTCGAAACAATCGAACACACCACTGAATATGAGTCGATGCTTGGCGAATTCTATAGAGTACTTAAGCCGGGAGGAACTGCTTTTATATCGACGCCCAACTTTCCGATCAGCAGTCCACGGGGTTATATCGAAAACCCGTATCACACTCAGGAGTGGCGCGTAGACGAGCTAAGATCGATTTTGTCCCGCGTTTTCGATGAGGTCACGATCTATGGACAGCAATATTCCCGACACGAGAACGGCGGGGGCCTTAGTGCCGGGAAACTTACCGAATGGTTCTTTAACCAGCGCGTCATTCGACGATTGCCTATATCTTTGAAAAACCGGGTTTCGAACGCTACAAACGGAAAGCTGTTCTATCCGCAGGTAGATGACTTTCGGTTGGTGCTAGACGAACGAGAGGTAGAAACCTGCATTACTCTCTTTTGTGTATGCAAGAAAGAAAGGGACTAGTCACAGTCATAGTTCCAGTGTACCGGACCGGGCCGATCATTGCCGAGACAATTCAGTCGGTGCTGGATCAGACCTACGAAGAGTTTGAGATTATAGCCATAGACGATGGATCGGGCGACTCAACGATCGATATCGTGGATGCGTTCGGCGACGATCGAATCAGGACGATCAGGCAGCAAAACCAGGGAATGGCCCCGACTCGTAACAACGGTCTGGCCTTAGCTCAAGGAGAATTCGTACACTTTCTGGATCACGACGATGTTTTGGCGCCCGACTTCTTGGAAGCCCGTTTAGACATCATGTGTCAGAGGCCTGACGTTGGATTCGTTGGGGGCCCGGTTCAAAATATTCCTGCCAGCGACGAAGGGTTGCTGGTTGCGGGCGAAGACGTCGAGGAAGAATTGCTTTTCTCTAATCGATTTTCCGCAACGCCGTCTTGCTATGTGGTGCGCCACCGGGTTTTGGAAACGAACCGTATCCGTTTCAATCCCGTTCTCAACAACGGGGCAGATCGTTTTTTCCTGTTGCAACTCAACCGTGTTACTCGCGGGGCGATCTCCAAGGCGGGGACGCTTTACTACCGGGTTCTGCCCAATAGCTTTTCAAGAGTCCTTACTCCCGACCTAATGAGGGACGCCGAAAGATTGTATTTCGAGATCGAACGTGCCGGACTGACACCCGCTAAAAACGCCCGGTTATTTCGACACTTGTACTTTTATATGTTGGGCGGAGGGTTCTTCAAGGCCGGAATGTATAACCCCAGCCTTCTGTATCTTAGCCGATCGTTCATGTCGGACCCGCTGCGTTTCGCAGCTCTGGCGTTCCGGAAATCGGCCGGTTGGATAACCGGTCGAAAGAGCTTACCTAATTGATTCGATCACCTACATCCGTGATTTGGACAACTCCGGTGATCAGTTCGTCGGCCATCCGGCATTTTGTCGGTGTTCCTCGACGCTCATTAATAACGGTCGCCGATGAATTGGAGCGAGGACACGCGTGAATGCTCTTGTCTATAAGGAAGAAATCGTCTGATTTGATAGTGATCGTCGACTACGGTACCGGTAACCTTGTTTCGGTTAAGCGCGCCCTTGAACGAATAGATGTGAAATCTGTGTTTTCGTCAACTGCGGCCGATGTACTTCGTGCTGACAAGATCATTTTGCCGGGCGTTGGACATTTCGGTATGGCGATGGCGGAACTGGAAAAACTCGGTTTGCGAGGGGCACTTGACGAGGCGGTATTGGGCGCTCGGAAGCCGGTTCTCGGAATTTGTCTCGGCATGGAATTGATGGCCCACCGTAGTGAAGAGGGCGGTGCTGAAGGACTCGGTTGGATTAACGCGGAGGTTGTAAAATTCAACTTTTCAGACAAACGTCGATATAAGTCGCCGCACATGGGTTGGAACCGAACGTTCGTCAAAAAGCGGAGTGGTCTTATGCGAGGTGTCAATAATTCGGCGGAGTTCTACTTTGCGCATTCTTATTATTTAAATGTCCAAGATTCGTCCGACACACTGTGCGAGACCAAATATGAAACCTTATTCACCTCGGCGATTGAAAAAGATAATATCTTTGGTGTGCAATTCCACCCAGAAAAAAGCCACGACCCGGGCCGGCGGGTTCTACTAAATTTCGTGGAAATGTGATGTTTCGGCCCAGGATCATTCCCGTTCTCCTGCTCAAGGGCCGGGGGTTAGTGAAATCCGTCCGGTTCAAAGATCACAGCTACGTTGGCGACCCCATCAACGCGGTCAGGATTTTCAATGAGCTTGCGGCCGACGAGCTGGTTTTCCTTGACATCGACGCGACGAGAGAAAATCGTCTCGTCTCCCTCGATTTCGTCCGGGACGTCGGAGAAGAGGCGTCCATGCCGTTTAGCGTTGGGGGCGGAATTAGAACGCTCGCGGACATAAAGGCGGTCATCAGCGCCGGAGCCGAAAAGGTCGTTATCGGATCGCAGGCGGCGCGTGATCAGGATTTCGTCAGACAGGCGTCGGACGCTTTCGGGGCGTCGGCCATAGTCGTCTGTGTCGATGTGAAGCGATCCTATTTCAAAGGCCTGCGTGTCTGGTGCGTCAACGGCACGCGGCCGACGGGCCATTCGCCAACGGGCTTCGCGCGCGTGATGGCCGAGAACGGAGCCGGTGAGCTGATCGTCCAATCCATCGACCGCGACGGCACGATGAGTGGATACGATATCGACCTGATTCGAGCCGTTTCCGAAGTTGTCGACGTCCCCGTAATCGCGTTGGGCGGGGTCGGAAAAAAGGCCGATCTCGTCGCCGCGTACCGCGAGGGCGGGGCGAACGGTTTGGGAGCGGGAAGCCTTTTCGTGTATAAAGATAAGAAACGCGGAGTTTTGATCAATTATCCAGAGAAGGGCGATCCAGCTTTCGATTGACCTTCTTCACGATCTGCCTCAGGCAGGGGCTCACCACCCTTTCAAACATCCGCTTGAACCGCCGCCGACGCGGCCGTCCCAGCGCATGATCGCCTCGCGAAATCACATTCCCAACAGCTCGAGACCCTACCGCCAGTGCAGCCGCTGCGTGATGGACACCTCCGACCCGGAAATCATCTTCGACGCCGATGGTCGATGTAACCACTGTTCAGACTTTCTGGAAAAGCGGTCCAGACACGGTTATCGCGGCCGGGAGAGCGACCAAAGGTGGGACCGGCTCGTCGACGAGATCAAACGCTCAGGGAGGGGCAAGCCGTATGACTGTGTGATCGGCGTCAGCGGCGGGGCCGACAGCAGCTACCTTGCTTATCTCGCGAATAAACGCGGGCTTCGAGCTCTGGCCGTGCACCTCGACAATGGATGGGATTCGGAAAAGGCGGTCTCGAACATCAAAAAGGTCGTCGCCTGGCTAGGGCTCGATTACGAAAGTTTCGTTCTGGACTGGGAAGAATTCAAAGACCTGCAGCTAGCCTTCCTTCGCGCGTCCGTGCCCGAGGCCGAAACACCAACCGACGTCGCCATCCCCGCCGCACTTCATCGTTTTGCTGCCAAATACAAGGTCAAATACATACTGAATGGCGGCAACCTGGCGACCGAGGGGATGTTGCCGAAAAGCTGGCACTACGACGTGAAGGACCTGAAGTATTTCAATCACATCATCCGAACGTACGGGAGCGGCCGTTTGAAATCCTTTCCGACATTCGGCTACCGGAAAGAAGCGTATTACAAGGTCGTAAAGGGTATTCGGACCGTCTACCCGCTCGACCAGGTTCCGTTCGTAAAAAAGGACGCCGTGAATCGTTTGTCCGCCGAGTTCGACTGGAAGGACCCCGGCGGCAAGCACCACGAATCGCGATATACAAAATTCATCCAGTCGTTTTATCTATTTAAGAAGTTTGGTATCGATTACCGCCGCGTCGACTACTCGATGAGGATCTGCGACGGCTTAATGGGCCGCGACGAAGCCAAAGAGCAACTCGCTCAAACATCATACGACCCGCACGAGGTGGAAGAAGATAAGAAATACATCGCGAAGAAGCTTGGGATCACGTATCTCGAACTGGAGGAGATAGTCAGTTCGCAGCCGCGGTGGTACTGGCAGCTTCCCAACGATCAAGTAAAGCTAAGGCTGATCTACGATACGTATCGAATGGTTTACCGCAAGGAGAAGTTGGATCGTTTCTGACCGCTATGGAATTCACCGGCGGTTTTGTTTCCGTCGCGATCTCGACGCTGCAATTATAGCCGATTCATGGCCGAGGCGATCATAGGCGGATTGGCCCGAGGCCGACGACGGCAGACCGATGAAGCGAAATTGCCTCGAAGCGTTCGGCAACGGTTTCGAATTCAGGTGAATAGCGGTTTGGGGCTGCGCGAAGGAAGAGGTCGCAAATTCAGCCGGCGGCGTTGTCGCCTTAAGGTTTATGGCTAAGTCGCTTTACATTTGTTATTTCGGCGTCAACGAGCCGTTGGTACAGACGCAGGTGATTCCTTATCTGCATGAGTTGGTCCGAGACGGACATGAAATATCGCTCGTAACGTTCGAGGGAAAGACTGAGGAGTTATGGAATGACCAGCTAGGTGCCATAAAAAGAAGCCTTGCCGAAAAGGGAATCGATTGGCACTGGCTAAAATACCACAAGCGGTTCTCGGCCCTAGCGACGGCTTACGACATCGTTCGCGGGGCCTTTTTTGTCAGAAGGATGATCGGGCGGAAAAAGCTAGATATTCTTCACGGCCGCGTTCACGTGCCAACTCTAATGGGTGCTCTCGGCCGAAAGCTCTCACGCCGGAAACCAAAATTGCTTTTCGACATTCGGGGGTTTTTTCCCGAAGAATACACCGACGCCGGCATCTGGCCCGAAAATGGCTGGCTATATCGATCCGCGAAGCGTGTCGAGCGGTGGTTATTGAAGGAAGCTAACGGGTTCGTCGTGCTGACCGAAAAGGCCCGTCAGATCCTTTTTCCGGGGTCTGATTCGACCGGTGTGGATCAGTTCGGGCGGCCGGTGCAGGTGATTCCCTGTTGTGTCGATCTTGAAAGGTTCCAACAGCATGGAAAAGCTGAACGCAGCGATATGAGGGAACAACTCGGCACAGTAGGCCGGTTGGTCGTAGCGTATATTGGGTCTTTCGGAGGATGGTACCTAACCGATGAAATGATCGAACTTTTCGCGGCGGCGAGGGAATACCGACCAGATTCCTTCGCGTTGATTCTCACACAACGGGGTACGGAGAAAATATCGCAACGCCTTCAGAAAAGGGGGTTTTTGGAATCCGATTTCCTTGTACGCGCGGTGCCGCCGGGGGAGATAGCCGACTATCTTGCCGCCTCGGACATCGCAATCTCGTTCATCAAAGCATGCTACTCGAAGCTTTCTTCCTCGCCGACCAAAATCGCGGAATATCTCGCCGCGGGCCTTCCGGTCATCGCTAACGGTGGCGTAGGCGATGTCGATGATCTGATTATCGGAAACAAAGTGGGAACGATCGTCGAGGATTTTTCGAAAGGAAGCTACATTAAGGCGCTCCGCGAGGTGGAAGCTTTGGGAGACGTCCGTAATCGTTGTCGGGAGGTCAGCATAAAAGAGTTCGACCTTTCGATGGTTGGAGGAACGCGGTACCGTTTCATATACTCGAATTTGTTACATGAACAGAACGGAAAAGTACCTTAGTGCCCTTCGCCAAATATTCGAAGGCGCGCGAGACAAACACGAAGCAAACCTTAAGAGCGCCCAGGCGTTGTCAGAAATGTCCGGGGATGCCCCGTTTTTCACCGAGATTCTCACGGCCCACCTGCAAAAGGCTGGCAGCCTAAATACTCTTCATTACCCCGTCGTCGGGATCGATATCGCGCTAAACGAGTATTTCGGCTTGGTGGCGAATTGCTGGATCCCTTTGCCGGATCGTTCGACCGAACTCTCCACAAAGGCGATTCATCACCATGGGGACATGCTGCTGACGACGGTGACTGCTTTCGGGGCCGGTTATGAGCACTGGATGTTCAAAACTCCCGCGGTGGTCGATGCCGAAAAGGAGATCTACCACCTCGAGCTTATTGAGCGGGCCCCCCACCCACGCCATCACGTCGCGTTCGTGGACGCATATGTTGCTCATCTGCCTCTTTTTCCGCCTGATATGACGATAACCTACGCGCTGTGGAGCAGCCGCTTCCCCACGACTTGGAAGGATAAAGTCAAGAGGTTCCCTGGCGTCAGCCACAACAGCCGAAGACTCAAGGAATTGGCAGTTCGATTGAAGTTGGCGAAGCATCTTGAAATAAAGGTCGTCGAATACTTCGATTTTTATCCGACCGCAAACGGTTTCTGCGGTATCAGGAACCGGGAAGAATTCGAACTTACCTCGAACGAGGACTATCTGATGAGTTTGTTCCATGTCATCCAGCAGACCGAAAATGAAGGACTGGCGCCGGTCATTCGTAAAAAGTTGCAGTCTGGGGAAAAGGTGGAAAATCCAGGGCTTGTTTCTGAGCTCCTGTCGAATCTCGAGACCGGCCGGGAGATTCAGGGACGGCTCGCGCCCGCGCATTACCAAGTACCGAAGGCGAATTTCAGAAAAAATGAAATTTTGGCGGCGCTTGATGCCCAAGACCTCAGGTTTGGAGGACAAGTTTAACAGGAGGTCATGGATTGGGGGCTAATTCAACCATTCGCAAAGCCGTAAAGTCGCTGCTTTACCCTTTAGCTAACGAAACGACATACAAATTTGCTCAGGCAGCGTCCAAGGCGATGGACATCCGCCGCGGCACATGGGCGGAACCTGAACTGGACCTGCTCAGGTTCGGTTTGCGCCGCGGCGACACGTCACTGGATATTGGGGCAAATTACGGGGTCTACTCCTACCACATGGGCCGTGCGGTCGGACGCACAGGAAGGGTGTTCGCCTTCGAACCGGTGCCTTTCACTTTTGATACCTTAAAGCTCGTCGGCCGTTTACTAGGTTTCTTGCGAAACGTCGAGCTAATCCAAAAAGGCTGCAGCGACGAAAATGGAACGATCAAGTTCTCGGTGCCGGTCCAGAAGTCGGGTGCCTTTGCTGCCGGCCAGGCTTATATCTGGATGCGGAACGACGACCACGAAGGCCGGGACAACCAAGTCAAATGGAGCGCGACCCGTGAAATAGAAGCTGAAGTGGTGCGACTTGACGATTTCCTACCGCCGATCGACGACCTGCCAATGGTCAAACTAGATATAGAAGGTGCAGAGCTGCTTTGCCTTCGCGGGGCTGAGGCGCTGTTCCAAAAACACCTGCCGACAACCATCTGTGAGATTAATCCGTGGTTTCTGGAGGGGTTTGGAATAGAACTTAACGAATTGACAGGGTATTTTTTCCGAAAGGGGTACAGGCTTTATTCCTATCGGAAAGATCCCAAGCCGCGGCTAACCGAGCTGGGAGTTGAGGATATCGTCGAGGACAACTATGTTTTCCTTCATCCCTCCAGGCAACGGCTCTTTGCACCGCTTTTAGATTCACCTTAATTGATACGAATTTCGTTGTTGTGTGGAAAGTGTTCGTAGCGCGGAACGAATAAAGTTATTCAAGCTCGCTTTCTTGGTAAACGTAGATTATTCAACGTTTAGCCAGGGTTCCATGGGTCGGGCAGGCACACTGTCTACGACTGTTTCTCCGCTGTTCGATCGAAGGGAAGAGAATTACCTTTACGCACGGAAAAATGAAAGTTCTAACTTTAGTCCCAAATCAAAAAGGATACAGTCCCGGGCAACGGGGAAGTATTGAGTTGTGGGAAAAAGTTTTGGGCCCGGCGGGAATCTCTCTGGATTTCGCTC
>Ga0307415_100000639_pt1 | contig 15379 bp, 18 predicted proteins | sample DK1Cmetagenome_FD_204524 | JGI IMG/M metagenome (GOLD analysis project Ga0307415, IMG submission 204524) | Maize rhizosphere microbial communities from greenhouse at UC Davis, California, United States - DK15-C-2 | ecosystem: Host-associated > Plants > Roots > Rhizosphere > Soil | place: USA...
CCTGTGGACCCGGTGTAAGACCCGGCTCGCGCCGGGCAGTCGGGAAAGAAGCAGGAACCGCCCTGGCCGGTGCCGCGTGAGCGGTACCACCAGGAATCCCCGCCCTTCAGGGCGGGGAGGATGTCAACGAGTGCTGCTGACCAGCGGGTCCTCGGGCCGCCGAGGCCTGTTCGTCTACGACCCGGTCGGCTGGCGCTCGATCGTCACCCAGATGCTGCGCAGCTCGAGCTGGGCGGGCCTGGCGCCCAGCCTGCCCCGCCAGCGGGGTGGCCTGGATCGGCGGCGCTGGGCCCTCCCATGTCACCCGCCAGGCGGCGGCCACTGTTTCGATCGGCGTGCACCGGGTCCTGGCCCTGCCGGCCACCCTGCCGCTCCCGCGGCTGGTCGAGGCGCTCAACCAGTTCCAGCCCACCTACCTGAACGTCTACCCGTCGGTGGCCACGTGGCTAGCCGACGAGCAGCAGGCAGGCCGCCTGCGGCTGTCGCCCAGATCCTGGTCACCGTCGGGGAGCTGCGCACCCCGGCGATGACCCAGCGGTTCCAGGACGCCTTCAAGGTCCGCCCCTTTGACGTCTACGGCTCCACCGAGGGGCTGTTCGGCTCCGAGTGCCAGCACCACCAGGGCATCCACCTGTTCGAGGACACCACCCTGGTGGAGAACGTCGACGGTGGCGGGCAGCCGGTGCCGGCGGGCCAGCCCGGGTCCCGGCTGCTGGTCACCAACCTGTACAACCTGGTCCAGCCGCTGCTCCGGCTGGAGGTGACCGACCTGGTCACCCTCGACCCCGACCCCTGCCCATGCGGGCGCCCGCTGGTCCGCGCCGCCGCCATCCACGGGCGCAGCGACGACATCCTCTCCCTCCCCGCCCGCGGGGGCGGCCGGGTCGCCGTCCACCCCCTGCACTTCGCCCTGCTCACCCGCGACCCCAGGTCCGCGAGTTCCAGGTCATCCAGGACGGCCCGACCCTGCGCATCCTCATCGTCCCCAGCCCGGCGGTGGCAGAAGGTGACGACAGGCCGGAGATCCGGCTCACTCAGGCCGTCATCCAGCAACTCCTCCGGCTCGGCGTCCACGACCCACACATCACCGTCGAGCGCCGCCTCGAGCTACCGCGCTCGGCCGGCGGCAAGCTCAAGCTCGTGATTGCCGACCCCGCTGCCCGGCCCGCACACGCCGTCGTCCGCTAATCGGCCACCGCCTGGCGCACACCACGCTGCCCAGATGTATGCCGACGCCGATGCCGCCGCCCTCTATGACCTCCTCAATCCTTGGGGGCCGAGCGACCACTTCTACCTGTCGTATGTGATCGATGCCCCGTCCGTCCTGGACGTCGGCTGCGGCACCGGCATGCTGCTCCACCGCGCGCGCGAATGCGGGCACACGGGCCGGCTGTGCGGACTCGACCCGGACGCGGCGGCGCTGGGCCGGGCGCGCGCGCGAACCGACATCGAGTGGGTCGAGGGCAGGGCCGCCGACATAGCCTGGAACCGGGAGTTCGCGCTCGCCGTCATGGCGAGCAACGTGTTCCAGGTGTTCGTGACCGACGACGAGCTCCATGCCTCGCTCGCCGCCGTCCGGGCGGCGCTGGTTGATGATGGCCAGCTCGTGTTCGGCACGCGCAACCCTCGGGTGCGGTCATGGGAGAGGTGGGACCCGTCGCACCCGATTGACGTCGTCGATCACACCGGCCGCGAGCTGCGCATCGTCTACCACGTGGAAGCCGTCATGGACGACGTGATCACCTTCACCGAGACGACCGCGACCCGCGACGGCCAGCCGCTGCGTGTCGACCGGGCACGGCTGCGCTTCCTCGAACTCGACGGTGTCGACGCGGCCCTTGCCCGGGCCGGCTTCGCGATCGAGGCCCGCTTCGGCGACTGGTCGCGTGGCCCGCTGACCCACACGAGCGACCACATCGTCGTCGTCGCCCGAGCACGGCTGCGGTGATCACCGCGGCGCTGCCTCGTGGCGGCTCAGGCGTCGACCCCGCGGACACGGAACTGGCGCCACCGCGCGCTCATGCCCTGGCCGTCGAGTGAGCGGCTGCGACCGTCCCGGATCGGCAGCATCGTCCAGATCCCGAATCCGATCTGAACGCGTTCGGGAATGAAGGTGCCGTGGGCCTCGTACACCGCTTGACCGTCGACGCGCCAGGTCGCGGTCGATCCGCTCCGGTCGAGGGTGATCTCGCAGGCGCGAAGCCGGGTGAAGTCGTCGTCGAAGTCCTCGTACGGCGACTCGATGACGTGGTAGAACGGCTCGCCTGCTCCCCACGCGCCCAGCTGCTCGTGCAGCGCCAGCACGCGGGTGGAGGTGCCGCAGACGGCGAACACGCGCTTGCTCACCTCGAAGTCGAACGCGTGGAAGGCCATTCCCCGACGGAAGTCCCCCGGTTCCCCGCCGATGCTCTCGACCGCGAGGTCGACGGCGAAGGTCGCGGGCCGATCCGGCGGCAGCTCGAACCGGCCCGTCGAGAAGATGAGGTACTTGGCGCTGTCGGCGGGCTGGAACGTGTCGTCCGACAGCGAGAAGCGTGGGATCGTCACTCGCACCTCGCCCTCGCCGACGGCCAGCTCCGCGTTGGGGTCCAGCGGGATGTGCTCGCCGCCCGTCGGGCGCGGCAGGCGCGCCGGGCTCCAGCGCGCAGCGTCGAGGTTTGGCCCTCTGAGCTCGTCGTAGGTGACGAAGCCGTCGTGGGCGGCGGCTGCGACCTGCGGCTCCGGTGTCATGGCTTCCGCTCCTCTCGTTCGCGATCTCAAGATAACCTCGAGGCCTGGCTTGTCACCGCGGTCGGACGGGTGGCGCTCAACATGCTCCGCTCGCGCAGGACGCGACGCGAGGAGCCACTCGACGCGCACCTGCCGGACCCGATCGTCGACCGCGCCGACGGCATCGACCCCGAGCACGAGGTGCGCGGCTGCGACCTGTTCGAGTTCACGGGCGACAAGATCGCCCGCAAGGACTCCTACTGGAAGCTGGTGGACCGGTGAGCCTGAGCCGAGGCTTGGCCACAGTTGGCAGTCGGGGGCGGGCGCATCCACTGTGACCGGCGCGCCCACCGGGAGCAGGAAGGTGACCACCGTCTCGGTCACGGCGGCGGTCTCGTCGCGGGTGAGGTTGACGTCCTTGGGGCCGAGCTCCAGGAACGTCTGGCCGGCGCTGAAGGTCCTGGCGCGGCAGCCCTTGGCGCGATGCAGGGTGAGCTGGCCGGTCTTACCGTGACCAGGGCCGGACCGGGGTGGACGTGCCAGCCGGTGCTCCCGCCGGGCGGGAAGGTGACGTGGACGGTGGCGACGTCGATCGGCCCGCGGGTAGCCAGCTTGACGCCGGCCAGGCGGACCTGGCTAGCCTCGCATCCTGGAGCCTGGGCCGCCGCCACCGGGAGATCAAGTTCATTCCTTGAACCTGTTCGGGTCGCCTGGGAGACCGGGTAGGCTGGCGCCCGGAGCCGCCGACGAAGCGAGGTGCAGGCCATGGAGGGCGACGCGAGGAGGATCTCCTACCAGGCCCTCGCCAAGGGCGTCCCGGTCCGGTCCTCGGGCGGCGAGCAGATCGGCACCGTCGAGCACGTGCTGCAGGTCCCCGAGCTGGACGTCTTCGACGGCATCGTCCTGCGCACGCCGGACGGCCTCCGCTTCGCCGACGCCGACCAGGTCGCCGACATCACCGACCGCTACGTGCTGCTGAGCCTGCCGACCGAGCAAGCCGGGCGGCTCGGGCGACCACAGGCGCCGGCGGTCTACCACGCCGACCCCTCCGAGCACGTCGGCAGCTCGCTGCACGACTGGTTCGGGCGCATGTTCGGCCGCGCCCACTGGAAGCGGGACGACGAGTCATGATCAACGGGGCCCACGCCATCCTGTACAGCGAGGACGCCGAGGCGACCCGGGCAACCCTGGCCAGGGTCCTCGGCACCCGGTCGGTGGACGCGGGCGGCGGCTGGCTGATCTTCGCCCTGCCCCCGGCGGAGATCGCCGTCCACCCGGCCGAGGACGGCGGCCGGGCCGAGCTCTACCTCATGTGCGACGACGTGGCCGCCACGGTGGACGCCCTCCGGGCCGAGGGGATCGAGGTGGCCAGGCCGATCAGCGACCAGGGCTGGGGCCTGCTCACCGCCATCACCCTCCCCGGCGGGGTCGAGCTCGGCCTCTACCAGCCCCGCCACCCGACCGCGACCCAGCCGGGCTGAGCTCAGAGCGTGTTTGAGAAGTCGATCGTGTCGTTGCTTGGGAATGGTGCCGCTCAGGCGAGGGTCAGGACGGTCTTGCCGGACAGTCGTCCGGTGGCGGCTTCGTCGTGGACGGCGGCCAGGTTGGTCAGCGGCCGCCGCTCGGCCACCTCGATCTGCAGAACGCCGGCGTCGATGCGGGCGACCAGCTCGGCGAGCTGGGAGGCGTCGCTGCGCACGAAGACCCGCACCGTCCGCACCCCGCGCCCGGCATCCTCCGGGCCGGGGGTGGTGGTGCTGACGAAGGCTCCGCCGTCGGCGACCAGGTCCACTAGCTGCGCGGTCTCCTCCGGGCTGGTGGGCGCCAGGTTCAGCGCCACGTCGAACTGCTGCCCGGCCACCGCCTGCAGGAGGGGGGTGGCGGTGTAGTCGACGATCCGGTCGGCCCGGTAGGAGCGGATGCGGTCGATGCTGCGCGCGCTGGCGGTCGCGGTCACGGTGGCACCGGCCTGCGCGGCGAGCTGGACGGCGTACCCGCCCACCGCGCCGCCCGCGCCGTTGATCAAGACGCTCTGCCCCGCCTTCAGGCCGGCGTGCTCGAACAGCGCCTGCCAGGCCGCCAACCCGGCCGAGGGCAGTGCCGCGGCGTCGGCCAGCTCGACGGCGCGGGGGGCGGCGGCCAGCGCCTCGGCGGGCGCGGCGACGTACTCGGCGGCCGCGCCGGGCGCGGTCATCGGCAGGAACGCCACCACCGCGTCCCCGACGCTCCAGCCGCTCACCTCCTCGCCGACCTCGGCCACGACACCGGCCAGATCGAAGTTCGGAATGTGTGGGAACGCCACCGGGAACACCTGCTGCAGCAAGCCCGCGCGGATCGCGGCGTCCACCGGGTTGAAGGAGGTGCCGGCCACCCGCACCACCACCTGCCCCGCACCCGCCACCGGACGGTCCGCCTCCTCGTAGACCAGGACGTCGCTGTCGCCGTAGGAGTGGTAACGCACTGCCTTCATGGTCTCTCCCTCCACTCGTTTGCTTCGAAGTTGAAGCATGTCCCCAGCCTAGCATGCTTCGACTTCGAAGCACAACGCCTGGAAAGCGACGATCGGCACAGTGCTATAGATTCGAAGCAGGTACGCTGAGGGAATGACCGGCCCCCACCCCGACACCGGCGCCAACGGGGTCCAGGCGCTCGATCCCCGGCGGCTGGGGGCCTACTTCGCGCTCATGGAAGCGGTCAGCCTGCTCCAGCACCAGGTCGAACAGCACCTACGCATCGAGGGCGGCCTCAGCTACGTGCAATTCCAGCTCCTGGCCCGCCTCGCCGACGCCCACGGCCAACTGACCATGACGCAGCTGGCCGACGGCGTCGTCTACAGCCGCAGCGGCCTGACCTACCAGGCCGGCCTGCTGGAGAAGGCAGGCCTCATCACCCGCGCCCCGTCCCGCGACGACGAGCGCGCCACCCTGGTCGCCATCACCGAAAACGGCCGGGCTCTCTTCGGCCGCGTCCTGCCCGGCCACATCCAGGTCGTCCGCCGCCTGCTGTTCGACCCTCTGACCGACGACGACCTGCGCCACCTCGGCGACATCATGACCCGCGTCCGCGACCACATGCGCGCCCAGCCACCCCGCTCGGCCGCCCTCCGCAAACGCCGCCCCAGCCCCACCTTCCCGCCCCCGGCGGCGACGCAGGCCTGAACGCGAGTAGTGGCGGCCCAGCGATCCCACCGCCACACCGCACCACGGTCGACTTCTCAAACACGCGCACAGCGTCAGTCGGCGCGAACCGCGATGGAGAGCGTGATCGGCGCGCTGAGCCCTTTGAGGGAGAGGGGACCGACCGGCTCGTAGGGGACCGCATCGGAGGTGTCGGCCGCGACCACGTCCTCACTGACCAGGACCTCTCCGGGGCGGGCGTAGTCGCTGATGCGGGCGGCGATGTTGACGGTGCGGCCGAAGTAGTCGCCGTTCTGGAACACCACCGGGCCGGTGTGGAGGCCGACGCGGGCCCGGGGCAGGCCGACCTCGGGGATGCGGTCGACGAGCTCCAGGCCGCACAGCACGCCCTGGGCGGGGTCGGGGAAGTGGAACATGACGCCGTCGCCGAGGAACTTCACGGGGCGGCCGCCGTGGGCGTGGGCGCGGTCGTGGACGATCTCGATCAGGCGGCCGGCCAGCTCGGCGGCGGCGCGGTCGCCGCGCTCCTCGGTCAGCTGGGTGTAGCCGGTGAGGCCGAGGAAGGCGATGGCGGGGGGTCGTGTCGGGCGGCGCCGGGCCAGCCCGGCCCGCTCCAGGCCCGCCTCCGCCCGCAGCACGGTCACGTCGAGCACGTAGTGCTCGACGTGGCGGCGGTAGAGCAGGACCACGGTGCGCTCCAGGCTGGCGAGCATGGATGCGGCGACGTGGTTGAGGTCGTCGCTCCAGGAGTGCTCGGGATGACCTTGGGCGCTCAGCCGCTCGTCGACGTGCGTGTGGAACAGGCGCACCTGCGACTCGGCCAGCCGCCGCAGGCTGTCGCCGAGCTGCCGGGCCGAGCCCAGCAGGGCGGTCTCGTCGCGGCCGAAGCCCTCCAGGGCCGGCACGGCCAGGTGGAGCAGCTCGTCCTCCTCGGCCCGGAGCCCTGGCCTGGCTGCGGCCGAGGCAGCTCCCAGGCGTCGAAGAGGCGCCCGGCCAGGCCCTCCGGCATGCCGGCGTCGGCGCCGTCTGCTCGAGCGTGGCGGCCACCTGCGCCGTCGGCTGGGGGAAGACCACGCTGGTCCAGTCCAGGTTGTAGGCGCCGGCGGTGATCAGCTCGGCCAGCTGCTCGGGCGCGAACCCGGCATCGGTCAGCGCGTCCACCACCCGGATGCGCTGGATGTCGGAGCCGCGGTAGCGGCCCTGCGGCGTCGGAGTGATGATGCCCAGCTCGACCAGGTGTCGAAGCCGCTCGGGGCTCACGCCCGAGCGCTGGATGAGCTCCTCGGCCGACAGCTCCCGCATGTGTCAATCTACCGCCGGGGCCGTCCCGGGCCGTCCCTCCGCGGCGGTCAGGTCCCGGTGTCGGGGTCGTCGAGGGCCTGCTGGGCGACCTTGAAGGCGCGGTTGGCCGCGGGCACGCCGGAGTAGATGGCGACCTGGAGCAGGACCTCTTTGATCTCGTCGGCGGTGAGGCCGTTGCGGAGGGCGGCCCGGACGTGCATGGCCAGCTCCTCGTCGTGGCCGAGGGTGGCCAGCATGGCCAGGGTGATGCAGGAGCGCGTGCGCCGGTCCAGGCCCGGGCGGCTCCAGATCTCGCCCCAGGCGTAGCGGGTGATGAGGTCCTGGAAGTCGGCGGTGAAGCCGGTGGTGGCGGCGGTCGCCCGGTCGACGTGGGGGTCGCCGAGCACGGCCCGGCGCGCGGCCATGCCCTGGTCGCTGCGGCGCTGGTCGTCGGGGTCAGATGGCAAGGAAGGGGGTCTCCCGCTCGCCCTGCAGGCGGATGTCGAAGCGCAGCCCGTCCCCGTCGGCCACCGCGACCAGCCGTGCCCGGACGGCCGGGTCCTCGATCGAGGCCAGCACCGGATCGGCGGCGTTGGCGTCGGCCTCGTCCGGGAAGTAGACGCGGGTCACCAGCCGACCCAGCAGGCCCCGGGCGAACACCGACACGTCGAGGTGGGGCGCCTCGGTGCCGCCGTCCGGGGCCGGCAGCGGGCCGGGCTTGACCGTGCGGATCGCCCAGCGGCCCTTGGCGTCGGTCGGGCAGCGCCCGAAGCCCCGGAACGGCGGCCCCGCGGACTCGGCCGGGCCGCCGGGGTCGTCGGGGTGGGCGAACCGCCCCTGGGAGTCGGCCTGCCAGGTCTCCACCAGCGCGTCCGCCACCGGGTCGCCCTGGCCATCCAGCACCCGGCCGCCGATCCGGACCGCGCCCGGGGTGCCCTCGGGCACCACCTCGGAGCCGTCGGGCCAGATGAGCCCGACGGCGAAGAACGGCCCGATAGTCTGCGAGGGCGTCTCTGGAAGGGTCACGACCCGTCCTCCTCCTCGCCCGCACGATATCCCACCGCGGCCAGCTGCGCGGCGGCGCGCACGGGGGCGTTCACCTCCCCGTAGCCGTCGTAGCCGCCGACCCGCTGGACGACCTCGAGGAACAACCGGTGGCCGAGCATGCCCGTATAGAGGTGGAACAGCTCGCCACCGGTCTCGTCGCGGTCGTACAGGATGCCGAAGGTCCGCATGGTCTCCAGCAGGGCCGGGTCCAGCTCCCAGCGGGCGTCCAAGTCGTCGTAGTAGTTCCTCGGGATGGGCAGGATCGGCAGCTTCCGCCCGCGCATGGCGGCCGCCGTGGCGAGGATGTCGCGGCAGCCGAAGGCGAGGTGCTGGGCCGTGGCCGGCCCGGCCACCTCGCCGCCGAGGGCGGGGACGTTGAGGGTGAGGCGGACCCTGCCACCGGCGCTGGCCAGGGCCCGGCTGCGCATGAGGCCGTTGGGGGCCGCGTACTCGACGCTGCCCCGTGGCCGGAGCCCGAGAAGCAGCTGGTAGAAGAGCCCCGACGCTTGGAACTGCTCGAAGGGCTGGATCAGCCCGACGTGATCGATGTGGGTGAGGCCGTCGCCGTCCGGGCGGTCGGCCGCGGCCAGCGGCAGGAAGTCGTCCAGCCAGCTCGGCGTGCTCCGGGCGCGGCAGAAGAACACCGCGGTGCCGTTGGGGGCGGCCACCGAGACCAGGTCGGCCTCGGCCGGACCGCGCCGCCGCGGGAGGCGGGGCGCGATCAGCGCGTCGGCGCGGCGGGCCGACCGCGCCGGGTCGGCGCTCTCGATCCCCAGCGCCGTGACCAGCGAATCACCCTCCAGGCTGGCCGACAACCGCTGGTCGCCGTAGTTGAGCAGGAGACGGGCGTCCCCGCGCCGCCACAGCTGGACCGGTTTGGAGCGGTGCTGTCCGCCGTGCTCCAGACCGAGCCGGCCGAGCAGCTCCTCGGTCATCGGGCCGGAGCTGGCGTCGACGGCCAGCTCGACGAACGCGAAGCCGCTCGGCTCGACCGCCTCCGGCGGATGGGCCAGCTCCGGCCGCGACCGCGGCTCCGAGGTGTCGAGCAGGCGACCCAGCGCCTCCTCGAGCCCGAGCAGGGACCGCATGGCGTCGACCGCGGTGGTGCCGGGGTCGGCCTGGCGGAAGACGTCGTTGAAGACCTCCAGCGACAGCGGCCCGCGGTAGCCGGCGGCGACCACCCGGCGCAGGAACCCGGGCAGGTCGAAGCTGCCCTGCCCGGGGAAGCAGCGGTGGTGGCGGCTCCACTGCAGGACGTCCATGGCCAGGTGCGGGGCGTCGGCCAGCTGGAGGAAGAAGAGCTTGTCCGCGGGGATCGAGCCGATGCCGTCGAGGTCGCTGCCCAGGGAGAGGATGTGGAAGCTGTCCAGGCAGACGCCGAGCGCGGGATGGTCGGCGGCCGCGACGATCCGCCAGGCGTGCTCGTAGTCGCGCACGTGCCGCCCCCAGGAGAGGGCCTCGTAGGCGACGCGGACGCCGTGCTCCTTGGCCAGGGTGGCCAGCTGGCGCAGCTGCTCGCTGGCCAGGCCGTCGTCGTCAACGGCCAGCTCCGAGACGCTGGAGCAGACCAGCAGCATGGGCGCGCCGAGCAGGCAGGTCAGCTCGAGCTTGCGCCGGGCCCGGCGCAGGTTGTGGGCCAGGCGGTCGGCGGGGACCGCCTCGAAGTCGCGGAACGGCTGGTACAGCTCCATCGACAGCCCCAGGTCCTCGACCCGGCGGCGGATCCCCGCCGGCGACGAGGCGCACGCGACGAGGTCGTTCTCGAAGATCTCGACGCCGTCGAAGCCGGCCGCGGCGGCGGCGGCGAGCTTCTCCTCCAGCCCGCCGCTGAGGCACACGGTGGCAATCGACGTTCGCATGGGCGCTCCTTGCGGTGGGGCGTCGAGGCGACGTTGACGGTTGGGGCGGCGCGTGCCAATGTACGATCTAGTTAGTTACTTATACCCCTCCTCCGAGGAGGGAACCGTGGTCGATGTATCCGTGGTCCCACTGCGCGACGCCGAGCGCACCCGCACCGACATCCTCGACGTCGCCACCCGCGAGTTTGCCGACCGCGGCTACAACGGCGCCCGTGTCGACGAGATCGCCGCCAAGACCCGCACCACCAAGCGGATGCTCTACTACTACTTCGGTAGCAAGGAGCAGCTCTACATCGCCGTGCTGGAGCGCGCCTACCAGCAGATCCGTACCGCCGAGCAGACCCTGGAGGTGGACGGGCTCAACCCGGTGGACGCGATCCGGCGGATCGCCGAGCTGACCTTCGACCACCACCAGTCGCATCCCGACTTCATCCGGCTGGTCAGCATCGAGAACATCAACCGGGCCGAGCACATGGCGAAGTCGCCGACGTTCCCCGGCCAGAACGCCTCCGTGGTGTCCCTGATCGAGCAGATCCTGGCCCGGGGCCGCGCCCAGGGCCGCTTCATCCGCGAGGTCGACGCCCTCGACGTGCACATGCTGATCAGCTCCTACTGCGTGTTCCGGGTCGCCAACCGCCACACCTTCAAGACGATCTTCGGCCGCGACCTCACCGATCCCGCCCTGCGCGACCGCTACCGGGCGATGCTGGGTGACCTCGTCGTGGCCTACCTGACCGAGCTCGACGACCCCTGAGCCAACCAGGAAGACGACGTCGCCACCCGGGAGGAGCCATGGCGTTCACTCGACCGACCACGGACCAAGGACCCGCCCGCGCCCCCGTCACCCTGGACCTGCCGGAGCCGGCGCCCCTGCGTCGGATGCTCGGCCCCGGCATCATCGCGGTCGGGATCAGCATGGCGGCCGGGGAGCTGATCCTGTGGCCCTACATCACCGCCCTGGCCGGCTTCGGGCTGCTGTGGCTGGCCCTGGCCACCCTGGCCGCGCAGTTCGTCATCAACATGGAGATCGAGCGCTACACCCTGGCCACCGGCCAGACGGTCGTCGCCGGCCTGGCCCGCTGGTGGAAGGGCTGGGGGATCTTCATCTGCCTCGCCGGCGCCTTCCAGTACGTGTGGCCAGGCTGGGCGACCAGCGCCTCCACCGTCTTGACCTACGCGCTCGGCGGCGGGAGCGTCACCTGGATCACCATCGCGGCGCTCGTGCTCATCGGAATCGTCCTGACCACCTCCCCCGTCATCTACGGCACCGTCGAGAAGATCGAGTGGGTGAAGGTCGGCCTGACTTTGGTGTTCCTGGTGGTGGTGCTGGTCGCGGTCCTGGCCTGGCGGACCTGGACCGAGGGCGCGGCGGCGATCGTCACCGACTTCGGACGGCTCCCGGGCGAGGTCTCCTTCACGCTGATGCTGAGCGCTATCGGCGCCGCCGGGGCCGGCGGCGTGCACAACCTGATCCTGAGCAACTGGATTCGTGACAAGCGCTACGGCATGGGGGCGCACGTGCCCCGGCTGGTCTCCCCCATCACCGGGACCGAGGAGGCCGGCGACGCCGGAGGCGGGGACTACTTCACCTTCCCCGAGGACGACGCCAACCTCTCGCGCTGGAAGGTGTGGTGGCAGCGCGCCAACGTCGAGCACTTCGTGACCTTCTTCCTGGTATGCCTGGTCACGATCACGGTGATGAGCATGCTGGCCTTCCAGACGCTGTTCGGCCGCGAGGGCATCGAGAACTCGCCGGCGTTCCTCCAGCTCCAGGCCGAGCTGCTCGGCAACCAGGTCGGCACCTGGGTCCAGATCCTGTTCTACGCCCTGGCGACCGTCTCCCTGTACGCCACCGCGCTCGGCCTGCTGGACGTCATCGGGCGGCTGGGCAGCGACTTCATTCGGCGGAACTACACCGCCGACTCGACCCGCTGGACCGAGAGCCGGCTGTACGTGCTGATCGTCTGGGCGGAGATCGTCCTCGGCTCGATCATCCTGCTCAGCGGGGTCACCCAGCCGCTGGTGCTGCTGATCATCTCCACCTGCGCGGCGTCGATCGTGACCCTGTTCTACTCGATCCTGATCGTGCGGTTGAACATCCGCGACCTGCCGGACCCGATCCGGCTCAGGGGCGCCCGGCTGGCCGGGATGCTCGTGGCCATCTGCTTCTACGGCTTCTTCGCCGTCGGTCTGCTCGTCACCCAGCTCCAGAAGTTGTGACCGTCGCGCAGACTAGGGGCATGCGAGCGGTCGCGCTGGTGGCGCCTGGGCGGGTGGAGATCGTCGACGACTGGCCCGAGCCCGAGCCAGGTCCGGGCGACGTGGTCGTCCAGGTCCGCGGGGTCGGGCTCTGCGGCTCGGACCTGTCGGTCTTCGACGGCACCCGGCAGGTGCCGGGCCTGCCGTGGGTGTTCGGCCACGAGGGCGGCGGCGACATCGTCGCCGTGGGGGCGGGTGTCGACGACCGCGGGGTCGGCCAGCGGGTCGTGATCGAGCCCAACTTCGCCGACGGCACCTGCGCGGCCTGCCTGTCCGGGCACACCTCGGCCTGCGCCGACCGCCAGATCCTGGCCATCACCCGCGCCGGGATCCTGGCCGAGCGGGTGGCCGTGCCGGCCGAGTACACCTGGCCGGTCTCCGGCGACTGGCCCGACGCCGCCCTGGCCTGTTTCGAGCCGCTGGTGGTCGCCCACACCGCCGTCCGCCGGGCGAACGTGCCGGTGGGCGCCGACTGCCTGGTGATCGGGGCTGGATCGCAGGGCCAGCTGGTCTGTCAGTCGCTGCTGGCCGCCGGCGCCCAGCCGTACGTGATGGAGCCGCACCCCGGCCGACTGGAGCTGGCCCTGAAGCTCGGGGCCAGGCCGGCCGAGGACCACGACGGGGACACCTACCCGCTGGTCTTCGAGACCGCCGGCGTGCCCGCCGTCTGGGAGCCCGCCTACAACGCCGTCGCCCGAGCCGGGAAGCTGGTGGTCATCGGGTTCAACGACAAACCGGCCCAGTTCACCACCATGGACCTGGTGCAACGCCAGGTCACCATCGTCGGCCAGCTCATCTACGACCACCCGGTCGACTTCCAGGCGACCCTGACCGCGGTCGCGTCCGGCCAGCTCGCGCCGCAGCAGACCGTGCAGGCCACCTTCCCGGTCACCGAGACCGCGGCCGCCCTGGCCGCGGTCCGGGAGATCCCCGGCAAGTCCTGGATCGAGTTCTCCAGCTGGCGCGACCGGCCCTGAGCGGCGGTCAGCCGCGCTCGGGCACGGCCAGCTCGCCGAGGGCCGACCAATCCTCCTGGGGGATGGTGAAGTTGACGATCTTCGGCGTCGCGGCCAGGTGCGGCGGCAGGGTCTGCTGGGCCTTCTTGAAGTGGTCCGACTGGACATGGGCGGCCCCCGCGGCGTCGTCGCGGAAGGCCTCGACCAGCACGTACTCGTTCGGGTCCTCGAGCGACCGCGACCAGTCGAACCACAGGCACCCCGGCTCGCTGCAGGTGGCCGCCGTGAAGTCGCCGGCGATCTCCGGCCACCTGTCGGCGTGCTCGGGCAGCACCTGGAACTTGGCGGCGATGAAGATCACTCCGGTCCTCCTCCTATCGCTGGCGTCCACCGCATGCGCCAGCATCCAATACAACGCGATGACGTGGAAGCCGGCGACAGGGAGCTGTCATGGTCGAGCGATCCGCGCGGGCTGCGGGCTGGCGGTCGCTTCCTGGCGTGGTGCGGGTGGCCGCCGTGTTGCTCGGGCTGTTCGGGGTGCTGCTGGCGCTGGTCGAGGCCGAGCAGGGGGACCTTGACGCCACCGAGGTGGTAACGGCCCTGGTGCTGGTGGCCGCCGCCGTCTCGCTGATCTGGGCCGGGCGGCTGGGCTATTGGATCGGCCTGGCGGTGGCCTCCCTGGTTGCCATGCTGCTACTGGTGGTGCTGGCGCGACGCCCTGGGGTGGCCGGGGCGGTGGTCACGGCCGTCTGCGCCCTGCCTCTGATGCTGCTGGCGGTGCCGGCGGCCCGCCGACCTCGACCGACGACCAGGCCAGCTCCGTCCTCGGCGGCCCTCGAGCGGCCGCTGGGGTGGACGCGATCGTCCATCGGTGGCTGGGGACAGTTCGTGTTGCTGGTGTCGATCAGCGGGCTGTTGAGCGTGGGCGGGCTGGCGCTGGCCCTGACCGGCCAGGGCGCCGACCGCGGCGCCGGCGCCACCACCGCCCTGTTCTTCCTTGCCTGCCTGCTTGTCGCCCCGCTGTTCGCCCTCGGGCGCCGGCGCGGCCAGCTGCGGCTGGAGACCCTGCGGGTGGGCAACCGCCACGAGCGCGGCATCGTGGTCCCCTACTCCGGCCTGCGCACGGGGGTCCTGCTGGTCGCCACCGCCTGCCTGGCGCTGGCGATGGTGGGCTTCGTGGTGTTCGCCGGAGCCTTCGCCGACGACCCCGGGGAGTCACCGTGGCCGGTGCGGGTGGTCGGGGTGGTCGGGGTGGTGTTCTTCGGGGTGGGCGGCCTCATGGTCGCCCGTCGGGGCTGGGGTCGCCGCTGGCGGGTCCTGCTCACCCCCTCCGCCGTCGTCATCGCCATGGGCGGCGCGCGGACCGTGGTCCCCTGGGCGGCGATCCAGCAGGTGCGGGCCACCGAGGTGACGACCTATGCCCGTGGAGTGCGGATCAGCGAGCCGCTGGTGGGCATCGACCTCAGCGACCCCCAGGCGATCCAGACCGGCCCCCTGGAGCGGCTGCTGCTGCCGTTGAACCGCCGTCTGGCCGCCGACATCACCCTGCCCATCCGCACCCTGGACATCGACCCGCCGCTGCTCTACGAGGCCCTGTGCTACTACCATCAGCACCCTCAGGCCCGGGCCGAGCTCGCCACCCAGGACGGACTGGCACGCGTGCAGCACGGTCAGCTCACCTAGCCCGTCGCCGGGGCACCGCCGAGGAGACGCTCCAGCACGCACGGCTCACTCGGCCAGGCTGCGAGCAGGACCTCGCGAGGCACCTGGCGGGCCGCGCACCGCAGGGCGAGCGCGACCACGACCTTGGCCCGGGACGGGACCCGAGGGTCGCGGCGCAACCGGCCGGACTGTGGTCACGCAGTCGGGCACGAAGCTGGCGAGGTCGCGGAGGAGCCCGGGCGGTAGGCGGCGGCCCAGCAGCAGGCGGAGCCAGCCGGTCACACGATCCTCCCAGCGACGAGCGACTCCCCCATCATGGCTCGCGATCGCGGAACCGTGTGAGTCGGGCGCGGGTGGTTGCCAGCCAGGCGCGGGCGATGGCCGCGGTCAGCGACAGGCCGCCGCTGGCCAGCAACAGCAGTGGGGCGAGGGCCTGCTCGCCGAGGTGGTGGGCGACGGGGGCATGGTC
>Ga0307415_100000640_pt1 | contig 15375 bp, 10 predicted proteins | sample DK1Cmetagenome_FD_204524 | JGI IMG/M metagenome (GOLD analysis project Ga0307415, IMG submission 204524) | Maize rhizosphere microbial communities from greenhouse at UC Davis, California, United States - DK15-C-2 | ecosystem: Host-associated > Plants > Roots > Rhizosphere > Soil | place: USA...
GTTCGCGTGGTCGAGGTCGGTCTGCAGGTCGCCCATCTCGGCGAGCAGCTTGTCGTAGTCCGCGTCGGGGTCCGCGAGCTCCTCGGAGATCTGGTTGTAGCGGTCCAGCTTCCCCTTGATCTCGCCGACGGCCTCCTCGACGTTCTCGAGGACCGTCCTGCCCTCGGAGAGCGGGGGCTCCTGCTGGAGCATGCCGACGGTGGCGCCCGGGTCGAGGATCGCGTCGCCGTTGTTGGCGCGGTCGAGGCCGGCCATGATCTTGAGCAGCGACGACTTGCCGGTGCCATTCGGGCCGACCACGCCGATCTTCGCCCCGTGCAGGAACGAGAGGGTCACGTTGTCGAGGACGACCTTGTCGCCGTGGGCCTTGCGCACGTTGCGCAGGGTGAACACATATTCCGCCATGGGGCCTGAGCCTACGGGGCCGAGGCCCGTTCGGCCGATTCTGGGGTGCTCCCCCGAGGCGGCCGGGCGGGGGGAACCCGGCCACCCCGGGGCGGAGCCGCTCAGGCGGCCGGCACGGCACCCATCTCCTCCTCGCCGTCGATCCCGGCCCCCTCCTCGGGAGCCGGTTCGGGAGCGACCGCGACCCCCCGGTCGGTGGACTCCCCCAGCGGCCGCGGCGTCCGGACGAACGTGCTGGTGCCGCGGTTGAGGTCGTGGCCCACGACGACGGCCTCGACGTCGTACGACGTCACCTCCATGCCGGCGGAGTTCGACCAGACCTGGGCGTTGAGCCGCCCGTGCACGACGACGGGGTCGCCGCGGCGCAGCGAGCGCTCGCAGTGCTCGGCGAGCGCGCGCCAGGCGTTGACGCTGAACCACTGGGTGGCGCCGTCCACCCAGGCGTCGGTCTTCTTCTGGTAGCGCCGCGGGGTGCAGGCCACGCGGAAGCTGGCCACCGGGCTGTCGCCGGCCTGGCGCAGGGTGACGTCGGTGCCGAGCCAGCCCTGCAGCGTCACGAGGGTCTCGTTCATGGGTGCATCTCCTTGTCTCGATCCGGGTGCTCGGACCGAGACTGCGCGCCGCCGCCGACGTTGCCGCCCGACGCGGGCCCACCCTGTGGAGTCAGCCTCCGGGAGTCGGCCCTGTGCAGGGGAAGCGGCTCAGCGCAGGGCCTTGGCGAGGCCGCTGCGGACCGTCGTGTAGGCCTGCAGCTCGGCCTCCACCGGCGCGACGACGAGCTCCTCGGAGACCTTGCGGACCGCGTCGCGGAGCCGGCGGTCGGCGACCCGGGCCCGCCGGCGAGCCGTGGCCGCCACGAGGAAGCGGCACACCAGTGCCAGCAGCAACCCCAGCGCCACGCCCCCGACCAGCAGCAGCGTCGGCAGCGGGAAGGCTCCGACGTCCGGGGTGTCGGGCTGCGGCACCCGGAGGTACCCCATCACCGCCAGGGCACCGAGCCAGCCGGCACCGGCGAGGGCGCCCAGGATCAGGACCCACTGCAGCAGCCGCACGGCGCCGGCCCACGCCGGGACCCGGGAGGCGCCGAGGTCGGTGTCCGACAGGGCCGCGTCGAGCCGGTCGCCGAGGTCGGGGAGGCGGGACACCGAGGCGCGCCGGACGGCCTCCGCCCACGGCCTGGCGAGTCCGGTGGAGACGTCGTCGGCCAGCATCCGGACCTCGCTGTCGACGCGCGCCCGCTGCACCAACGTGGCCTTCGGAGCCGAGGTGCGGGCGCGACCGGTCAGCTGCTTGCCCTCGGCCCCGAGGTTGAGGTGCAGCCGCTTGAGCGGGTCGGGCTTGAGGCGGGAGAGCCAGGACGTGACCGGCCAGCCCGTCGCCCGTCCGGCGCGGAGCCGGGTCGACCGCTCGACGGCGCTCACGACGGTGGGCACCCCGGCGGCCTCGGCCAGCGCGTCGTCGAGCGCGGCCACCCGGTCGTCGGACAGGGTCCGAGTGCGACCGGTGCCGCTGGCCGCCTCGAGCCGGCCGGCGGCGGCCCGCAGGTCCGCCTCGAGCCGGGCACGGGTCGCCTTCTTCGCGGAGACGCGCCGGGCGATCTCCGCCCGGAGCTCGGGGATGCCGGTGCCGTGCCGGGCGCTGACGGCGAGCACCGGGACGCCGTCGAGGCCGTCCGCGGCGAGCAGGCGGCGTACGTCGTCGACCATCGCCTGGCGCCGGTTCTCCGGGACCGTGTCGATGTGGTTGAGCAGGACCACCATGACGCCCCGGTGGGAGGCGTAGGGGGCGAGGTAGCGGTCGTGGATCGCGGCGTCGGCGTACTTCTGCGGGTCGAGCACCCACACGAGCAGGTCGGCCAGCTGGACCAGGCGGTCCACCTCGAGGTGGTGCGACACCTCGGTCGAGTCGTGGTCGGGGAGGTCGAGCAGCACCACCCCGTCGAGCGAGTGGTCGCCGCGCCCGCTGTCGAGCATCGAGTCGCGCATGGTCTGGTGGCGCGGCGGGATCCCGAGCCACTCCAGCAGCTCGTCGGCCCCCTCGTCGCCCCAGACGCAGGCCGAGGCCCAGGACGTGGTCGGGCGGCGCACGCCGACCGCGGAGAGCTCGAGGCCGGTGAGCGCGTTGAACGTGGAGGACTTGCCCGACCCGGTGGCGCCGGCGATCGCGACGACCGTGTGGTCGGCGGAGAGGCGCAGCCGGCCGGTGGCCCTGTCGACCACCGCCCGCGCGTCGTCGACCAGCGCGTCGTCGAGCCTGCCGCGCGCGGCCTCGGTCGCGCTGTCGAGACCCTCGATGCGGTCACCGATGTCGGTGCCGCGGGTGACCATCTTCCGGGCGCCCTCGAGCAGGGACGTCATCTCATTCCTCGGCGAGTCGTGGGTGCGGTCAGGACCCCGGGCCGTCGCCCGGTCACGAGACGTGGCCGTCCGTGCGGTGGTCGTCGGCCTGCTGCGCGGCGAACCGCAGGTCGTCCACCCGGCGCGAGGCGTCCCGCAGCTGCTCCGGGACCTCCGCGTCGAGCCCGAGGCTGTCGAGCAGGTCGAGGTAGCGCGCGCGCTCGGCGTCCAGCAGCGTCCGGACCCGCTCCTCCAGCGCGATCCGCGAGCGCTCGGCGAGGCTGCGCACGGCCTGGTCGCCGAAGACGGCCTCGAGCAGCTTCTGGCCGAGCACCGCGGACCCCCCGGCGATGCCGGCCTCCGCGCCGGTCAGGCCGGCGGTGTGGGCGAAGACCACGACCATCAGCGCGACGCTGAGGCCGTTGACGCCGTAGGCCAGGAACCGGGCGCTGGTGCGCTTGTCGGCGCCCTCGGTGCGGACCATCTCGAGCACGTCCTGCTGCCAGTCGCGCACCGAGCGCTCCGCCCGGCGGCGCAGGTCCCGGGAGGCACGGCCGAGGTCCTCGCCGGCGTCGCCCAGCAGGGTGCGGCCCGCGGTCAGCGACTGCCAGGACCCGGCGGCCCGCTCGGCGGCGGCCTCGGCGTGCTCGAGGATCAGCGTCTCGAGCCCGGACTCGACCGCGACCGTCACCCGCTCGGCCTGCTGGGGCTTGCCCTTGATGGCGGCGACGAGCTTGTCGCGCATCCAGCCGACGCGGTGCTCCAGCGTCTTGAGCAGCTCGCCGGTGCCGACGAACTCCTGCCACCGGGCCAGCACCTCGCCGCGCAGCAGGGTGCCGTCAGCCGAGGCGGTGGAGATGGCGGTGACGGCCTCGTCGTACGCCTTGTCGACGTCGCCGCGCAGGCGCTCGACGACGCTGACCTGCTCGGCCGTGCTGTCCGCGACGCTGTGCGTACGACGGGTGAGCGTGCGGATCGCGCCCTCGAGGGTCTGCTTGACCACCGCGGCGCGGGCGTCGCTGTCCTCGGCGAGCGACTCGAGCCAGCCGCGGATGTCGGTGACCGCCTCGGGCGCCAGCAACCCGTCCGCGGAGACGGGGCCCTCGGTCACGATGAAGAGGGGTGAGTCCTTCAGACCGCGGCTCGCCAGCATCCGGGCCAGGTGGGTGGACACCGTGTGCACGGCGTCGGCCGGCGTGCGGTCGAGGACGATCGCGACCGCGGTGGAGCGCTCGGCCGCACGGCGCAGGTAGTCCCACGGCACCTGGTCGGCGTAGCGGGCCGCCGAGGTCACGAACAACCAGAGGTCGGCGGCCGCGAGCAGCTGTCCGGCCAGCGTCCGGTTGCGTTCCTCGACGGAGTCCACGTCGGGCGCGTCGAGGATCGCCAGCCCGGCCGGGACGGTCTCGGACGCCACGAGCTGCAGGGCGTCGGGGTCCACGGTCGCGTGGGTGACCCGCTCGAGGTCGGGCAGCAGGCGGTCCTGGCCGAACCACGCCGCGTCGGCCGGGTGGTGGACCAGCACCGGCGACCGCGTCGTGGGCCGCAGCACCCCGGGCTCGGTGACCTTGCGCCCGACAAGGGAGTTCACGAGCGTCGACTTGCCCGCCCCGGTGGAGCCGCCGACCACCGTCAGCAGCGGGGCGTCGATGGTCATCAGCCGCGGGATCACGTAGTCCTCGAGCTGGTCGACCATCTCCTGCTGGGCCGTGCGCTGCTCCGCGACCCCGGGGATGTCGAGCGGCAGGCGGGCCGCCTGGAGCGAGCCCCGCAGCCGCACGAGCGCGGTCAGCATCTGGGTGTTCGCGCCCGAGTCCGGCACGAGCATCGGCGGCGAGGTCATCGGGTGGGTACCACCTGTCCGGGAAAGGCGATGGACGGACGCACGGCGCGGATCCGTGCGACGTGCTGCTGGCCGCGGGCCGCGAAGTCCGGTGGCGGGGTACCCCGCAGAAAGCGGTGGTGCAGGAAGCCCAGCTCGATGGCCGCCTGCTGGTAGTCGCGCATCGCGCGCTCGGCCGCCCTCCCGCCGTGCTGCCGGGCGAAGGAGCGGCTGCGCCGCCGGGCGCCGAGGTCGACCACCCAGCCGATGTCGGTGGCGGGGATCAGCCCCCGCTGGGCGGCGTCGCCGAGGGCCGCGGTGAGCATCCGGCGCTCGGAGCGGCGCGACCAGACGGCGAAGCAGGCGATGACGACGAAGGCGGGGACCATCAGCAGGAGGTACACGCCGACGAAGCTGCCGAAGCCGTAGACCGTGGAGCTGTTCCAGGTGGCGTGCGCCGCCACCGCGCACGCGTAGCCGCCCAACGGGGCCAGGAACCGGACCGGTCGGGTCCGCGCCGCGACCGCGATGCCGACGCCGATGCCGGTGAACGCGGTGAAGAGCGGGTGCGCGAACGGGCTGAACAGGCAGCGCAGCACGAACGTCGACGTCACCGCCTGCGTCCCGCCGGGTCCCATCCCGTCGGTGCCGTTCCAGGCCGCGGCCAGGTAGAGGATGTTCTCGGTGAACGCGAAGCCGACGCCGACCATGCCGGCGTACACGATCCCGTCGAGGATGCCGTCGAGCTCCGCGCGCCGCCACCACAGCAGGAGCAGCAGGAACAGTCCCTTGCTGGCCTCCTCGCTGATCGGGGCCACGACAGCCAGGCTCTGCCGGTCGGTGAAGCCGATCACGAAGCCGCCGACACCCTGGATGACCAGGGCGGCGGCCGTCGCGACGAAGGCGCCCCAGAGCAGGCCCGACGCGAGCAGCCGCCGCGGCTCGGGCTCGTACCGGTCCAGCCACAGGTAACAACCGACGAGCGGACCCACGGGCAGCGCCGCGAGCACGGTCGCCAGCGCCAGCGAGCCGGGGGCTCCCGACAGCGCGATGACCAGCAGCATCGCGGCCGCCCCGAGGCACACCAGCGCGGTCACCACGACGGTGAACGCGAGGCTGTCACGGCGGGTGGTCGGCATGGCGGCAGCCTATCGGGAGCCCCGGGAGGACCCCGCGCTCGGCGTAGAGTGAGGGCGTGAGCGAGCAGACCACTCCCGAGACCCCCGCCCCCAAGACCGAGTCGCACGACCCGAAGGTGCCCGAGGCCTGGCAGCGGTTCATGCGGACCGGCTGGGGCGACCGGGAGCTGGACCTCCCCCGCCACCCCGTCGCCGAGCACGCCGCGCGCCGTCGCGCCGCGCTCGCCGAGGCGTTCCCGGGTGAACGCCTGGTGCTGCCGGCCGGCACCTACAAGGTGCGCTCGAACGACACCGACTACCGGTTCCGCTCGGACACCGCCCACACCTACTTCTCCGGCAACCAGACCAGCGACGCCGTGCTGGTCATCGACGACGGCGACGCCGTCCTCTACGCGCGGCCGCGCTCCTCGCGGGACACCGACGAGTTCTTCCGCGACCGGCAGTACGGCGAGCTGTGGGCCGGGCGCCGTCCGTCGCTGAACGAGATGTCGGCCTCCCTCGGGCTGCCCGTGCGGCACATCGACGAGCTGGACGCGGCCCTGCGCGGCTCGGGCAAGACCCGCGTGCACCGCGGCCTGTCGAGCGCCGTCGACCGCAGCGTCGCCGGCGACGAGAGCCGCGACGCCGACCTGGCCCGCGTCGTCTCCGAGATGCGGCTGGTCAAGGACGACTGGGAGGTCGGCCAGCTGCAGGAGGCGTGCGACATCACCGCGCTCGGCTTCGAGGACTCGGTGCGCGAGTGGGACGACGTGCTGAGGTACGGCGAGCGCTGGATCGAGGGCACGTTCTTCCGTCGCGCCCGGGCCATGGGCAACGACATCGGCTACGACTCGATCGTCGGGGGCGGCAAGCACGCCACGACGCTGCACTGGATCGAGAATTCAGGCCCGATCACGCCGGGCGAGCTCGTGCTGCTCGACATGGGCGTCGAGGGGCACAACCTCTACACCGCCGACGTCACCCGCACGCTTCCCGTCGACGGCCGCTTCACCGACCTGCAGCGCGAGCTCTACGACCTGGTGTACGCCGCGCAGGAGGCCGGCAACCGGGCGGTGAAGCCCGGCGTCCCGTTCACCGCGCCCCACCTCGCCGCGATGACCGTGCTCGCCCACGGCCTCGACGACCGGGGACTGCTGCCGGTGTCGGTCGACGAGGCGCTGTCCCCGGACAGCAAGGTCTACTCGCGCTGGACGCTGCACGGCACCAGCCACATGCTCGGCATGGACGTGCACGACTGCGGTGCCGCCTCGCCCGAGGCGTACGCCCAGGGCACCCTCGCCGAGGGCATGGTGCTGACCGTCGAGCCGGGGCTGTACTTCCAGGAGGACGACCTGCTCGTCCCGGAGGAGCTGCGCGGCATCGGCATCCGGATCGAGGACGACATCCTCGTCACCGCCGACGGCTACCGGAACCTGTCCGCCTCGCTCCCCCGCACGTCGGCCGACGTCGAGGCCTGGATGGCCGACCAGCGCTAGGTCAGGCGGCCACCACGGCGGCGCCCTCCCGACCGAGGGCGCCGCGGACCACGTCGAGCACGTCCCCGACGAGGTGGACGGTCACGGCCGCCCGCACGTCGGCGGGCACGTCGTCGAGGTCCGGCTCGTTGCGCTGCGGCAGGAACACCTCGGTGAGGCCGGCGCGCTGGGCGGCGAGCAGCTTCTGCTTCACGCCACCGATCGGGAGCACCCGGCCGTTGAGGGTGACCTCGCCGGTCATGCCGACCTCGGAGCGCACCGGTCGCCCGGTCGCCAGCGACGTCAGCGCGGTCACCATCGTGACCCCGGCCGACGGCCCGTCCTTGGGTACGGCGCCGGCCGGGACGTGCACGTGGATCGCCCGGTCGAGCACCGCCGGGTCGACGCCGAGCGCCGCCGCGTGCGAGCGGACGAAGGTGAGCGCGATCTGCGCCGATTCCTTCATCACGTCGCCGAGCTGGCCGGTCAGCGTGAGCCCGGCCGGACCGTCGTGCGCGGAGGCCTCGATGAACAGCACGTCGCCGCCGAGCCCGGTCACGGCGAGCCCCGTCGCGACGCCCGGCACCGAGGTGCGCTCGTGCACGTCCGGGGTGAACCGGGGCCGGCCGACCAGGTCGCGGAGGTCGGCCAGGTCGATGTCGACGCGCGACGCACCGGTCGCGAGCCGGGTGGCCGCCTTGCGCAGCGCCTTCGCGAGCAGCCGCTCCATCTGCCGCACGCCCGCCTCCCGGGTGTAGCTGGCCGCGATCTCGCGCAGCGCGGCGTCCGTGACGGTCACCTCGTCGGCGGTCAGCGCGGCCCGCTCGAGCTGCCGGGGCAGCAGGAAGTCGCGGGCGATCGCGACCTTGTCGTCCTCGGTGTAGCCGTCGAGGGTGATCAGCTCCATCCGATCCAGCAGCGCCTGCGGGATCTGCTCGACCACGTTCGCGGTGGCGATGAACAGCACGTCGGACAGGTCCAGGTCCAGCTCGAGGTAGTGGTCGCGGAACGTGTGGTTCTGCGCCGGGTCGAGCACCTCGAGCAGGGCCGCGGCCGGGTCGCCGCGGTAGTCGGCACCGACCTTGTCGACCTCGTCGAGCAGGACGACCGGGTTCATCGAGCCGGCCTCCTTGATGGCCCGGACGATGCGGCCGGGCAGGGCGCCGACGTACGTCCGCCGGTGTCCGCGGATCTCGGCCTCGTCGCGCACGCCACCGAGGGCGACCCGGACGAACTTCCGACCGAGCGCGGAGGCCACGGACTCGCCGAGCGAGGTCTTGCCGACGCCGGGCGGCCCGGCCAGCAGGACGACCGCACCGGAGCCGCGGCCACCGACGACCTGGAGACCGCGCGCGGCGCGGCGGGCGCGGACGGCGAGGTACTCCACGATCCGGTCCTTGACCTCGTCGAGGCCGTGGTGGTCGGCGTCGAGCACGGCGCGCGCCGCGACGACGTCGGTGGAGTCCTCCGTGGTGACGTGCCAGGGCAGCTCGAGGACGGTGTCGAGCCAGGTCCGGATCCAGGCGGTCTCGGGGCTCTGGTCGCTGGAGCGCTCGAGCTTGTCGACCTCGCGGAGGAGCGCCGCACGCACCGGGTCCGGAACGTCCGCGGCCTCGACCCGCGCCCGGTAGTCGTCCGCGCCTCCGGACTGGGCGTCGTCTTCTCCCAGCTCCTTGCGGATGGCGGCGAGCTGCTGGCGGAGCACGAACTCGCGCTGGCTCTTCTCGAGGCCCTCGCGGACGTCCTCACCGATCTTGTCGGTGAGCTCGGCCTCGGCGAGGTGGTCCCGGGTCCAGCCGATCAGCGTCTCGAGGCGCGACTCGACGTCGGGGTTCTCGAGGAGCTCGCGCTTGCGGTCCTGGGAGAGGTACGGCGCGTAGCCGGCGGCGTCCGCGATCCCGCTGGGGTCGGTCATCTGGTGGACCGAGTCGATGACCTGCCACGCCTCGCGGCGCTGGAGCACGGCGATGACGAGCCGCTTGTACTCCTCGGCGAGCTCGCGGGCCCGGTCGGTGACGCGGTCGGGGACCGGCTCGACCTCGACCCAGAGAGCCGCGCCGGGGCCGGGAACGCCGCTGCCGATGCGGCCGCGCTGCCCGGCCTTGAGCACCACGGCGGGGCCGCCGCTGCTGAAGCGGCCGACGCGCTCGACGCTGGCGATCACGCCGTACGACGCGTAGCGGTCCTCGAGCCGCGGGGCGACGAGGACGCGGCCGTCGCTGCCGGCGCGGGCCGCGTCGACCGCGGCACGGGATGACTCGTCCAGCTCCAGCGACACCACCATGCCCGGGAGCACGACGAGGTCGGAGACGAACAGGACGGGAAGGTTGGGGTGGGACACGGGTGCCCTCGCTTTCGGAACCTTGAGTGGTACCGACTCAACTTCCGATCCCCCGGCGGTGTTCCAACGAAGGCCCCGTGTTCGTCGACAGCGAACGGCGCCCGCGGCCGTCCCTGAGTTCTAGCCGCGCGAGGGTCGGTCGCGGTGGCGCCAACAGTGGTCGCCGACTGAGGGCACGCGGTTGCGGCACGGCCCGTTCGTCGTGGGAAAGCCGCAGCGGTGGACCAGTTCGCGCTCGGGGCCGTCGTCGTGCGATGGGTTCAGGGGAAGCGGAGCGGTTGCCCGTGGGCCGGCCTCGGCACCGAAGGCGAGCAGGTTCAAGATCTCGTCGGCCTGGTACAGCGAGGAGCGGCGGCACTTGCCAGTCGCGGGCTTCACGATCTCGACCTCGAAGAGCTTCTTGACGACCTTCTGCGCTGAGACGCCGGAGATGTCGAGATTGTCGGCGAGGAACCGGGCCGAGATGACCGGGTTCTCGACCACGAGATCCAAGGCTCGGTGAAGTGAGGAGTCGGTGCGGACGCCAGCGACCGCCGCCCGCCACCGCTGGCTGATGGCGGTTGCGGCGTCGACGAACCGTTCGGCGGTCGCGGTCGCGGTCTCGACGTAGGTGAGGAAGCGTTCGACGTAGTCGTTGAGTGCTGGGTGGCGACCGTCGCCGTCGTAGCGGTAGCTGTTCAAGGCGTCGAGATAGCCGCGCTCGTCGTTTCGGAACGCGGTGGAAAGGGGGATGACACCGCCGTCGATGAGCCCGGAGCGCTTGAGGATGCCGTGTACGAGGGCGCGCCCGACGCGGCCGTTGCCATCTTCGAACGGATGGATGGTCTCGAACTGGGCGTGGATGACGGCGGCCTGGACGACGGGAAGGTCGCCCGTGGTGTTCGCGTACTCGAGAAGGTCGTCGATGTAAAAGTCGACCTCGTCGGCGGGAGGAGCGGCGTAGTCGGCGTTGAACTTGTTCGTGCCACCGATCCAGACCTGTTCCTTGCGGTATCCCCGGCGATGCCACGGGAGCAGGTCTTGGTGGATGGCCACGATGTGGTCGCTCTCCCAGGCGCTGGCGCCGAGAACGTCGATCGCCTCTCTCATGGCGCCGACGTTCCGCACGACCTGGGCAGCGGAGTGACTGGCGGCCTCGTCGGCGATCTGGGCGACTGCGACGTCGCGCGGTGTCTCGCGAATGCCTTCGATCCACGAGGAGGAGATCGACTCCGAACGGATGGAGGTGGCGTACAGGATGGGAAGTGGGTTGGCGCGCAGTCGACCGCCGAGACGCGCCAACGCTGTGGACACGCCGGCGGCGTACTCGACGACGGATGGGTCCAGGTCGTTGGTCGTGTCCGCGAGGCGATCGGGGTGGTAGCGCAGGTAGCTCCCGCCGCGGCGTTCCGCGCGGGTGACGCCGGCGTAGTCCGGTGAGACCGGTACGCGCTCCCAATGGGCCATCAGCTGCCTCCTCCCACGATTAGAGTTAATCATCATACTATGATGGTTAACTCTCGCGCCGCGAAGCGCGCGGCGTACTGTCGCGACCCTTGGAGAGCCGACAATCGCCTACGGGCGGGCTTGCGCCATACTGTCGGCGGGACCGAAGCACAGTCGAAACCACACGGGCGTCATCCCGATGTTCATCCGACGGTACTTCCGACCCTCCGCCCCTGTAGCTCAGCTGGATAGAGCAAGAGCCTTCTAATCTCTAGGTCGCAGGTTCGAGTCCTGCCGGGGGCGCCTTCTGCCGGTGCGGTCCGCCGCTACTCCGGCGTCATCGTCTCGACCACCCGCATCGGGGTCGGCTCGAAGCCGTGCTTCATCCCCCACACGACCGCCTGCGCGCGCCGGGTGACGCCGATCTTGCGGTAGGCCGTGCGGATGTAGGTCTTGACCGAGTTGATGCTGAGGTAGGACCGCTCGGCGATCTCCTGGTTGCTGAACCCCTGCGTGATGAGCGCGAGCACCTCCGCCTCGCGCGCCGTGAGACCCGCCTCCCGGCCGGGCCAGTCGCCCTGGGTCTCGTGCGCGGGCGCCGCGCCGGGCCGCGGGACGACGACCTTCCCCGCGTGCACCGCCGCCAGGGCGTCGACGACCTCGCCCGAGGTGAGCTCCTTGGACAGGTAGCCGGCCGCCCCCTTGCGGATCGCCCGCTCCACCAGGTCGGGCTGGGTGTTCCAACTGAAGATGACGACCCTGGCCCCGGATCCCCGCACCAGGTCCTCGAGGTCCACGCCGTCGCCCTGCACCTGTCCGAAGGTGTCGTAGAGGATCACGTCGACCTCGCTCAGGACCGGCAGGTTGGAGTCGAGCTCCACCACCGCCACCCGCTCGTGGTGCGGCGCGAGCATGGCGGCGACGCCGGCGACCACGAGCTCGTAGTCGTTCACGATCGCGACGCGAAGGGGGCGAACGCCAGGGTTCATGTGCCCGACCCTATTTCAACCACGCCGCCGATGTGCACGGATGGCCCCGATTGGGGGATCCCGACGCCGGTCGGAGTCCCGGTCCGCGACACGCGCGCGCACGTCCCCGCGCCGGCGAGGGCCCCGCGATAGACAGAGCTCGGCCCCGCGATAGACAGAGCTCGGCCCCGCAAAGTATGAGCTTGCGGGGCCGCGACCATTCCCGGACCGTCCAGGGGGGTCAGCCGGCGGCGTACTCGTCGATCTCGCCGAGGATGCGCGTCCGGACGTCCTCGTCGGCGTACGACGCGTGCACGGACGCGCGGGCCAGGTCCGCGACGCCCGTCTCGTCCAGCCCGAGCAGGTCGGCCGCGATCTCGTACTCCCGGTTGAGCGTCGTGCCGAACATCGGCGGGTCGTCGGAGTTCACGGTGATCGTGACCCCGGCGTCGCGGAACGCGCGGATCGGGTGCTCGTCGAGCGACGCCACGGCGCGCGTCGCGAGGTTGGACGAGGGGCACACCTCGAGCGGGATCCCCGTCTCCGTGAGGTGGGTCAGCAGCGCGGGGTCCTGCGCGGCCGTCGTGCCGTGGCCGATCCGCTCGGCGCCGAGCAGGCGGATCGCGTCCCAGACCGTCTCCGGCCCGGTGGTCTCGCCGGCGTGCGGCAGGCTGCGCAGCCCGGCGGCGCGCGCGGCGTCGAAGTGCGGCCGGAACTGCGGTCGGGGCACGCCGATCTCGGGTCCGCCCAGGCCGAAGCCGATCAGCCCCTCCGGACGGTGGTTCAGCGCGTAGTCGAGGGTCGCGTCGGCGGCCGGCAGCCCGCTCTCCCCCGGGATGTCGTAGATCCAGCGCAGGACGAGGCCGAAGTCGCGCTCGGCCGCGATCCGGGCGGCCTCGATGGCCTCGGTGTAGGCCTCGATCGGCATCCCCCGGTCCTCGGCGTGCGGCTGCACGGAGGTGTACGGCGTGCAGGTGAGCTCGGCGTACCGCAGCCGCTGGCCGTTCGCCATCTCCCGGGCCACCTCGTAGGTCAGGTAGTGGATGTCCTCCGGGGTCCGGATCAGGTCGACGACGGCGAGGTAGACCTCGATGAAGTGCGCGAAGTCGCGGAACTCGTAGAAGCGACGCAGCTCGTCGGGGTCGCTCGGCACGGTCCCCGGGTGTCGTGCGGCCAGCTCGGAGACGATGCGGGCGGAGGCCGATCCCACGTGGTGCACGTGCAGCTCGGCCTTCGGGAGACCGGCGACGAAGTCGGCCAGGGAACGGCGCAGTTCGGTGCTCATCCGCGGGAGTCTGGCAGCGAGGGAACGCGAACTCCCAACCGACGGCGACCGGCCGGCGCGCGGACCCCGCCCGGGTCGCGGAAATCCGGCCGGGAGGCCCCCGAGGGGACGACAAGTAGGGTGGCCTCTCGTGAACGAACGACTCGTGTGGATCGACTGTGAAATGACCGGTCTCGACCTCGACGCCGACGCGCTGATCGAGGTCGCCGCGCTCGTCACCGACTTCGACCTGAACGTGCTGGGCCCCGGCATCGACCTCGTCGTCAAGCCGCCGGCAGCAGCGTTGGAGCAGATGAACGACTTCGTGCGGAACATGCACGAGAGCTCCGGCCTGCTCGAGGAGCTCGACCAGGGCCTGTCCCTGGCGGAGGCCGAGCAGCAGGTGCTCGCCTACATCCAGGAGCACTGCCCCGACGGGAGCCGTCCCCCGCTGGCCGGGAACACCGTCGCCACCGACCGGTCCTTCCTGGCCCGGGACATGCCGACCCTGGAGTCGTTCCTGCACTACCGCATCGTCGACGTCTCCTCGATCAAGGAGCTGTCGCGCCGCTGGTTCCCGCGCGCCTACTACCAGGCGCCGGCCAAGCGCGGCAACCACCGGGCGCTCGCCGACATCCAGGAGAGCATCGAGGAGCTGCGCTACTACCGCGAGGCCGTCTTCGTGCCGTCGCCCGGCCCGGACAGCAACACGGCCCGGGAGATCGCGGCCCGCCACGGGGGCTCGCTCACCGGCCTGGTCGACACCCCGGCTCAGACGCCCTCACCCGACCCCGCCATCGCACCGGTCGAGGTCCCGCCCGATTCCGGGAAAGCGGACGCGAACTAGTACACTCCTCACCGATCCCGGTCCTGCCGGGATTTCTCATGGTGGGTATAGCTCAGCTGGTAGAGCGCCGCGTTGTGGTCGCGGATGTCGCGGGTTCGAGTCCCGTTACTCACCCCAGCAGAAGACGGCTCGGCCCCGGCGATCTCGCCGGGGCCGAGCCGCATTTTGCCCAGTGGGCGCAGTTTTCCCCGGGGCTCAGACCACCATCGGCATCCGACCCGGAACGTCGTGCCCCGGCGGTTTCGCGGGTCGATCCGAACACCGACCTCGACCGGGTTCCATCACCAACGCCGTTCGCGTGCCCGCGAACTCCGAGCCCCGCTAGGTTGGGCGCGTGGAGACGGCGAAGCAGCAGTACGACGTGGTCGTGGTCGGTGGTGGGCACAACGGGCTCGTGTCGGCGGCGTACCTCGCCCGGGAGGGACTGTCGGTCCTCGTCCTCGAGCGCCTGGATCACACCGGCGGCGCGGCGGTGTCGGCGACGGCGTTCGCCGGCCAGCCCGCGCGACTCTCGCGCTACTCCTACCTGGTCTCGCTCATGCCGAACCAGCTCATCGACGAGCTGGGCCTCGACATCTCCCTGGCGTCGCGCACGACGGCGTCGTACACGCCGGTGCTGCGCGACAGCAAACCCGGCGGGCTGCTCGTCGAGCGCCCCGCGGGTGAGGCGACCCGGCGCTCGTTCGAGGAGCTGACCGGCGGCAGCGGGGAGTACGACGCGTGGTGCCGCTTCTACGACCAGGTCGGCGGCCTCGCGCACGCCGTGGCGCCCACGCTGCTGTCCCCGCTCCCCACCGAGCGCGCGATCCGCGACCGGGTGGATCCCGGCGTCTGGCGTGACTTCGTCGACACGCCGCTCGGCGCCACCATCGAGACGCGCTTCGGCGACGACACCGTCCGCGGCGTTGTTGCGACCGATGCCCTGATCGGGACGTTCGCCTCGCTGAACGACCCCTCCCTGGTGCAGAACCGCTGCTTCCTCTACCACCTGATCGGCAACGAGACGGGCGAGTGGCGGGTGCCGGTCGGCGGCATGGGCGCCGTTACCGACGCGCTGGCCGCCGCCGCCACCAAGGCCGGCGCCGAGATCGTCACCTCCGCCGGGGTGAGCGCGATCCGCGGCGGCGACGGCGGGGCGGAGGTGACCTGGCACGACGGCAGCACCTCGCACACCGTCGAGGCCCGGTTCGTGCTGTCCAACGTCGCACCGTGGGTGCTGCGGATCCTGCTCGGCGAACCGGCCGACCCGGAGACCAAGCCCGAGGGGTCGCAGCTGAAGATCAACTTCCTGCTGGACCGGTTGCCGCAGCTGAGGTCCGGGGTCGACCCGGCCGTCGCCTTCGCGGGCACGCTCCACCTCGCCGAGGACTACAG